>OASE01000001.1_pt1 | contig 321396 bp, 254 predicted proteins | sample 1494851 | NCBI WGS metagenome assembly OASE01 (sample SAMEA3360680, study PRJEB22359) | human gut metagenome | biome: ENVO:urban biome; feature: ENVO:human-associated habitat; material: ENVO:feces | place: Bangladesh | collected 2011 | reverse complement strand
AAGTCACTCTTCAAAAGGAAGAGCAGATTTAATTATAGAAACTAAAAACAGACGCTTAGTTTTTGAGTTGAAGTATGCTCAAAACGAGACTGAGGCAAAGACAAAACTTACTGATGCTGTAGAACAGATTAAGTCACGTGACTATGGTAATACAGAGCCTAAGAAAGCAGAGCTTTTAAGAATTGCAGCAGTGTTTAATGCTGATCCTAAAGTAAGAAAATTCTCTCAATTTAGCAAAGTCTAAAATCAACTTGTTCCTCAAAAATAACAATGGCTCTTTTAAAGAGCCATTGTTAAGAGAGTTAACTTAGTAAAACTACTTAGTTACTTTCTTGAACTTTAATCTGTGAGGCATTGCATCTTCACCAAGATTTGCTTTCTTCCAAGCTTCATACTCAGTGTAGTTACCCTCAAAGAATGAGACCTTGCCTTCATCACCGTAGTCTAAGATGTGAGTTGCAATTCTGTCCAGGAACCAGCGGTCATGAGAGATAACCATAGCAGAACCTGGAAACTCCAGTAATGCGTTCTCAAGAGCACGTAAGGTTTCAACATCAAGATCGTTAGTAGGCTCGTCTAGCAGTAATAAGTTACCGCCTACCTGTAACAGTTTTGCTAACTGTAAACGACCTCTTTCACCACCTGATAAATCGCCAACACGTTTTTGCTGATCGGTGCCTCTGAAGTTGAAACGCCCAATATAAGCTCGTGAAGGGATCTCGTATGATCCTACCTTTAAGATATCCTGACCTTGAGAGATTTCCTCATAAACAGTGTTGCTGTCTTTCATCTGGTCGCGGAACTGCTCTACATAAGCGGTAACTACAGTATCACCTAACTTAATAGAACCTGAATCTGGCTTTTCAATACCGGTTATCATTCTGAACAGGGTAGACTTACCGGCACCGTTAGGTCCGATGATACCTACGATAGCACCCTTAGGAATGCTAAAGGTTAAATCGTCGATTAACATCTGATCATCATAAGACTTGGACAGGTTGTTAACCTCAAGCACAGTCTCACCTAAACGAGGCCCTGGTGGAATATATAATTCGTTAGTTTCGTTACGGGTCTGATATTCAACTGAAGATAACTCTTCAAATCTTGCCATACGAGCTTTAGATTTAGCATGACGGCCCTTAGCCCCCTGACGAACCCATTCAAGCTCTCGCTCAATAGAACGACGTCTTGCTGATTCTGTGTTCTCTTCAATCTGCAGACGCTTATCTTTCTGATCAAGCCAGCTAGAGTAGTTGCCTTCCCAAGGAATACCCTCACCACGGTCTAACTCTAAGATCCAGCCAGCTACATTATCTAAGAAGTATCTATCGTGGGTAACAGCTACCACAGTTCCTGGGTACTGATGTAAGAACTGCTCTAACCAGTCAATAGATTCAGCATCAAGATGGTTGGTTGGCTCATCTAAAAGCAGCATATCTGGCTTTTCTAATAATAGACGGCATAAAGCTACACGACGTCTTTCACCACCTGAGAGAACTTTAATCTTTCTTTCTGCAGGAGGAAGTCTTAAGGCATCTGATGCCTTATCAATTTGAACTTCGATATTGTGACCATCATGAGCTTGAATGATTGCCTCGAGCTTAGCCTGTTCTTTAGCTAAAGCATCAAAATCAGCGTTTTCGTCAGCATATTCAGCATATACCTCATCCAGACGCTTCAAGGCATTAGTAACTTCAACGAAAGACTCTTCGATTACTTCTTTTACAGTCTTTTCAGGATCAAGTACAGGTTCCTGTGGAAGATAACCGATTTTAATACCTGGTTGTGGTCTTGCCTCACCTTCATAATCGGTATCAACACCTGCCATGATCTTAATTAATGTAGATTTACCTGCACCATTTAAACCTAAAACACCAATTTTTGCTCCAGGGAAAAATGACAGGGAGATGTCTTTTAAGATTTGACGTTTAGGGGGAACAATTTTGCCCACCCTATTCATTGTATAAATGAACTGAGCCATAAATTTCCTCATGTAAATGACCACCTCATTGTAACATGGAATAGGCTTTTTCTAGGAAAAATAGCACAAATAAGAAAACCGCCTTAGGCGGTCTTCAAGAGAAAAATGGAGATTACATTTTTTGTATGATGTTTGCGTGTTTTATTAACTTTCCTGCAGCATCTGCAGAGCCATCTGAGGCTTCTGATTTGCCTGAGTTAGAATTGTAACAGCACCCTGTTGCAGAATTTGAGCTGCTGTCATATTGGAAACTTCCTCTGCATAATCAGTATCACGAATTTGGGCTCGTGAATCTGAAACGTTCTCAGAGATATTCTCCTGGTTTCTAATGGTTGATTCAAGACGGTTCTGAACTGCTCCTAACTCAGATCTTTTTGAATCAACAGCTGTCATTAAATAATCAATACCTGCTAAAACAACCTGAGCATTAGACATAGAGCTGATATCAATACCCTTGCCATTTACCTGATAAGAGAACACATCAGAGAACTTAAACTCAGATACGGTTAAGGTAGAGCCTTCAGGTAATTTAAAGGTATCAGAGCCTGAAATTTTAGCAGCAAGTGTTGCTAATGAATTAGTATCAAAACCTGTTGAAAGGTCAATCTTAATGATTGAACCAGGATCTGGGCTAATCTGGAACCTTGCAATTGAGGCATTGCCGTTTAAAAGATCCTGGCCACCGAAAGTGGTATCACGGGCAATACGACCAATTTCTTCGTTTAACTGATCAACCTCATCCTGTAGCGCAATACGGTTATCTGTTGCATTAGTGCCGTTAGCTGACTGTACTGCAAGAGTACGAATTCTCTGCAACATGGTAGTAATTTCTTCCATCGCACCTTCTGCTGTCTGAGCATAGGCAATGGCGTTTTGGGCATTACGGTTGGTCTGATTTAAAGAGTTTAACTGTACAGTAAGTCTGTCTGATGTCTGAACGCCTGCTGGATCATCTTTGGCAGAGTTAATTCTCAAACCACTAGACAATCTTTCATAAGATGTATCAAGACGGGCAGTCTGTCTGTTCACAGTCCTTTGAGCAAGTCTTGCTGAAAGGTTTGTATTAAGATATAAGGCCATTTTTCTCTCCATATATTATTGATGAAATTTTGAACGGCAAAATTTCGTCATCAGTAAGATATATGAAAAAAGTATGCCAACATTTTTTTGTTGACATACTTATGAGAAAAACTGAATAGAGATTAAAGCGTTAGCTACTTGTCTTCATCAACGATAAATGATGATAACTTTTCAACCTGATTTTGAGCTAAGTTTCTAATCTGATGAACAGACTGCTTGGTGTCATCAATGTGAGTAAAGCACTCTTCTGTAATCGCATTGATGTTTTCAATAGAATGGTTAACATCAGCAGCAATAGATGTCTGTTCCTGACAGGATTGTACAATCTGCTCAGACATATCGGTAATTGTTGCGATAATGCCCATAATCTCTTCGATAGCAGAGTTTGCTTTAGAGCTTTGCTGAACAGAGTTGTTCATTTCTTCTTCGCAGGATGCTACAACCTTAACGCAGTTCTCCACAGCCTTTGATAGGTTAGAAATGGTGTCGGTAACCTCATCTGTTGAGGTAGCTGTCTTTTTAGCCAAATCACGAACTTCGTTAGCAACAACGGCAAATCCTTTACCATGTTCACCAGAGCGGGCAGCCTCAATGGTTGCGTTCAAAGCTAACAGGTTAGTCTGATCAGCAATAGCAGCAATAGTTTTAACGATAGAGTTAATCTGCTCACCCATTTCGTTAATCTTTTGAATAGCAACAGATGTATCACGTAACTTATCAGCTAAGGTGTGATTAGTGGTGATGTTATCCTGCATGGTGCAACGGCAGGTATCTGAAGCTGTTTCTGCGGTCTTAACTTCTGACAGGGTAGAACGGGCAAATTCTGTTACTTTTTCAATGGAGTTTTCCATATTCGCAGTAGCTTGTGCTACAGAATGAGCTTTTGATCTCTGTGTTGACATAGCATCTGCAGCATTATCAAGCATAGATGAATTATGGTTAACCATGTCCACCATCTTGCAGAAATCATTATTTAACTTATTCACAGTTTTCTGCATTGAGAAAGCAACATTATCAACTAAGCCATCGATGGAGCCAATCTCGTTTTTGCGCTTGATCTTGTCTCTGTCACGTCTAAAGTCTCCTGAGGCAATCTTTAATAAAGACTTCCAAACGTGCTTAACTTCGCTGTTAAGTGATTTTGATAAGAATAGTGATTGCAGTACAGATACTAAAATAGTGACGATTAAAACAGCATATAAAGAGTAAAGCACTTTGTTATAGGCTTTAGCATCTAACTTGCCGTTTTTAATCAAAGAGTCAATCTTTGTTAAAACCTCAGAGCAGGATCTTAATTCTTTATAGAAGGAGTCCTCATTAGAGTTGTTCTGTAAGATTGAGTTGGCGTTGCTTGAAAAGTCAAAAACAGCTGAGCGTAAATCAATTGCGCTTTGATTTACTGTAAAGAAGGCTTTTCCTTTCTCTGAATTCAAGCCTCGGTTAATACTGTCTAAAGCCTGTTTGGCAACAGAGATGGCCTGACCATCATGATTGTCATGGCTTAATTCAATAAAGGCACTGTTAATGGCATTTAAATCAGAGTAAAGCTTTTCAATACTGTTGCGCTGATCAACATAAGAGTTGATATTAGAAATAATGCAGACAGAACCTACAGCAAAAATTAATATTGAGAGTGCAAAAGATAAAATAATTCTATGCACAATCGAGATATCACCAAACTTTAAGGAGAATAGTGATTTAAAGAAAGGAGCTGATTTGTAAGCATTATCACTTACAGAAAAGGTGGCTCTCTCTGCACTTGTATCTTCAAAATCATTATCTGAATGTGCGCTTTGTTCTGTAACACTGTTCTGCTCTGTTATTTGCTCAAGGGAAGATCCTGTTTGTGATAGGTTGTTTTCTTGCTGAGCCAAATCGTTTTCGTTATTATAATTTTCCATATACAGCCTCTATATACCTTACGGCACTGGGGTGTTGATACTGACGATACATAACGGTCAGTATTATACAATTTTGGAATATGCTATTAATAAAAACTAGTAGTTCTTTATATTCTATTTGAAATTGTCGGCACGGTTGTAAATTTTTTTAGATTATTTGAAGTTGTGGCATGTTTTTCTGTACAATTCTGAAAGGCAAGTCAAATTAATGAGAACTTGAACAAGTTAATTTATCAAAGCTAAATTTGTTAAGAACAATCTATAAGTCTAAAAAGTTAGACTAATGAAAAAATAAAGGCGCGTTTTACTTGAAATGCGTCTTTAATCAAGGGGCATTTTCCGTGGCAAAGAAAGAAAAACAAAGCAGTAACATGATTGCTGTTAACCGCAAAGCTACCTTTGAATATTTTATTGAAGACAGATATGAAGCAGGTCTTGAGTTACAAGGCTGGGAAGTAAAATCTTTAAGAGCTGGCAAGTGTAATATTTCAGAGGCTTATGTAACCGTAAAAGATGGTGAAGTGATTATGTTAGGCTCTATCATCAATCCTTTAAAGACAAGCTGTGCCTTTGTTGTAAGTGATCCTACCCGTACTAGAAAACTGCTTTTATCAAGACGTGAAATCGATAAGCTTACAGGCTGTGTTCAAAGACAGGGCTATACTTTAATTCCTTTAAAGATGTATTGGAAAGGTTCATGGGCAAAGCTAGAAATTGGTGTGGCTCGTGGTAAGCAGGATCATGATAAGAGAGACTCTATTAAAGATAAGCAATGGGCTCGTGATAAAGAGCGTATCATGAAGAAGTCTTTTAGATAATCTTTTGCCTTTTATCTAAAGGTAAATGTAAAAAGAGAGATTACAAAAATGCCGGACAGTGTCCGGCATTCTTATAAATGAAAATCAAACCTTATTTATGAGCACATGGATCAGCGTGCTTGTTCATAAAGTCCTTATCTGCTAAAAGCTGTTTTGCCATCTCAAGAGCATGCTCAAAATCAACAGCAATCGCACCATCAAGATTCTTATGAATACCAGCTTTTTGTAAGATAGTACGAGGCTGTGGTCTTACAGCTGAGAAAATTACATAAGTCTTATGCTCACGGCAGATCTTAATAATGTCTTCAATAGAGTTCTCACCTGATGCGTCTAGATAAGGCATAAAGCGCATACGTAAGATCAGAATTCTTGGCATATCTTCTAATGACTTTAACTTATCACAGAACTCTGCTGCAAAGCCGTAGAATAATGGACCATTGATCTGCAACACGATTACGTCATCAGGAATTTCAATGGTATCGTCGGTTACTAATTCACCGTCCTGAGACTCATACTCATCAGCTGTATGTTTCTGACGTCTTACTTCAACAGAACGAGCCATATGCCTCATGAATAATAATGAAGCAAAGGTTACACCAACACCGATAGCTACGGTCAGATCAACCATTACGGTCAAGAAGAAAGTTAAGAACAGAATGGTTCTGTCTGAAGGGCTGATCTTTGCAATCTGGATAAAGTGTTTTAAGTCAGACATACCCCATGAAACCATGAAGAGCACAGCAGCAAGTGCAGTCATAGGAATGTAAGCTAAGATATCCATTGCAGTGTATAAGAACACTAATAAGAAGATCGCATGGAAGATACCAGCAACAGGGGTTCTACCACCTGCTTTAATATTAGTTGCAGTACGAGCAATTGCTCCAGTTGCAGGAATACCACCGAAGATACCTGAGGCGATATTTGCAACACCCTGTCCTACTAATTCTTGGTTTAATGAGTGCTTGTGTCCGATTAACCCGTCAGCAACAACAGCTGACAGTAAAGCTTCAATACCAGCTAAGAATGCGATAGTGAATGCTGATGGTACTAGCTCACGAATTTCTTCTAATGAGAAGGTTGGCCATACAGGTGTAGGCAGACCTTCAGGTAGGTTAGGGAAACGGCTGCCGATAGTATCAACAGGCATTGTAAAGAAGAATGCTATAGCTGAAATTAACAGAATTGATACCAAGTATGAAGGGATCTTAGGAGATACCTTCTTACAGATAATGATAGTAGCTAAACCTAAGGCACCTAAAATTACAGCATAGACTGAGGTCTGATCTAAATTAGTTAAATAAACATACCATTTGTTTAAAAAGTCAGCAGGTACGTTTTGTACAGAAAGACCTAAGAAATCTTTTACCTGAGATGAGGCTATGATTACAGCAATACCTGTTGTAAAACCGGTGATAACAGGGTAAGGAATGTATTTAATCAGTTTTCCTAATTTTGCATAACCAGCTATAACCAGAATGATACCTGCCATGATGGATGCGAGTATCAGTCCATTAAAGCCAAAGCGCTGAATTACATCAAAGATAACTACTACAAAGGCACCTGTAGGACCACCGATTTGGACTCTAGAACCACCTAAAAAAGAAATAAAGAAGCCTGCAACTACTGCTGTTACAAGACCTTTATCAGGAGAAGCTCCAGATGCTACTGCCATTGCCATAGCTAAAGGCAAAGCTACAATGGCAACAGTAAGACCTGCAATTACATCAGCACGGAAAAGCTTGAAAGAATAGCCTTCTCTCATGCAGGTGATAAACGCAGGCACAAAAGGATTTGCGGTTTTCATAAAAAATAAATCCTAAAGCTTAGGTTTAAACCCAAACTGCAAGTTTGTAAAAAATTGATATATATAGGGAATTCAGACAGCCTGATAAGAAGTATCAGAATGGATATTTTATTGGCCTAACTGAAGTGCGCACATTATAACAGACAAAGTTACTTTTGAAGTTAAAAGAGAAAAATTTTGAAAAACATCTAATTATAGAGCATTTTAACTTGTGAAAATTGCGTGAGTTTTGTTATCCGGTTAGTTGATTGCTAGTGTAAATTTTTATCACAAGCTGTTGTAAAGGCTTAATGATAATGTATAATCGCTTTAACCTATGGGGGTGATTTTGGTTTCGACCGGAAGCACGAATTCCTAGGAGCATGTCGAGTGGCGAAAGCTCGTTAAAAAGTCGCATAAAAATAGTCGCAAACGACGAAACCTACGCTTTAGCAGCTTAATAACCTGCTCGAAGCCCTCAGTTCTAAGTCTTTCTAGTGACACTTAGTCGCACTGGGGTCGGTTCTTCACTAGATCGTGTGGATGCCCCGTCTGTGGTTGAAGCATTAAATGAATCTTACAGACTGGGTATTTCGTGGCGTGGCGGTCCGCAGCGGGTACTAAGATCGAAGATTGCCTAAACATGTAGCGCCGACGATGCAGTCTTTTGGGACCCGAGTTCGAGTCTCGGCACCTCCACCAAATCAGTGGTTATCTCTTCTTTTGCGTTGTTACAAAGTTAAGTCACATAGTTTACACTCCGCTAGAACTTGTTTTAGCAGTCATTGAACGTGCAAGAAATTCAGATTATAAAGAATGGTTTTTGATACCATTACCTCCACCCCCACCTTAAAAGCTGCTATTAGCCTGTATCATAAATACGGCTTTGAAGAATGCTCTGCTAACTATAACAATCCCATGGACGATGTGATTTATATGAAAAGGCATATAAATAACAACTTGTCGCTACCTAAGATAAAGATGTACTTAAGATCCTATAAAAACTCTGACTGTAAAACTCTTTATATCTCCTTTTTTTTTAAACCTCATTTATTTAAAATTAAGCGTATAAGAATAAGGAGATATTTATGTATCAAGTTTCATCTTTACGTTATAAATCAATGGAATACCGCCGTTGTGGTAAGAGCGGTTTAAAGTTACCAGCTCTATCATTAGGTCTTTGGCATAACTTTGGCGATACTGCTGTTTATGAGAATATGCGAAAGCTGTGTACTACAGCTTTTGACAATGGTATTACTCATTTTGATTTAGCTAATAACTATGGACCTCGTCCAGGAGCTGCTGAAGAGAACTTTAAAAAGATCTTAAAAGACGATTTAGGTCAGTATCGCGATGAGCTCATCATTTCAACAAAAGCAGGCTATACCATGTGGGATGGTCCTTATGGTGACTGGGGCTCAAGAAAGTATCTGTTAGCAAGTTTAGATCAGAGTTTAAAGAGAATGGGACTTGAGTATGTGGATATCTTCTATCACCACAGAATGGATCCTGACACTCCTCTAGAAGAGACCATGGGCGCACTAGCTACTGCTGTATCTAGTGGTAAAGCTTTATATGTAGGTTTATCAAACTACAATGGCGAGAAACTAAAACAAGCCTGTGCCATTTTAGAAGAACTACACGTTCCTTTTGTAATCAATCAGAATCGCTACTCTATCTTTGAAAGAGACATTGAGAATAATGGCTTAAAAGAAGCTGTAAAAGAAACTCAAAAAGGTTTAATTACCTTCAGCCCACTAGCTCAGGGTAGATTAACATCTCGTTACTTAAATGGGATTCCTGAGGATAGTAGAGTAAAAACAGACGGCCGTTTCTTAAAAGAAAGCGATCTCAATGAAACTGTAATTGCCAAGATTAGAAAATTAAATGATCTTGCATTACAAAGAGGTCAGACTTTAGCTGAGATGTCTCTATCCTGGTTATTAGCTCAGGATGTTGTAACCAGTGTGTTAATCGGTGCTTCAAAGGCTGAACAAATTCTAGACAACATCAAGGCATTAGAGAATCTTAACTTTAGTGCTGAAGAGTTAGAGTTAATTGATAAAATCAGTAAGTAATTACTAAAAACTACTAAACAGTGTAGCTTTTATACTGTGTGAGAGCAGTTCTCAAGATACTATCTTGAGGACTCTTTTTTAGAGAAACTGTAGATTACCTTACTGTCTTTACTTTCAATAAAAGCTTGTGGAAACAGGTAATCTCCTCTAACTAAAGGAATATCCACAAACTGCCATTTTAAAGAGAACTCCTGATTCACTTCTTTTAACGCTCTGTAAATTAAGATAGAGCAATACATAGGGCGTTCCTGACTGTTTCCTTTATAAGTTAAGATAAAACTCTGACCTAACTTACTGTTAACACTGTCTATTACTGTTTTTACATTATCCTCATTTATAAAGTTAAGTCTTAACAGCATACCGGCATCAGCATTCTTTGAATTCCAGAATTCATAAAGAGGAGTTTTGATGACCTGGTCTGCATGCTCTGGATCATCATCTGTGGTGGCGTGAGTGACAATAATCTCAGGTAGAACTGCTGTTATAATGCCAATATGAGAGTAGTCAGATGCGCTTAACATCATAATGACGTTGCTGTCTGTGGCTGTACCTTCACGTAGGACCAGATCTCCTAACTTTACTTTGTCTTTAACAGCACTAATATCAAAGTTATTTGCTTTTACTTTATTTATATTTTTGAGATTAAAAACAGGGTAACGTCTTACAAAGTCAGAGTCTTTGAAGATGGTAGTTGAGAGCAGGAGAAAAGAAAACAAAAGCGCAATTATTAGGATAACTGCGCTTATGCCTATCTTTTTAGATAACTTCAAGAAAATAACCTAAATTTGAAGATCTAAATTTAAAGGATTGATACCTTCCAGTTATCTTTTACTTTCTTTAAGTTAACGGTCTCAACTTTTGAAGACTTGCCATTGAACTCTTTATTAAAGGTTACAGTAACCTCAACTGTAGCTTTATCTTTCTTATCATTTAGTTTAGCTTCAGCCGCTTTAATATCCTTTACACCGCCAGCCTGCTCATCAATAACTTTCTTTTGCTGAGGTAACATGCCATTGAACTTTTTAGTCATCATGTCTTTTTCATCAGCTTCTTTTTCTTCATCAAGATAAAGCATTGCAACTGCATCATCAGTCTTAGCGTTATAGATGTTAGTGATAAATTCTGTAGCTACATCCTCAGGAGCCTTAGCACCGCCACAAGCAAACAACATAATAGAACAAGCGATAATTGCTAAAAGTGATTTAAAGTCTGTCATTATTTTTATCTCCAAATTTGCTAATCGTTATTTTATTTGTACTTTCCAGCCCTGCTTGGTCTTAACTAGGTGTACAGGCTCAATAGTAGAAGTCTTTCCTTTTAATCTGCCGTTGAATACTACCTCAACCTTAATTTCAGCTTGAGTCATATCTTTATTAAATACTGCTTCAACAGCCTGAATTTTCTTAATGCCACCAGCTTCTTTCTTAATTTCTTTCTGTTTCTCAGGAAGTACTTGAGATAACTTTCCTTCAACAAGTTTCTTAGATTCAAGATCTTCGATATCCTCTTTATCAGCTGAATAAAAATCGATGCAATCTAAAGTTTTCTTTACATCGGCAGAATATGCAGATTTTACAAATGCAATAGATACATCTTGAGCGGTCTCTGGACCTGAACAAGCTGTAAGATAAAAAGAGCATAAAGCTATAGACAGATATGAAATCAGTCTGGGAAACATGGGTAACCCCGATAAGATTGCTGTAGTTGTATTAATAGAAATATTGAAAATAATTCTACATATATTAATAAGGAGAATGTTTGATATAGCTTACATATTTACTAATTTTTAGATATTTCAAATACCTAGAATGAAAATTTTTTTGCAATAATTTGCAATTATCGTTAATTTACGTAAATTTCGTAAAAATTTACGAAATGCGATTATTAGCATGTTTTTTCTTTAAATTTTTAGCTATATTTTCTTTATAGAAAAGGCATATAAATCGTATTCTATTGTAGATATTCAGTAATAGACTCAATTTAAAGTGATGTGTTAAAAATAATAAAAGCAAGACAACATAAGAGCCAACTATGAGAAAGAAATATCGTCCAAAAACTAAGCAAGATCTGAGAAAACTCATTTTAAATGAGGAAATCGAATTAGCTGATATTGATACTTCTAAAATCACCGACATGAGTCATTTGTTTGAACCAACCTTAAGGGGAGGAGATCAGGCAAGATTCTTCTTTGATGGCATCGAAACCTGGGATGTATCTAACGTAACTGATATGAGCTATATGTTCTGTTACGCAAAGAATTTTAACGAGCCATTAAATTCATGGAATGTCTCTAAAGTAAAGAACATGCGCGGTATGTTCCAGTTTGCCTCTTCCTTCAATCAACCTTTAGATAAATGGGATGTATCCTCTGTTGAGAATATGTCGTCAATGTTCTATGACGCTGCAGCTTTCAGTCAGAATCTTGATAGCTGGAATGTCTCAAAAGTAAAGACCATGCGCTTTATGTTTATGTATGCAAGGTACTTTAAAGATAAGCCTGCATGGAATGTAGAGCATGTAGAAGATGTGGTAGGTATGTACTATGGAACACCAATTGTTTATGTAGATCCTGATCTTGCTTGTGGCATCGATCCTGATTTAGAAAAACTGGCAGCTCAAGAGAGCCTAGATCATCAGTTAAACAGCGTTTTAGACAGTGACGGTATTGCTCGCTTTGCAAAAGATCTTGTGGATAAAACTCAAGATCTGGCCTCAACTGTAAGTAAAGCCATAGACAGAAAGACAGCTGAACCTTCAACTGAATCCTTACAAGGTGACACAACTGACGCTCAAACAGAAAGCTATGAACCTGCTAAAGCACATTCTGTAGATGATGATCCCTTAGATCTTAATGATCCTAAAGTAAAAAGATTAAAGGACTTGTTAGATAAAGGCCTAATTGAGCAAGATGAATTTGATCTCCTTATGAGAAGGTAGATAGCTTAAGAATTAACATTTTATTCTCTGTAGTTATTTTTGTTTTTTTTGATCTGGTTTCATGCCAGATCTTTTTTTTACTTGACAATGTAAACAAAAGTTTACTAATATTAGTAAACGTTCGGTTACAAGATTGTATTAAGACTACTATGACCTCAACAAAAGACAAAATCCTAAAAACAGCTTTACATTTATTCGCTCAAAGTGGCTTTGAAGCGGTATCTACAAGTCAGATTGCAGATGCTCTATCGATTACAAAAGGAGCTCTATACAGACACTTTGAAAGTAAACAAGCTATCTTTGATGCTATCTTGTCAAAGATGGAACAAAACGATAAAGAAAAGTCTGATGTGAATAATGTCCCTGCACAGAGTCTAGATAAAACTCCTAATGCTTATCAAAAGGTCTCTTTAGAGAATGTGTTTAGATTCTCTTTAGAGATGTTCAGGTATTGGACTGAAGATGACTTTGCTTCATCCTTTAGAAAAATATTGACTATAGAGCAATATAAATCAGAGAAAATGAGAGATCTTTATGCTCAATATTTATCATCAGGTCCTGTGTCATATGTAAGTGACATCTTTAAATCTTTAAAGATAAAAGAACCTTATGCAGAGGCCTCAAGGTTCTATTCAGTGCTGTTTATGTATTACTCTTTATATGATTTGGCCTCCAACAAGGAAGATGTCAAACAGCAATTTGAAAGAGCTCTTGTAACTGTAACGCTGGATATCAAAAGATCACTTACCTAGATAGGTTAATGTCGCAATGCAAAATCTAGAAATTTTAGCGATCCAAGATAATTATCTTTCTTCATTTGTTTATAGGTAATTATGATGTTACAAGTAAGAGTTGAGAGTAAAGAAGATTACAGAGTAGTAGAAGAGCTTACACGAGAAGCCTTTTTCAATGTTTATTTACCTGGTTGCAAAGAGCATTACGTTTTACATAAATTCCGAGACTCAAACAACTTCATAAAAGAGCTGTCTTTAGTCTTAGAACTTGATGGCAATATCATTGGTCATGTGATGTTCGCAAAAGCCAAGGTAAAACTCGAAGATGGCAGTTACAGAGAAGTTCATACCTTTGGGCCTTTCTCAATCCATCCAAAATACCAAAAGCAAGGTTATGGAAAGTATCTTTTAAATGTAGCTCTTAATAAGGCAGAAGGGCAAGGCGTAAAGGTGCTATTAGCATGTGGTTCGATAGACTACTACAAGAAATTTGGATTTTCGCTAGCCTCATCAAGAAATGTAAGATATGCCTTTGCAGAGACCAACGATAAGATCGTTTCCTACTTTTTGATAAAGGAATTTGATAAAAATTACTTGAACGCATCTTCATGTACATACCAAGATCCTGATGAGTATTTCGTAGCAGATAAAGAACCAGAGACTTTTGAGAGGTACGAACAGACCTTCCCATACAAAGAGAAGAAAAATACTGATACTCAGATCTTTTGATGATAAAACACACTCATCTAAGTGATTAAAAAAGCTCTTAGACCTGAATGAAATAGTAACGAACAGGTATTGATAGGCTTTAAGCTAGACTCAAGTTAAAGTTAAAACTAGACCGAACTTAAAATGCGCTGTAAGAGCTAAGCTAAGTGCATACTCCGAAATAAATGCATAGATAATTACGTTACGTATGAAAAAAGGATCTTCAAAGTGAAGATCCTAAATTCAGCGGTAAATTATAGTAATAAAAGCTACTTCTTATGAGACTTTTTCTGCTTTGACTGAGATTTATCTTTTTTATCAGTATCTTCTGAAGATTCTGTATCAGAAGAGTTGTCATCGTCATTCTTTACAGCTTTTTTATTATAAGATGTGTCTTTAACATCAGAGTCTTTTGCAGTGTCATGACCTTTTGCTTTAGCTACAGTCTTTTCATCAGACTTTTTGTATTTCTTTTTTGATTTTGACTGTTCTGCTTTAACTTCTTTACCGTTCTTATCTTCAGGCTTTTTGTCAGACTTTACGTTATCTTTTGCCATATCTTGAGGTGTATCTAATGAGGTAATTACAGTTAACTTTTTAGCATTCTTTACAGCACGGATAGCTTCAGAAGCCTTGATATATCCTGAGAAGATTGCAGTGCTTTCAATTAAAGAGATTAAATCTTCTTTTTTGTTGCCAGTCTTTAAAGCTGCATTTACATGCTCGGTTAGAGTCTGAGCAGAATCATTAGATGAGAGCACAACAAATAAAGCTAAAAGCTCTTTTGCTTTATAGGTTAGGAGTGTTCTTTCATAGAACTTCTTGAAAACAAATTCGTCGATGCTCTTTTTAAAGGGATTAGTAGCATCATTTTCACTGATACCAAAACCTGTTCTGTTATCAAAAATGCGGTGTCTTAGATCTTTATTTGTTGAATTATCTTTTGCATCATAATCTTGTTTAGAAAGTGAAATTTCATTCTTACCCACAAACTTAGCTACTTCCTTTAAGAAAGGGTAGACTTTTGCAATTCCTAAGAATGGTACTGTAAAGTACAGGCACTCTTTTAGATATGTAATATCAAAATCATTTTCATCAATGAGATCAGGCAAGATCTTTTTGAACAGTTCAAAACCGTTTGAACCTAAAAGTACACCGGTAAGAGCAGTCTTCTGTTCTGTTGTCTTAAAGTCAAAGCTATAGTTTTTGTCTTCTTTAGTATTCTGATTAAGAATTGCTACGAGTTCTGGATCTGAAACAATGATTGCTTTCAGATAGTGAGGTAATTTGTCATTTTTCATAAAACTTCCTAAATAAGTTATACATATATTGGAAGTTTAAGTTTTTCGAGTAAAGTTCAGATACTAATATTGTTAAATTTGTGTTAAATATATTTTTCAAACTTGCTAAGATTCTGTTAAATCTCTTTGCTTAAATTTAACAATTGTCTCTAGCAAAAAATGTATTCAAAATATAGTAAACGATTGTTTACTTAAATTCAACCTCTTCAATTATGCATTCATGCTCTTTTGTTTTGGGATCGTAGTTAATACCTACATAAAGGGCACTGTCAGCAAATTCATTTATTTTAGATGCGTAATGTCTTTCTTTTATTTGCTCAATTGCACTTATTGCTCTTTGCTTATATTTAAGCTCAATTATGAGCGCTGGCAGTCTGTCTTTAAAACTTATGTTTGGAAGGTAAACTATATCTGCAAATCCTTTTCCAGAAGGTAATTCCTGAATTGGTTTTAAATAGTATTTTTCTGTAGCTAAAAAAGCCATCAGTATGACATGTTTTAATGCAGATTCGCTGTTGTAATCAATTACTGAGACTCTTTCCTCATGAAACTTTGAGATTAGATTTGCAACTGTTTTATTGTCTTTTTGCAAAACACTTTCTAGAAGACTGTTGGATTCATCATAAACTGATGTATATTGTTTCCAATTGGATTCTTCAACTGATTTTATAAGCTCACGTCTGGTCTCTTCGTTTGGAGAGTAAACACTTCCAGTTTCCAGATCGTAGGCCAAGTAACCTAAATGGATAAGGTATAAAAGCACAGAGTCTTTTTTTGAAAACATTACGTTTTGGTTGTTTAGACTAACTAAATCTATATTTGAAACTCTATCACCAGAACATAGTTTTACGAGATCTTCTCTTAAATTTGGAAAATCGCTTTTTATAGCTTTTTTTACTGCTGTATAGGATGCTGTTTGAGACCAGTAGCTTAGAAATGCTCTGCAAACAATAAGTTTTGCAATAGCGTTTGGGTTGTAAATGTTATAACCACCAAAATGATAGCCTTCATACCAAAGCTTTGTTTTCACAGGATCCAAATGGTGTTCCTCACAGATTTTAGCAACTTCTTCTTCTGTAAAACCGTAATATTTTGCAAAAGGACCTGGATTTACCATAGTAAATTCGGTGAAGTTGTTTAAAGCCGACTGAGTATCATATCGTGCTAATGGCAGGATGCCTGTCATATAAACAAGCGAAACGGTTTGAGAATTATTTGTTTCTTTAAACAGTTTTCTTAAGAGGTCAATGTAGCTTTCTATAAGAGTTTGGTCATCTTTATATTTGTTTAAAGGAAAGTCCCATTCATCAACAATAAATATGAATTTTTTATTTAGAATCTCCAAAGCTTCAGGCAAATAAAAGTTACCTTTAAGTTGTTCTAATTCATTAGGATAGAGTTTTATCAGCTCACTTGTAACTTTTCTATTTAGGCATTCAATATAGCTTTCGTTCGAACCTGGTACAGGTTCGAATGATTGCATATCAAGATAAATTACATCATATTTATTAAGGAAGTTTTCAAAGTCAGGAGCTTTTGAAATTTCTAAATTAGAAAACAGATCTTTAGAATCGCATCCTTTTGAATAATAGGCATTTATTGTTTGTGCAGTAACAGATTTTCCAAATCTGCGAGCTCTCGTTACACAGATAAAACGATACTCAGAATTGATACTTTTGTTTAAAACAGATATTAGGCCTGTTTTATCAACATAATTTGACCTCAAAACTTTTTTAAAAGCATCATTATCTTTGTTTACAAACATAAATTTATCTATAATTGATTGATTCAAAAATACTACCTCATTATTGTTCAAAGCATAAAAAAAAACAATGATGAGAGTTTAATCTATGAATTTTTAACATAAGAAAAATTACTGGCATAAAATGACAGTAATTGAAGATAAAAGTGAATTAATTTTTAGTAAACGACGGTTTACTATGCTGTTTTAGAATATACCAACATAGAACGCACATCACTAAAGTTAATACACCTACAAATGAGAAGATCATTTCAAGGCCAAATCTGTCTGCTAATAGACCTAAAAGAGCAGGACCTATCAGAACTCCTGAGTAACCTATAGTGCCAACTGTTGAGATGGCCGCAGATTTATTCTTGCCACAGTTTTTTGCAACAGTTGAGATAATAACAGGAACCACATTGCCTAAGGCAAGACCTGCAATTGCAAACGAGGTAATTACAACCACAGCTTCATGATGAAAGGCGATAAACTGAAGAGTTATAAAAGCGATGATGCTTCCTGTACATAGAAGTTTAGTTCCGCCAATTTTAGAGACTAACCTGTCACCTAATAATCTCATAATGGCCACAGCTAACTGGAAGATTGCATAACCAATAGCAGCAATCTCTAAACTTACATTGCATTTAACATTAAGATACACACCACTCCAGTCATAGACCATGCCTTCACATAAGAACATCAATAAGCAGGCAATGCCCGCCATTACAATATGGAACTTTGTAAAGTTCTCTTGAAAACAGACAACAGTGTTATCTGTTGAAATGGTACTCTTAGATTTGTCATCCGATCTCTGCCCATGTGTGTTTATAAGATATTTATGGCAGAAGAGAATAAGTAAGAGGCAAGGGACAGTTATTAAAATTGAAACGCTAAAAGGAGAAAGATTAAAAGGCAAAAGTACTGGATAAATAATTGCTGAAAAGATGCAACCTATTGTTGAATAAGCCTGAAATCCTGAGAGTAGATGTTGCTTTGTCAGATCTTCAAAGAAAGTACCATAGATGTTGTTAGCAACCTCTAAAATTCCTATTAAAAATCCCCATAAAGTTACTGCCACAATAGCAGGAACGTAGGCAATAGATGGGCTACTTATTGCCAGTACTGTTAAAAACAGTAGAAATAAAGCCAAGACAATTACATTTTTAACGCCAAATCTTTTGCAAATAATCCCTGCTAAGGGCATACCAATTACAGCTCCGATACCAAAGGATAGTAAAAGCTGTGCATAATAAATTTCATCTAAGGCTAAGCGGTCTTTGACGTAAGGCATGATGGCAGCCCATGGAGCCATACCTATACCTGTGAGCATAAAAGACAATTTTCCGGCTCTTTTGGAGTTTTCGTACATCGTAACTACTCGAGTATTGTTTTTGTTCAGCCTAATATACCATGCTCCCATAAAGATTGATCTTTTCAAATGAGTTTATGGGGATCCTTGTAAGGTTTTACCAAATTATAATTATTGTTTTAAGTTCACTTTCATACATAAGCATGAATCATGTGTTCGAAAAATAAATCCAAGTTGCATATAATAAGAGTAGATAATATAAGGTTCACATATGCATACACCAAAAATAACCGCTACTTTTGGAGATAAACGTTTAGGTCGTAAACGTCTATTAAAGGCTCTATCCATCACATCTGCAATCTTGTTTTGCTCTGTAACACTCACAGGATGTTTTAAAACAGAGACAGAGAAGGCTGAAGCTAAATGTTTGTCAGGTGATGCTGTTTCTTGTGTAAATGCAGCTAAAGCTTATGCTTCTGGTAAAGACAGTAAGGGGAACAGTGTTGAGAAAATCTCTGATAAGTCAAAGCAGTTATTCTTAAAAGCATGCACTCTTGGAGATGGAGAGATCTGCTCGTCAATCGCCTCAGAATTTGTAATTCCAAATACCGCTCAAACTGACTTTGTAGCAGCTGAAGAATTCTATAAAAAGGCATGTAACTTCGGTTACTATCCGGCCTGTGGCAATTTAGGTTTAATTGAGATTAAGTCACCTGATTTAAGACACAGTTATGCTTTAGCAAAAGATGCGTTTGATAAAGGCTGTAAAGGTCAGGACGGTAAGTCCTGCACTTATCTTGGTGTAATGTATGAAAAAGGTGACATTGTAAAGCAGAGTATTAAAAAAGCTCTAGAGCTTTACACTAAAGGTTGTAACTTAAAGTACGGGCAGGGCTGTACGAATATCGGTACTGTTTATTATGCCGGTATTGGCGTGGATGTTTCCTATCTAAAGGCAGCAGAGCATTTTAGAAAAGCCTGTCTTTTAGATAATGGTCAGGGCTGTACCAGTTTAGGTAACATGTATGCTAATGGTAATGGTGTGCCTCGTGACATCAAGTTCGGCCATGACATGTTTGAAAAGTCCTGTGCCTTAAATGATGCAAGAGGCTGTGCTAACTTAGGTGTGATGTACCAAAAAGGCATCAGCGTTAAAATGGATGGCAAAAAAGCTGTAAAGTTACTGACTAAAAGCTGTTCAATGAATGACCCTCAAGGCTGTCTGTATTTAGGATATGCCTATGAGCGAGGTTTTGGTGTTGAAAAAGATCTTAAGAAAGCTTTTAAGTCCTATGAATTAAGCTGTGCAGGGGATAACGGCAATGCCTGTTCAAGCTTAGGTATCTTGTACATAAATGGTGTAGTGGTAAAAGAAGACTTTAAAGCTGCCCATGATCTATTTGATAAGAGTTGTTCTTTAGGCTCAGTTGAAGGTTGTACCAACCTAGGTGCGGTATATCAAAACGGTGAAGGTGTTGAACGCGATTACACTAAAGCTTTTAAACTTTTTAACACAAGTTGTTCTTTCCATGACTCACTTGCCTGCGCTAACTTGGGAATTATGTATACCTTCGGTCAAGGCATAAGTCCAAATCTTAAGAAAGCTAGGGAGTACTTTGATATCTCTTGTAAGGGCAAAAATGCCTTAGGATGTAACCTTCTAGGCTACATCTACAAAGACAGCATGGGCGTAAAGCAGGATTTAAAATTAGCTCTAAAATATTTCAAATTAGCCTGTCAATTAGGTAACAACGATGGTTGTAAAAACCAAAATTTACTTGATAAAAAAAGTAATAATTAAGTAAACGGTTACATTGTTTCTTTATCTAAAATCTCTTCCGTAAAAAGTATGATCTATTAAACATCTGATGCTCAAAAAAGCCTCAGATGATCTCCTGTCACAGGATTTTGCCAAACGTAATTTTCTTCAAAAATATATAATAAATCTAGCAAACTAGATTTGATTGTGCAAAATATTCCACAATTTTTATAAAAGTATTACACAATATTAACCTAATGTTTGAGCGCAAAGGTATATACAGTATTCACTATATAGCATGTTGTGTGATAACTGAAAAAAATGTCTAATTTTATAAAAATCAAAAAGATAAAATTTGAAGTTGAGCGGGTTTATCGTTACGGTTGTGCAATTTACGTAAGCGTTTGCAAATATAAAAAAATTCCAAATTTTTAAATCAAAAATTCTACAAATTATCAAAAAAAATAATAATAATGTTTTAAAATCAATGAATTAAACAAAAGTTTGATGTGTTTCCCATTTTTGTATATGAAAAAAAATATTTTCGTGATTTTTAAAAAATAAAGCTCTACTATAATTTATGTGCACGTGCACAAATGCAAATCAAACATGAGGTTTACTATGAAAATTAAGACAACTTTGACCACATTATGCTGCGCAGTTTTAGCATGTACAGCTTTCTCATCAGCAAATGCAGCTACTATCGGTGTATCAATGCCTACTCAGTCACTGCAGCGTTGGAACCAGGATGGTCACAACTTAGAAGCTCAGTTAGAAGCAGCAGGTCACAAGGTTGAACTTTTATACGCAGGCGATAACGATATTCCTACACAGGTAAGCCAGATCGAGAACATGATTTCTGGTGATGTTGATGTTTTAGTTGTAGCTCCTATTGATGGCGGTGCTTTAACCACAGCTTTACAGGGCGCTATTGATAAGGGAATTCCTGTTATTTCATATGACCGTCTGATCATGAATTCAAAGGCAATTTCTTACTATGCAACCTTTGATAACTACAAAGTAGGTCAGATTCAGGGTAACTACATCGTTGATGCATTAAAGTTAAAGGATGATGCAACAACTCCAAAGAATATCGAGTTATTTACAGGCTCTATCGATGATAACAATGTAAACTTCTTCTTCGGTGGCGCTATGGACATCCTAAAACCTTACTTAGATAGCGGTAAGTTAGTATGTAAGTCAGGTCAGACCAAGAAAGAGCAGGTTGCTACTCTAAACTGGTCAACTGAGGAAGCTCAGAAGCGTATGGAAAACTTAATTTCATCAGTAGGCTATGGTCCAGATGGTGTTAAGTTAGACGTTGTTCTATCTTCAAACGACTCTGTTGCAAACGGTGTAACCAATGCTTTAACAGCATCAGGCTACAACGCTGACAATTTCCCTTTATTAACAGGTCAGGACTGCGATAAACCATCAGTTAAGAACATGAAGCGCGGTTTACAGACAATGTCAGTATTCAAGGATACCCGTGTTCTAGCTGACCAGGTTGTAAAGATGGTAAATGCTATCGTTGATAACAAGGAAGTTCCAGTAAACGATACTAAGACCTATAACAACGGTACAGGCGTAATTCCTTCATACCTGTGTTCTCCAATCGTTGTAACCAAAGATAACTTAAAGGAAGTTTTAATCGATTCAGGTTACTACACAGAAAAGGAAGTTAAATAATTAGAAATAAACTAATTTTTAAACCTTGATTCAGGCCGGTAATCCCGGCCTGTTTTGGAGAAGAGAACAAGTATGACCGAGCAAAAAGTATTGCTTAAGATGAAAAACATCACCAAGCGTTTTGGTAAGGTAACTGCCTTGAAAGACGTTAACTTGGAGGTGAAAGAGGGAGAGGTTCATGCACTTGTCGGTGAAAACGGTGCAGGTAAATCAACCCTTATGAACGTCTTAAGTGGCGTATATCCATACGGCACATATGAAGGCGATATCATCTTTGACGATGAAACATGCAAATTTACCCAAATTCATGACTCAGAAGACAAAGGTATTGTTATTATTCACCAGGAATTGGCATTAGTACCATATTTGTCAATTGCTGAAAATATGTTCTTAGGTAATGAAAGAACGGCAGCATTTTCAAACGGTGTTGTTGATTGGCCTAGAACTTACCAAAGAGCAAAAGAGTTGATGGATCTTGTGGGGCTTGATGAAGATCCTCATACCTTAATTAAAGATATCGGTGTTGGTAAGCAGCAACTAGTTGAAATCGCTAAAGCAATTTCCAAAAACTGCCGTCTGTTAATTCTTGATGAGCCAACAGCATCATTAAATGAATCTGATTCCCAAAAACTCTTGGAGCTGATCGATAAATTCAGATCTGAGGGCATGACATCAATCATCATTTCACACAAATTAAATGAGATTTCATACATCGCAAACTCAATTACAGTAGTTCGTGATGGTTCAACCATTGAAACCTTAGATAACAACGATCACAACGTATCAGAAGACAGAATTATTGCCGGAATGGTAGGTCGTGCTCTAACTGACCGTTTCCCTAAGAGAAAACCTGAGCATAAGGTCTCAGATGAGATCTTATTAGAGGTTAATAACTGGAACGTTTCACATCCATTAAATCCTGATCGTAAAGTAAACGACAATGTTTCTATCAAGATCCACCGTGGTGAGGTAGTTGGTTTTGCAGGACTTATGGGTGCAGGACGTACTGAGTTTGCAAAGAGCTTGTTTGGTCATTCATACGGCACCAAGATCCATGGTGAAGTAAAGATTAACGGCAAGGTAGTTCACCTCAACAATGTTCGTCAGGCTATCGAAGCAGGACTTGCTTACGTAACTGAAGACAGAAAAGGTGATGGTCTAGTACTTGAAAATCCTATTTCAACTAACATGACTTTAGCAAATCTTGAGGCTGTATCAGACCATATGGTTATTGATAAGGACTTAGAGCTTGCAAAGGCTAAAGAGTTAAAGCAGGACTTAAACGTTAAGTGCGCATCTGTATTACAGAACGTAGGTAACCTATCTGGTGGTAACCAGCAGAAGGTGTTACTTGCTAAATGGATGTTCGCAGAACCTGATGTTCTAATCCTGGATGAGCCAACCCGTGGTATCGACGTTGGTGCTAAGTACGAAATTTACTGCCTTATCAACAAGCTCGTGGAAGCAGGTAAAGCAGTGCTGATGATTTCTTCAGAATTACCAGAAGTTTTAGGTATGTCTGACAGAATCTATGTGATGAATGAAGGCAAGATCGTAGGCGAGATGCCACGTTCTGAAGCATCACAGGAAAGCATTATGTCTGCAATTTTACGCACTTCCGGTAAGAAAAAATCAGTGGAGCAATAAGTTATGTATATCTTAAACATGTTAAAGCGCAACACTCTGTTAATTGCGTTAATTTTAGTCATGATCCTGTTCGAGATTGCAATTCAGTCTACAGGTCATGGATCATTATTCTCACCTTCAAACTTTACTAACATTATTTACCAGAACAGTTATGTGATTATCCTAGCTGTTGGTATGCTGTTCTTAATCATAGGCTGCGGTAACATCGATTTGTCTGTTGGTTCTATCGTAGCTTTAGTAGGTGCAGTAGCAGGTGTACTCATGGTTAACAACGAGTACAACATTTATATGTCAATGGCTCTATGCTTACTGTTAGGTATCGTAATCGGTGCATGGCATGGTTTCTGGATCGCTTACATCCGCATCCCATCATTCATCGTAACCTTAGCAGGTATGCTACTGTTCCGTGGTTTAGCTCTGATTGTGTTAGATGGTATTACCATTAACCCATTCCCAGCAGATTACTTAACCATGTTCACCTCATACTTCCCATCATTTGACTCAGGATACTTCCAGGAGCAGTTAGCTTCAGGTTTATCACGCGCTGAAGTAAGAGCTGGCATGAGTGCAATCGTATTCTCAAAGACCATGACTGTAACTGCAGTTATCGTAATTGCTTACTTAGTAGGTATCATCTACAGCCGTGTTTCAAAGATTAAGAAAGGTTATGAAGTTGAGCCTTTATATGCATTCTTATTCCAGCACGTATTAGCTCTTGCAGCAATCATCGCTTCATGTGTTCTATTAGGTGAGAACAAAGGTATTCCAGTTATCTTAATCCTAATTGCTGTTGTAGTTATCGTATACGCTTTCATCGCTAACAAGACTGTTGTAGGTCGTAGAATTTACGCTCTAGGTGGTAACGAGAAGGCTGCTAAGTTATCAGGTGTTAACACAAGCCGCTTATTATTCCTGTCATATGTAAACATGGGCTTATTAGCAGCAGTTGCAGCTTTAGTTTGCGTAGCACGTTTCAACTCAGCTTCTCCAATGGCTGGTACCGGTTATGAGTTAGACGCAATCGGTGCTTGCTTCATCGGTGGTGCTTCAGCTTACGGTGGTGTTGGTACTGTAGGTGGTGCTGTTATTGGTGCTATCTTCATGGGTGTTCTAAACAACGGTATGTCAATCTTAGGTATTGACGCAAACTGGCAGAAGGCTGTTAAAGGTTTAGTTCTGTTAGCTGCTGTTGTAACCGACGTTATGTCAAAGAAGAGAGTAACTAACTAATAGTTAAAAAAAAGCAGGGGCGAGAGCCCCTGTTTTTATATCAAGGATATATACGTATGTACGAGTAATAAATTCAAATGAATGAAAGCTCGTAATTTAGATAAAAACAAAATTTGGGGAATATCATGCGTTATTTATTAGGTGTTGATTTAGGTACTTCAGGAACAAAAACAGTTTTATTTGATGAGACTGGTAAAGTAATCGCGTCAAAGACTGTTGAATATCCTTTATTACAACCAAAGAACGGTTGGGCAGAGCAGGATCCAAAGTTCTGGTACGATGCAACTATTGAGTCTGTAAAAGCAGTTCTTTTACAGAGCAAGGTAAACAGTGACGATGTAGTTGCATTGTCAATTGCAGGTCAGATGCACGGCTTAGTAATGCTTGATAAGGACGGCAATGTCCTGCGCAACGCTATTTTATGGTGTGACTCAAGAACCCAAAAACAATGTGATGAAATCACTTCATTAGTAGGTAAACAGCGCTTAATTGAGATTAATGCAAATCCTGCTTTAACCGGTTTTACTGCTCCAAAGATTTTATGGGTTCGTGAAAACGAGCCTGAGTTGTACAAAAAGTGTACAACCATCCTGTTGCCAAAAGACTACGTACGTTACATGTTAACAGGCGTTAAGGCAATGGAAATTTCAGATGCATCTGGTACTAACTTATTAGATATCACTAATCGTGTTTGGTCAGATGAGATCTTAGAAAAATTAAATATTGATAAGAATTTAATGCCTCCAATTATCGAGTCAAGCACTGTAGCAGGTCATATCACTAAAGAAATTGCAGAACTTACAGGATTAAAGGAAGGCACAATCGTAGCTGGTGGTGCTGGTGACAACGCTGCAGCTGCTTTAGGTACAGGTGTATGTAAAGAGGGTGATGCTTTTGTAACACTAGGTACATCAGGTGTTATTTTTGCTCATACCAACAAGCCTTCAATCGATCCTCTAGGTCGTGTTCATACTTTCTGTGCTGCTGTAAAGAATTCATGGACAGCAATGTCATGCACACTGGCAGCAGGTCTATCATTACGCTGGATGCGTGATGAACTATATACTCTTGAAAAAGACATCGAAGCTAAGAAAGGCAATGATGTTTACAATTTAATGACTGCAAATGCTGACACTGTTCCTGTAGGTTCAGATGGTCTTATTTATCTGCCATATTTAATGGGCGAAAGATCTCCTGTATTAGATCCTAATGCTAGAGGTGTGTTCTTTGGTTTAACCGCCCGTCATACTAAATCTCATATGACAAGAGCTGTTCTAGAAGGCATTACACTTTCACAAAGACATAATCTTGAAGTGTTACATGCGATGGATATTGATCCTAAGACCTTAACCGCTTGCGGCGGTGGTGCTCAGTCTCCATTCTGGCGTCAGTTATTAGCTGACGTTCTAAAGTGCAGCATTGTAACTACGACTTCTAAGGAAGGTCCTGCTCTAGGTGCAGCAATTCTAGCAGGTGTAGCTGCCGGCATTTTCTCATCAGTAGAAGAAGGTTGTGAGAAATTAGTAAAGAGATCTGACAAGCGTTCTGATCCTAACAGTGATGCTGCTTCTAAGTATGATGAGATTTACAAGCTCTACTCATTCTTATACCCAACAATGCGTCCTGCTTTTGCAAAATTAGATACCTTAAGACAGAAGTTAGATGGAGATAAGGTTGCAAAGTACAAGGATGTAACTGATATTGAGTTTGAGCGCTATGGTAAGGTAATTTCTGATATACCAACAGATAAGATTTTATCTTTATTAGAGAAAACTCCATTAACCGATGGTACGGATTACAAGCCATCAGTTGAAGTTCTAGAAGAGCCTTCATTAGTTAAAATTTTACAGGATCAGGTCTTTGGTGGCTTAAAGATTCAGGTAGGTTACTGCAATGGTCATAACAAAGCACTAAATGCTTTAGAGTACCACCGCAATGCTGAATTGAATGTTGCTGCTAATGATGCTGTGCTCATGGTAGCTCCAATGACTGCTGTACATGACGGTATTATTGATACCAATGATGTAGAGTTATTTAGAGTAAAGAAAGGTCAGGCCGTACTCTTCTATGAAACCACCTTACATTATGCTCCATGTGTAGCAGACGGTGAGGAGCATTTCAGAATGTGTGTAGTTCTGCCGAAGGATACCAACACTGATAGACCTGAAGGTGTAACTCATGATGGCGAATCCGGCTGTTTAACTCACAATAACAAGTGGTTATTTGCTCATAAAGATTCATCTGAGGGTAAGTCAGGAGTAACTACAGGACGCCTAATCGGTGAAAATATTGTATTAAAGTAAACTCTAATACGTAATAAAAAATTATGGCGCCTTAAAAGGCGCCATATAACAAAGATGATTAGCAAAGGATTATCGCGATGACAGTAACAGTAAAGACTTTAGCAAAAGCAGCTGGTGTATCTCGCGGAACAGTAGACAGAGTTCTCCATAACCGCGGATCTGTTAAAAAAGAACTAGCTTTAAAAATAAAAACATTAGCTAAAGAATTAGGTTATGTACCAAACAGAGCAGGTCGTGCTCTGTCTGGAATCAGAGAGCACTACAAGATAGGCATTATGTTACCTAGTATTGGTAATGCCTTTTTTGACGGTGTAATCGAAGGTATTGAAAAAGCTTGCCTTGAATATGAAGAGTTAGGTGTTGAAGTAATCTTAGATAAAATCCAAGGTTATGATGAGGCAACTCACCTAAAATCAATTGATGAGCTAAAGAAAAAAGGTTGCTCTGCTTTGTGTCTGGCAACTATAGATACGCCTTCTGTTGCTGAAAAAATCAAAGAATGTGAATTACTCGGCATCAAGATCATTTTAGTAAATTCTGATGTCTCTAATTCAAACAGAATCTGTTATGTAGGTTCTGACTATATTAAAGCAGGTAAGACCTGTGCTGGTTTATTATCTTTAATTTCAAAATTTGAAAAATTAAAAATCCTAGTAGTTACAGGTTCTGCCTTCATGAAAGGTCACAGACAGAGAATTGAAGGTTTTGAAAATGAACTTCAAAATCTCAATGTAAATTTTGAGATCTGCGCTCAGATAGAATCAAATGATTCAGATATTAAAGCTCAGATTGAGACTACTAAATATCTTACAGCACACAAAGATATTAACTGCGTTTATGTAACAGGCGCAGGTGTGCAGGGTGTAGGTGCCGCTATTATTGCTACAGGTCGTGATGACATCGTTGGTATTGCTTTTGATGATATCTATACCACTGTAGAAATGGTAAGAGCTGGTATCTTTAAGTTTGTAATCTGTCAGCAGCCTGACAGACAGGGATATCATGCTGTAAAGCGTGCTTATCAGATTTTATCAGGAACTGTAAACGAACAGGCTATGACAGACTTCTATACAGATACCATTATTAAGATTGCATCTAATATTGGTAAGTAGTTATAGTATTTAACCCAAATTTAACCACTGCATAAGATTTATATTTGATGCAAAATTCGCTCATTTTTAAGGCAACCTTTAGGTTGCTTCCTTTTTTAGGTTAAAGAGAAAATATTTTTCTACCAAACTTTCCTAGATGAATATTGAGTAAATTCTCAATTTTAGATAAATCTTGTGAAAAATATAAATAAAGCACAAAGATTTTCTCTTTAATATGTTAAAATTAGTCGGCTTTCAACTGAGTTTGTGATCGGTCTGAGAGTTTTTGTTTAATTATCACAAAGGAGCAAAATTTTATGTTAACAGTAGCTGACAAGGCAAAAATCGTAGCTGAGTTTGGTCGTAACCCACAGGACACTGGTTATCCAGAGGTTCAGATTGCATTATTATCTGCAAGAATCGCTGACCTTCAGCCTCACTTTGAGGCTCACAAGAAGGACCACCACAGCCGTCGTGGTTTATTACGTCTAGTTGCTCAGCGTCGTAAGTTGCTCGACTACTTAAAGGCTTCTGATCTTGCTCGTTACAGCGCAATCGTTGAGAAGTTAAAGCTCCGTCGCTAATATTAGCGTCTGGCTAGGGCGGCATAATTGCCGCCCAATTTATATAAGTCCCACGAAAAGAGGCAAATATAGTGGGAAGTTTCGGAGATAAGTTGATGAATTTAAAACCAATAGTACGCACCTTTAAATACGGTCGCCATACAGTTACATTAGAAACAGGTGCAATTGGTCGTCAGGCAGATTCAGCCGTAATGGCATCTATGGACGATACAACAGTTCTAGCAACAGTTGTATGCAACCGCAACGAAGAGGTTGAAGGTCGTGATTTCTTCCCTCTAACAGTAAACTATCAAGAACGTTCTTATGCTGCAGGCAAAATTCCTGTAAGTTTCTTCCGTCGTGAAGGCAGAGCAACTGAAGGTGAGACTCTGATTTCACGTCTTATTGACCGTCCATTACGTCCATTATTCCCAGATGGTTTCGTAAATGAGGTTCAGGTTGTTGTAACTGTAATGTCAGCAAATCCTGAGATCCCAACAGATATTATTTCTATCATTGCAGCATCAGCTGCATTAGCATCTTCAGGCTTACCATGGAATGGTCCTCTAGGTGCAGCTCGTGTAGGTTACATTGATGGTCAGTATGTATTAAACCCATTAACCTCAGAGTCAAAAGTTTCAGATCTTGATTTAGTTGTAGCAGGTTCTGAGAAAGCAGTAGTTATGGTTGAGTCAGAGGCTAACTGCTTACCAGAGTCCGTAATGTTAGGTGCTGTGATGTTCGGTCATGAGCAGCAGCAGACTGTAATCAAGGAAATTGAAGAGTTTGCAAAGCAGGTAAACCGTCCTGTATGGGATTGGGTAAAGCCAGCTGAGGATACAGCTTTAATCGAGGCTGTTAAGGCTGATGCTGAAGCTGCTGTAGGTGATGCTTTTAGAATCGTTGATAAGTTAGAGCGTCAGAACAAGTTAGCTGAGATCCAGAAAGCTACTGCTGAGAAGATTAAAGCTTCTAAAGAAGAGTGGGCTGAAAAAGACAATGAGATTGCTAAGATCTTCTTTGAGTTAGAGCGTAACATCGTTCGTGAAAGAATCTTATCAGGTGAGAAGAGAATTGATGGTCGTACCTTACGTATGATCCGTCCTATCACCATCGCAACCGGTATTCTTCCACGTGTTCACGGTTCAGCTTTATTCACTCGTGGTGAGACTCAGTCAATCGGTACCTGTACTTTAGGTTCAGAGCGTGATGCTCAGACCTTTGAAGATATGTCTGGTGTTCGTTCAGACAGATTCATTCTTCACTATAACTTCCCTCCATACTGCGTAGGCGAGATTGGTTTAATTGGTTCTCCAAAGCGTCGTGAAATCGGTCACGGTCGTTTAGCTAAGAGAGCTTTAAAGGCAGTATTGCCACCATTAGATAAGTTCCCATACACCATCCGTGTAGTTTCAGAAATTACTGAATCAAATGGTTCTTCATCAATGGCTTCAGTATGTTCAGGCTGCTTATCATTATTAGATGCGGGTGTTCCTATCAAAGCTCCTGTTGCTGGTATTGCAATGGGTCTTGTAAAAGAAGACGACAGAGTAGCAATCTTAACCGATATCATGGGTGATGAGGATCACTTAGGTGATATGGACTTTAAGGTAGCTGGTACCCGTGATGGTGTAACAGCACTGCAGATGGATATCAAGACTGACGGTATTACCCGTGAGATCATGCAGAATGCATTAACTGATGCACATGCTGCTCGTATCCACTTATTAAATGTAATGCAGAAGGCTATCCCAGAGCCTCGTCAGACCTTATCTCCTTATGCTCCACGTGTTGTAACCATTAAGGTTCCTGCTAACAAGGTTAAGGAAATCATCGGTAAGGGTGGTTTCAACGTTCGTTCAATTCAGGCTGATACCAACTCTCAGATCGACATCGAAGATGATGGTACCGTAAAGATTTCTGCAACTTCACAATTATCAGCAGAATCAGCTATCAAGCGCATCAACGATCTGTTGGTTGAGGTTGAAGTAGGTAAGGATTACGACGGTAAAGTTGTACGCATCACTGATTTTGGTGCATTCGTAAATATCTTACCTGGTCGTGACGGTTTAGTTCACATTTCTCAGATCACTGAAGAGCGTGTTGAGAATGTAAATGATTACTTACGTGTTGGCGATGATGTTCGTGTACGTGTGCTTGATATTGACAATACCGGTCGTATCCGTTTGTCAATCAAGGCTATCACCGATGAGCAGAACAAGGCTAACGCAGCTGTTGAGGCTCCAACTGAAGTAACTGAACAGGAAACTGTACAGGTTGAAGATCAGGTAGTAGAGCAGCAAGCCGAAATGCCAAATCCTTACGAGAATAGCCCTCGTGAAGATCAGCAGTAATTTTAAATAATTAGAATAAAGGCCCTTCGACTCTCGTCATGGGCCTTTTTTAACGTAAAGATGTCACAATCAAATTCGAACCCAAATACAGACTCAAATTCTCGCGAACTATTTTCATCTCGCTTAGGTTTTATTTTAATAGCCGCTGGCTGTTCTATTGGTCTTGGTAATGTTTGGAGATTTCCTTACATTGCAGGTCAGTACGGAGGTGCTCTGTTCGTTTTAATCTATATTGCATTCTTAATTCTTTTAGGCATTCCCTTAGTGACCATTGAGTTATCTGTTGGTCGAGCCTCAAGACGCAGTATTGGTCTATCTTTTGAAACATTAACTCCAAATAAAAAATGGAAATACTGCAAGTATTTCATGATCTTTGGTAACTATGTGCTCATGGCTTTCTATACCATGGTTACAGGTTGGATGCTTTATTACACTATTGAGATGTTTACAGGTTTCTTAACCAGTGTCCCTATGACACAAGAAGAGTCAGGAAACTTTTTCAACTCCATGCTTCAAGATCCAGAACCACAGATCATGTTTACAGCAGCAGTTACCATTGCAGGCTTTGCTGTATGCGCCTTTGGTTTAAGAAAAGGAGTCGAAGGGTTTACTAAACCTTTAATGGTGCTGTTATTCCTGTTATTGCTGTTTTTAGCTACTAGATCATTCTTCTTACCAGGCTTTAAAGAGGGTATCCAATATTACCTGTATCCAGATTTTTCAAAGATCACTAAAGATAATTTCTATGAAATTCTCTCTGCAGCTTGCGGACAGGCTTTCTTTACACTAGGTGTAGGTATTGGCTCTTTGCAAATCTTCGGCTCATATATGAGTTCTAAAAAATCAATTGCCTATGAAGCTTCAGTAATTGCAATTTTAGACACCTTGGTAGCTTTTCTAGCAGGTATTGTGATTTTTCCTGCTTGCTTTAGCTATGCTGTAGAGCCAGGTCAGGGCCCAGGACTTATCTTTGTAACCTTAGTTTCTGTATTCTCACATATGGAATATGGTCAGTTCTGGGGAGGAGTATTCTTCCTGTTCATGTTCTTTGCTGCTCTATCAACTCTGATTGCAGTATTTGAAAATGTCATCGGTATTACATTAGATATCTTTAGAATCAGCAGAATCAAAGCTGTGATCTGTAATTTTATTTTGATCTTTGCGATGTCTCTTCCTGTGATCTTAGGTTTTAATGTCTTAAGTTTTATTCATCCTATGGGGCATGGATCAGTAATTCTTGATCTGTATGACTTTATTCTTTCTCAAAATATTATAGAGTTAGGTTCGGTTGTATATGTACTGTATGCTTCTTGGCACTATGGATGGGGCTTTGATAACTACTTAAAAGAGGCTAATTCAGGTCAGGGACTTAAAGTAAGCAGTAAGTTGCAATTCTATTTTAAGTATGTATTGCCAATAATTGTATTAGTACTGTTTGTTCAAGGCTATATCTCTGTTTTTAATCGCTAGTAATAAAAGAAGTAAAAATTAACTAAGGTTACCTTTATGGAAAGAAAACCACGTGAAATATTTAAAACAAGACTAGGCTTCCTGCTTATTGCAGCAGGTTGCGCGGTAGGTATTGGTAATGTATGGCGCTTCCCATTTATTGTAGGTCAGTATGGTGGCGCATATTTCGTTTTATTATATTTATTCTTTTTAGTCACTTTAGGTATTCCTTTATTAACAGTAGAGCTTGCAATTGGTAGAGCATCAAGAAGCTCTATGGCTTACTGTTACGAAGAACTAGAGCAGGCAGGTTCTAGATGGCATATTAACAAATGGTGGCAGTTCTCTGGTAACTACTTCTTGATGGCATTCTATGTCGTAGTAGCAGGCTGGATGCTTTACTATTTCTTATCATTTGCCTTTGGTGAGATCCCAACTAACATCACTCGTGATGAAGCTGCTCAGACTTTTGGTAATCTTTTAGCGTCACCTGTAGTGATGTTTGCCTGTGTTTTGGCTACTGTAGTATTCTCTTTCGCTATCGTAGCTTTGGGAGTGATTAAGGGAGTTGAAAGATACACCAAGCCTTTAATGGTAGTGCTGATCCTTTTATTAGCATTCATGGCTTGTAGATCTTTTAACTTAGATGGATTTGCTGAGGGTATGAAATTTTACCTGGAGCCTGATTTTTCAAAACTTGAAAATAACTTAGGTCAGGCTATCTGGGCTGCTATGGGTCAGGCTTTCTTTACTTTATCAGTAGGCTTTGGTGCGATTGCTATCTTTGGTAGCTATATGTCAGATCGTCATAAGATCCTAAATGAGGCTATCTTTATTGCTTCATTTGATACCATCATAGCGCTTTTAGCAGGTGTTGTAATCTTCCCTGCATGCTTTACCTATGGTATCAACCCTGATGCTGGTCCTAATTTACTGTTCTTAACAATGACAGTTGTGTTCTCAAATATGTCTTTTGGCTCCTTATGGGGAACATTGTTCTTCCTGTTCATGTTAATTGCAGCTGTATCAACAATGATTGCTGTTTTTGAAAGCTCTATCGCTGGCACCATCGAACTCTTTAAGATCTCAAGATTCAAAGCAGTTATCATTAACTTCTTTGTCATTATCTTAATGTGTTTACTGCCAATGTTTGGCTTTAACATCTTATCTGATGTTCATATCTTGAATGCAAATTCAGGTATCTTAGACTTCTTTGATTTCTTGGTATCAAACAACATCATGCCAATAGGTTCAATTGTCTTTGTACTGTTTGTCTGTGCAAAGTCTGGTATGTCCTGGAAGAGATATATTGATGAGTGTAACGTAGGTAAGGGCTTTAATATGTCAGAGAAGTTATTCTTCTACTACCGTTATATTCTGACATCGATTGTGGTTGTAGTTTTGGCAATAGGCTACTACAAAATCTTTATCGGTTAATTAAATATGGGTGAGTGTATATAGCTTTCTATAAATACTCACCTAAAATATAAAACTCAAATAATAAGGTAAGTTAATAAGGATTTTTTATGGATTCAAGCAGAGAGCAGTTTAAAACCAGATTGGGCTTTATTCTGATTGCAGCAGGTTGTGCTGTAGGTATTGGTAACGTCTGGCGTTTCCCATATATTGTAGGACAGTACGGTGGTGCTTTCTTTGTACTAATCTACCTATTCTTTTTGATTGCGATGGGTATTCCTCTTTTAACAGTTGAATTAGCCATTGGTCGTGCTTCTAGAAGTTCTATTGCTTATTGCTATGAGAACTTAGAGGAGAGAGGTGCACAGTGGCATCACAACAAATGGTGGCAGTTAGCAGGTAACTACATCCTGATGTCATTTTACGGCGTGATTACAGGCTGGATGCTTTACTATTTCTTTGAGTTTGCTTCAGGCTCTGTAGCTCCACATCTTGAAAAAGATGTTGCTGTAGCTAACTTTGGCAGCATTCTGCAGGATCCTGCAACTCTATTCTCATGCATGGCTGCAGTTGTAGCATTTTCCTTCTTGATTGTAGCTTTAGGTGTCGTCAAAGGAATTGAGCGTTTTACCAAACCTTTAATGTTACTGCTGTTAGGTCTGTTAATCTTTATGGCTTTACGTTCTGTAACCTTAGATGGTTTCATGGACGGCGTGTCATTCTATTTAAAACCTGACTTTTCAAAGTTACAGGATAACTTTGGTGAAGCTGTCTGGGCTGCTATGGGACAGGCTTTCTTTACCTTATCAACCGGTATGGGCGGTATTGCTATCTTTGGTAGCTACATGTCAACAAAGCACCGTTTATTAAACGAGGCTCTGTTTATTGCTGGTTTAGATACAGCTGTAGCACTCCTTTCAGGCTTTGTAATCTTCCCAGCATGTTTTACCTACGGCATTAACCCTGATGCAGGTCCAAACTTACTGTTTGTTACCATGACCATGGTTTTTTCAAACATGAGCTTTGGCGCTTTCTGGGGAGCTTTATTCTTCCTGTTCATGTTAATTGCTGCTGTTTCTACTTTAATTGCTGTGTTTGAAAACATCATCGCAGCAAATCTTGAGCTATTTAAGATTGACAGAAAGAAGGCTGTGCTGATTAACTTTATCGTGATCTTAGGTTTATCAGTATTACCTGTTTTAGGTTTCAATGTTCTCTCAGATGTTCACATCATCGGTTCAAATACTGGTATTACTGATTTCTGTGATTTCTTAATTTCAAATAACATTCTTCCAATAGGTTCATTAGTATTCGTGCTGTTTGTAACCTCAAAGAGCGGTATGAAATGGGATCGCTATATCCAAGAAACTAACGTAGGTGAAGGTTTTAAACTGACACCTAAGTTATTCTTCTATTACAGATACATTTTGACCACTGTAATTGCAGTACTGCTCATTATTGGTTATTACACAGTATTTAATCGAGCATAATACTTACAACAAGGTGCCATTGGACGTATAATCTCAGTGTATAAATAAAACACTGAACCAATGGCACCTTGTAGAAATGAAAACCAATAAGCTAATCAAAGGAATTATCTTTACTTTCTCTTTATTACTTCCACTCTCTTTTAATACTCAAGCACAAGCAAATAGCTCTAAAGGTCAGATTAGAACTTTAACCATCGAGCAGGCTGAAGCATTAAAGCACCATAAATCTTCTGCAAAAAGAAGCTCTGCAAAAAAGAGTACAGCTCAAAAGAAATCTTCAAAGTCACGTAAAGCTACTGCGTCTAACAAAAAGACAGCACATAGCAGTACTAAAAAGAGCAGAAAAAAGAATACTAAAACACAAGCTAAAACTCGTGTAAGAACTACTACTCCTCAGGAAAGAGCTATACAGTCAGAATATGTAACTGCTCCATTTGATTTCTCGGATGAGAATCCACTAATTGCAACCACACCTACTTTGATTGCTCAAAGAAAGTATTTTGCTGATGCTGAGAGAGCTATTAAAAGTGGGGATACCGATACAGCTTTATCAATTCAGAACAACTACTTAAGAAACTATCCATTATCCTTGTGGATTGATTACTGGTATTTAGCTAACAATATGGATGTATCTAAATACCCCCAGGTTAAACAGTTTATTAACTCAAAAGTTCATCAGGAATTAGGTCTGTTGCTAAATAGAAAATATATTGAGTATTTATCATCTGTTGGTCAATACAAGTTAGTTTCAGATTTAATCGGTAAAAAGCCATTTCAGGATGACAGTGAGATGGCAAAGTCTCAACAGGCCCTTCAATGCCGCTTCTATGAAGCTCGCTGGCAACAGGGGATTGCTGATGTTACAGCAGCAACCTTTGCTTCAAAAATGTATTTACAGCTGTCTCCATATCCTTCAAGCTGTGCAGGTTTAATCTACCTCTGGGGACAGAATGGATATCTTGATGATAAGGTGCAACTAGAAAAGTTTGAAAGGGCATATATCACTAAAAACTACACTGAAACTACAAGATCATTAGCTCATGGTCTTGAACAAACTCAATTTGCATCTCGTGTAGCTCAAGAAATGTCACTTTATGACAATCCAGCAGCAGTGCTTTCACTAGATTATGTTGAAGGTGATGAGAACACTCAAAGAACTGCTGTGCTTGCTTTTAAGAGATTTGCAAATCTTGATCCAAAGAGTGCAACTCCAGCTTTTGAAGCTTTTGCTGAGAAATTTAAGATCAGCGATACTGAAAGATTAGAGATCTTCCAGATCATTGCAAAAGGCTTTTTATCAAGACTGTCTACAGAGGAAGAAGTTCAATGGGTAGATAGAAATCTTCCTGCAGTGGTTTGGTCAGAAGAAATTAAGATTATGCGTATGCGTAAAGCCATCTGGTTTGCTCAATGGCAGATTGTTTATGACTTATATGATCATTTAACAGAGCTTGATAAAAATGCAGTTAACTGGCGTTATTGGAAAGCAAGAGCTGCCCGTGAGATTGGACGCACTCAAGAGAGTAAGTCACTCATGGCAAAGGTTGCTAAAGACAGAAGTTTCTTTGGTTTTTTAGCCGCTCAAGAATTATCTTTAAAAATGCCATTTAACCATGAGCATTTATCAAAATCAGCTCAATGGCCACAGACTGTAGCTAAAAATAAAGCTGCAGTGCGATTCTTTGAATTTAGAGCTTTAAAGGATAGTAATGCAACTATTGAATGGCGTGAAATTGCTAAGACTGGTACTAATGATGAAGCGATGTTAATGGCAGAGTGGGCTTTATCTACAGGAAACATCAGTTATGCAATTTCAAGTGTAGTAGCTGGTCAAAGATGGAGTGCTCTAGACTACAGATTCCCTAAGCCATTTTTGACCCTGTATCAGAAATACTCATCCTACTCTAATGTACCAATTTCATTCTTATATGGTATTTCTCGTCAGGAGAGTATGTTAAATCCTGATATTAAATCACCAGTAGGTGCTGTAGGTTTAATGCAGTTGATGCCTGGTACTGCTAAGATGGTATCCAGAAAGAATAACTGGTCATATTCAGGAACTGGTGATTTAGTAGTCCCTGAGAACAACATCAGATTAGGCTCAGCATATCTTAGAGACATGCTAGACAGATTTGATAACAACAGAATTTTAGCAGCTGCTGCCTATAACGCAGGTCCTGGCAGGATCAACATCTGGAAATCAAAAGATGGTAAGGGTAGAGATGCGGCGATGTATGTTGAGAATATCCCTTTTAAAGAAACAAGGCAGTATGTTCAAAATGTTCTTCTGTATGACACAATTTACAAAAAGCTGTTAACAGGTCAGGAAGACAGATTATTGAACTCAAATGAATTGGGATATAGATACTAATTTTTTGAAAAACCGTAGGTTCTTGTAGACACTACTCTTTACAAAGTATCAAAATTTGCTATTATATTCACCGTTGCCCAGGTGGTGAAATTGGTAGACACGCTACTTTGAGGGGGTAGTTCTGCAGGGAGTACGAGTTCAAGTCTCGTCCTGGGCACCATTGAAGAAGACAGCACAGGCTGTCTTTTTTATTTTTGGCCTGTCTGCCTTAAGATCTTCTCCTGAACCTGATAGCAAGTGGAATAACGGTCCACTGAGAACCATGACAGATGAAATCAGTGCAGAAAAAGTATATTTATTGTGTTCAGAACAGTATCTTCCAGAAAAAGACAATCTTGTAGAATGGGTTCACAGAGGCTCTGATGCCAAAGTTCAGGTCATCGATACAGAAGTTAAAGATCCAACCTCATATGAAGAGATAAAAAAGGCGCTTAACATCTTTTACGATAAGTATTTTGATGAAAAAAACGGTTCAAAATACAGGTTTAACATTACTGCCGGAACTACTGCCATGAAAGTCATGACTTTCTGTGCTGGTACAAGTTTTTTCATGGGCGCCAGATTTTATACAACTCATGATCCTAAGCTTGTAAATAATGAAATTTACTACCGTCAGATCCCTCAGCTTTAATCCTCATTAACTCTTTTTCTTCTGATTGTATTAAATCAACCGGGAAATTATTTGAGATACCGCAAGTTTTTTTGCTTTACATAAAATTTTCATACTTTTAAATACAAAAAACTTAGGTTTGTTTTAAATGGTCTTGAGTTGCAACGGAATAATACTATCCGTAAGCTCCATTACCTTCTTTCTGTTCCTTGCAACAACCTCTTTTGAGGTGTTTGCATAACAGTAGATACAGCCGTGAGAACAGGTGTTGTACATTCCTATATCCTTACTCTCCATACATCCGCATTCCTTACGCTGTCCCTTATCTTTCATCCTGTTAAAATCAAGTGAGGATGAAACTTTAAAGGAGGCTGTATTACCAGCTCCATTTTCCATTAAAGAGAACAAGTCATAAGATTCTTCAGACTTCTGCTTTTTATTCTTTTTGGTAAAAGAATGCAGATAATCTGTAAGTTCTCTGTCATCAGAAAAGAGTTTCTCCATAAGCTCACCGTCAATACAGCGGTTGTGCTCAATCCCGTATGCTTCAAGATCAAGATCTTCAGCACAGGTGGCAAGGGTAAAGTCCCAGCCAAGTTCATGCCAGCGCTGCTGAATCTTTTTAAGTCCGTCTGCAATCTCATTTTTCTGAGCTAAACTCAGTTCTGCTCTTAACACATTGTCTCTTGTGAAAAGACCGTGTGTTTCCTTTATAAGGTTGTTCTGAACCTTTCTGTAGGCTTCCACATCAATAAAGCTGAAGACAAGTTTTGAGGTATAGCCCTTTAATCTTTTTGAAAGGTTCCAGATCTTGATTAAAAGATCACGTGTGGAAAGATTAGGAGTTGTTATCAGAGGATCAAATCTCCAGATAACTCTGTTTTTTCCGATACGGTTTGAAAGCTCAATAAAGGTTTCAATTCGCTTTTCCAAAGGGGCCACATTAGGTTCAAAGCCCTCGTTTTCATAATCGTTTAAGGTGAACTGGAAATAGTAGTGAATACCAGTTTTATCAAGCTCATCAAGATAAGGCATTAAAGGACGTGGATTTTTAGTCCAGAAGACAATGACTCTAGTTCTGTCATAGGAGATATACATAGGTTTCTGATTAAATGGGTTTACCCACACAGAGTAGCCTTCATTAAGTCTCTGCATGAACCATTTTGCAAAGAATGCCGGAATATCAGTTGATCTGCTTGCAGAAACAATTACAGGATGTGATGCCTCAACTTCAGTACCTGATTTTAGAGTGATATTTTCCTTTAAAATTGCCATGTGTCCTGTATCCTTTTTCTAAGTTCTCTCCGATTAACTTAACAGACTGTCTCAAATTTCGATTTTATAAAGCTTAATGCTCTGTTTTCCTATTCATTCCCACATCGAAGTCTTTGGATAAAGAGAAAGATGTCAGCTTAGGTTGTTTAAATAAAGTCTTCATATCCCGCTAATGCTAATATTGTTCAGCCATTCATAATTCACAGCAGCTATCATTTCAGAGCATTTTTATTCACTGCCCATATTATGCCTTAAGAATGAATAATTATCGCTTGCTGAAATGACAGTGTTTTAATTAGGTCTCATTTTAAGAAGCTTTTATGAAAAACAGGTTATTCTTGTCTTACATGACATCGCAAACATACTTCAATTTCCTTTCTATGTTCTCACCGACTACTTTAAAATTGAAGTCGCTGAAATCATTATCAGAAAGTCCCTCATTAAAGGCACAATGAACCTTACCATGACATAGGATCATAGCAACAAAACATTCAGGATCATGGTTGTGCACACTTTGAGCAGCTCCTCTTTCCTGAATCTGGCATGAATCGCTGCTGTCATCCCTTCATTCCTTATTGAGAAGACATTTCTCAGGTTTACCTTTGCCTTCAGTCATGCATGCACAAGGTCTTGGGTATACAAGATGCATGTCCTGATTAGTCCCGCAGTATTTAAGATAGTTAAATACCTGATGGGCTAAAAGACGATTGGTCATTGTCTTATTATTGAAGCGATCTTCAATCAGATAAGCACTGTCTACAACAATTACAGCACCTCTTTGAGACAGCAAAGATGCAAATACGTGGAGAAAGCTTGCATAAGCAAAATTGCTAAATGCTTTGCTAAAGAGATTATATCTTAGGCTTATTCCTGAAAAACTGACATAATTCTGGATAATTTCTCCAATGCCTTTAAAGGTGGTGATGATGTCATAGATGCAGCCTTGCAGCTTTTCCTCAAGAGAGTCAAAACTTCTGTATATTGACTCATCAGATGTATTGTCAAAGGTAAAGTTAACAGTTTTTAAGGTGATGCTGCAGTTTTTACCTTTCAGAACACCTGACTGTTTTATCTCATTGTATGCTTTGAACAGTTCATTAAGCTGTTCAAGTGCATCTGGGTTGCCGTCAACAGCTGTAACTTCTATATCAGGGTATGAAGTCAGATCTGATGTGGCCAGCATATCAATGATCACTGAAAGTGCACCTAGAATATCTCCACCGTTGCCGCACATTACAGACAGTATTCTGATTGTCTCCTTTGAAGACACAAACATCTTACTTACAGCAGGTTTTGACAGATACATATTGCAAAGATAGGTAGCCTCTGCAGCTGATCTTGGTAGGTATTTAAACATATATCCCAACCACTGCTCTTTTGAATGGTTAAGATTCTCCCTTACTGAATAGAAATTAAGAGGTACAGGCTGAACGAAATTCTGAGCATAGTTACTGATAACAGCACTGATTGCATTGTCGATATCACAGTCGTAAGGAAGGTATTCATTGAAAGAGCAGCACATATTCTGTTCTCCTCAATTGTTGAAACAAATGTTTTGATATGTTTAATAATGCAATAACTATGTCAACTTTGTTTATTGTTTATAAATTAGTAAGTTAGTTAAATAGCGAAATTATGCTTAATTATATACATTTATAAAATTATGTAATTTTAATTTATTAAAATTATAAAAGGATTTATTTTTATCATAACAGTGAAAATAAGTAAACCGGTTTTATTTTAAAAAATGAATCCTGATCTGATTAAAAAGAACAGTTATTTTTTTACTGAATTTTTGAAACTTAACAAATAAAAATACAGTTAAATCAATAAGTAATACAAGATAGGGCAAGCCTTTTTATAAAACTGGCACGGTACTTGTATTATATTCTTCTCAGAAGCGAAAAAATCTTCGCATCTTTTTTGAATTATGCCGAAACTTACAACTTCGATTTGAAATTAAGCAAACAGTCATCTGTTCAGTTCCCTAAATCATTCTGATTAGAAGAACTTTTAAGACTGTTGAAAAACATAAACATCGTGTAGTTCAAAAGAGGAAGATCTCTTGACCACAACTTTAACCGCTTCTTTAAAAAAGGGTATTACTTTGGCTTTGATAAAGGAGGAAAACTCCTTGATTTTGCTGTCCTAGTGGAAATTGTTCTTTCACTTGCAGCAGCACACTGTGAATACATTGCTTCACAGCCGATGTTTACCTAAACGGTAATGTAGCAGAGATATCTTCTGTGAGAGTGGTAATGCTGATCTTAAAGCAGCACTGTCTGAAAAGAAGATAAGAGCGAGGCTACATCTTCAGATACCAAAGGTAAAGACAGAAAACTGAAAAAATATTTCAGCAGTCTTTACGTGATGAGCTGCAATTTGTCTGCCACTGCAATTCATTTAGCTGTTTACAGAGATGCATTCTGCTTGGTGTCTTAAACCAGGCAGCTCGTTTGACGGCAGCTTCCGTATGAAGATGGAACTTATCTGATAGTTAACTGCTTTTAACGGCATCAGATTGAATGTTGGGTAACCATAAGAACAGTGGAGAGTGCGTATGTTTTTACAGTCAGATTTTACCTGTTCAGATTTTTTCTATGTTGTGATTTTTGCGGTGTTGTCTGGTCTTATCACCCTATACTGCAGGATCTTTAAGATTAAAGCTGTAGAGACAGCAGTCGGTCTTGTACTGTTCTCATGTCTTTATTGGATATTTTACTTTGCAGATGCCTTTATGAAGTAGAAGTGATTAACTTCTACTTCATAAGGATACCTTAAAAAAATCAACAGGATAACTTCAGTAATCAGAGAGAATAAATATGGAATATTTTGGTTTGTTTGTCATCTATTTAATGTGCTTATGTTTTTTCTCATTTTTATGGAAAAAGTGGGACCGCTCTTTTAAGGAGAGAGTAGGGCAATTTGTCTTTTATACCGTGTTTTACTGGGGATGTCTGTACATCCTTCCATAAAAAAAGGTGAAGATCTTTTTTAGCTCATACCTTTGGGGCATGGATGTTTTGAAAGTTCTTTTTGATTTCTTCTCAGGTTGTATTCCTTACTTTTGCCGCCTGAGCTTTTTGTTTGTTATAGCTTTTTTTGCTGTTATATAACGGACATTTGCGCAATTAAAACAAAGGCATTTGTCGCAAGTTTTAATTTTTTGCGAATATCCACTGGAACTAATGTGATCTGCGCAAATAATTTTCTGGTATCTTCGTGATAATCTGCAGTAAGCCACAGAAAACATGTAAATCAGAGCACTAAAATAAAGTTTTAGGCTTTTCTACAGTGAAAGTTTTGCTTTGAATAATAACCATAAAGGCATCATTTTTGATGTTCACTACGCACATAAATGTGTGTATGGGGCTTTTTACTCAGCATCAGTTAATAGGAATATAACATCAAATGTCTGACAACTTCATCTCTAAGAGCGAATGTGAAGCGATGTTTAAAGAAATTTTTCAATCCTGTGGGATTAGAAATTATGGTGTTTATTCTGTTTTGGAAGATGGCTCAGACGCGCCTGGTGTGCTGGATGGGGTATCTACTGAAAGGGATGTTATTGTTTACACCAGTGATGTAAACAAAAAGGATAAAATTCAAAGTTTTATTGGAGATCTGGGGGATATTATAGAGGCAGACCAGTACCTAATTATTTTTGTTGACGACTCTAAGCCTGTTCAAAAGATTTGCATAAAAGCAAGAAAACAAAAGCTTTCTGTTGAACAGCAACCTCTGCTTTTAGAACGAGAGCTTGATCCGTGGTTAAGAACTTTTATTTATGATGAAATGAAGGCTAAATACAGTCCAGATCATTTAAAAGTAGAAAATAATACCGAAAATACTGATGAAGATAATCTTTGGTATCTTGGTACTTATTTTCCAAGGACCTTTGTTGAGATATCTTCAATTCTTACCAATCTGCTTTCAAATCAAAAGATTTTTGAGGAATTCGAAAAAAAGTCAGTTATTAGAGTTCTTTCAGCTGGATGCGGAACTGGAGGAGATGTGGTTGCAGTGCTGAAGGTTTTTCATGAACTGTATAAAAATACAAAACAGGTTGAAATTCAGGCTGTTGATGCTAATTCAGGTGCACTATCTCTGATGAAGAAGGTTGTTGGCAGAGCATCAGGTGAATACGGAATAAATCCTGCCATTGGTACTTTCAATAAAGATATTGATAATTACTTTGATTCAAGGTCTCCTGTAACAGCACCTGAAACAAAATTTGATTTGATCATTACTTCAAAAATGCTTAATGAAAAGGTATCTGTTACAGTAGGGCAGGAACAAAACGTATATTATAATTTTACAAAGAATGCATATGAATATTTGGACGAAACAGGCCTTTTAGTCATATCTGATGTAACCAATAAACCGAATTATCCTTCGGTATATGGAGGTATCCATGAACGATTCTATCCTGAAATCATGAATGAAGGTATTAACAAAGCGGTTTTAGAGTCAGACAATCTTTATTCTCTGATACCTGTATCGTGTGCCCGTGTTGGTGGAATATGCCCATCTATCGATTGTTTTTCTCAAAAAGAATTTTTAATCAAAAATCTTCCGGGAGAATCGGGGCAAATAAACGCAAGCTCTAAAATCAGCTACAGAGTACTCTGCAAGAGTCAGATTTATAAAAAGTTTAATATTCATATAAGTTGCAGGGTAAAAATCTCTTCCAAAAACTATTGCAACTATCTTGTTAATGCTGTTACAGATCAAGTATCAGAAATTGATGGCTTTGATATAAGTAATTTAGAGTGCTAGAGTTGTTAAAGCTCGAGGTGTATGTATGCTTGATTTTGAAAAGTCACCATTTGCAGTAAAAACAATTAGAAAACCTTATAATTCTGTTACATTTGATTTCTCTTTTGACAGGCAGAATTTCGGTAAGCAATCAAAATCACATCTCATTAAAACAAATGAAGATGCAATGGTGTCTCTTGGATATTAAGGAGCAGGTATGCCACTGACCTTAGCTGAAACTCTTTCTAAGACAGCCAGAATTGGACTTAAAGTAGTAGAAAATAATTTAAAAGCAATTGAGAAACTGTCGATGGCAGGTTTTAGCCAGTGCAAATGCGTTGAATCAATTTGCTCAGAAAGCCTATACACATAGTACATTATGCAATTCGAAAGAGGGAGACTGTACGATGAACCAGATAGCTCAAGAATCACCAAGAAATCAGAGTGATGTATCTCAAAATGGTGTCAGATCTTTTATGATTAAAGAATCTGAACTTGATGATGTTCAGAGAAAAATTATACAAAGAAAAGCTGATTCTAACCAGATTATCTCTGGCTGTGCAGGGGCCGGTAAGACTATTATTGCTCTTTGGAAAGCAAAAGAGCTTATTGAAACAAAGCATGCTTCTGTTCTTATTATCACATATACAAAAGCACTTGTATCTTTTATTGAAACTGCCTGTCAAGCCATAGGAATTCCAGGTTCCAGCTTACGCAGCCTGAACAACTGTTATCGCTGGAGAAAAGTTTTTGTTGATAATGATAATTTTGAGTGGAAAAAAGAAGGGTGGAAAGCAGGCTACTATGATTACATCATAGTGGATGAATCTCAGGATCTGGACAAAAGCCAGGTTCAAGACATTAAACAGCACTGTCAGTATGCATTGTTTCTTGGTGATGATAAGCAGAGCATATTTGATAATAAAGTTTCCCTTTTAGACATTAAGAATCAGCTGAATACAAGAATTGATACTTTACTGTTTAATTACAGATTGCCAAAAAAGCATGCAATGTTTGTAGACTCTTTGGGTTGTGACAGTAATCTCGTCGACAGGTGCAGAAATGAGAGTGATGAAACTCCATATCTTCTAAAGTACAACAGCTTTACCGATGAACTTGATGAAATAATGAGACTTGTAAAGAATAACCATTATCAGGACGTGGGGATCCTTTTCGATTCAAGGCAGAAAGTGTCAGAAGCAAAATTATATTTTGAAAGCAAAAACTTTGAGGTAGAAGTGAAGACCGATGGTGACTTTGAAATGAATTTTGTTTCATCAAAGCCAAAGTTGATGCCTTATCACAGTTCAAAAGGACTACAGTTTGAAACTGTTTTTTTACCTGAATGTTCAAGTTCTAGTCATCTTAATGCTCTTTATGTTGCATTAACCAGAAGTTTTAAAAATCTTTACATTATGTACAGCGATTGTCTTAGTCCATACCTTAGAAATATAGATTCAGAACGTTATAAGTCCTCATTAGTGGAAAAAATCTGGGATATCTAATTATGATGCTGTATACCGTTGTCCAATCAGACAGTTTTAATAATATTTTTTCTACAGAAAGCCTATCTCCTGTTTCATTTTATGAGAAACGTAATTTTGGATACAGGAACTATAAAAAGTCTGAACTTATAAGAGATAATTTTATAGTTTTCTTTACAGAGCAGATTAGTACATATGACCAAAACAGGTCAGGTGAAAACTTTCCTGTGACAGTGGCAATATCAGACGAGTTACTGGATACAAAATTTAAAAAAGATTTAGGCAATGGAATATTCGCCTATTCGAAAACAGTTTACTTCAGAGCTCAGAGTGATAAGACCAGATTTATTTTTAGAAATGAAGAAGAGCAAAATGAGGCTATTGCCTGTACTTTGAGAAGTCGCGACAGCAAAATGGTGGACTTTTACAAAGAAAACGGCTGTTTTACAATTTTTCAGGAAACAAACTTAAGAGTAATTTCTGTATCAGATCTTAAAGTTATTGATTCAAATTGTTCAATTTCTGAAACAACTGTTGAAGAATCGGTTCTCAGCGACAATTATATTGATAAAGTAAAAGGTGCTGTCTACGGATACATCATTGGTACCATATTAGGTGAACGCCAAGACTATATTATTAAAAAAAGACTTTTGTCAGCAGTGTTCAATCAGAATTTCTGTTCGCCAAATATAGATAAGAGCAAACTTCTTTCATCTTTTAAATCATTACTTGGTGATATAGAAGTATCGTGTAAAAAATCTTTCCGTGAAGATCTTTATGAACAACTTACTCACCTGATAAGAAATGCATTTGAGATATATGTACAGATATCAGATTTAAAAAGAAAAAAATCATCTTCTGCAACAGAATCACAACTGTCCTATTTTGAAGATCAACTTAAATCTCTTAGAAATAGAGTTGATGCTCTTTTAACAGAAAAATATAAAGACGTAATTTCATCTGTTCCTGACACTCTTTTTGAAGAGCTCCCACAACTTGTTCCATCATTCAATACTCAAAGTCATGTGGAGCTAAGATTCTCAAGAAAAGACTGCAAGCTTGAGTATTTGCACACTTTTATCGAGAGTCTGATGAATGAAACTCTCTTTACAGAGAAAAATTCCGAATTTAGAAAATTCAGCGAAAGAGATGTAAAAATTACATTCGTTTCACAAATTGCTGCTCCTCTGTTAAAAGAACTCAATAATAAATATGTTCCTAATCGCTGGGATAAAAATTTAAATTATAGTGAAAGAAAAGCAGATCAGAAACTTATCAATCAGCTGCTTAATAATCTTCAGAATTCAAGTGAGATAGACGAAAAACTTATAAAAAGTAAGGTAATGAGGGCATTTATTATTTTTGCTCAGCAGGGAGAGGCTCTTATTACCAATATGGAAAATTGTCTTCTTCAGGCAGGTGCACATAAGGACGTTTTTGCTTTTGCCTATTCATTATGGGGAGCTTTGTTTGGGTACAGTGGTATAGATAAAGTTTCAATGAATCTGTTTTCTGATTCAGATAAAAATAAGGTTTTATCTATCTATGAAAAGGTAAATGAAAATCTTAAAAACCTTATCTTTTCTGATAATGAAGATCGTGTTTCATATATGCAAAGGTATATTAAGCGTTTGCAGGAAGATAACAACTATCTCAATAAGATTGTATATCTGAAACAGTTTGATCTTATTGATGAGAAGTACGAAGACAAAAATAAAAATATCTTAACAACTTCATATGAAACTGTAACACCAGTGGCTGAACCTGTAACTCCAGTACCTGCACCTGTAACTCAAGTGCCTGATCCTGTATCCAGTGAAGATTTGCAAAATAATCAGGACGAAATAAAAGAAGAATCAAAGGTGGTTGCAGAAGATAAGCTACAAGATAATGACTATCAGCAAAGAATCTGTGAACTCGATAAAAAGTTTGAAAATGTTTTAAAAGAAAAGATTTCACTTACTAAAGGGCCACAAGATGGTAAATTCGGTTCTGACGTATGTGAGTTCTGTAAATTTATTTATGAAATTGAAAATAGAGAAAAATTTAAAAATTTAGAGTTTCAAGAAAATGAAATATCAAAGGATGAATTTGTCCTTGCCTGGAAAGAATTCTGTATTTATTTGATTGAAAAAGATAAAAATTTCAGTAAAAAAATTCAAAACAGTATAAAGGCTTTTACTCCAAAACAAGAAGAGTCGCTTAAGTTTGATGGAGCTGGCGATTTATACTCTAAATTGCTAAAGGAATTTGAAAAGAAGTATATTAAAAAGTTCTTTGCTAACTATTATTCCAAAGAATTATGTTTTGTTTTTGGAAAAGTAAAAATAAATCTTGAAGATATTATTTCTACAGAACCTAATAAAACAGAGAATGAAGGTGAAGGTTAAGATTTAAATTAGCCTCACTGTGTATATGAATATTTATCTCCAGTGCTCACATCAATGACCTGCAAATCTGATACAGGTCATTGATGAACCGATAATTCCATCTCCAGTTCAGTGAAGTCAGCTGATTTTAACTGAAACTCAACTGCACCTGAGCCAAAATTTTAAAATCACAACAATTTGAACTACCTGTCTAGTCTCTTAATCAACTTAACTGCTACAGGGAGAGATGTCTTTTTATAGAACAAAACCACATCTCCATCAACGATGATTTTAATAAAATCATCTTCAGACATAATGAAACAACTAATTTCAGGCAGGCTTTCCCCAGAATCATTTGCTGGTATATACACGGCATTTACTTCGCCAGGTGTAATGTTTTTAGAAAAAGCTATAAAACCAGAATCCGGTTCATCGTTTTCCTTACCTAATAAGAATTTTAATCCAGACTCTATAAGCTCATGAATATTGCTAGTATCAAAGAGTCTAATCCTATAAATTGGAACCTGTCTGTTAACAGAAATTAAAGCTTCCTCTGTCTTATTAAGAGAATATCTTTTTTTGTTATTTCCACTTTTTCTGGAGATTTCAAAATCAATTAATATGTATTTTCGTAGTTTTATAGCATCTGCGCCAGTTGAAATCGGAAATAATTCTTCTGTTTTAATTTGATTAAACTTTATTTCAGGAAAAATTGTTTTTATTAACTTCAAATTAACATAGGCTATAGGCTGAATATAGTCAGAATCTTCATGTCTGACAACACAAAGCAATCGTGCTATAGAACCAAATTTATATTTACTGATATCTACTGGATATTGCCTTTCAATTATCTTCTCTGTTTGTTCAGTTTCACCCTTTTTATGCGGTTCTTCTTTTTTTATCAGATCATGTTTATTTAAGGATTCTTCCTGTTTATCTTTTTCCTGCGGAAGAATTGTTTTGAGCTTCTTTTGGTGTTTCTTTTTGGGCTTACCCTTTAATATTGTGACTAACGGTTTCTTTAGTGTCTGTTCTTCTGTTTTGTTGGACTTTTCACTACAAATATCTGCAGCAGGGATGAATTTTCTTTTTATAATTAAAGACGTTTTACTTTCAGATCTAACTATGAATCCGTTATTAACTTCTCTTTCAATAATGGGATTGTTCCTTAAATACACTTTTCTATTAAGGTCCTGACTGTGAATATTTTGCTTTTTTGACAAAGATAAGTTGGCATAAATGTTTTCTAACATCGGATCATCTGATGATTTGTTCTTTGTTTGGGATCCCTTTTTAATAATTGTTACATTATGTACTTTATTCTTTTGGGAAAAGTGTTTTGAACTGTTTTCGTCACTACCTGTAACAGAATCATCCAAATCTGCTTTTGATAATGATGATTTTTTTATGACAAAGATCTTGTCGCCAAGTTTTACTTTTGCATGGACATTGTCAGTCGATACTTCAAATACAACCTTTTGGTTGTACAACCCTGAAGTTGCATCGTTTACTAAATATGTATTTCCCGGCTCGAGATAAACATTGCTTTGTTTTGCTTTTTTTTGATGAGCCCTAAAAGGAGTTTTTTTCCTTTTTCTGGTAAAAAAAGGATCATTATCCTCATCTGTTCTTCTTTTGATTTGGACAACATGATAAGGAGAACCCTGTAGCTGACTTAATCCCATAGCCTGATATTTTGATGTATGTTAATAAAAAGTTCTGAAACTTCGATTTAAACATTCCTAGTTAGCTGACTATAAAAATTCAAATCAGGTCAGCTTTCCTTCATGTATTATCACACGGCTATCTAATTATTCTTCACGTTCATCTTAAATCTGTAAGCAACATCTATTTTATTTTCGGGTTCGTGGATAAAATCACTGTGTTGCTCAATAACAAAAGTATCCTGTGATCTCCACAAACAGGATCTTTCGATCGGACTGAACTGGAATAATGTGGCAAACTAATAAGATCTGTTCTGTAACTGTAATTTTCCCTAATTCATAGTTCTCTCGGACACTTCTATATAAATCCCATATGAGCTTTTAGATCTGGTTTTGTGATGTTTTCTGTAACAGATGACACCTATTGCAGATTTTTGTCAGAATGACATATGTGTATCTGATGTATACATCCATTTTTTATCATCTTTCCGATTTACAGATTTTTTTTGACTGATATCAATTACTTTTCTAATAAATTATCCATCGTTTTTTTTTATGGTATAAAGATCCTGTCGATAATTTTTATACGCAGTAAATAATATTCTGAAGCCTTTTCAAAAGTTATTCTCTGACATAAAAATTAATTATCAGTTTTAAAATCTGACCGTCCCAGGCTTAAATTATCTGTATGGAGCCGTCAGAACTCTAAGTTTCGCAACATTTAGCAAAAAATTCAATTTGGGTGAATTTTATGAGTGAACAGCAAATATCTGAACACGTGCAGTTTTCAATAATATCAGTACCGGATAAAAATCCTGTATTTGATCTTTCAAGAGTTCCTTCAGTGGATTCTGGTAAGGAAATATTAACTGGATGGTTGCAGCAGGTTTCCAAGGACTTTGCCTTTTACGAGAAACTTGATGCTAAAAGACGTGAACTCATGAATATGAATATAGCCAAAACTCCTGACAGTGGAAGCAGTTTCTTGTTGGAGTTTATGTTCTTTGTATTAGGATTTGCAATTATTATATTCTTACCTGTTTGGGGCATAAGTTCAATTGTTGACTATTTTAAGCCCAATGTAATTTGTTCATATATCACCTGGAAAAACTGTCTGATTGCAGATGTTATTCTGAGCATATATGTGGCCTATTCTGACAAAAGAAGTTCTGCAAAATTCAAAAAAGAATGGAAACAGAAAGTGGCTGATATTGATACTCTTTTCCAAAATGAGAACTTCTCAAACCTTTATATGAAAACAATTGATCTCCTTGGTGTTGACTACAGAGACAGTGTTGCCACAGATAAATTCGCTATGTATTTTATAAATGGCAGATGTGACACATTAAAAGAGGCTAAAAATTTATACGAAAAAGAGTGTGCTAATAAGCGCCTTGAACACAGACTGAACGATATTGATGACAGAGCTTCAGCTGCCATGCGACTTGCTGAATCAGCAGCATCAGTTGCCAGTGCAGCATATTCAACAGCAAATGCCGCATACAACAAAGCTAACAGATACTAATTTTTAGATTGGAGAAATAATATGTTTTCATTAAAAAAAGTGATACTGGTGGTACTTGCAACCTCATTTCTTACAGGATGTGGCGGTCCTTCAGAAGAGGACTGTAAAGTTGCTATAGACAAACCTCTTGCAGAGATTGAGGCTGTAATGACTCTGCCAGGCAGAATAGAAGGGGATTTTGAATCCGATTTTACACTGCTTGTTGCACTTCCAAAAAGTGATCCTCTTGTTAAAGAAAACAAAGAGCTGATAAATAACAGAGGATATGAATCAGATAATGAAAGAGAAAAATTCAAAAGAGATCTTGAGCTGTCTCAGGTCCTTGAAAAAGCTGGTTATGTAAAGCTTGAAAAGGGAATTTTTGAAACAGAGCGGTGTTATACCTCTCTGTCATGCAAAATGGAAAAAGTAGCCGCATACAAAGTAACACCAACAGACAAGTTTAAAGAAGTAAAGGGCTACACAAGAATTAAAACTCCTGCCTTAAAGGTTGGCACCTTTGTTTCAGATAAGATTAGTGAGTTGCAGAAGACTCCAAGCAATGAAAACGGCATTGAGTACTATGCTTTCACCTACACAAGAAAACTTGCAAATATTCCTGAAGGATTAACTTCTGATATCTCAAAACTTGCATTACCTTTAGACAATGCAGGCATGTACATAAAAAGAAAATTCCATAACAGGCTCTGGAAGAACGGTTCAGACTGGGAGTATGACAAGAGATCATACTCTGTAAGGTAACTAACTTTATAAGTCCTGACCATATGAGTCGGGACTTTTTCTTAGGGAAACTATGTTTCAGTTTAATTTGAAAAGAAGTGATATTGTAACAGGCGTTCTTGTGTCGCAATCATGTCTGAAATGATGTCAGTCGAGCGCGTTAAGATCACTGATAGATTCAGCATCTTCGATCAGATCTGGTTATACTGGTAAAGATGTCTTTTTCTTTACGCTGTATTTATCAGTCCCTGAGTAAATGATAATTTTTATGCTCCACTTTACTGCAACACGGTATATTCTGCACAATTCCTAAAAGAAGGTTGGGAAATAATTCTCAACCTGATTTACTTCTGTTTTTCAGACTCCTTTTCAGAAATTTCTTTGATACATCTCATAATTTACTTTTATAAGTATGCAGTCATGACTAAAAGTCTGTAGTATAAATTTAATTCTAAGCAGTAAATTCAGGCATAAAAGTCCTTTGGATCGTTTATGAGTCATTTAGAAACTCAGATTGTTTTTGCAATGAAAAATGCCTTTTACATTTATCTTCTGGTTTGTGGGCAGTATACAAAGATAAGTTATCAGGGAAGGATCCTGACATGAATAAATCTATGGCAGCAGTGCTGCCACTATTGCTGATGACAGTGTTACTTAATGCTGTAGTGAAACTGCAGCAGTCTGTTTCGAAACAGGATCTGTAGGTAATGTCTTTAAAGCATACAGATAAAAGAGAGAAACTCTTTTCATATATATGCTTAACAGACAGTAAAAATTTTGTAACAGATACAGATTAAGACAGGCAAATTCTCATGACGATACAGGTTATAAAAGGTTAAACAGACTGCAGGGAGAACAGAAAGTGGCACAGTACTTTATTAACGGATATCAGGTATCAGAACAGGCATACAATAATGCCAAATCCAGAAATGACGGCTATGCAGTTGTCCTTATTGTTGCTCTTTTCGTGATATATCTTGTATATGTGATCTTTGTAGTACTGGCAGGAATTATTGCAGCTGCTGCTGCAGTATTCAGTATCCTGTGCTGTCTTAAAAACTACATCTCCTCACTTATATATGTGATTGGGAGACACAGACAGTGAAACGCCTTTATTCTTTTAAGAACTACATCTTAAAATGCGGTATCTATGATCTTATTGATGCCTTTAAGATAAGCTGGATTTTAAATCTGCAGTACATTGCAAAGTCATTCCTTTATCCTTTCAATAAAGGTAATTTTGTAACATTTATCCTGTTAATGGGCGCTTCAGTAGTTTTTTCTGTAACAGTATTCCTGGCAGGAAACCTTATATCATTTGCTTTTTCAGCTCTGTTTGCACTGTTTCTTGTGCTGATGCTGCCTTTTTGTCTTTTAATAGCGTTAATAGAAAAGTTTTCAGGTAAAGCAGAGAATACAGATGAGGCTTTATCCTCATTTATCAATGACTGTCATAAAAATCAGAACAGCCGTAGCTCATCATTTTCAGGCAGACATAATGAGCTTGATACAGGAGATGAGTATGACATCGATAACTCAGATGATGATCCTGATGACTGTGAATATGACGATGAATATTCATCTGATGATTATTCAGATGACGATTCTGGACCCTCCTGTGAATTATCTGAAAAAAGCTGTGAAGCTAACACACAAAGCTGTTCTTCTGAAGAACTGGATACCAGGTTTTCCTGGAACTGGATCATTTATACAGCAGCCATAGCACTGTCTTTTGTACTGTCATTTGTATATACAGAGATCCTGATTGAAAAATATGGTCTTATAAATAAACAGTCAGATGTGACAGAGCTTCTGTTAACAGCACTGTCTTTTGCTGTAATCACAGGTATTCTTTTAACCTTACTTATGGCACTTTGTGCAGCTGTTTACAACCTAATCTTCAGGAGAGGAAAAAAGCAGCATTCAAAAGTCTGGCTTGCAATCATGCCAGTATGGTTCTCTCTGATGGCTGTGGAATTCTCATACATTTACAACGCAGGAATTGTATATCTTGAGATGCCAAAACTGACAGCCTATCTTAAAGAGGTAAAAGCTGAAGACTGTAACCTCTCATCATCACTTAGAGTTTATGATGAAAAGAAGTATCCATTCCTGGAATACGCCTACAGCATGGTAGTGGGTCTCCCATGCTACAGCTCAAAGGCTGACTATAAAAATGGTAAGCTAGATATAGACAGTCAGTTGCTTAAATCCACAAAAGAGGATAAAAACAGAAAATCCTCACAGCAGAAGTCAAAGAAACAGTCTTCAGCAAAAGAAAATAAATCTAAAAAAGCTGTACAGCAAAAATCCAAAGCACAAGATAAAAATGTACCTGTAAAACAGAACAAAAAAGCTGAAGCTAAAAATCAGAAAAAAGCACTTAGCACACCTAAAAAAGTGGAATACATAAAATCAGAGCTTAAAAAAGCAGGTTATAACGTAAAAGTTAACCAGGAATGGGACACAAAGACCAGAGAATATGTCTCAGACCTTTTCAAAAAACGTGGCAAAACAGGTGTAAACGTGAACAGTATCTGTGAGGTTTATGAGAACATGTAGCCTGTAGAAGTTTCTGAAAAGAGCCTGAATAGAAAAGTATTGCTTTATGAATAATATAGTCGTAACAGATGTTCATGAAGATTTATATTGTGTCTATCAATTAGTTGGACTTAAACAAGCATTATGAAAGAGATAAATCAGATGAATTCACAAGAACTTGCAATAAAAACTACTGAAGGTCCAATGTTAATTATCGCAGGACCTGGTACTGGTAAAACATACACTCTTGTTGAAAGAATCAAAAATCTTATTCTTAACCATGGAGTTCAAGCTTCTGAAATACTGATCTCAACCTTTACTGAAAAGGCTGCAAAAGAACTTGTAACACGAATATCGAATGCATTCTTTGATTCAGAAAAAAAGATCAATATTAATGAAATGTACATTGGAACATTTCATTCCATATGTCTAAGGATCTTAAAAGAGAATTTAGAGCTTACAAGATTAAAGAAAAATTATAGAACTTTAGATGCATTTGATCAGTGTTTTACTATTTTTCAAAATATAAAGAAATTTAAAAAAATAGAACATTATCCTTTAGTAATAAATGATAAATCTCCTACGATGTCTCAAGCTCAAGACATCGCCAAATGGGTAAATACACTAATAGAAGAATTAGTGTCATCAGAAGAACTACTGAAAGATAGTGATCCTAAGAGCGTTGCACTTGGACGTATATTAGATTCATATTTGAAATTGACTTCTGAATATAACTTAATGGATTTTTCTCAGATCCAAAGTGAAACTTATAAATTGTTAAAGAACAATCCTGCAGTTTTATCTTCAATCAATTCTAAAATCAGATATTTGATGATTGATGAGTATCAAGATACCAATTATATTCAAGAACAATTAGTTCTTATGTTAGGAGGTAAATCTCAGAATATCTGTGTAGTTGGTGATGATGACCAGGCTCTTTATAGATTCAGAGGAGCAACTGTAAGAAATATTTTAGAGTTTAATAAAAATTTTGAAGATGGTAAAAGTAAGACTTTTTATTTAACTAAAAATTATCGTTCGACAAAACAAATTGTTAATTTTTACAATACCTGGATGCGTACTACGGAAGGTGATAATTTTGGTTTTAAATGGAACAATTATCGTTTTGAAAAGCAAATTACATCTAATGAAGAGCATCCAAATAACAATGCTGTATCAGTTGGCAAGTTAAATTCTATATATGATGAAAAAGAGTGGTTTGAATCTGTTTATCGTTTCATAGAACGACTAAAAAAAGAAAACAAAATTACAGATTACAACCAAATAGCATTTTTGTTTAAATCTGTAAAAAATGAAAAAGCAATCAATTTAGCGAACTTTTTAGAAAGCAAGGGAATTAGTGTATATTCTCCTAGATCTGCTTTATTTTTTGAAAGAGATGAAGTTAGGTTTGTTCTTGGTGTTTTGATGCTTTCTTTCCCTCAATATATTGAAGGTCTAGAAAATAAATCATATAAATTTTTAAACGAAGCTATCGGTAATTATTACGTTGGTTGTATTAAGTATGCGAGTGAACATTTATTAAAAGATATTGACTTTGCTAAGTGGATTGTAACTTATGGAAGAATTCATAAGAATCTATCAAAAAATACCGATTATGCTTTTACAGCATACTTATATCAAATATTCAGATTTGAACCTTTTAAAACACTTTTGTCTATAGAAGATACTGCTAATGCTGTTTCAAAAAGGCCTGCTCACAATCTTAGCCTGTTAACTAAGATATTAGGAAAATTTGAATATATTAAGTCGTTATCAGTTCTAACTAAAGAGAACATTACAAAGAATGTTGAAGATTTATTTAATCTTTATTTGAGATTGCTATATGAAGGTGGAATTTCAGAATATGAAGATGATGCTGAATATGCTCCTAGTGGATGTATATCATTTTTAACTATCCACCAATCAAAAGGAATGGAATTTCCAATTGTATTTATAGATTCATTATCTTCATTCCCAAAAAAATCCTGGAATGATATTTCATGTGAAATTGAGAAAAAGTTTTATAAAAAAGCTCCTTTTGAGCCTTACGAATCAATTAAGTTCTTTGATTTTTGGAGGTTGTATTATACAGGATTTTCTAGAGCTCAAGATCTTTTGGTTTTAACTTGTAATGAAAATGATAAGACTCCAAGTAAGTACTTTAAACCAATAATGGAGCAAATCCCGGCTATTGATGATAAATTTGATATTTCAAATTTTAAATTTCATGAAGTAAAGCCAGTAAATATTAAGCCATCATTTTCATTCACATCCCATGTCGCTGTTTATGAAACTTGTCCTAGACAATACAGATTCTTTAAAGAATTTGAATTCCAGCCTGTTAGAACAGCAAACTTAATGTTCGGTAAATTGGTTCATGAAACAATTGAAGATATTCATAAAGCTGCACTACGCGGTGAATCTGATTTAATTACAAAAGATAATATTCAATCTTGGTTTGATGTAAACTATGACGCACTTTCCAAAGCAGAGCATTCGTATTTATCGAAACCTCAAAGAGATGTCGCTTTAAGACAGGTGATTAACTACGCCGACAGGCAAAAAGGGAAGTGGTCTGTAATAAAAGAGGCTGAGGTTGATGTAAGTCTTGTAAGACCAGAATATATCATTGAAGGAAAGATTGATTTAATTAAAGGTGACAACGACACAGTCGAAATTGTTGACTTTAAATCAGAGCATAAACCAGATATATTTTCAGACCGAGAAAGACTGGAAAAATATAGAAGACAATTACATATTTATGCCTATCTTGTCGAACAAAGAACTGGTCATAAAGTAAGTAAAATGCATCTTTACTATACTGCAGAAGATAGTGGAAATCCTATGATTTCTTTCCCTTACACCAAAACCGCAATTGATGGAACGATTTCGTCTTTTGATGATACTGTGCATCATATTTTAAAAAAAGATTTCAAAAAATGTGCGACAGAATCTAAAACATGTAGAAACTGTGACTTTAGATTTTATTGCGAGAAATAAGAGAGTACAAAATGTCAGAAAAAGAATCTAACTACTTATTTGATGATCTTCCTGTAATAAAAGGTTTCCCTGAGTTGAGATGGACTGGTAAAAGACCTTTTAAATCGGCACAGTACTATCCAGCTCAATTAAAAGAATCTTATGGAAATGCGTCAGATGATGGGTGGATGAATAAAATCTTTTGGGGAGATAATCTTCAAGTAATGAGTCACCTGTTAAAAGAATATAGAGGGAAGATTGATCTTGTTTACATAGATCCTCCTTTTGATAGTAAAGCTGATTATAAAAAGAAAATAGAGATTAAGGGCATTGGAAAAGCAGAATCTGATTCAACATCCTTTGAAGAAAAGCAGTATGGTGATATCTGGTCAAGTGATGAATATCTACAATTTATGTATGAGAGACTGATTTTATTGAGAGAACTTCTTTCTGATAAAGGAACAATCTATTTGCATTGTGATTGGCACAAAAGTCATCACTTAAGAATGATCTTGGATGAAATCTTCTCACCAGATTGCTTTAGAAACGAAATTATTTGGTCTTATTCAACTCTCGGTCGTCCTGTAGATCGATTTGCTCAAAAACATGATTCCATTTTTGTATATGGTAAAACAAATAATACTTTTTTCAATGTTGATGACGCGAAAATTCCATATTCTACAGAATATATTAAAAGTCATTTTAAAGATATAGACGAAAATGGAAAGCAGTGCAGAAAAAGATTTGATGCAGGCAAATGGCGTACTTATTATCCAGATCAAGGGATGATACCTAATGACGTCTGGGATATTCCATATGAAAATTCAATGTCTTTAAATCGATTAAATTATCCAACACAAAAACCAGAAGCACTACTTGAGCGAATTATAAAATCATCAACAAAAATTGGAGATCTAGTTTTCGATTGTTTTATGGGAAGTGGCACTACACAATCGGTTGCCATGAAACTAGGCAGAAGATTTATTGGAGCTGATATTAACCTAGGATCTATCCAAACAACCACGAAGAGACTTCTAAATGTAGCAAAAGAATTAGATTCAGCAAAAGACCAATCTGAAAAGAAATATACAGGATTTGAAGTATATAACGTTAACAACTATGACATTTTCAGAAATCCTATAGAAGCTAGAGAATTACTGATTAAAGCACTTGAAATTCAACCAGCTGAATCAACATCAATCTGGGATGGTGAGTTAGATGGTCGTATGGTAAAAATTATGCCAGTAAATCGAATAGCAACAAAAGCTGATGTACCTTCAATAACAGCAAATCTTCCATATACAAGCTATGAATCCAGAAAAGCAGATAATCCAAAAGATCCTGTAGAGAGAATTACAATTATATGTATGGGGCATGAACCTGATTTTAAAGCTGCGATTGAGCAAGAATTGGGTGAATACAAGGTTGATATTGAAATAGTAGATATTTTACGAGATAAACAAAATTTAACATTTAAGAGAGAACCAGAAGCAGAAATAGTTAAAGAAGGTAACAAACTAGTTATAAGACAGTTCTTCCCAATGAATCTTTTACAAAAATTGTCTTTACAGAAAGAATCAGTTGAAGATTGGCGTCAGCTTGTAGAATCAGTAATGATTGACTTCAACTATGATGGTGTAGTGCTACAACCATCAGTAATTGATATACCAGATAAAAAGACATTAGTTTCAGGTGTCTATGATATTCCTGAAGATGCTGGTTCAATAAAAGTAAAGATTACTGATCTCTTATCAGAGTCGCTTGAGATGGAGATTTAACTATGCCAAACATGAATTATGATCCTGAGTTCTCATTCTATGAGCAATTATTTGTCTATTACCAATCTCATAAGAGATTGGTAAAGAAAAATTATCGTGACTTAACAAAAAAATTTTTGAGTTATAACGATAAACAAGAAAATGAAAATGCCTTTTTAAGAAAACCTCAGTTTGAAGCTTTAGAAATGTATATCTTTTTAAAAGAGTTTGCTTCAAATCCTCAGGTATCAGATCTCTTTTATAGTTGGAAAGATCATACCGGCTTGTTTTCGGATGCTTCTTATTTACGCATAAGCCAAAACGGAACACAAGATATGTTCGCTGAGCTTTCTAAAAATCAAACCGATGATCTGTTCAAACAAATGAAAAAATATCAGGAAAAATATCCTAATTACATTTATGCGTTAACGATGGGATTAGGAAAAACTATTTTAATGGCAACCTGTATTTTTTATGAGTTTTTATTAGCAAATAAATTTCCAAAATCTCCATTGTATTGTCACAATGCTTTAGTTTTTGCACCTGATAAAACAGTTCTTGAATCATTGAGAGAAATTCAAACTTTTGATAAAACAAAAGTAGTTCCTCCAGAGTATGTTTCACAATTAGATTCAAATATTAAATTTCATTTCTTAGATCAGGATGGTACATCTCTTCAAACGATGGATGGTTCAGATTTTAATATTGTTATTTCAAATACACAAAAGATCATTGTGAAGAAAAAGCATAAAGTTGGATCATTCGCTGACGTATTGTATGGAGATAATTCGTTATTAGCAACTTTGTATGGAAATAAGCAGATAAATTCTGATGATGCTTTAGATTCGACTTTACTTGTTGAAAATCAGAGATTTCAAAAAATCTGTAGACTTCCTCAGCTAGGCATTTATGTTGATGAAGCTCACCATTTGTTTGGTTCTGATCTAGAGAAATCTTTGCATTCAGGAAATGCAAACAAAACTAGCTTAAGAGATACTATTAACATCATTGCTGAAAGAACCAATATTATTGCTTGTTACAACTATACAGGAACACCATATGTTAATAAGCAAGTTTTACCTGAAGTTGTATACTCTTATAGTTTAAAGAATTCCATATTACATGGTTTTTTAAAGGATGCTATTCCTGAAGGTATTGATAATGTAAAAAGTAAGGAATTCCTCCAGTATGCTATTACAGAATTTTGGAAGAAAAATTCTGGTGTTAAATATGAGAATTTGAATCCAAAGCTTGCAATATTTGCAGCTTCTGTAAATGAAGCTGTTAACGAAGTAGAGCCTATGGTAGAAGAGATCCTGTCTGATCTAGGCGTGTCTGCTAACAAAATATTGGTCAATGTAGGCGATTCAAAATATACAAAAGATGAAGATCTAAAAAATTTTAAAGATTTAGATGTTGCAGGATCAATTGGAAATGAAAAACAGTTCATTATCCTTGTAGGAAAAGGAAGAGAGGGCTGGAACTGTAGATCTCTTTTAGGTGTAACCATGTTTAGAGATCCAAAATCAAAAAATATGATCCTACAATCTACCATGAGATGTTTAAGACAACTTTCCGATAAGCAATTAACAGCTCAAATTTTCTTGTCAAAGTCGAATTTTAATATCCTAGAAGAAGAACTAAGTAAGAATTTCAAAATTGACATTAAGGATCTAACAAATTCTCAAAAAAGTGAGAAGCAAAAGTATAAGGTTCGTCTTGTTCCTCCTCCAGTTGAAGTTATTCTTCCAAAGTTAACTCATACGTATGCATTTCAAAAAAAGGTTTATTCTTCGCCTATAGATTTTGGTCTAAAGGATAGAGACTATTCATCATACGAGAGTGTTGTTTATAAAAAAGAAGGTATTGCTTCAGAGTTAACAATTAAAAAAAAGGAGTTTAGTGAAGATCAGAAAATTTCATTGACCTACTCTCCTTATACATTGAGTTTTGAAATTGCTAAATATTTGAACATTTCTCCAATTCTAGCTAATAGAATTATCTCAGAGTCAAAAGATGGCATTGATAATATTATAGAAGTAGTAAACAAATACAACGATGTTGTTCAGGATATTATCATTCCAACAGTATTTAATGCTTTGTTTTCAATTGATTCAGAAGTCATGGAAAAAGATGAAAAAGTTGTTCTTTTGAAATCACCTTCTAAAGGTGAATATTACGAATTTGATGCAGATCCTCAACTAGTTATGGGCAATATTGATAACGGTTTTAGTGATTTTGAAAATTCAAAAACTTTCCATGCAGATACTTATTGTTTTGATTCTAAACCTGAAAAAGAACTATTCATCCAATATGTAAAGAACAACAAAATCAAAAAAGTGTATTTTACAGGTATGTTTACATCCGAACAATGTGGATTAAGGATCCAATATTTTGATCCAGAAAGTAAAAGATTGAGATATTACTATCCAGATTTCTTTGCTGAGCTAGAAGATGGTTCGTATCAAATAATTGAAGTAAAAGGTGATAATATGCTCAACGATCCAAGTGTTCAAGCTAAGAAAGCTGCGGCAGAAGAAATGACAAAATCTGTAAAGAATACAGTAAATATGCAATATGTAATATACCCAAGTTCTATGATCATGAAAGAAAATGTACTGGAAGATAGTTCATTAGGCTTACCTTCGGTAAAAATTTAATAGTAGAACGGAGAGAATTATATTTTTTGATTTTCGTGTCTAATATCATCCACTACCGTGTAGTCGCTACAAAACAAAGTATTTGAACACCTGAGGCATTCTTTTTCGAGAATGTTTTGGGTGTTTTTAAGACGTAAACTTACAGTTTATATCTTCCCACTAAAAACTATCATTACTAGCTGCTCCACTTAAACTGGAAATCCCACTTAAAAAGACATCATCTAAATCTACTTAAAATTAACAAATAAAAATGTAAAATTTCCTTGTATTTTTAATTGCGTATATCATATACTGAAAATATAGATAGTACATAAACTGACTTTTAGTCATTGAAAGTCATTCTAAAAATTTAATCCTAAGTACTATCTTCCATGACCTGATAGTGATTTGAAATGAACAAAGGTTAACTGCAGGTCTTAAAAATTAAAGCAGAGTGCAGGTATACAGAATTTTTAAATAAAAAGTACATGGAGATAGAGATTATGAAATCTTCAGATAAAAAGATGATATGCGTAAGTCCTTTCGTTCTTTTAAACAGTAACCTGAGAATGGAACAGAATGCTTTTAAAGGTATTCCATGTGAGCTTAGAGATCTTTTAAATACATGCATCACTGATAACAGCGCCTTATCCTGGTCAAAGCTGTCTGAATACCTTTTAAAATCTTCTGTAAACGATCCTGATTTTGTTTTATGCGAGGATTCAAAGTACGGACATAAGGGTACAGCTCTTACTGCTTCTCTTGTAAACATGATTGAGGAGTACGCCTCACAGAGAGGAACTATAAAGGCAGTATCTGATAATGCCGCATCACATTTCTTTGGTGACGAACTTTGTGAGGATGACTGCTCTTCTTTTATTGAAGATGCCTTTAAAACCTCATTTTACGGATATGAGGGCTCATGTGCGGTGCTCTGTGCAGCTCTGCTTTTTTATATCACTGACAACAGTACCTGCAGATGTATTTCAAATCTGTTTAAAGACTCTGATCTTAATCTCTGTCTCAAGGTGATGTACCTGCTCTCACGAAGATTCTTTAAAGGGGCAAATTTAAAGACCTTCACAGAGAACTCCTATTTTATGCGCAATCTTAAAAAGGCAGCCAGCATAAAAAATAAAGAGAATGCTAAAGAGAATGCTATAGAGAATGACAAAGAAAATAATAATGATAAAGATGTCAGTGACTGTAAGGAGCCTGATAGCCTTCATGTCATGAAACATCATAATGAAAAAGACTTTAATGACAGATTTGACTTTTCCACAAATAAAGATCTTATCTTAGAGAACACAGAGCCTGACATCAGTATTGCAGGTGAAATGGACAGACTTGTATTTGGTGACAGCCCTGTAAGGGAGTTTTCAGATGCAGTGGATACTCTGCGAAATCTTATAGATAACAGGGCTCCATTCTCTGAAATAAGAGATCACCTCTCCACAGTATCCTTAAAACTTAAAAATGAGTCTAAAGCTTTAAGACATCAGGCATGTCGTGATGATCTTAAAGTGTTGAGAATTATAAGAGATCTTCTGAGAACTGATTATGTCTTTAACAGAGGTGCTGCTGATGATGAGTCTTCACTGGAGGCTCTTTACTCCCGCATGGCAGTAAAGGGCTGCTTAAAGAGCATAAGAGAGTTGCCTTATGTCAGAAAATACATCTGTATTGCTTTTTTAAACTCAAGCTTTGAGCATCCATCAGGCTTTTTTGACAATAAATTTCTCTCAAAAAATAAAGATGAATCTGGATGCAGAACCTTTGATGAATACATTGAAAGTCTTGAATTAAACTCCCTATATTTTGAAGATCCTGAGCTGTATGAAACTGTAACAAAGTATGGTGAAAGATCTTTAGCACAGTGGATTGCAGATTCAATTTACAGCCTTGAGCACTGCAACAGTGAACTTACAGATCTTCTGCGTCATGAGAATGGTCTTGACGACTACTGCACTTTAGAACTTGAAAACTACATCATAGAGAAGCCTGCTTTACGCGGTCTTGATGATGAGTGTATCCACTATGACGAGGATAAACTTACTGATGACAGCAAGGTGAGAATAAAAGAGGCATTAAACTCACTTGCAGCACTTATAAGATCCAGGTTCATGCCGTATGATGCCCTAAGCAGTCTGCCTTATGTAAAACTTGTAACTTTTATGATGGAAAGGGGCTTTTCCTCACAGGAGATTGATCTTCCGCTAAAAGCACTCAACCAAAAAGTTTCAGGACAGTCAGGCCAGTCAGGGCAGTTTAAAAAATCAGGCAGAAACAGAGCGGTAAAAGATCCTGCACCTGTTTCCTTTGAGAAATCCTTTGCCTTCATGTTCGGCAACAGAAAACTGCCTGAATGGTTCTCAAATCCTGAAAAGATAAAGCTTACAGGCTATGATCTTAACCTTATGAAAAGCTGTGAGAAGAGTGCAAGACTTAAGAGAATTGCACTTATAGGCACCTTCGATCAGATAGAAAGCGTAATAAGAGAAGCTGGTTTCTACGATTTTACCGATGATCTGTGCCTTGTTGCAGATTTTATGGAGACTGTGATAAATAAAAGAGAGAGCTCATTTCAGTTTGTTTATGGCAGTGGTGAGAGTGCCTTAAAGTATGACCATTCAGGTGAAGAGCTTTCAGAGAATGGAAAACAGCAGAAATTCTGCTCTATCTATTATGGCCCATGCTGCAGATTTGAAACTGCTGTTACCTGTCTTTTTGAAAGTCTGCGTATAAGATACTCAGGCATGGATTTCGGGCATCTTAAAAACACAGATACTGAAAAAAGAAGAATTTGTGATTTTTACATGAGAAATCAGCGTTTCTTAAGATTTATCTGCCTTGATCAGAGAAATATCAGAGGCAGGAAAACTCAGCTGCCACTGCCAGAAGAGTGCCTTAAGATTGCTCTTATCCTAAAAGAGGCTGACAGGATCATTCATCTGAGTAAAGAAGAGCTTGACCGCACCACTCAGAACAGCACCACACAGAAAGGAGGTGCCGTAGGATTTACCAAAAACAGACTTATTAAAGCTCTTGTTGAAGATCTTCCAGATGTTTCAGGAAAAACACATCTGTTAAAGATGCTAAGCTCAATCGGTTTTGTATATGAGGATCTTCCAGAGAGTTTCATCCCTGAAGAGGATGTCCCATCTTCCTTAAAAAGACTGTTCTGGCAGTCAAAGCTTTACATCCTTGAAAGACATTCTTTAAACAGCAGAAAGGATGACAGCAGGGCAGAGAGTGAAAAACTTAAAGCCTTAATTAACAAAGAGAGAAACAGACTCTGGCAGCTTAACAGATATGAGTTTTCATGTGATCTGAACATAGGTTCTGACAGAGAGACTGACTTCTGGGATCCTGAAAAAAGGTCTGCAGAGAATGATGAGCCCTCATCATGTATTTACAGACTGATTCAGACAGGTTGCTATGAAAGACTGCTGTATACTGCAGGTAACTATTTTTCTGAGTGTAAAACCTGTTTTTACAGCTCAGAGAATGGAGCTGATACAGTGATGCTGCCAGACCACTGCGATGGTGCTGTGGATTATCTTTCCTATTCAGGACAGTTAAGACTGTACAGCAGATTTAAATCTCTTATTCTGCCTTCAAGGGATTATTTAATAAAGCCTGCTCCATCAAACGCAGGTAAAGTCCTTACAAGACTTGAAAGACGCTTAAGAGAACGCGGTATTAAGACTGATATTACACCACGTTCACAGGGAACGTATAACGCACAGAAAAATCCTGGCTCACAGAAAAAAGATTTCCTGAAAATAGCCGGCAACAGGAAGCTTACAGAGTTTTTAAATGAAAACTATGTGCTCCCTTATATGGAAGCTAAAAATAACAATGACAAGCTCAAAGAGAAATTCTTTTCAAGGTTTCTTTTAATCTCAGGACAGAGCGGTACTGGTAAGACCTATGCGGTAAATGCCCTTGCTAGAAAACTTGACCTTAAGGTTAAAAAATATGATGTCACAGCTTTATCTTCACATTACGTGCATGGCGTAAATGAAAAGTTTAAAGAAATTGCCGCTGATCTTCTATTACAGGAGCCTGTTATCGCCCTGTTTGAGAATTTTGAGGAAATTTTAAGGGACAGACGCTTCCTAAAGGCTGATAATGACTGGACCGGTGAGGAGGTAAGTGCCTTTGCCAACAGTATGGATGAATTAAAAGCACATAACATCCTGCTTGTCATGACGGTTACTGACAGAAAACTTCTGGATTCTGGCATCAGTGAGAAGTTTTCCTGTGAGATTGAACTTACTGATCCTGACGATGATGACATCTGTGATCTTTTAAATCATGAGCTGAATAAAGACATATTTTCAGAAGAACAGATAGCATATCTTGTCAAATCCTTAAACGGAAGAAGTATCCGTCAGATCACGGGCTTTCTGGAAAAACTGAAAAAATCTGTGTCAGACAGCGGTTTTTCAAAAGCCGATTATGAGCTTATCGATGAGGAACTTAACAGATTTGACGGACTTACTCTTCCAAAGGATGCTGTATTCAGACTGCCAGGACAGAAGGCATTTGAGAAATTCATAAACGAGAATCTGATAAGCCTTGCCAAAAATCCTGCAGCCTACAGAAAGTTCGAATCAAAGCCTATTGATCCTCTTCTGCTCTTCGGCCCTCCAGGTACAGGCAAGACCTATGCTGTAAAGGCTCTTTCTGATTTTATTCACTGGAAAATGTATACCGTTGATGCCTCTCAGTTTGGTGAATATACATCAGGTGCTTCAAGAAGAGTAAACGAGATCTTTAAAAAGGCCCGAGAGACAGCACCTTCCATCATAGTAATTGATGAAGCGGATGCCTTCTTCAGAAAGAGAGAATCTGGAAGAAGTAATGAAATGATTTCTGAGTTTCTCCGTTCTATCAACAACACCGCAAGAGACAGAGTCATGGTAATAGCCACAACCAATCTTGTGGGGGATATTGACGAGGCCATCTTAAGAAACGGCAGATTCTCAAATGTGATAGAGATAGGCTACGCTGACAGTCACAGTGCTTTTGAGGTTTTAAAGAAGGGATTTTCAAAAGTTCCGCTATCAGAAAATTCTGATCTTGAAAAGATAAGTGAGCTGCTTGCAGGCAGACCTATATGTGACGTTCAGGCAGTAGTTGAAAAAAGCCGCAGCATAGCAGCCTTTAAAAATGTTTCATGCATAACTGATGAGATCATTAAAGATGCTCTTTCAAAGGTAAGAGACTCAAGAACAGCTCAAAAGAGCTGCAGGAGGATAGGCTTTATCTGATATCACTTATGTAAAAGGCAGGAGCCATGCAACAGGAGCTCCTGCCTTAACTAAATCCTATACTTGTATCATGATTTGTGAGTTAAATATCTTTATATATGAGCACAGACAGAGTGAAGAGATTTTGTATGTGTATAAGATAAACTTATTTTAAGAGAAAAAAACATGATTGAATTTTTTAATATTGTTATAGAGGATGGCATCTTAACATGCCACTGCGACTGTTAAGACAATTCTGTCGGTCAGAGATATTTTGAACTGGTTTATGATTTGGATAAGGACGAAATATTAACTGATACCACTTAGCTTGACAGCCTTACGGTAAGTTATCTTAAAAAAGCACGAAACTATATAAGAAATCAGTATCTTGAGCATAAAGAGATACCAGCACATGATATATTTGCCTGGTACTGAGCTTGCTGACTTAGTTCTGTTAAAAATGGGCAAATGCGTTTTCTCCTTTTAATTTTTTATACAGATATCCTGTCTGTAATTTAATACGATATATCTGAAGATAATATGGAATATGCCTGCTCTGAGGGGATGCATATCCAAAAGGATCCTTATCAGTTTAATTTTTCTGTTGTGGTATAAGGTGTTATCAGTCTTTTATAAAGCAGGCAGGAAAATTTCAGAATTCTGACGGATCCATTTTTATTTACCTCATTCTCTTTTGTGAATGGAGGTTTAATTGTGCTGATTATTCTGTTACTTTTTTGTTACTGTAAAGTTGAATCATTGTCATTGTTTAAGGTGGTATTAGTCAAAGTATCTTTTTACTTATACTGTTTTAAGCTGACAACACCTCATCCATCTTATTGCTGATAAGGCACTCATTTAAAAACTTTCTGTAATCTAGATGTAAAAATCCAAAAATACATTCATCTGCAAGCCAGGACATACAGAAAAGTTTTTTTCTTTTCTCTGACAACCTATTAACATTAAAAATACATGAAGATGCTGGTTCTATAAAGTATCCTTCTTTAGTTGTTATATAGAGTTTATTTTTAAATCTATTGTCTATATAAATTATGAGTTCTGGATATTTTTTAATTAAAGGGTCTACATCTCTTGAGCTTATAGAAAATTCTTCAAAAGATAGTTTATGCATTTTTTGAATGAATAAAGCCAGATCTTCGGAATTTTTAGGAAATTCCATTTTCATTATCTTAAAAAATAATGGCAGATTAGGTAATTTCTCTATAAGATAATTTTTGACCTTTTCAAAATCAAAAACAAACTGAAATTTTTTATAAAAATCAGTAAGTGAAGAAAGGTTGTTATCAAAAGAATAATAAAACATACCGAATGTTACAACGTAATCATTTTCAGTTAAATTAAAATTATTTTTCATAATTCACCTCTTAAGAGCTGTAATGGTATTATAGAAAAAAACATAGTATATATAATCTATATACACTTTATTTGATGACTGAACACCCTGCTTTTCCATTCGGACCCTAATGTTAAATTCATCAACTCGGATTGTTGCAGCAGGTGCTCAATGCCCCTGACTGATGAGATCACTCAATCCTGTTTAACAGCTCTCTACAGAGAAAAAAACAGGAATTATCTTCAAAGGTGAAGACATAGACGAAAAGCAATCCAAATTTCATAACAAAATGAAAGTCAAAAGAACACTCCTGAAATAATTTTATAAACAGTATAATATATACCGTAATATAATCAAGTTAACAGTTTTTTTTTGCTTGAATCTTGTGTTCACTGTTCTATTTTTCTTTTGCATCTGTATTAAGAAAACTCAGAAAGAATTATATGTAAAATCAGATTTACATAAAGTTGATAGTTTGTGTCTTTTTCATATGAAGTGGAAAATGAATAAATTGAAAACGTTATTTTATATTTAATGTGTTTTCTGGTTGTGATATGAGCCATTGGATTTATTCATATAAGAATAATGGATGGACAAGGGCTGTGTTATCGTCATAACTGGATCGAAATGGTGGTATTGAATACAGTATGCCCAATCATACAGGGCTGATTTGATATTTTCTATTATTCGGTAGGCTGGATGTTTTTATGAGCAGGATTTTTTGTTGATAAGTTGCAAAATGATGCCTGAAAATACACCTTTATAACAGTATTTTGAAAATGCCTGTATATAAAAATCAGCCTGACAGCTTAAGATAATACTGTCAGGCTGTTTTTGATTTAGCGAGTATTACTGATCTCTCTGATCTTCAACTCGACGTGTCTTCTTTTCACATCTTGCCAGTGTGCCCACAGGAGCAATAGCTACGTGAGGTGTTACACCGAGCTTTGATTTTGCAAGTTTTGCAATGGTTCTGGCTGTTTCTGCAAAGTCAACACGACCTTCAGCCTCAGCTGTAATGTGAAGCACATCTTTGTGGGTATCAGCATCTCTTGCAAGAATAATTCTGTACTCACTGCCAACACCGTCAACCATGCCTAGAATACCTTCAATCTGGCTTGGGAACATATTAACGCCGTGGATTTTGAACATATCATCGCTTCGACCCTGAATAATACCCAGACGAGGATACTTACTGCCGCATGAGCACTCACCCGGAATAATTCTTGAGAGATCGTGGGTTCTAAAGCGTAACAGTGGAGCTCCTTCCTTAACAAGAGTGGTGATTACAATTTCACCTGGCTCACCGTCAGGAACTCTCTTTCCTGTAACAGGATCAATGATTTCTATGTATACAAAATCATCCCAGTAGTGAATACCGTTCTCAGCTTCACAGCTGATACCGATACCAGGACCGTAGATCTCTGTTAAACCGTAGATGTCAAAGAGTTTAATCCCCAGATTCTTTTTGATGGTATTACGCATCTTGTCGCTCCAGCGTTCTGATCCGATAACACCCTTCTTTAAAAAGATCTGATCGCGAATACCGCGACGTGTTATTTCCTCTGACAGAAGTAGGGCATATGATGAGGTTGCACATAAAACAGTTGATTTTAAGTCCATCATCATGGTCAGCTGTTTATCGGTATTGCCAGGTCCCATAGGAATTGCCATTGCACCTAACTTTTCACATCCTGCTTGAAAACCGATACCTGCAGTCCACAGACCGTAGCCTGGAGTGATATGAATTCTGTCTGTCTTAGTAATGCCTGCTGTTTCATAGCAGCGTGCAAACATGGTTGCCCAGTCGTCAACATCCTTTTTTGTATAGGGAATGATCACAGGGCGACCTGTGGTACCGGATGATGAATGAATTCTGACAACCTCGCTGTCATCTACAGCCTGAATTCCCAATGGGTAGGCAAATCGTAAATCGTCTTTGCATGAAAAAGGAATTCTGTCAAAGTCATCCTGATTTTTACAGCCTGTTATACCCATTTCACGGTATTTTTTGCCATAAAAACTGTCTGTTTTTATAAGTCTTTTAATCTGGCTGTCAACCTGTGACAACTGTTTTTCACTGAGCAGCATATTCTTCACCTACCTTTATTCCTGCAGCAAAGGCTTTCTTGTTGATGTCAACAAACTTTGCTTTTACTTTTTGTTCAATTTCTAAAATCATGGAGTCTTTGCTGATACCTAAAAGACCAGCACCGGTTGCCACTCCAAGAATAATGATGTTAAAGAATTTGGATGAACCAAATGGTTTACAAATTTCATCAGCATCTACCACACAGGTTTTAACCTTGTGTGACTTTAAAAACTCAATCATCTTTGTGCCGTCATAACCGGTATCATTTAAAGATTCGGTAATTGGTTTTACTGGATGAGAGTTTACAATCACACATCCACCAATTTTCAGAAAGTGTAAGTTGCGTACAGCTTCAGCAGGCTCAAAGGCTAAGATTAAGTCAGCCTTACCATCAGGAATTAATGGTGAGAATGCCTTATCACCGATTCTGACATGACTGGTAACTGAACCACCACGCTGTGCCATACCAATAGTTTCAGCTGAATGAACGATATTACCTTCTCTCATAGCAGCTGAGGCTGTAAGTTTTGAGGCTAGAACTGTACCTTGTCCACCTACGCCACATATAAGAATGTCTTTATTCATGTTCTACCTTCTTATCTGTTTTCTCAGCTGTTTTTACTTCACATGTGCATTCATCACCATTACTTGCAACAGCTTTATGAGGGCATACCTGAGAGCAGAGCGTGCATCCTGTGCACAGACTCTCATCAATGGTTACCTTACCGTTGTTAATGATGGTAGCAGGACACCCTAACTGCTTGATGCAGATCTTGCAGTCTTTGCACTTTTCAGTCACAGTGCACTTTTTAGTACTCTTTACGATAGAAATACATGGTGACTTAAAGATAATCGCTTTAACGCCTTTGATAGCGGCGCATTCTTTTACAGCTGCAACTGATTCTTTAAGATTTAAAGGATCAGTTTTAACTACCTTTTTAACGCCTATGCCTTTTAGTACAGCTTCAATATCAACTTTGTCCACAAAGTTGCCCATGAGGTTAAAGCCAGTACCTGGGTGAGGCTGATGACCTGTCATGGCAGTAGTAGAGTTATCCAGAATACAGATAATGATATTAGCTTCATTGTAGACGGCGTTGACTACACCTGTAAGACCTGAGGCAAAGAAGGTTGAATCACCGATAAAAGCAAATGAGGTAGCTTCTGGATCAACAAAGTTAAAACCCTGAGCCATAGTGACACCACCGCCCATACACAAGCAGGTGTCAACCATATCTAATGGTTTGGCATTACCTAAGGTATAACAGCCGATATCACCACAGAAGTAAGTCTTCTTTTTGCGCATTGCAACTTTTACAGCATAGAATGCTCCACGGTGTGGACAGCCTGCGCATAATACAGGAGGACGAACTGGCAGTTCAGGAGTCTGTGCAATAAACTTAATCTCTTTGGACTCAATGCCGTAGAACTTATCAAGAATTGAAGATACCTTGAGTACAGATAATTCACCTGAGTGAGGAACATCACCTGTAAGTTTGCCTCTTACGTTGAGCTTTAAGTGATGACGACCTGCTACTCTTAACAGCTCTTCTTCAAGATAAGGGCTTAACTCTTCAAGACAAATAATTTCATCAAGATTAGATACTGCATTTAGGATAAAGTCTTCAGGTAAAGGATAGGGGGTTGCAATCTGAATCAAGCATACATCATCATGCTCAATCTGGTATTCTTTAGCATAAGCATAGCTTACACCAGATGCTAAGACAGCTTTCTTACAACCATCTTTTTTACCAGTTATGGTATTAAATCTGTAAGAGCTTAGATCTTTTCCATATTGAACATTACGTTCTTCAATTAACGCATGGTTTTTATTTGAGAGCTTTGGGAAAATCACCCATTTACTTGAGTCTTTTACAAAGCCTTCATATGGTTTGACCTTGTAGTTCTCATCAAACTCAATTGATGCATAACCGTGACATACACGAGTAGTAGGACGGAGAATTACAGGAGTATGGTATTTCTCTGACAACTCGAAGGCATCCTGAACCATGCAAAAGGCCTGCTCAGGAGATGCCGGATCAAGTACAGGAATTCTGCAAAATGAAGCAAAGCGTCTAGTGTCCTGCTCTGTCTGAGAGGAGATAGGACCTGGATCGTCAGCAACAGCTATGACCATGCCTCCTTTTACGCCTACATAAGCTAAGCTCATTAGTGGATCAGAGGCTACATTAAGCCCCACCTGTTTCATGGTCACCATTGAGCGCGCACCAGAGTAAGCTGCACTTGTAGCAACTTCCATCGCAGCTTTTTCGTTTACAGACCATTCAAGGTGTACACCGTCATGTGGTGCATGAAAAATTGATTCTATGATCTCGGTTGAGGGAGTTCCAGGATAACCTGCAACTAGTTTTACACCTGAGCACAAAGCGCCAGCAGCAATTGCGCTATTGCCCATTACATAATCTTTACGCATGTGTGATTCTTTATATTGTTATTTTTTATAGTATCGTATTGTGCTTTCTAGTAATGACATTAAATACAGTAATTGCTCATTACTTTATGCAGTAATAATAACCTTTTAAAGATAAAAAAACTAAGAACGTGACATCATAGTGGCAATGCTTGTTTTTAGTGCACTAAAGGGAAGTAATTTGATGGAGTTTAGGAAAATTGTAATAAATAAAAGCTCTACATGGTGTAGAGCTTGAAAAGCAACTTTTAATTTCTTTGAAAACTTTGTTAGTAGAGCCTATTTAAGATCTCATCATCAATCTTAAAGGTATGTTCAACTGCAGGAAAAGAAGAGTTTTTAACTTCTTTAGCATAGTTATCAAAAGCTTCTTTCATGGTTTTGCCAATCTCAGCAAAGTGCTTTACAAACTTAGGAGAGAAGTCCTGATACATACCTAACATATCCTGATATACAAGAATTTGTCCGTCACACTCTACACCTGCACCGATACCGATGGTTGGAATTGAGAGCTTTTCAGTTACGATAGCAGCTAACTTTGCAGGAACGCATTCAAGTACAATTGCAAAAGCACCAGCCTCTTGTAATGCCAAAGCATCCTCAATTAAGTCTTTGGCAGCTTTTTCAGTCTTGCCCTGAACCTTATGTCCGCCAAAAGCATTTACTGACTGTGGAGTCATACCCAAATGACCGCAGACAGGAATACCAGAGGAAACAATTCTTTTTACAGTAGCAGCAACCGCTCTTCCTCCTTCAAGTTTCACAGCATTAGCTCTGCCTTCTTTTAAAAGACGGCCAGCGTTAATCAAAGCCTGTTCAGCATTTACCTGATAAGACATAAAAGGCATATCTGCGATGATAAGTTTGCTTTTACAACCACGAGCTACAGCACCTGTAAAAGTTATCATGTCATCGACAGTTACAGATAAAGTATCCTCATAACCTAAAATAACATTGCCAAGTGAGTCTCCTACTAAGATCGCATCTACATTTGATGCATCGATGATTTTGGCTGTTGAGGCATCATAACAGGTAAGACAGGCGATTTTTTGTTTTTCCTGTTTCATCTTGGCTAAGGTAGCAACTGTTACTTTCATTTATTTTTGTCCTCTGAAAAAAGTAAGTTTTTAATCTCGTTATAATCCTTTTGAGGATTTATATTTTTAGAAATCTTATAAAGCTTTTGACTGAGTAACCTGTACAGATCAATGTCATTATCATTAAGACAGTTCATATGCTTTTTTAATGTAATTGCATCATTTCTTAACACAGGTCCTGTAAGAGCATGAGTGACACCTTGTGCGATGATGTTATTAGCATTGTTAATAAAGAGTGGCGTGAGGGCTTTTAAAGCATTATCTTTTGAAAATCCACATTCGCACAATAAGTCCTGACCCATGGAAAACAGACCTACCACACAGTTACTTACAAGCACAGATGCTAAATGATATTTCGCTTTTAAATCATCAGGGGAGGCATCAGAGCTTAATACTGTGTGTTGAATACCAGTTTCATTAAGAAGGAACTTTATTTTTTGAATACCAGTATTAGATCCTTCTAATGCAAAAAAAGCCTTTTGAATGGAATCTATTGAAGTCTCTTTTGAATTAAAAGCAAGCATTGGATGTAAAGACACTGTATCTGTAAGCTCAGAGCTCTTTTTAAATGCCGAGATTGCAGATAAAACACCTGAGCAATGGACTAATAACTTGTCTTTTAAAGCTTCTTTTCCTAATAGATACAATTCTTCATCCACAAAAGAAATGACTGAATCAGGCACAGTGATAAAAATGAAGTCTGAATTTTTGACAAGTTCAGCTATAGAGTTTGCGACTTTTGGTATGCAAGCTGTTGCTTGATTACAGGATATCTTTTTTAGTAAGGAAATAGTTTCGTTTGCAGAGGTTACATGCTTTGAGTAGATAGAGGAGAGAGCAAGTAAATTGATGCCTTTATGCACATAGTATTCATAAAAGAATCTTGAAAGAGAAGAGCCTACTTTTCCAGCACCAATAAAACCAATCATTAACTTATCCTTATATTTGATTTATAGCTATCGATGTAGGAGAAAGATGCTGCATGAAGCAGCATCTATTTTCAATTTAAGAGCTTAGAAATAAAGATTTAATTCAAAAGACTAGTTAGTCTCTTTGAAAGAATCATCTTCAATTCTAAATGAGGTGCTCTGCTCGACAGCACGCTTAATCTCAAGTCTCTGTCTGTCTAGTTCAAGCAGCTTTGATACCATCTTGTCAGCTTCCTCTATAAGGTTCTTAGAGCTCTTATACATAGGAAGCTGTTTTAAGATCTTACTCTGTAGAACTTTAATCTTATCACCTGTAGTCTTCATCTTCAGATAGCGTTGCATGTCGTAAGATTTTAACTGGCAGAAAATTAAGCTTTGAGGATATCTTTCCTCATTTAAGGTTCTAATCACAGCAAAGCACTGACCTGCAATCACATCAGTTCTGTCATCGTTAAAGTAACCTACCTTTCCGATGGTACCTTTAATTGAGAGTACAATGTCACCTTTTTGCAGACGGCTGCGCTTTGCACGAGAATCATCTGAGCTTACTCTGATTTCTTTTTGTACATCAGACATCACACCTGTCTGCGGAACATCATTTAAATTTAGCTCATGAACAATTTCAGTGTTCTTTACTACATCAGGATCTGCTGCAGAGCATACCTGAGCGCGATAAATCTGAGCGATGTTCTCAAGCTTTAACTCACCCTTTTCAATGTAGCCTACACTCTCTTCATGCTCAGGACCTGCAACATAGCAGCTAGGATCAAATAAGCACTGATCATCATTTAATTTCATGGCGTCTAAGAAAACGCTATGACCGGTCTTTTCACCTGCTAAAACTTCTTTTAACTCTGTAGCAGCGTTCTCATTTAGAACATTATGCTGTCTGTCTGAGAGTACTGAATCAAGACAGTCTTTTCCTGATAAATCTAAGAAACTTACCTCGCCATATATAGATGTAGTATCAAATACCATTGCACACATAGGGAATGGTACCTGTCTTGTAAAAAACTTAGGCAGATTTACAACGGCCTTTAAGTGACCTTCGTTAATAATTCTCTTTCTAAAGGTAGTAGCCTCTGACTGGCTTAAATAGGTAACAGAATTGTGTACAAACATTACGAAGCGTCCTTTTACAGATTTGCTCAAAGCCTGGTAATGATTTACAGCACGATTGAACCACTCAGCAATACCCTGAGGATAGATGTTTAAGAAAGAGAATCCACCAGAAAAACTCTTATCCTCTAAAGCAGGGAAAGTAGTTGCAGTAATAGGATTAGTTAAATTGTAAACTAATGATCTGCATAGTTTTTCAGCATAAGAATCTAAGCTAAAGTGGAATCTTTTTTCTTTGTCTGCTACTTTGAAAACATCAACTTTGCAGTTGTTTTCAAACTGAAGAGCATATTCAGCATATGGGTTGTAGTTGTCTAAAACCATTACAGAGTGGCTCTTGGCATTGCTATCTTCTGTAATACCGCCTGCAACATATGAAGTAAAAATGCCAGTTAAGCGGGACTCGATAAAGAACTCAGCATGCTCTTTTAAAAGTTCAGCCTGTAATTCTGTAAAGAAATTAACTCTCTTTAAGTTGTCATTAAACATCTCAAAGCGCTGTGTATATAATTGGAAGAACTGGCTTTTGAGCAACTGATAGGTAGGCTCATCCATGTGGTTCTTATCAATATATTTAGTTATATAAGTTGCGGCATCTTTTAGTTCATCCTGTGAGTATTTATCGCCGTACTCTTTTTGAAGACAAAACAGCAAATCTTCCCTAATTGAACAGCTGTTTGCAAGCTTTGTAGAATCTGTTCTAGCTAAGTAGAAAAGGGTTGCAAGAGAAATTAGGCAAGAGTTGTAATTATACCATTTCTCGCCTAACGCACTTAAAGATTTAAACTTATCTGATTGTTCCATATTTAGATATATATGTTAGATGATAATAGCATTCACGAAGACAGAACAGTTGTGATAAACATTCTTCGCAAAATTAGTAAAACTGTTAGTAATTCTAACAGAATAATAGAGTATAAAGATATAAGTACTTAAAAAAATTAAGTATTAACTATGTGTAATGATTTTACTTTTTTATGAATTTTAGTGTTTTAGCATTCCTATAACAGGCCTTTATGCAGATATTGTGCAAGACACAGCTGTCACTACTAGGTATTTAAATTCACTTTTATTGTGAGAATTACAATCTTTTTTACTCATTCTTTAAAATTGGTAAAATAGAGTCAGTTGTAATTAGAAGGTAAGAGAGTAAATGAGAGATCTGCTACAGTGCCGTGATGATATCGATAGAATCGATTCACAAATTTTAAAGTTATTACAAGAACGAATGGATGTTGCTACTGATATAGCCAGTTACAAGTTAGCTCATAATCAGAGCATTACTGACAGCGTTCGTGAGCATTCAAAGTTACAGACTTTAAGAAATAAGGCTAAAGAGTTAGGTCTACCTCCATCTTACATATCAGATGTCTATAAGCTTATCATTCGCCATACCTGTTCTGTTGAGCAAGAATATATCGTAGCTAAAGCAAACGAAAGTTCTATTGACAGAGATACCTCAGTTGCTTATTTAGGAACAAAAGGCAGCTATTCACACGTTGCAACCTGCAGATATTTTGAAGGATTCAAAGGCAAGATTGATGCACATGGTTGTGGTTCTTTTTCTGAGATTGCCGGTTTAGTAGAAACAGGTAAATGCGAGTTTGGTGTTCTCCCAATTGAGAATTCAAGCTCAGGCTCAATAAATGATGTTTTAGATGTAATGCAAACTACTAAAGCTTCAATTGTGGGTGAAATCTTTGTACCAATCGATCATGCTGTCTTAGGTGTTGAGAATATTGATTTAAGTAAGATCACCGACTTATATTCACATCCACAGCCTGTAACTCAATGCTCTCACTGGATTAAAGATTTACTGCCTCATGTAAATATTCACTACACCAAGGCTACCACAGAGGCTATGGAAATTGTCTCAAAGTTGAAAGATCCTGCTCATGTAGCCATCGGCAGTCATATGGCAGCTTCCTTTTATAACTTAGTACCAATTGTCGACAACATTGCCAATAATATTCATAATTTCACTCGTTTTATTGTGATTTCTATGACTCCTATTGCAGTACCACAGTCAATCAGTGCTAAGACTTCTATCTCATTTAGTGTTCAGAAGTATCAGCCAGGTTCTTTAATTTCAGTGCTCTCTGAGTTCTCAAAGAGAAACATTAACATGACTAAGTTAATTTCTCGCCCAAAGATTGAATCTTCTCGTGAAACTTGGGAAGAGATCTTCTTTACTGATTTAGAGGGCAATATTGATGCTCCTGTAATGCAGGATATCTTAGAAGAAATTAAGCCTTTTACTAATTCATTAAAGGTTTTAGGTTGCTATCCTAACAGTGAAGTAAAGTAAGACTTTACGGCAAGTTTATAATTGCCAAGTTAGTAAAAGTTAAGTTTGTAATAAAGTCAAAAGAAAACTCTCAGTGTGAAGCACATTCTGAGAGTTTTTTACTATGTTATTCATGAGGTTTTAGATTAGAGAGATTTATTTAGTTAATCTCTGTTTAAATAATTACTTGTTTAAACAAGCTCTTTTTTCCAAAGACCATGTAAGTTGCAGTAAGCATAAGCACATACTGCTTTGTCATCATCAGCTAGAGCAAAGACAGCCTCAGCATCTTCATAGTCAGACTCAAGATATTTAATCTGTAAGCCTTGAACGGTCTCTAAAGCAATAAACTCGATATAGTGGTTTTCTACCATAGGATGTGGAACAGAGCCTACTTTTACCGTTACCTTATCGCCTTCTATGGTAACTGCAGGGACGTGCTTTTCTACAGCTGCATCAACTTCACCCGGAATTAACTCCTTCATGGGGTTGCCACAGCAGACTACATTAACAGAAGAGTCCTTTAGTTTGGTAATGATATTACCGCAGGTTTCGCATTTATAAAATTTAACTGTCATTTGCATGTGTCCTATATTTAGTGATTTATAAAAAACTTCAGCTTTTAATCAAGCTTTGTTAATACTTAATACAAAAATTTGTGTTCTAAAAATTAGATGTTCTAAAAAGGTAACCAACTTTAAGTAAGCGTTTTTTTAGTTTAGTAATAGAACCTTTTATAACTTAAGTATAAAGGAAAATATTCAGAAAATACACTATTAGTAATAATTACTAATAAGAAAAATTTAAGATAATTTGACTAGATCACAGAAATTTAAGGCCTTTTTGAGCTTGTTGCTAATATATTTATCAACTGACCATTTTTAGCAGAAAATAGTGTGAACTGTAGCAAGATCGGAAAGAATGTTTAGTCAATAGACTATTGATATTAAAAAATCAGCCTGTGAGCTTTCGTTTACAGGCTGTTGACTTTGGTTAGTTCTGTTTTTTAATTTTATCTTTCAGTTCTGTTCCAAACACGGCATTTGCTGAACAGATCCAACTTCTCGTTATAGAAAGAGGTGTTCACATCAAGAATACCTAACAGACTGTGGAAGAAGTTGTCCTGAGAGAACCTCTGGCTCATTGCTTTATTGTTCAGGCAGTTTAAGTCCATATGATGATCTTCAACAAAAGAGTTTGCAAACCAGGTCATCATTGGAACTTCCTTCTGGTAATCAGGAGCAATTGCATATGGGGATCCGTGCAAGAACAGACCATTCTCACCTAAGGATTCACCATGGTCAGAAATGTAGAACATAGCTGTACCGAAGTCTTTTTCATATGGTTTTAACTCATCTACTACCTTACTTAAGATGTAGTCAGTGTAGTAAAGAGTATTGTCATATGAGTTTACAATCTGCTCTACTGAGCAGTTTTCAATATCACTTCTTTCGCAACTAGGCTTGAATACTTTCTTATCATCAGGAAGTCTTTGGAAATAAGTAGGACCATGGCTTCCGATTAAGTGCAAGAAGATCACGGTGCTCTTTTTGTTTTTAGCTGCTTTTGCTACACGGGTATGCAGACGCTTTAAGAGAACCTCATCATAGCAAGAATCAGAGGAGCACAACCCTTTGAACTCAGGATCTGATGGTAATAGATCCTCATTAGGTATTCTGTCACAAACACCTTTACAACCGCCATCATTGTCGTACCATGCTACGTCATAGCCTGCGTATTTTACGACATCAACTAATGAACTTGAGTTCTTAGCCTTAGTTTCATCATAGTTAGTTCGCTTCATATTAGAGAACATGCAAGGCACAGAAACGGCTGTTGCGGTACCACAGCTTTGTACAGGTGAGAATTTAGTAAAGTTATCTAGATTCTCTGTAAATGGGGTGGTGTTTCTCTCATAACCGTTATGTTTGAAGTTTTGAGCGCGAGCAGTTTCACCTAAAACCACTACAAAGATCTCAGGTCTTTCCTCTGGATTATCGATAATTGAATCGCCAGCTAATTTCTTAAATTCAACCTTGGTTGGGAAATAGGTATCTTTTAGTGCTTTATAACCAAACCATACAAAGTTATAAGGAGAGATTTCCTTTCTTAAAATTGGATTGTTTCTGCCAATTGAGGCATAGTTCTGATAATAAGCACTACCAATGCCAACAATAGTTAAAAGCGCAACAGCAAAAATTAGAACTCTGCCTAAGAAGGCTCTTAAGATAGTCTTAGGCCATCTGATTTTTACAATCCATAAAATTAAGGCAGGGATCACGCCAAAGACAACTGCATTAAAAATTGACTCAAATGAAATGTATGATTTTGCTTCTCCTGTATGGGTTTGCAGAAGATTTATCATCATGTCATAGTCAAAAATGGTTCCATATCTGTAGGCAAAATGACCGGTGATAGCTCCGGCTATGATTAGAATACCTAATGCTACTTTAAAGACATATTTAAATAAGAAGCATAAAAAGATAATTGATAGTGCCGAAAACAACACTAAAGGCGGTGTGAGCGAGAATATAAATGAAACATTATCAGAGTCGTCTAAGATTCTGTAAAAGTGACTTAATATCTGTACATTTAATACAGTTGCATAATAGATAGTAACAGCATAGAAAACTACATACCAAGGCAAGGTAAGGTTACGTAGTTTTGTAAAAATTGCTTTTAAGTTGAAATTTGCAAGTGTTGGTATAAATTTTTTTATAGTATTCATTTTTATCAAATTTTGTTTAAAAAATTTCTTACTTTTAAGAAAACAATTGTTTGAAGTTAAAGAAATATGTAGTTTGAATAAGCTTTAAAACAGATCGAGTCCTTTGATTAAAATTCACAGAAATAAAAAAGAAAAGCGGTTTAAAGTCGCTTTTTATTCATAAACAACGCTTTTAGACAAGAGATTTATAAAAAGGTTTAATCTTTTGTGTTAAGTTTGTGTTAAGTACACTAATTTGAGCCAATCTCAGTCAGGTTATATGCTTAAAAGCTGTTTATTAACAGCAATTCGTTGCTTCTTTTCACTGACACGTCTTAATTACTCTTAAAACCTGCTCTATTTAGATGAAAATTCTCATGCAATTTTGTGCAACGAGTCTTAAATCCGAGCTTTTAAAAAGACCATTTTGCCAGCTTCTTTCTAATTCCTTGATTTTTAGTAATTTTAAACTTTAGGTAAAAGCACCATGTTTGAAATGTGAGGCTAAATCTTCATAAAATGAAAACAACATAGAACTAGGGAAAAAGGCGTGATGATGTACGTCATCACATAAATCATCTTACAGAGATAACAGATTAAAATTATAAGAATGAGTGCAACAAACATAATAAATGGAAAATTAAGACAAAGATGAGACCTACGTATGTTTGACCTCTAGGAGGGCTTTATGAAAAAGTTATCTATACTGATATTTGCTCTATCAGAACTCTATCCTTGTGTGGTCTATGCTTCTTCTAATGATGAAATAAGATCTATTGTAAAACCATGCATTGATAAGATTGTGTCCTCTGTAGAAGGTTCTGGTGACGGTTTTACAGATGATGATCTCATAAAGTGTGCCTCAGATCTTACACGTCAAAACAATAAAATCAGTATCTCAAAAGCTATCGCTATAGTAGGCTTTTATGCTGGTGAAGCCTATAAGCCACTTGATGATACTAGTATCAATAGTAAAGTAACATACTCAGGTAATAGTGAAACTCCTAGAACATAAGCTCCAACTCAAGTTGATGCGTCTGACGTCAACATGAGTGTAGCTCTTAACAGTAAGAGCTCACCTGTAATGAGTGAAAAAGACGACAGTAAAGATGTTGTAGTAGGAAGTTCTCCTGTTACAGATACAGCTCCTGTAGCAAAGGCTGTAGTAGTTTCCGCAGACAGGATCATGACTGACTATGAGCTAAATGAAGAAAAAGCTGATGATGTCTATAAAGACAGACGTCTGTGCATTAAAGGAAAGATCGGTAAGATTTCTGTTTTAGGTGACGAACCTTTTGTTGAAATGTCAGCTGACAGTTATGGCTTACGCAATGTTAAATTTACACTTGATAAGGGCAGGGTTAATGTTTTAGATAGCTTGCAAGTAGGCGATATTAAGGTAATTGAAGGTACTGTTGTAGGCTATACACTCTTTAAGGTATCGGTAACCGATCCTGTGCTGATAACTTAATTGTATGACAAAGAAAAAAGAGAGACTAAGGCTCTCTTTTTGTCGATTTGTATCTTAAAGGAGAAGATTAGTTATCTCTCTTTGATAATAACTTTAAGATCTCAACATATAACCAGCAAATGGTTACTAATAATGAGAATGCATTGTAGTACTCAAAGTACTTTGGTAGACCTTCATCTACGCTTACCTGAATGTTCTCGAAGTCTAAAACTAAGCTGAATGCTGCAACGGTGCAAACTACTAATGAAACGATGATTGAGATTGGTCCTGTCTGAGGAATTAAGTTAGCGCCAAATAGTGAGAAAATCATGTTTGCAATGTAAAGAACGCAGATACCGCCAATAGCACCAGTGATGATTGAACGAAAACGCTGTGTTGGCACAATGATCTTAAACTTCCATAAAGCAAGCATAGTCATAACTACTACAAATGTAGACATCACAGCAGTTGAGACAATACCGGGGTACTGGATTTCAAAAATACCTGATAAAGAGCCTAAAGCACCACCTTCTAAAACAGCATAGATTGGAGCTGTGATAGGTGCGGCTGTTGGCTTGAAGATGGTTACTAAAGCTACAATAAAGCCTAGAATTACAGAACCTAACATTAAACCATTAGGTACCTGACCTGTGGTATAGACAGAGTTTATGGTGTAATTCATTGCAAAGTAGCCAATGATCAAGGTTAGTGCTACTAACACAATTGATTTGGTTGTAGTACCAGAAATGGTTGCACCAGCTTCAGTTCCACCGAAGTTGTATACACCTGCATTTTTTCTGATGACAGAGATGGCAGGATTTGATGATTGCATTTGAGTCTCCTTAAAAAAAGCATAATCTGCATAAATTTTGTTATTCTTACAGATCATAGACAGTAATGCATGAATTCTTGGTATTTATTTCACACATTCTAGATGTCATTATACAATACAACACTATTCTTATATGAAACTTAGTGATGATATATATTATTACCTGATACAAATAACTGTTTTGGAGCAGACATGGCTAATTGGAAAGATATCATTGGACCTTTAAAAAACACTGAAACCTTTAAACATGCTTATGCTTTTCAAAAGGCAAGAAGGGATCAGGGAGTTACTGTATTTCCTCCTCAAAAGGATATCTTTAATGCTTTTGCTTATACTCCCTTTGATAAGTTAAAAGTAGTTATCTTAGGGCAGGATCCTTACCAGACTCCTGGCTTTGCCATGGGCCTGTCTTTTTCTGTAAATGTAGGTATTGAAATACCACGTTCCTTACAGAACATTTATAAAGAATTAAGTACTGACATTCCCGGCTTTCAAGCTCCAGATCATGGCAATTTAATTCCATGGGCAAGACAGGGCGTGCTTTTATTAAACTCTGTGTTAACAGTTGATTGTGGAGAGTCTAATTCTCATCAGCATCAGGGATGGGAAGATTTTACTGATGGTGTCATCAGAGCCATTAACGACAGATGTGAGAACATCGTCTTCATGTTGTGGGGAAAACCAGCTCAACAAAAAGGTTCGCAAATAGATCAATTTAAACATTGCGTATTGCGAGCAGCTCATCCAAGTCCTCTGTCTGCAAGTCGTGGTTTCTTTGGATGCCACCATTTTTCTGCAGCAAATAATTATCTAATAGCTCATCATAAAAAGCCTATTGACTGGCAACTACCTTTACATTTAGAAGGTACTGAAGAGCTTTAGTATCTGATTACTTTGGTTATTTTTAAATACAATTGTTTAATACATTAGATGTAATATATACAAAGTTATAGGTATTAGGGATAAATGTAAAAAAATATGTAAACGATTACAATGAGTTTAAATATTATTTTTAAAATGTGATTTAAGCCTAATTATGTACCGCAAACAGAAAATGTGATGAATATCTCATTTTAGCTAGGGTGATTTTGCTATTATGACGTTGCTATGTAGTTTAGATGGTTTTCATTCCCCAAATGAACCATTAAGATGATAGCTTTCATAAAGGTGAATTGACAGCTGTGTGCACTTTTTTTCGCACACAGCCTTATTTTCAAAAATTCCTTCCTAAAAATAATTCCTTGATTTAATTGAATAATATAGTGAACATTTGGTAAGTGGGATGTTTTGCTATCTTTATGTATTTGTTTAATACATTGTTAATAATTTTTTGATGTTTTTCACAACATTTAAAATGCCATTCTTTGAATAAAGCTTCTGACAGTTGTGTGTGTAAATTGATCTATTTGCGATTAAATTTTGTAATGTTGTGTTGACGATAACCGGATCTTTTAAGTCTTCAACCTTTAGACATTCACCTAAGTTGTACTCTTTAATGAATGAGCAAACACCTTTTTGGTTGTCAGCTATCTCTACAACTATTGAGGGAATGCCTGCTACGTTACGCTCTGTGTTCATACCACCTGCAGCACCTATTGCAAGATCGATATTTGAAAAGAGGCCCGGCATATCAGCGCAATGTCTTTGCACTGTGACGTTATCAAGTGTAGAGAGTAAGTCTTTAATTTTGTCATGATCTGGATTAGACATCCCTGAGAGAAAGGTAAATTCATAATTCTGATTTAAATTACCATTTTTAATACCTACTGCAGTATTGAGACAGGCATGGGCCGGATCTGAGCCCCCAAAGTTAACTAAAACTCTAGGTAGACCAGTTTTGGATACTGTGTGGGGGAGTTTTGAAAAAGCTTCTTTTACATAGTTGTAGTCATGACCTACGCAGAGAATACAATCGTTGTTAACTAATGACTGGTATTCTTTATCCTGTCTTAGTACCCAGGAATCAAAGAGCATATGACATTGATGTTTTCTGTTAACTAAATCGTCAATTACAACAACTTTTGTATAAGGGTAGAGTTGTTCTTCAAAGCTTGCATCTAAATAGTAATGATCAATGATGCAAAGTGCTGGATGAAATGCTAATACAGATGATGCGAGTTTATCTTTAGAAGTTACGGTAATTTCAGAAAACTCTGTGCAAAGAGGTAGCAAAGCTTCAGATAGGGAGTCACCTACAAGCGCAAGGTTATAATCTTTAAAGTAATTTAAGATTGTTTTTACTCTCATTAAGTGACCAGTGCCAATGATTTCATCAGCTTTTAATACAGCCACGATGGTAGGTTTTTCATTAGTCATTTTTAATTAACTTAAAGACATAAGCTCAATCAAGCTTAAGTTCTTCTACAGCTTTTGCCATAGCACAGGCATAATCCCAATCCTCAGGAGTATCAATATCGATGACACGATGACGAGGCATTGCATAGCCAATAGACTGATAGTCTTTAGCATACTCAAAACATGATTTGTCATAAAAATAGAATAAACCACAGTCCTGATAACACTTTTGCAGATCCTGAGATCTCATAGGTGCAAATTTAGGCTCACGATATGACAAGTTACCATTGTCATCTTTGACAAAAGCTCTTTGAATAGGGAAAGGAAATTCACAGATACTGATAACAGATTTTGCATGAGCATTTTGCATGAGTTTGTAGGCTTCTTGTAAATGTTTTGCTTTTAAAAGGGGCGCTGTTGCATAAATACAGCAGACAGTATCTAAAGATGAAAAGGAGTCTTTTAGTTTTTGATAAGCATCTTTGACAACTGCAAAGGTACCTGTAAAGTCATCAGCCAGAGATTTATCTCTTAAAAAAGGAACTTCTGCTCCAAAAGATTTAGCAACTGAAGCTATTTTTTCATCATCGGTTGAAACTACGACTTTATCAAAAAGTTTACTTTCTAAGGCAGCCTTGATTGAATAACTGATGAGAGGTGCTCCATTGAACGCTTTAATGTTTTTTAAAGGAATTCTTTTAGAACCGCCACGAGCAGGAATAACTGCAATTTTACTCATAAAAACATACCTGTGAACTTACATACAAAGAGTTTACTCATTAAGGTTGTCTACAACGCTTTGAAGAGTGGCTGCTACCATCTGCATATCAAGTTTCTTTAAATTAGGATATAAAGGAATTGATAGAGTATGTTTAAAGAAATACTCAGCACCATCTAAGAGAGGGTAGTCTTTTAGTTTCTTGTAGTAAGGATGATCATAAATTGGTAAGTAATGGATTTGAACACCGATACCACGTGATCTTAAAGTTTTATAGACAGTATCTCTAAAATCTCCTTTAATACCTACCTGATAGAGATGCCAAGAACTTATTGATTCAGGAGTATCAGCTACAGGCAAGGTCAAATTCTCACTGTCACCTAAAAGCTCTTGATAGTCATGAGCAATTTCACGGCGTTTTCTTAAGAGTTCATCAACTTTAGCTAATTGTGAAATACCTAATGCTGCCTGCAAATCTGACAGACGGTAGTTAAAGCCCAAATCCTGCATTTCATAATAGTAAGCTGGCATATCTTTGTTCTCAAGAGCATCAAGATTATGCTCAATACCATGGGTTGAGAATTTGCGCATGAGCTTATACAAATTTTCATTATTGGTAAGGCACATTCCTCCTTCTGCTGTTGTAATGATTTTTACAGGATGGAAACTTAAGACAGTAATATCAGAGAACTTACAGGAGCCTATCATAGAGTCATGATAAATCGCACCAAAAGCATGAGCTGCGTCTTCGATTAGATAAAAGCCGTATTTAGCTTTTAGCTTAGCTATTCTTTCAAGATCAACAGCTCTACCTGAAAGGTGAACTGCAACCACAACCTTTGGTAATCTATGTTCTTTGTCAGCATCAATGAGCATCTGTTCTAAGCTATCAACATCAAGGTTACCTGTATATTTATCAACATCGATAAAGTCAACATCAGCTCCCTGATAACGGGCGCAGTTAGATGAGGCTACAAAGCTAATTGCACTTACAAAGACTCTGTCGCCTTTAGATACACCTAAAGCAATCATGGCAAGGTGCAAAGCTGAAGTACAAGAATTAACACCTACAGCAAAGTTGGCACCTGTATAGGTACAAACTTTGTCTTCAAATTCGGTGATTTTAGGACCGCAAGTGAGAAATGGAGAAGTAAGAACATCTCTTACAGCCTCCAGATCATCATATTCAATTGTCTGAGTGCTGTAAGGTATCATTTACTTTTCCTGTTTTTGTAAAAAGTCTCTAATTTCTTCTACATTTAAGAAGTTAGGATTATTTTTTGAATTGTACTCAAAGCCAAGTTCTACAGGCTTTCCCTGTTCACCTAGCATGGTAGTTTTATAGCAATCAGACGATCTGCTATTAAATGTAATTGAAGGACGAATGATAAAGAAGTCGTTAAACTCAATTACATGCATTGAATCATCTTTAGGACACATAAGTTCATGGATCTTTTCGCCTGGACGGATGCCTACTTCTTTTTGTGGAAGATTAGGAGCGATAGCTGTAGCTAAATCTACAATATTAATTGAAGGGATCTTAGGCACAAAAACTTCGCCACCGTGCATTCTGACTAAGGTCTTTAATACGAAGTTAACCCCCTGCTCTAATGAGATCCAGAAGCGTGTCATTTTCATATCAGTGATAGGTATGAACTCTGCTTTTTCAGCAAGTAGTTTCTTAAAGAAAGGTACTACAGAGCCACGAGATCCTGAAACATTACCGTAACGAACCACAGCAAATCTGGTTCTACCTGAACCTACTAAGTTATTTGCAGCTGTAAATAATTTATCAGAGCAAAGCTTGGTTGCTCCATAAAGGTTGATTGGATTAGCTGCTTTATCTGTTGAAAGAGCAACTACTTTTTCAATGTCATTAGCCATAGCAGCTTCAATAACATTTTCAGCACCGTTGATATTGGTCTTAATACATTCCATTGGATTGTATTCGGCAGCTGGTACCTGTTTGATGGCTGCTGCGTGAACCACAATGTCCACTCCTTTCATTGCAAGATTCAATCTTGTCAGATCACGAACATCACCGATGAAATAGCGCATCTTGCTGGAATATTTAGCAAGTCTTTGTTGCATTTCATACTGTTTTAATTCGTCTCTAGAATAGACAATAACCTTTTTTACAGGGTACTCACCTAAGACAGTTTTGATGAATTTGTTACCAAAAGAGCCAGTACCACCAGTAACTAGAATTGTTTTATCTTTTAATAATTCTGAAATTGACTGCTTAATATCCATGACCAATCCTTAGTTTGAGGCTACGATGCCATATTTTTTCATTTTTTCAACTAAAGTTGTGCGACGTAAGCCTAATATTTCAGAAGCTTTTGCAACAACACCGTTACTTTGTCCTAAAGCCTGCTTAATCATATTGATTTCAATGTTTGAAACCATATCCTTGAGGTTGATGCCATCAGGAGACAGTGTCGGCATAAAGGCCTGAGCCATATCGTTCTCACCTTCGATGACAGGAAGAGGCGGAAGATCAATAGGCTTGCTGTCGGCTTCCTCAACATCAAAATCCTCTTGAACCTCGTCACCTGGCAGAGGAACGGAGAAACTGTCAAGAAGTGCCATACGCTCGGCGTAGGGATCGTCTTCGAGCTTGCCTCCTCTGTAGGATACAGGCAGATCATCAACATCCACAATTTCGTTTGGATGTAAGATTAGTAATCTTTCAACTAAGTTAGATAACTCTCTAACATTGCCAGGCCATGGGCAAGACATAAGCTGTAACATAGCTCTTTGAGTAAATCTGATTGAGGCCTTTTGCTCCTTGCCGTGACGGTTTACAAGCTCCTGAACTAACAGGGGAATATCGTCAGTTCTGTCACGCAGTGGAGGTGTATCAATTGGGAAGACATTAAGTCTGTAGTAAAGATCCTGTCTGAAGGTCTTTTCAGCGACCATCTTTTCTAGATTCTGATGGGTTGCAGCAATTACTCTTACATCAGCTTTAATTGGTTTGTTTGAACCTACTCTTTCAAATTGTCTTTCTTGAAGTACACGCAGTAACTTTACCTGCATCTGTAAAGGCATATCACCGATTTCATCTAGGAAGATGGTACCGCCTTCAGCTAATTCAAAACGACCTTCATGAGCACTGATGGCACCAGTAAAGGCACCTTTTTCATGACCGAATAATTCTGACTCTAGTAATTCACCTGGGATAGCACCGCAGTTTACAGGAACGAAAGCTTTATTTTTACGGTTAGATAACTCATGAATTGCACGAGCTACCACCTCTTTACCAGTACCTGATTCACCTAAGATAAGTACTGAGGCATCAGTAGATGCTACCTGCTCAATTAAGCGGCGAACATTAGTAATTGCTTTGCCTTGACCCACTAACATCTTGATGAGGGCTGCAGCACCGTCACCTGATTTTCTGGAATATCTGCGCATGGTCCTGAAGGACTGGCAGTAGTGAAGCAGAGAGATGATCTCATCATAGTTGGGATCATTGCTTATGGTTCCCATAAGGTTTGCGCATGAGCTCAAATCCTCACTGCACTTTGAGGTGCATAAAAGAAAGGCTGTATCCTTATGTTCCTTTAACAGCTTTCTGCAGTCTAGAGAGTCGACGTCCCCGAGTACGCAGTAGTCAACATTTGCATCCTCAGCCTCAAAGTATGACAGGCAGTCGGCAGCATCGCCACTCTGACAGACCAAACCTAAAAAAGAGAATATGGTTTCGAGCGACTGGCGCTTCTGGCTGTCTTTTTCGAGGATCAGGAGGTTTCCAGAAAATTTCATAATTACACCGAATGAAACATCTTATTTATACAAAAGCAGTTTTCCCTGCTCTTATAGTGATACTGATTTTTATTATTAAATATAATTACTGATATCATACTACATACAGACGATATCGACAAAAATTTGACAATATTTAGTTTTATTTTGGGGATCATTAAAATATATTTGTGATCCGTATTGTGATTTTATTTATATATCCACAAAAAAAGAGCATATATTTCGGACTGTTGCATAATAGTGGATAATTTATTTTACATAAATTTTTTCAGACTGAATCAGTTCATTCCACCGTCAAAAAATTGAAAAAACACCTCCCTGACTTCACAAAAAGTTCACTCCTCCCTATCTGCTTTTATTTTGACGAATCATCAGGTAAATGCTGTGTCAGAATGGTATTTATGATTGAATACTGCCCGTTTTGAATGTCTTTTTACTGTCTGTTACTATTAATTTTTACAAAATAATAGGATTGTGTTAAAAATTAAGTGGGATACTGAAAGAAAAAGATTTTAATAATACTAAAATGCTAAATGCTGACAGTAAATAATATGTACTGATACTTACTGAAGTATCAGTGCATATATTCGTTTAATGTCCAGAATAATGTTACAAAATTTTTATCTCTTTTAAGTATGTGTATGCTGAGTACACATCTGGAGGCCTGACATAAAATGGCAAAACTCAAAAATCTGATAGCATCATCTCTTATCCTTTTATCCTCTGTATCCTTCGCTGCAGAACAGAACCTTGAATATCTTCCAACTGCTGCGCAGTGGGCAGAGCACACATCAGTTCTTGCAAAATACTGGATGCATCCTGATGCACAGGGTGTGCCTCTTGGTAATTTCCCTACCTGGAGATGTGATGACGGTACTTTGCGCAATCAGAAAAGCTGCAAAGGGGAAGGCAGTTTAGGAAACATGCTGGAGCTTTCAGGTATTGATTTTGTGAGAATGCAGGCCAGACAGACCTTTGCCTACGGTGTTCTCTTCAACCTTACAGGTGATGAACAGGCTTTAAAACTGCACAAAGCCGGTGTGGATTTTCTTCTCAAGAATGCACGTGATCCTGAAGGCGGATTCTACTCTCTCATGAAACAAGGCAAGCCTTTAACTGCTGATGACCATGCTCTTCCTGTAAAGAGACTTCAGAGAACCTCTCAGGATCTGAGCTATGCACTCGTGGGTCTTGCCATGAACGCCTATCTTACCCATGATCCTGAGGTGATTAAGGTTATCATGGATTCAGAAAAGTATATTTATGACACCTATTTTGATGAAAAGGCAGATCTTATGAGATGGTGTCTTGAGGATTCAAAATCAGACAAAACCACTCAGAAGGAGCTTGTGGCTCTTTTAGATCAGATAAATGCCTATATGGTTCTGACATTAAGACTGATCCCTCAGGATGATAAAAAGGCCTTTGTAGCTGATCTTGATAAAACCGTTGACAGCATCAACAACCATTTCTACAACAAAGACAGAAACCGCTTCTTCGGCTGTATTGACAACAAGTCATGCTTTGATCTCAAAAAGGGACGCCATCTTGACAACGGTCACACCGTCAAGGCTTTCTGGATGGAATACCTTGTAGCCTGCATGACCGGTAATGAAAAGCTTAAAGAGTTTGCAAAACACGGTATGCTCACAACCTTACAGAGTGCCCAAACAGATGAACACACAAACTGGTATGGCGATCTTCTAAAGAAGGATGCCTCCTGGTGGGAGTATGCTGAACTTGATCAGTCAGCTCTGACACTTGCTCTTACAGGTGACTATGAGCTGCAAGATACTCTAAGACCATGGGTGAATGATTATGTTGACAGACAGTACGGTGAGTTAAATCATTTCGGTCTAAAAACCTTCTTCTGGAGAAACGGTTTCCATTCAACCGAGCATGCTCTTATCGGTACAATTCTGTCCAACGCCATCAGAGCAAATGCCTGCTCTGATGACAAATGCCGCGCTGAAAACAGGGTAAAGCTCTACTTTGCTCCTGTAAACAGTGATGATACCATCTTTACTCCATACCTTTATTCAGGAAAGATTGTTTCTGTAAAGGACAGGGAGAACGTAAAGGAAGTTACCTTTGAGAATATTGATCTTCCAATAAAGGCATACTGAGTTATCGGCTAAATTTTTCTAAGGTAGCAACATTGAACGGCAGCCAGTAAGGCTGCCGCTTTTAGTTTTAGGGGGAGGTGCTTTTACCCTGAATAACACAAAAGAGAGTTTTTAATGAGGTTTAGAAAACTTTTTTTGTGACTGTTTTTGAGAACATAGTGTGTGCTGGAATATTTGGGCATAAAGGATAGACTCTGCGCTAGAGAAAACTGACTGAAAATAAGGTTCTGCCTGATGACGGAGAGAATGTGTATGGCTGTCAGCCTTAAAGCAGTTTGTGCAGAAAAGTCAAAGTAACTGATTTTCTCTGGTGCCGTTAGTGTGTCGGGCTAATTTACAACCACATAATTTAAATGCAACCTGGCCTCATCTAGAAGTTTCTGGGCTTTGGTAATATCATTTATCGAGATCTTCTCAGAAAAATATCCGCCTATGCTTATACTGAGCTTTACAGCAGGATGCTGAGGAATAACCGTTCTCTGTATTTCAGATCTGATTTCCTCAAGTTTTCCTTTTAATACAGGATGTTTCATGCCGTAGAAGAATATCAGGAACTTCTCGCCTTCAAGATAAATAACCGAATCGGTTTTTCTGACACATTTCTGTATGGTGATTCCAAGTGTCTTTAATGCAGCCTCTGTAACCATAGGTCCATAGGTTTCCCTGATCTGCCTGTACAGATCTAGATCAATTCTGGCAATGGCTGTGGCTTTCTGCAGGGCCTGTTTCTGATCGTCATAATAGCGGCGGTTGTAACAGGTTGTCAGCGGATCTCGGTAGTTTTCGTCACTGTACTCGTTGAACAGTCTGATAAAATCATTCTTTCCAAAATCCTTGAACAGAGAATCGTTATTGATCATGGAAACTGATTCAAGAACATACTCCCTGCTTTCAATAAGAATGTATTTTGCGGTTACAAAAAAGATATTCTGTTTTAAAAACTCAAACTTGTTGATTTGAGTCTTTCCTTTCAGGGCCCGCATGGTGATGCTGTCGGGGTTGCTCGCGTCCTCGCCTACAGATACGGTTTTGAGTTCACCGTTCTCTGCTGTTATGTACTTTTTTCCGGCAGCAACATCAAGAAGACTCACATAGGTGAACATTCTTGACAACTGCTTTAAAAAGGGGATGATTTCGTCTCTTTTAAAAGAAATGTTCTCTGACATATAAATCTGATTTTGCTGACTGTAAATTATTATTTTGCTTAAACGTCATGTGCTTTAATCTGCAGAAAACGCTTTTATACAGGTGGTAATGGAAGAACCTGCTACAGATAAAGCAGTAAAAGCATATCTTAAGTTTGAAAAAAGGAATTTTATAGAGATCACATCCTCACGTAAAACTGCCTTAAGATTATATTTTTTGCAGAACTGTCTCTTATAGTGAAAAGATAAACTGATTCTGAATATTAAAATGCGCCGCTGTTAAATTTTACTGTTGCCAGTGTGATGAGTGAAACTGTGGATAAAGGTAGTTTCCAAAGGTTAACCACTGCAGATTGGTTCCTGAAAGTAGACATCATCTTATTAGGCTGATATGAGAAATATAAACTCTGGTCATTTTATTGATTATTACCTGTAAGTTCAATGATAAATGTGCCTGTTTGAGCTGTGTTACTGAATTTCTGCAGTCAGATTTTTTTAAGATGCATGGAAATTCAGCACTGTCAGTACACACATCCTGCTAATGATAATCTTCAGATGGCACACTAATTGCTTTACTGTATCTGTAACAGTAATACAGTCAATAAACTGATAATTGAACCGGGTGTGTTATGAGTGATGATTTAATGATTTCCACAGACAAAGGTCCTGACATGGGACTTGTCAGCGATCACCGTAACTTAAGAAAGTTAAGAGAGCTCGGTCAGGGCGACAAAAAGTCTCAGGCTCTGGCTTTAAAGGCTGCAGCAGAACAGTTCCAGTCAATTTTAAATCAGTACTGGGTTGATGCCATGCGTCAGTCAAACGACACCATTAATCCTGATTCACCTCTGCATTCAAAATATTCAGGTTTCTTTGAGGATATGTTAGCTCAGCAGAACGTGTCCACCATGACCTCAAAAGAGGGTATGAACAAAAACTCTATTACTTATTTGTTGACAAAACAGTTTGCCAAATCCTTAGGCGATGAGGGTAAGGAACTCATGAAAGAGCTTGATAGGATGTCAGTCTCCGGCAATCAGCAGGGCTCTTACATTAAAGGCTCTAACATCAGTGCCAGTCAGTTCATTGACAGCCACATCGATGCAAAGGGTAGTATTACCTCATTGCGTAAGATGTATGAAGGCTTGCCTGATCCTAATACTATGTCAAGCTTTGAATCACAAGAAGAGTTCGTCGAAAAGATGATGCCTTATGCTCTAAAGGCTGTCGAAGGCTTAGGCTTTAATCCATTAGTACTGGTAGCTCAGGCAGCTCTTGAGACTGGATGGGGACAACATGTCTCTGCTGGTAACAACTATTACGGTATTAAAGCTAATTCATCCTGGACAGGTGAAAGCGAGAAACTTGCATCTCCTGAATTTGAAAACGGTAAGTTTGTAAGTGAGGTCAGCTCATTTAGAAAATATTCTGACGTTTTAGACAGTATGAAGGATTATTTAAAGTTCATCAAAGAGAATCCAAGATACGAAAAAGCAGTCGGCAAAAGTTACTCTCCTGATGAGTATTTTGAGGAAATTCAAAGAGCTGGATACGCTACCGATCCCAACTATGCAGACAAACTTAAAAAAATTTCACGCAAAATTGCATTTATGGCATACAAATAGCATATGGATATATTGAAGAGGAAAAAAGGCAATTAGTTGCCAATTACTTGGCAGTGCCATAAAGGGGTCATAAAATGTCAGTCGATTTAATCCTAACTGGTAAATATGGTGTTTTAAACAGTCAGAAGTTGCTTAATGCTACTTCTAACAACATCAATAATGTAAACACCGACGGTTACGTTCGTAAAGAAACTCAGACATACACTTCATGTGTAGACTGGGGCGTAGGCGCAACCTATACCAGGCGTGTTTATGACCAGTATGTACAGCGTCAGATGTTCACTGATACTGGTACCAAAGCTTACTATTCTGCTTATAAAGAAGGTATGGATACAGCAGATAAGGTTCTGTCTGATTCAACCATGTCTATTGCTAATGCAGCAACATCTGTATTTGATGAATTATCAACAGCAGTTAATAACCCTACCTCTTCTGCTAACAGATCAGCTGCTAAAGCTCAATTAGAGAATTTAGTTGAAAGAGCAAATTCAGCTAACAACTCTATGCTTGAGTCTTTAAATACAGTTAATAACCAGATTTCAGACAACGTAAATGACATCAATTCTTTGACAGAGTCAATCTGCAAGATTAACGATCAGATCAGAACTTTAAGTATTTCTGATAATGCAACTAACAATGAAATCTATATGCAGATGTTAGATGAACGCGATCGTCTCATCAACAATCTTTCAAGTTATGTCGGACTTAACGTTAAAGTTCAGCAGGACGGCACCTATGAGGTCTACATGGACTCAGGCATGCTGCTTGCCAACGGTGATGTCTATGCAAAACTTACCCAGGAGCAGAACAAGTTTGATGTAACAAAAAGCGATATCTATCTTACCTATGACAGCATCTATGATTCAGGCAAGGATAAGAGTCATGTAAAGTTATCAAGTGATAACATCGGCGGTTCTTTAGGTGGTTATTTAAATTCTACCAAAGAAATCCGTGCCACCATGCGTGAGCTTGGTAAGGCTATGGTTTCTTTAGCTGATGCTTTAAATGTTCAGAACAAAGCAGGTTTCACTCTAGAAGATATCGCAGGTGGCGATCTTTTGACAATTCCTGGCGGTTTTGGCAGATCAGATAATCCAGATAACAGCATCGCTTTCTCCTTCAATGAGAACCAGGGCTCAAATGTGCAGAGCTACTCTTTCCAGGTATCTTTCAATGGCGGAGAAATGCACATTTACAAGGTCGATGCAGATGACAGGAGAGTTGATATCACCAATGAGATAGGTAATATCCCTGATAATGCTACCTCTGTAAGGTTAGATGATTATGGTATCACTTTATCATTTAATAAAGACTTCGGTACTTTAAAAGGTGAAGGTACAACTTTCTACGTACAGCCTACTTTAATGGTTGGTACTGATATTAAGTCAAATGTATCAAAACCAGAGGATTTTGCCTTTGCTTCAGCTGTAAGAACACGTACAGCTTCAAACAATTACGGTAATGCAACTGCATCCCTTTCAAGATGTTCAAATACTGGCGCAGACTATGGTGTATCAGTAGGAGCTGATGGTAAGCCTGTATTTAATGCAGGTGCGCCAACTAACATCGTTATTGATGCTGACGGCAACTATGTAGTTAAAGATTCAAATGGCGCAATCTTAGGTAGAGCTCCAGCTTCTTGTAACGGTACTAATGTATTAGCTAATGCAGTGACTTATGACAATGCAACTGGTACCTATACCAATACTCCTTTAAAGGATTATGGTTATGACATCACCATTAGCGGTACTGTAAAAGAAGAGGATAAGTTCTCAATTGAAATAAATGAAGGTGGTCAGGCTGATAACTCCAATGGTACTGCTCTAATCCAGATTAGAAGCAAGAACATTACCAGAACTACAGGTTCATCAAAGACTACTACCTTTAATGACGGTTACGCAAACCTATTAGCAGAATTAGGTGCATCAATTACCACCGCTAGTGCTAATGAAGAAGCTGCTACTGCCAAGCTTGAGCAAACCACCAAGCTTTATCAGTCAGATGCAGGCGTAAACCTTGATGAAGAAGCTACAAACTTACTGATGTATCAACAGACCTATCAGGCATGTGCAAAGATCATCGAAGCTTCTCAAACTATTTTTAACTCTCTAATCAGTTCATTCTAAAGGAGGCTGCTAAATGAGAATTTCAACAACCATGCAGTTTACCAGTAGCCTCACCTACATTCAGAAGGCTAACTCAACTGTAGATGAATCAGCTAAACGCTATAACACAGGCTTAAAGTTCAGCACTGCTGGTGAAAATCCATCAGGTATGGCATCAAAAGTAAAATACGAAGGTGCTATTGCAGCTTATGATCAGTACTCTAAAGACGGTGGTTTAGCTGCTAATACTCTATCTGAAGAGGAAACCTCTCTGCAGTCAATGTGGTCAGCTCTGTCTAGCATCAACACCCGTTTAATTCAGTGTGTTGACAGCTCAAATGATGATAGTAGCTTAAAGGCTCTAGCAGCTGAAATTGCTCAGACTCGTGATCACTTATATGACTTAATGAATACTCAGAATACTGAAGGTGAGTACATTTTCTCTGGTGCTAAATCAGATGTACCAACCTACACTTTAACCTCTGATGGTCATTATAAGTGTCAGGCTGATGGTTCAACCAGAAGTGTTTTAGTATCACCAAGTGTTACTGTTCAGGTATCAGATTCAGGTTTGGATATTTTTGAGAACTGCCGTACTGCTGACTCTATGACAGTTACTGGTAATCCAGGTATTTCAAGTGCAGTAATTAGTTCATATGGAGATTTTGGTGATTTATATGAGCAGTATTACTCAAGTGCTTTAGGTGCTAATAATACTTTGACTGTTAACGTAACTCCAGATGGTGCGTTCTCTCTATTAGATCAGAACGGTCAGGTGATAGAGCAGGGTGAGGTTGATAAGTCTAACGGTACTATCAATGTTAAGGGCATGGAGTTTACTTTAGGAGATGCGAACTATGTTGGCACTATCAGTGTTGAACTTGATCCTCCTAATACTGACAACATGCTGAATGTACTAACAGACATTGTTAATAAGATTAACGATCCAACCTTGAGCAATACTGAAAAAACAGCAGCTATTGCTAAAGTTCAAAAGTCAGTTGGTATTGCAATGACTCAGTACGATTCTTACCGTGGTCAGATTGGTGCCAGACAGAATACTATTACTACAGTTTTAGATTCAAACGAGTCATTATCAGACATCAAGACTGAGTCAAAAGCAAAAGTATCCGAGGTTGATGCCTTTGAAGCAGCATCTGATTTAGTGCAATCACAAAATCAGCTAGCTGTTTCACGTCAAATTTACAGCATGTTATCTAAACAGTCTCTGTTTGATTACATATAATAATATCAGTGAGAGGAAGAGAATATGATTAACTTAAATACAAATGTAGCAAATGCTAATGCCGTTGTTTCAACCAACACTGCAACTAACAGTGTAGCTAATGTTGCTGTTAAAGGTAATGCTCAGGTTAATACAGGCGCTTCATCAGTTGTAAATTTACAGACTGGAGCTCACAGTGGAGATTCAGTAAGCTCTGTTAAAGTTGATGCATCTAATGCAAAGAACATGGTAGCTGATATCACAGCAATGTTTGCCAAAAGTGGCAATGCTGTTCAGGCTAACTTAAACGGTTTTGATGCAGCACGTCTTTTAGCCTAATTTAAAGCTCTTGGTTAGATGTTCCTGTCCCATATAGATCAGGGCATCTGTCAGAACGATATATAGAAAATGCGCTATCACCTTATAAGGTCGATGGCGCATTTTGCTTAAAAACTCATAAGATAGCTTCCCCAAAATTTTTTTAAATTTACTTAAAGTTTTAAAAAAAGTGTCCGTTATAGAGTACAGATAGAAGAGTAACATTACTTTTCTTAGGAGAGAAAAATTTTTACCTCTCGATAAGAGGGGAGGCTAGCTATGAGCGATATTACTATTACTAGTTCTAATTCAATGTCATCAGTAGCTAATCAGGCCTATGTTGCCAATACTCAGACAACCAAGGCTGACAGTACTGTTGCGGATGATGTAAAAAAACAAAAAACTCAAGCAGTAAAAGATAATACTAATTCAGTTAAAGATCCTGAAACAAAGAGTACTAGTGCTTCAGATCTTGATGAAGTAGTAAAAGAGACTGCTAAAAAAATCAATGAAGAGAAAAAGCTCTCTAAATATATGCAGGAGCATAATGAGAAGGTAATTCAAGAGCGTAAAAACGATCTGAACCGCCAGAATATTGGTCTTGCATTCAGTATCGATAAAGATACTGAGAATACTGTAGTTAAGGTTACTGATCTTAATACAGAAAAGCTGGTTCGACAGATCCCATCTGAGGACTTCTTAAAGCTTGCTGAGCGCTTAAAGGATATGAGAGACAATACCTCTGTTTCTAAAAAAGATACTGAAACTAAAGGTATACTTTTTGACGAAAAAGCATAGCCTTGACTCATACCGCTTCAAAAAAAGACCTGAAAGTTACAACTTTCAGGTCAAATTTTTGAGATCTTTCAGTCTTTCTCTGTCATTAGTTAATCCTTTTAGGATCTTGCTTTCTATTTTGCAAGCAAAGCTTCAATGTCGGCATCAGCTGAACCTAACTTAATTCTCTGTGCTTTTACAAAGTTTAACTTTGGATAAAGAGCTTTCATATCTGATAATGACTTATCGATTGAACTTCCTCCTGAGGTGCAGAACAGGTAAATGTTCTTGCCCTCAAGGTTATAGCTTTCAATAAAGGTTTGTATGATTCTAGGGGCAGTACCCCACCAAATAGGGAAGCCTAAATATACGTTTTCTTTGTCATTAACGGCAGACAAGTCATTTGCAATCTCTGGTCTTACATCAGGAGTCTTCATCTCAACATTAGCTCTGCAATTATCCTGGTCTGTAATTTAAATCGTCGTCGGTATATACCTGTTTAGCTTCAATAGCTAAAGCCTGTGCATCTAACTTTTTAGCTAACGCCTGTGCCACAATTTTTGTGTTACCTGATGCTGAGAAATAAACAACGATATCGTTTGCAGCGGCAAATGAATTTACTGAAAAACTCATAATAGCTCCTAGTGATAGACACTTAATCAGCTTTGAAAACTTCATAACAACTCCTTGTGAATAGGGCAAACATCAATGTAGATTATGGTAACTTTGCATAGTCGTCATCTGAGACGGCTTCAAGCCATTCGTTTGAAGTGTTTTCTCCTGGAACTTCTACAGCAACATGAGAGAAGTAACTGTCCTTTTTAGCGCCGTGCCAGTGCTTAACCTCTGGTTTAATGAAGATAACGGAACCTTCACGTAAACTTACAGGTTCTTTGCCTTCTTCTACATACCAGCCTTCACCACAGGTGCAGATTAAGATCTGGCCACCACCATTTGTAGCATGGTGAACGTGCCAGTTGTTTCTGCAACCAGGTTCAAAAGTAACATTTGCGACAACAAAAGGTTCACCTGGTTTTAATAACAGGTTTAAAAATGAATTTCCTTTAAAATACTGAGCATATGCTGTGTTTGGATTGCCTTTACCAAACACATTTGCTTTTTCAAATTGTGCCTTATCAGTGTATTTCATAAAATCCTCTTAATCTTTATAAATGTCTTTAATTATATTAAATGCTGCCCATGCCTTAGGCCATCCTGCGTAGAAAGCTACATTAGTAATCATGGCAGCCATTTCCTTTTTTGATACGCCATTCTTTTTTGCATTCTGTAAATGGAACTTTAAAGAACTGTCAGTAATGCCACTTGCAACTAAGGTAGAAACAGTGATCATGCTGCGTGTCTTTAAATTTAAAGTGCTGTCAGACCAAACTTCACCGAACAGTACATCATCGTTGTATTTTGCAAACTCTGGTGCTAACTTGCCTAAAATGTCACGACCTGCGGTTACAACAAATTTCTGCTCTTCACTCATATAAGCCTCTTCTTCGTATAGTATTTTGACCATAAATCGATGGTTCTCTTTATCTATGTCTTAATTTTAAAAATCTTGAGAGTATGAAATTTGCACAATCTTTTCAATATATTGTCAATTCTTCTAAAAATGCTTATTTTCTTGTCAAATTGTGCAAAGTGTCTTAAATGAAAATATGTCTTTTTCTGTTAGAATAGCCTTCAAAATTGTGATTTTTAACTTAGATCATTACCTGATAAGTATTACAGGACACAAGTTTTGTAAATTGGAGCTAAACATTTTTTCAATTTGCACGATAATATAATTAAGTAAATGAGTATTTTTGATTGCAGGAGATCAAATGTACGGACGTAATTTAAAAGCTTATAAGCGCACAAACCTTGAGGCTGAGCTCTCTGTAGCAGATCCTCACAGAATCATACAGATGATGTATGATGGTTTGATTGAACGCCTGTCTCAGGCTAAAGGCGCTATTTTGCGCAATGACTTTGAGTACAAGGCAAACAGACTCGATAAAGCCATTGGTATTATCAATGGTCTGCAGACCGCTCTGGACAAGAGAGGAAATCCGGAGCTTTTTGACAGAATGTACGCTCTTTATGACTATATGAAAGAGTTGCTTGCAAAAGCTTCAGTATCTTTGGATGTGTCTCAGATTGATGAAGTAATTAATCTTATCCTGCCTATAAAACAGGCCTGGGATCAGATTCCTCAGGATATTAAGGATAAGACTAATCAGGAAATTCTAAATTCACCTGATTATTAGTTTTATTTCTGAATATACATTTTTTAGCGATATCCCTGTATTTAAGACTGATTAGATACAGGGATTTTTTATCAGTTAAACGGTCAGGATAACTTTATGGATAACAGATTATTTCTAACTTGGACAAAAGATCTTCAAAGTATAGCTCAGGCAGGTCTTTATTACGGTAAGGACGTTTTTGACAGAGAACGATATGAAAAAATTAGAGAAATTTCAGCTCAGATGATGTCAGAGATATCCGATCTTGATGTAGGTAAGGTTAAAGATCTCTTCTACAATGAGATATGCTATCAGACTCCTAAAATTGATACGAGATCTGCTATTTTCAAAAATGACAGGATCCTTCTGGTCAGAGAGAAAAACGGTACCTGGTCATTACCTGGAGGATGGTGTGACTATAATGTTTCTGTTGCAGAAAATGCCGTAAAAGAGACCAGAGAGGAGTCTGGCTTTGATGTGAAAGTAATAAGGCTTATTGCTGTTCAGGACAGAGCAAAGCACAATTCTCCTCTATATCCTTATGGTGTCTGCAAGATGTTTTTTGAATGTTCTATCACAGGTGGAGAGTTTAAAGAAAACAGTGAAACAACAGCGGTTGACTTTTTTACAGAGAACTCGCTTCCAGACCTTGCCATAGAAAAGAACAATGAAGAACAGCTGAAAATGTGTTTTAAGGCACACAGTGATGAGCACTGGATGCCTTTAGTTGAGTAAAACACAGATTGGCTTTTAGGAAATAAAAAAGGGGAGCAATGCTCCCCCATATTTTCAGAATTGACTACTATTAGATAGTCTGAACTGACATGGTATTGGTGATTCCAGATGGAACTAAAGCACCGTTTACCATAATGATCTTGTCGCCAGCCTTAGCTAATCCCATCTCAACAGCTAACTTCTTACCTAACTGGAAGAACTCATCAGTTGATGAAATGCGGTCAACAATCTTAGGCATTACACCACGAGTTAAGCATAACTGACGAGCAGCCTTTACGTTAGGTGTTAAAGCTAAGATCTCAGCCTTAGGGTTGAATTTGCGGATAGCACGAGCTGAATTACCGTGCTCTGTTGCTACAACGATTACTGGTACATTTAAAGCATCAGCAGCTTCTACAGCAGCTAAGCAAGCTGAATCGGTAACAGTCTTTGCAGAAACAGTAGCAGGGAATACCTTGCCGTGGTTTTCTTCACAGTAAGCATCAGTACGCTCACAGATGGTGTTCATGGTGCGAACAGCCTCACGTGGGTACTTACCCTTTGCTGACTCACCTGATAACATAACTGCATCGGTACCGTCTAAGATAGCGTTAGTTACGTCACCTGCTTCAGCACGGGTAGGACGTGGATTCTTAATCATAGAATCTAACATCTGAGTTGCAGTGATAACTGGCTTACCAACCTGGTTACAACGCTTGATGATGTGCTTCTGAGCGAAGATAACTTCCTGAGCTGGGATTTCAACACCCATATCACCACGAGCAACCATGATACCATCAGCAGTTGCTAAGATATCTTCAAAGTTGTCTAAACCTTCCTGGTTCTCAATCTTGCAGATGATCTTGATATCGTTACCACCATTTGCGTCTAAGAAGTTACGGATATCTAAAACGTCTTCCTTAGTACGAGTGAATGAAGCTGCGATGAAGTCAACTCCACGTTTGATACCGAATAACAAGTCGCCCTTATCTTTCTCTGATAAGAATGGCATAGAAATGTGAGTATTTGGCAGGTTAACACCCTTGTGCTCGCCTAAGTCGCCGTTGTTCTGTACTTCACAAACAACGTCGTCGCCATTGATCTCGATAACCTTTAAGCCGATTAAACCGTCATCTAACAGAACAGTTGCACCAACTTTTAAATCTTTTGCTAAGTTAGGGTATGTAACACCAACTTTAGTCTTGTTACCAACAAACTTGCTATCTGAAGTTAAAGTGATCTTATCGCCAGTAACTAAAGAAACATCTTCGCCGTTCTCTAAATCACAGGTTCTGATCTCAGGACCCTTTGTATCTAATAGAACAGCAAAAACTTTACCAGTTTCCTGCATGATTGCGTTAATGTTTGTGATACGACCACCGTGCTCTTCAAAGTCACCGTGTGAGAAGTTCAGACGCATTACGTTCATGCCTGAGTTTAGTAAGGTTTCCATAATTTCGCGCTTCTCGGATTTAGGACCGATAGTGCAGACCATTTTAGTCTTTTTCATATTTAGGCTCTCCTAGCGGAGTAATAAGATTGAAGAATGTAGTTTGTAAAAATTCACGCAAATTATAGCAGAATTCAAAATAAATAATAGTTAAATTTTGTTAACAATATCAAAAAAAATCGAGCAGTTTATTGCTCGATTTTTTAACTTAAGTTTACTTAATTTTTTCTTTTAATTAAAAGAATTTAACATACATTAAGAACTGTAAACCTAGTGAAATAAATGATATTGCAGCAGCAGTACCATATGCAATGTACCATGTTAGTTTTGAGTGAATACCAAAATCATGGCTTGAGTGGTGCATTCTGTGTAAAGCGTAGAAGCTTAATAAGAAAACAACACCAAATACGCATAGGCTTAGGAACCAGTTACTGAAAATGCTGTAAACCTGGCCTAAGTTTAATACACAGTGCTGAAGATCTGAGCTGGTTAAACCAGCTGCAATCAGAACTACCATGATTGCAGGTAATACAATAGCTGCTACCATGCCACCAGCACCGAACATTAACCAGTACATTGGCTCGTCTGAACGAGTTGGAAGGAATTGACGCATTTGTGAATTCTCCTTAAATGGTTAAGAAAGCAACAGCCAAGATAACAACAGTAGCGCCAACTAAAGCTAAGTATAAAGCGCTCTTGGTTACCCACTCAGGCAGAAGCTCTGTTGAGTTCTTGTTCATGAATACACGAACAGCCTTTGGCATTAAAGCGAACCAAGTTACAGCATGGAATAACTGTGAAACTAGGATTACAACGTTAATTGCGATGATAACTGGGTTACCTAGGAAGTTCTGTAAGTACCAAATATATGGAGCAACACCAGTTAAGGTAGGTGCTGAGCCAACTTCACATAAAGCTAGCATGAAGATACCAAATACGATCTCTAATACAGCTAGTAATGCTAGCACAGCAGTGCCTTCACGAACCATATAGTAGATGTAGAATGGATTATCTAACCACCAGGTTAATTTCTTAACAGGTGGGTTGTATGGCTTACGATATGATTTTACTTCGCTCATTTTATTAGTGCTCCGGTTTGATCATGTTGAATACGTAGTCAGTAGCAGACATCTTCTTGCCTAGCTGAATAGCTGAAGATGGATCTACGTGTTTTGGACAAACCTCTGAGCAGTAACCTACGAAGGTACAGCCCCAAACGCCTTCCTCTGAATTTAGGAATGGTGCGCGAAGTTTAGCGCCAGCGTCACGATTATCAACATTGTAACGATATAGCAGAGTTAAAGCTGCAGGACCGATGAACTTAGGATTCAGTTTGTACTGTGGGCAAGCTGCGTAACAGCAACCGCAGTTGATACACTGAGCAAACTGTAAGTAAGCTTCCATCTGCATAGGAGTCTGCTTGAAGTTCTTGTTCAGTGGCATATTTGCGTTCTTAGCATCAGGAATGATGTAAGGCTTAATACGCTCAATCTTCTCAATGAGATCTGATAAGTCAACAACTAAATCACGCTCAATAGGGAAGTTAGCTAATGGCTCAATCTTCATGTCCTTGCCTTCATAGTCACGTAAGAAAGTCTTACATGCTAAATGAGGAACACCGTTTACCATCATACCGCATGAACCGCAAACAGCCATACGACATGACCAACGGAATGACAGGCTAGGCTCAAAGTTGTCCTTGATGTAGAACAGAGCTTCTAAAACTGATGTATCTTTGTGGTAAGGAACATCAAAGGTCTGCTCCCAAGGAGCTTTATCCTGCTCTGGGCGATAGCGAAGAACAGTGATCTTCATAGTTTTCTGCTGTGATTCCATTATTTAGCCTCCTTTGCCTTTCTTGCGGCTTCAGCAGCTTCTGCTTCAGCACCATATACACGCTTAGCAGGCTGGAAGGTTGTAATCTTAACGTCGCTTAGTTCGATTCTTGGCTCATCAGCACCATCTTGCTTGAATGCTAATGAGTGCTTTAAGAAGTTTACGTCATCACGCTGCTTGTATGCACCGTTAGGACCATCTAAACGCTGATGTGAACCACGTGACTCTTTACGGTTGATAGCTGAGTGAACCATACACTGTGCTACATCTAAGGTGTAACCTAATTCGATGCGGTTCATCCATTCGGTGTTGAATACACGACCACGGTCGGTGATACCAACGTTTACTAAGCGCTTTTGTAAGTCCTTTAAGGTATCAATGGTCTTCTGCATTGACTCTTCTTCACGATAGATACCAACGCCTTCTTCCATTGACTGACCCATCTCATGACGGATCTTAGACTGTGACTCTGTGCCCTTAACATCGAATAGGTCTAAAGCACGCTTCTGAGCAGCTTCTGCCTGACGAGCTAATTCTGGTGAATCGAAGTCCTTTAACTGATGTGCTCGTTCTGCCATTGCGTCACCACCGATCTTACCGAATACGATGGTCTCAACTAATGAGTTAGAACCTAAGCGGTTTGCACCGTGAATGCCAACTGAAGCACACTCACCACCAGCATATAGGCCAGGCATACGAGTCTCGGTGTTACCGTTAGTCTCGATACCACCCATGGTGTAGTGAACAACAGGACGTACAGGAACTGGAGCCTTAACAGGATCAACTCCTGAGTAAGTCATAGCAAGTTCACAGATTAGTGGTAAACGCTCATGTAGGTATTTCTCACCTAAGTGAGTTAAGTCTAAGTGAACAGCTTCACCTAAAGGATACTTAATGGTACGGCCTTTCTTTGACTCGTTCCAGAAAGCCTGTGATAGACGATCACGAGGACCTAATTCCATGTACTTGTTCTTTGGATGTCCAACAGGAGTCTCAGGGCCTAGACCATAATCCTGTAAGTAACGGTAACCATCCTTATTGTATAGAACACCACCTTCACCACGGCAGCCTTCTGTCATTAACAGACCGCAACCTAGAAGACCTGTAGGGTGGTACTGAACGAATTCCATATCACGTAATGGAACACCGTGACGATAAGCTAAAGCCATACCATCACCAGTTACGATACCGCCGTTAGTGTTGAATAGGTAGCAGCGACCTGCACCACCAGTAGCTAAGAATACTGCTTTTGCATTGATCTGACGGAATACACCGTTCTGCAAATCGTAGCAAACTACGCCACGGCACTGACCATCTTCTTCTAGAAGATCTAATACGAAGTGCTCATCGAAGCGCTGAATTGAAGGAAACTTAACTGATGTCTGATATAAGGTATGTAACATGTGGAAACCAGACTTATCAGCAGCAAACCATGTGCGAGGAACCTTCATACCACCGAAACGACGTACGTTAACGTCACCGTTTGGCTTACGGCTCCAAGGACAGCCCCAGTGTTCTAACTGATATAACTCTTCAGGTGCTTGGTGAACGAACTTCTCAACAACATCCTGCTCACATAGCCAGTCACCACCAGCTACTGTATCTTCAAAGTGTTTCTGATATGAGTCGTCATCACGAACAACACCAGCAGCACCACCTTCGGCAGCAACAGTGTGTGAACGCATTGGGTAAACTTTGGAAATGAGTGCTACTCTTAACTTAGGGTCAGCCTGAGCAACTGCAATAGCAGCGCGAAGACCAGTACCACCAGCACCCACGATCGCAACATCGGCTTGATATTTTTCCACGTGAATCTCCTAATTACCGTTAGGATCTCTGCACAATAAAACAGAGTCCAAGGTTAGCAAGCAAAAAAACAACGTAATTATAACTGTAAATGATATTTTTTTTTATTTTTAAATGTCAGTTTTTACTAACGTATTGAAAATAAATATAAAATATTATCTACAATAATAGACAAAAATCTAAAATCTCAAAATTATGCAATTTTGAAGAAATTTTCTACTTTTCTTGAGCAGAAACGATTAGTGATCTTCCCATTTTTACAGGAAGCATAGTTTCAATATCTGAAGGTAATTCACCTTGATTGTTTCCCCACAGGCAGATAACTGTGCTGCCGTACTTGAAGTAACCAATTTCATCACCTTGCTGATAGTGAATGTTTTCTTTTGAGTAGTCTTTAATTTCAAGACCAACTCTTCTGTTAACAGTACCACCCCAAGTTGTGTGAATACTGCCAACTAAAGCAGCTCCTACCATTACTACACATAATGGCCCTATTGCAGTTTCAAAAAAACATACCATTCTTTCATTTACTGTATACAAGTCAGGCATGTTTGAAATGTTTCGTCTGCCAACAGGGAACAATCTTCCTGGAACATGAATAGCTTTCTTTAAAGTTCCATCAATTGGCATGTGAATTCTGTGGTAGTTAGAAGGAGATAGGTAGATACACGTATAACGACCATCTTCAAATTGTTCTGAATCGATACTGTTTCCACCAACTAAAGCTTTTAATGAATAATCAATGCCTTTAGCCTGAATTAGTCTGCCATTGGTAATTTTGCCAGCTTGTCCTATGGTGCCGTCAACAGGGCATACGGCTAAACAATCCTTGTCCAAAGGTCTGGCGTTTTCTTCTAACTTTCTAATAAAGAAGTCGTTGAAGGTTTTATAAGACTCAAGATCTTTATTTGCAATCTCGTCTGTGTTGATATTGAATGTTTTAATAAAGTTCTTAATTAAAAATTGAGTAAATCTGCCCATTGGAACATCTGTTAGCTTTGCTGACAGAGAGGATAAGGTTGTAAATGGGGTGATGGTTTCAACGGTTTTCAGTAGAAATGAGGTAAATGACATTGCTTCTCCAAAACAAACTATTAGAGCAAATAACAGTCTTTCGTCTGTGAATAATAGAAGAATATAAAAAAATTGCGAAGATTTTATCAAAATCTTGTGAAATTTAGCAAAAGAATGTGCTTATTTGATTAGGCGGTCATAAAAACAGGTCATACTCATAAGAATATGACCTGTTGCTTTAGCTTATTTCTTTCCAATTATTTATTGGAAAATTAAATCTCAAACATATGAACAATCTCAGATAGTCTGCCAATTTCTCCGTGGGTACTTGAAATACTTTCATTGACCACCTGAAGTTCTTGAGTAAGATTTTTAGAACCATCAGTAATGTTCTTCATATTTGAAGAAATCTCTGATGTAGCTGTGGTCTGCTCCTCAGCCGCTGTTGCAATCTGAGTAATCTGTGCATTTACCTCAGTTACCTTATCGGTTACTTCACTTAAGATTGAATGTAACTGACCAGTCTCAGCAGAAATACCATCCATTACTTTTACAGATGCCTGCATTGCTTCATCTGCCACATTAGCATCAGTCTGTACTTGAGATACCATTCTAGTAATTTCTTGAGTTGAAGCAGAGGTTCTTGAGGCTAGAGCACGGACTTCATCAGCTACCACAGCAAATCCCTTACCAGCTTCACCAGCACGGGCTGCTTCAATTGCTGCATTTAATGCTAATAAGTTAGTTTGTGAAGCAATATCGTCAATTGTTTGAACGATGGTTCCGATCTTTTGAGCCTGATCTGCTAGGTTCTTAACTAGCTGAGCATCATGTTTTGACTTTTCCACCTGTGTATCAAGTTTATCGATAGTATCTTGAACTCTGTGAATACCAGTCGTGGTGATTTGTGATGATTCGTTTGAACTAATTGAAGCCTGTTCGCAGTTCTTAGCAATATCTGCAGTGGTTGATACCATCTCGTCAGATGCTGCTGCAACTGTTAAGGAATGAGATTGGTTTTGTTCAGCTGTTTGACGAATTTCTGAAGAAGAAGCGTCGATCTCTTGCATAGTAGATTTGATGTTTCTAGTAACATCCTGAATTTGTGAAATACTGCCCTGCCATGATTTTCTCATCTTCTCTAAGGCATCTAAAAGAGGACTGAATTCATCATGTCTTCGATTTTTAATTTCCTGATTTAGTTTTCCTGAAGCAAGGGTTGATGCGAATCCTACAGACTGTCCGATAATATCTGAGATTGCTTTAGGCATGGTGCAGATGATAGCAACAGCGACAAAGATAGAGAACAGAGTTAAACATACAGCAATTACTAAAGGAGTATTGCTAGTAATATCTTTTACATGATCTTTTGATACAGCAATTTGGTAGCCATTTACCTTTACAACATTCTCCTGAATGATGATGAAGTCAGTCAGCATTTTTGTGGTGTAGAACAAGGTAGCCTTTTCAGTTTCACCTTTCTCAACTAAAGGTATGTATTGAGTATTTAAAAGATTGATGAAATTAGAGGTTGCTTTTTTTACTGCACCAATTTCAGTTGGGTATCTTGCCATCTGCAACTTATCAGCAGCAACTTGCATTTTTGATACATTATCGTTTAAAGATGCTTTTGCACTATCATATGATGCGCCATTGTTAATACTTTGAATGATAGTATTAACAGCAAAAGCATAATCTGCTGTGGCTCTGGTTCTGCCATAGCGTTCAGATAGTGTAGTATGAACGAATCCTGCTACGTCTTTGTTGGTAAGACAGTTAGAAATAGAGTTCCAAGACAGTACGATTGATACGATTACTAGTGATAGATAACTTAGAATTAACTTTTTCTTAATTGTTAGACTATATAAAAAACTCATAGCGCCCCCTCATATTTTTATTTTTTAGGTCACTGGTTTGCTTTGTGATCCCGCCTTTTGAACGGATATATTAATATAGTCGGCAGTGTTCCAAAATAATTCACAAAAAAGCTTAATATTGGGTCAAATTCACAAATTTGCGTGCAAAAATATGAAGTAGATAACAATTATTCTTAATAAGAAAGTAAATTTATGTAAATTCCTCTTTAAAAGAGGGTAAAAATCACATTATTAAAAACGTACTGCGGTGAAAACAGTACGTTTTAAACTGTGCTTAAAGTGTGCGCTTGAGCTATGAGTTTATTATTTATCAAACTTTAAATTCTGAAACCATATTGGATAGAACCGTAATTTGAGTATTTGTCTGTTTGATATCTTCATTTACGTCAACAAGATCTTCAGCTAGTTCTTTTGAACCATCTGTGATTTGTTTCATATTAGAAGAAATCTCTGATGTAGCAACAGTTTGTTGTTCAGCAGCGGTTGCAATTTGAGTAATTTGACCTGTAACTTCGTTAACCTTTGTGGTTAATGTATTCAAAATTTCCTCAATTTCACCACTTTCATTTGCTAGCGAATCCATAACTTTTGTTGATATTTGCATTGCTTCGTCAGCCTGGCCTGCGTCTGCCTGAACTTTCTGAACCATGTTGGTGATCTCTTGAGTAGAGTTAGAAGTTCTAGAAGCTAATGCACGGACTTCGTCAGCCACAACAGCAAATCCTTTACCAGCTTCGCCAGCGCGGGCAGCTTCAATAGCAGCGTTTAGAGCTAGTAAATTGGTTTGAGCGGCAATATCATCAATTGTTTGCACAATCGATCCAATCTTTTGGGCTTGATCTGACAGTTTCTGCACAAGTTGAGCATCACTTCTTGATTTAATTACCTGCTCATTGATCTTATCAATGACGTTTTGAATTTTAGCTACAGAAGTCTCAGTTGCCTTAGCAGACTCATCTGCTGCAGCTGAGGCGTGTTCACAGTTTTTAGCAATATCCTGTGTCGTTGATACCATCTCGTCTGAAGCTGCAGCAACTGTCAATGCTCTATTCTGATTGTCTGATGCTGTATTGCTGATTAAACCTGAAGTATTAGTCAATGTTCCAATAATGTCCTTTAGATTTTCAGCAGAAGATATTACTTTAGAAATACTCTCTTGCCATGAAGTTCTCATCTTCTCAAGATCTACCATCAGAAGTCTGAACTCATCTTTTCTGTTGGTATTAAGCTTTCTTGTCATATCACCTTTAGCCAACTCTAATGCAAGCTTAGAAATAGACTTAATATGAGCTGATAAGTTGTTTGCTATTAGATATGTCAAGAAGATAGCAATTAAGATCTCAAATACAGTGCAGCTGATGATAGTAATGTATGTACCTGAACTCTTAATAGATGCCATTGCATTTTTAGTTTCTCTTAATTGATTACCGTTCACTGTAACCATGTTGTTACAAATAACCATGAAATCTTGATTTAAAGAATTTATAAAGATTTTCTCTGCTTTATCATAGTTGCCCTTTTGTATAAGGGGGATAAAGTCATTTCTAAAGGTTGCCAAGTATGCTTTAGTACTTTCTTTTATGGCTCCGATTTCTTTAGGGAATCTTTTCATCTGCAAGGCATCAGCACAAGCTTGCATCTTGTCTATGAGAGCTGATGATTTAGAAATTAGGTCTTGAGTATTTCCTGCTTGTGATACTAAATCTTTAGCTAAAAAGTTCATGTTGTAGAAGGAATCAAGAGCTCGTCTTGTTCTCTCATATCTAACGTTTAAAGCGTCAATCTTATCAATAGTAGCGGTTCTAGCAGAGGAAATGGTTAAGGATGAAGTGGTAGCAAGAATGACAGTTAAAAAGATCACACAGAAAAAACTGCTGATGATCTTTATCCGAATGACAGGTTGTTAAGAAAAGACATACAGATCCCCCTCGTTTGTTGTATCAAGAACTTCTTAATTTATTAGTATTTATATTTGATTATTGTTTGTAGAAAATGACAGATTTTGTTCTAATATTTTTTATCTTACCAAGATGATTGTAGATTGTTTTTTACAATTGTCTTATAAAAAATTCAAATTTTGACAATGTCGTGGCAAAAATTGAAAATAATTCTGTACAAATTGTGTTAACGATAAAAGTTACTAATATTTTGAATTTTATAAAAATATTAAATTTTATGAATGATGTATCTTTAAAAAATATGAGAAAATATTACAAGATTTTTATCTTTTAACATAGGATTAAAACGTACTTTGTGCAAATAACCTAGTGTTTTAGAATGAATATTGATATAAATGTCATTTCAAATTTCTAATACTTTTAAACAAGATTTTGTATTTTTAACAGTCAAAGGCGATTTATATGCCTTTAGAGAATTTTTTAGAAATTGATTAACTTCATTCTTAAAAAAAAGATCAAAAAAAAACTTGACGAATAGAAAAAATAATCTATAATGTCACTCATCGGATGCGGGAATAGCTCAGTTGGTAGAGCATAACCTTGCCATGGTTAGGGTCGCGAGTTCGAACCTCGTTTCCCGCTCCAAATGAAGAGAAGAATAGCTTAATGCTGTTCTTTTTTTTTGCCTTTTTTGAGCCCTCTCTTTGCTTTTTACTTGAATTTTCTGAATACAGTCCGCATATACATAAATAAGTTCATTATTTGTTATGCCTCATAAGGTATAATTACGGTATTGTTAACCATATAAATTTAATTGATCAATTATTAAGAAATAAAAAATGTTTGTCACAACCATCGTTACCAAAATCATTGGTAGTAGTAATCAGAGAACTGTTCGTAAGTTATCAAAGATCGTCAAAGGCATAAATGCCCTTGAGAGTAAGTATCAGTCATTAAAGGATGAAGATTTTAAAGGTCTTACTGAGCAGTTTAAACAGCGTGTAGTTAATGGCGAAACTTTAGAAGCTCTTTTACCTGAAGTATTTGCAGTAGCAAGAGAAGCTGCAAAAAGATCATTAGGACTTCGTCCTTTTGATGTTCAGCTTATGGGTGGTATTGTTTTAAATGCAAACCGTATTGCTGAAATGAAAACAGGTGAAGGTAAAACCCTAACCGCTTTATTACCTTGCTATTTAAATGCATTATCAGGCAAAGGTGTTCACGTTGTTACAGTTAACGATTACTTAGCACGTCGTGATAGTGATTGGTCAAGACCTTTCTATACACTGTTAGGTATGACTGTAGGTGTAAATATCCCTGGTATGAATCCAGAGGAAAAGAGAGCAGCTTATGCTTGTGATGTTACCTACGGTACTAATAATGAGTTCGGTTTTGATTACTTACGTGACAACATGGCTTACTCATTAGAGCAAAAAGTTCAAAGAGAACTGAACTACGCTCTAGTTGATGAGGTTGATTCCGTTTTAATTGATGAGGCTAGAACTCCTTTAATTATTTCTGGTGCTGCAGAGAACAGTTCAAAACTGTATCAAGCTGTAGATAAGTTAATTCCAGGCTTAATCTTCCAGGAAAAGGAAGATACTGAAACTTATACAGGTGAAGGTGACTATACATTAGATCTTAAGATCAAACAGGCTTACTTAACTGAGCGCGGTCAGATTAAGATCGAGAACTCTTTAGTTAATGCTGGTCTCTTAAAGGAAGGCGACAAATTATTCTCTTCAGAGAACATTACATTATTACATCACGTAATGGCTGCTTTAAGAGCTCATACTCTATTCAAGCGCGATGTTGATTACGTGGTTGAAAATGGTGAAGTTTTAATCATCGATGAGCATACAGGTCGTAAGATGGTAGGTCGTCGTTGGTCTGAAGGTTTACATCAGGCAATCGAAGCAAAAGAAGGGGTTGAGATCCACTCAGAGAACCAAACCTTAGCTTCTATTACTTTCCAGAACTACTTCCGTATGTACAAGAAACTTGCTGGTATGACCGGTACAGCTGATACTGAAGCATACGAGTTCCAGCAGATCTACGGGCTACAGACAGTTGTTCTTCCAACTAATAGACCAATGATCCGTAAGGATATGCCTGATCTTATCTATTTAACTGAAGATGATAAGTACAAAGCAATTGTTAATGATATTAAAGAGACGATTGCTAAAGGCAGACCAGTTTTGGTTGGTACCATCTCAATTGAGAATTCTGAAAAGTTATCACACTTATTAGATAAGTTAGGTATCAAACATCAGGTATTAAATGCTAAGTTCCACGAAAAGGAAGCTTATATCGTAGCTCAGGCTGGTCGTCCTGGTACAGTAACTATTGCTACCAACATGGCAGGTCGTGGTACCGATATTATCTTAGGTGGTAACTTAAAGGCTGATATTGCAGCTTTAGGTGAGAACCCAACAGCTGAACAGATTGAAAAAGTAAAAGCAGATTGGCAGAAACGCCATGATGATGTTCTAAAAGCTGGTGGCTTACATATCATCGGTTCAGAGCGTCACGAGTCACGTCGTATTGATAATCAGTTACGTGGTCGTGCTGGTCGTCAAGGTGATCCTGGTTCATCACGTTTCTACTTATCTATGGATGATAACTTAATGAAGCTCTTTGGCTCAGAGAAGTTAAAAGCCTTCATGAAGAAGATGGGTATGGACGATGGACAGCCTTTAGAGCATAAGTTCATCACCAGAGCAATTGAGTCAGCTCAGCGTAAGGTTGAAACTCGTAATTTTGATATTCGTAAGAGCTTACTTGAGTATGATGATGTTGCAAATGAGCAGCGTAAAGTTATCTATGAGGAGCGTAATGCTCTTCTAGAAGGCAAGGATATTTCTGAAACCATTCACACCATCTTCGAAGATGTATTAGATAATGTTATCTCAAATTACATTCAGCCTAATTCATTGCCTGAGCAGTGGGATCTTGAGGGACTGCAGAAGCGTTTAGCTGCTGTATATAACTTAGATGCTCCAGTTTCACAGTGGATGAAAGAAAATGATAAGCTAGTTGAGAATGACATTCGCGATAAGATTATCGCTCTAGGTCATGAGATGTATCAGAAGAAGTGCGATGTAATCGGTCCTGAGAATCAGAAGCAACTTGAAAAACAAGTAATGCTACAGTGCATTGATTCTTTATGGAAAGAGCACTTAGCAGCAATGGATTACATGCGTCAGGGTATTGGTCTTCAGGGATATGCTCAGAAGAACCCTAAGAATGAGTACAAGATCCAGTCATTCAATCTGTTCTCAAAGATGCTTGATAACTTGAAGGATCAGGTAGTTTCAATTCTCTGCAGAATTCAGGTAAGACTAAAGTCACCTGAAGAAGCTGAGGCTGAACAGAAAGCAATCGAAGAACGAAACGAAGAAGCAAAGATGCGTGAAGAAGCTAAGCAGTATGCTGGCATGCACATTGGACGTAATGATCCTTGTCCATGTGGATCTGGTAAGAAGTTCAAAGTTTGTCATGGCAGATTTGTTTAATCAAATATAAACAACTAAAGGCCTCGTTGTTGCATAAGGTCAATGACGGGGCCTTTTTTATGTGTAAAAGTATATAGAGGTAAGAGCAATGTCTATTGCAGCAAACTATGAAATTTCTGATTTAGAAAAGCAGCATTTAGAAAAAATAATGAAAAGAGTTCATGAGAAGACCAAAGAAGGTATCTTGAATGGAAAAGGACCTTTCTATGCTGAAATCTATGATAAAGATGGTAATTTTGTATTAGGCACTTCTAACAGTGTTATGGAAGATAAATGTTGTGTAAAGCATGCTGAAATGAATGCAGTAATGGCTGCCTGCGCTCATTATAAGAACTTTGATCTATCTTCATATGACTTGTCACTATATGTCAACGCAGAGCCTTGTATTATGTGCTTAGGCGGTATTATGTGGTCTGGTATTAAGAATGTATACTTTGGTGTGCCTTCATGTGATGTAGAGCGTATTACAGGCTTTGATGAAGGTTTTAAACCTCACTGGTTTGAGGAGTTCAAAAAGAGAGGCATTAAGGTAGTAGGTAATATCTTATTAGAAGAAGGATCAGAAGTTCTAGATTATTATGTAAAGTCTGGTCGCATCGTTTATAAGCCAGAAAGATAATTTTGCGTTATTTGATTGAACTTGTGAATTTTTGCAAATCCGATAAATAACACATTTGTTAAGATGAATAAAAAAATATGCTCTTTTCAAGCAAAATTTTCTTGACTGAAAAGGGCTTATATGATTTAATAACCGCCGTTGCCCAGATAGCTCAGTCGGTAGAGCAGGGGATTGAAAATCCCCGTGTCGGCGGTTCGATTCCGTCTCTGGGCACCATCTAGTAATTCCCCAAAAAATTAGAAAATCTCAACAAGGAATTATTGTTTTTCAATTTTCCAAATATGAAAAAAACGCAGACCATAAAGATCTGCGCTTGCACTCTATGTTTGATTGATTTAATTCTTTATTGGTTAAACCTTGAACTCAGCAACCATGTTCATGAGGTTTACAACCTGAGCATTTGAATCTTTGATATCTGCATTGATATCTGTAATTGCTTCATGTAGATTCTTAGTTCCATCAGTAATGTTCTTCATATTAGAAGAGATCTCTGAGGTAGCAACAGTCTGTTGCTCTGCTGCTGTTGCAATTTGTGAGATCTGACCCGATACCTCGTTAACCTTGTTAGTTAAGTCGTTAAGAATTTGCTCAATAAAAGTACTCTCTTCAGATAGACCGTCCATTACCTTTACAGATACCTGCATTGCATCGTCAGCATCTTTTGCATCACTTTGAACACCACTTACCATACGAGTAATTTCTTGAGTTGAAGCAGATGTCCTAGATGCAAGAGCTCTTACCTCATCTGCTACCACCGCAAAGCCTTTACCAGCTTCACCAGCACGGGCAGCTTCAATTGCTGCATTTAATGCTAACAAGTTTGTCTGAGATGCAATCTCATCAATAGTTTGTACAATTGAGCCAATCTTTTGAGCTTGTGCTGCAAGGTTTTGTACTAACTTTGCATCAGCTCTAGATTTTGTAACCTGATTTTCAATCTTGTCGATGATAGATTGAACTTTGCTTACACCTTCAGTTGTAGCACGGGTAGACTCTTCAGCTGTAGCTGATGCTTTCTCACAGTTACTTGCTATGTCCTGAGTGGTTGATACCATCTCATCAGATGCAGCTGCAACTGTAATGGCTCTGTTTTGATTATCCTCAGCTGTATCGCCTATCTTATCTGAGGAATCAGATAACTCATCGATAACTTTGCCTAAGCTGTTAGATACATTAACGATTGATGCAATATCTTTCTGCCAAACTTCTCGCATTTCTTCTAATGAATCTTCTAAAGGCTTTAATTCATCCTTTCTCTTGGAGATGATCTTTTCGCCCATATCTCCTGAGGCAATCTTTTTTGCTGATGCTACGATCCTCCTAATACGCTTAGATAAGCTTGTAGGAATATAGTAGGTAAAGATAATTGCAATTAAGATCTCAACTGCTGTACATGTAAAAATTGTTACATAAGTACCATAGCTTTTTATGGAGCCAATAGCAGTCTTAGACTCTCTAATCTGATGACCGTTGACGATAGTCATATTTGAACAGATTGTTAAAAAGTTCTGATTCATAGGACCTAAAACAATGTTTCGAGCAAGAGGAAGATCATTACGTCTGATTGCAGGAATAAACATGTCGTTAAAGGTATTGATGTACTCTTTAGCATTACTCTTAATAGCTCCGATCTCTTTAGGAAAACGGTTTGTTTGCAAGGCTTCAACAGCTTTTGTTGCTTTGTCGATAAAGCCTTGAGAATCTGAAATGTAAATTTCGCTGTTATCTTTGTCAGTTACGATCTTTCTTACTAAAAAATGCAAATTGTAAAATGAATCTAGAGCTACTCGGGTTCTCTCATAACGAACGTTAAGAAATTCGATTTTATCAACAGTGATTTGACGTGTGCTTGAAATTTTGAAAACAGATGACGTTACAAGAACTACAGTAAGCAGAATTAAGATAATAAAGCTTCCGACAATTTTTTGTCTAAAGGTAAGATTGGTGAATAAAGCCATAAGGGCCTCTCAGTAAAATTAAGTTGTTGTTGGGGCCTCGATATATTTGTTGTTTTATAACAATTATTATTGCTATTTGTTTTCTTTGATTATACTTAGCAATGTAAATTCAAAACTCTGATTGGGTTAAATGCACTTAAATAAAATTTTTGCACAAAATTAGCATAAGTTAGCAATAACTAATCAGCGAATGTTTTAATATGCATCATATCCATTAATGAAAAAATAAACAATTATTTTTTTTATATGCAAAATTATGCAATCAAAAAGTTTGAATTTGTTTGTAAAATTTATTGATAATTGGTACTAATAATTTGTAAAATATAACTACAAAAAAACAGACATGTCTCTTTGTCGTTTATGAGATGTGTCATCACCTTACAAAAACTTGAAAGTTATAAACTATATGAAAAAACAAATTCAGTTATCTGCAGCCGCAGAGGGGGCCTTGCGCAAGCTTGGCAAAGGAATCAAAACAGCCCGCATTAAGAAAGGTATCACCGCAACTTCAATGGCCGAGTTAATGGATACTACCCGTGTAACTTTAGGTTCAATTGAGGATGGTCTTCCTTCTGTTTCTATGGGCCATTACATTAAAGCTCTATCAGTTTTAGGTCTTGATCTTCGTTTAACAGGTCTCCTGATCGACGAAGCTCAGAAGGCTTAATTCAGCTTTCCTTTAGTGTTTATTTATCGTTTTCAAAATTGTGCATGGCTTAAAACTGTGCACAATTGTTTCTAAACTCACTTCTTAGATTTTCTCTCAAGTTCTTTCAAAACACCCCTTAGAATCAATAGAAATATCGCGTTTCATTTAATAGACGTTTATATTTTCTAATTTCTCTTTATCACCCGTCTTGTTGCTTACATCTTTATAAGAAATAATCTCTGTGCTTATTTATGGTAAAAATGTATAACTTTGCATATTAAGCGTTTCTTTGAACTCTTTTTCATGCTAAATTAGACGCATCGGAACGCAGATACATAATTTTGTTTACAAAGAGCAATTGAGAGTGTCTTTTTAAAGCTTATATATAGAGCGTATATTGTGGAAGAATTTAATAATAGAAGCGGAGAGCGTAAGTTCTTCAAGCCAAGCAAGCCAGGATTCCATGGTGGCCCGCGTCAGAATAGATCAAACAGACCAAATCGTAGTCGCGATAGACAAAAGGGGATGGTTTCTGCTTTTGTTCAGGGCAAAGGTCAGAACGCAGCCTTAAAATGGTTGATGGATAGCAAAACTCCTGTAAGTATTTTTTTAATTACAGGCGTTAAGTTTGAAGGTTTAGTGAGTGCTTTTGATGCTTTTACTATCAGTATTACTGATGTAAAACGTCATCAGCAGATGATCTATAAAGACAAGATCTCTACAATCACTATTAAAAAGCCTGAAGGCGCAACCATGCATAAAGGTTCATTTCATCGTGGATTTGAACCTGCAACTCCAGGTATGTCACGACCTGTAAGAGGTGATGCTCAGCAAGGCTCTGATGATGGTGTTACTCTACCAGAGCATCATGTTGATTTCCTTGGTTAATCAATAAGCCCTTTTTGTAAAAAAGAACAGGTGACAAGTTACTGTAACCTGTTCTTAAAAACTTAATCTTAAGTTCTCGTCAGTACCTATCACACTCAAAGTAATTTATCATTTCGTTGTCTTTTACTTCGATGCAATCAAAACCACCGCGTAAAGCAGCTTTAATGCCCAATTGTCCATCTTCAAAGACTAGACAATCTTGAGGTTCTAATTCAAGTCTTTTTGCTGCAACTAAAAAAGTATCAGGATTTGGTTTATGACGTGTCACGTCGTCAGCAGTTACCAAAGCATCAATGTAATCAAAAAGATCTTTTTCTTTTAAAATCCTAGTTGCATTGGCTGTTCTTGTACCTGTACCAATGGCGATCCTAATACCCAAACTTTTAGCTTCTTTTAATTCATTAAAGATCTTTTGAAAAACTTCTATCTTTGGAATATTCTCTTGAAAGATAGCAATTTTTCTTTTTACATATTCATCAATATCGCCAACAGGTTCGCCTTTGTTCTTATAGAAAGCAGCAATATCGCGACTTGCAGAACCTCCCATGGCATAGATGTCATTTACGTCAATATCAAATCCATGCTCATAGGCTACTTGCTTCCAAGCTAGGGCATGGTAAGGCATGGAGTTGATGAGAGTTCCATCAAGATCAAAGATTAAACCTTTATAATTTTTTATTTCTGAATAATTCATAGATATTCTGCCATGTAGTACTGTGAGTGTTAGCTGTTCAACGAAAATATGTCTCGATTAAAGAGCTTATTTTAGCAAATTGAAAGTCAGTTTTAGTTAATAATGCTGTATCAGTATTTGAGTAATAGTCTTTAAAATCTCTTTTATTGCACCATTCACTCTCATGAGTGCAACTACTACAATCATCTTATTATTTGTGCTAACTTATCTACATGGAGAGTTACTTATATATCATTGTTTTTCTCCTCAAAATTTAAATAAAAGACTTCGCATGGATATTAGATAGCATGGATGTTAGAAAGGTAGAGTGTCAAACCTTAGTTATAGGTGCTGGTACTGCAGGAATTGAAGCTTACAAAAGTGCTGTAAAAGATGGTTTAGATTGTGTCATTGTTGATTCTGGACCATTAGGCACTACAGCTCAGAGATCTGGTGAGTTACCTGTTTCTTTACTTATGTCTGCAGGTCAGTCACTACATGCTATTGAAAATCTTGAAGATTGCGGTATTACCTTTCCTTCAAAAGTTCAAGCTGATACATCAAATGTAATGGTCTCATTACGTGCTGTAAGAGCAAGAGCTACTTCTGAAGTTCTGTCTTTTATGTACCGTATCCCTGAGAATAAGAGAATTAGAGGTAAGGCAAAGTTTATAGATGCTCATACAGTAGTTGTCGATGACTGTATTGAGATTTCCTTTAATACAGCTGTCATTGCTACAGGTTCATCTCCTTTGGTTACTTATGAGCAGTCACGTTTAAAGAACATTCTAACTACCAATGAGTTTTTTGAATTAGAAAAACTGCCAAAGTCAGTAGCTGTATTTGGTAGTTCAAAAATCGGCTTGGAGTTAGGTCAGGCTTTAACTTATTTAGGTGTAGATGTAGCTGTTTTTGGTCAGAGAAAACTCTGGGCTTTAACTGATGATTCTATTTTAACTGTAGCTCATCAGATGCTTTCCTCAAGATTTAATCTTTACGTAGATACCTTTATTACCTCCATGGAAGATGAAGATGATAACGGTTATGCAATCTACTATATTGATGACCGTGGCTATGAGAATTATCTGCATATGCAAAGTGTTGTAGCTGCAACAGACAGAATTCCTAATGTTGGAGGCATGAATCTGCAAAACATTGGAGTTAAGTTAGATAGAACAGGTTGTATAAACGTCGATCCTGAAACCTTGCAGACAACAGTTGATAACATCTTCGCAGCAGGTGATGTATGCCATGCTGAGCACTTATCCTCAATTGCTATGGCAGAAGGTCGTGATGCTGGTTTGAATGCAGCCACATTTCCAAATCTAACTAAAAGACGCTCTCAAGTAAGAGTCGATATTGTGTTTACAGATCCTGTCTTGGCAATTGCAGGTAAAACTCTTAATGAAATGCGCGATTATGCCCGTGTTACAGGGGATACATTTATTACAACAGAGGTTAGACTGTCTCAAGGTCATTATAGAGGCTTAAGAGCCGATGGAGGTATTTTAAGTATTTATACCTCGGTTAAAAATCATAAAATTTTAGGAGCAGAACTTTGTGCCTTCAAAGGTGATAAGATAGCTCAACTTTTAGCTTTAGCCATGGAAAACGAGTTAACTGTAGATACCTTAGCTCAATATTCTTTCTTTAACTTATCTGCTGAAACTGTAATTACGCAGGCAGCAAAAGAAGCGGTAAAAAGGTTAAACAAAAAATAGATTTAGACTCATAACTTTTGGGTTAAAGGCACTTAAAGTAAAAAATTAAATAAAAAGGTCATAAGTTTTTATGGAAAAAACAATAGTTCTAGCATCTGGAAACGAAGGTAAAGCTAGAGAATTTCGAGCAATTTTAGAACCTTTAGGATTTAAAATTGTGCTTCAAAAAGAACTGGGTATTGATTCTCCTGAAGAAGACGGTAAGAGCTTTTTAGAAAATGCCATTATTAAAGCAAGATTTGCTAGCGAAAAGTCAGGACTTTGGGCATTAGCTGATGACTCTGGTCTTGCTGTTGATGCTTTAAATGGAGCTCCTGGAATTTATTCAGCTCGATACGCAGGTTCTCATGGTGATGATAAAGCTAATAACAAAAAGTTATTAGAAGAGTTAAAGAATGTTCCTGATGGTAAGAGAACAGCAAGATACTATTGTGCTTTATGCTTAGTTCGCCATGCAGATGATCCTGTGCCTCTTACTGTTTTATCCTCATGGGAAGGCTCAATCGGTCATAAAGAGTTAGGCTCAGGTGGCTTTGGTTATGATCCTTTATTTGTGGTTACAGGCAGAAACTGTACTGCTGCACAGTTGCCTCCACAGATTAAGAATCTAATTTCTCACAGAGCAAGAGCTCTACAGGCATTAACTTATAAGTTAGAGCATAATCTTTCATGATAGACTTGCTTCCTGTAAGCCTCTATATTCACTATCCTTGGTGCATACGCAAGTGTCCTTACTGTGATTTTAATTCTTATCCAAAGAATAAAAGCGTATGCACTGATGAGTCTTATCTAAATGCTCTAATCTTAGATTTTAAGCAGAACATAAATCTCATCTCTAATAGAAAGTTTAATGCTGTGTACTTTGGTGGTGGCACTCCATCTTTATTTTCTCCAAAGCTTATGGAAAAGTTGATGCATGAAATTTCACCTTATTGTGAAGAAAATTGTGAAATTTCTATGGAAGCCAATCCAGGTACTGTTTCATTAGAGACTTTAAAAGACTACAGAAGTTTAGGAGTGAACAGAATTAGTCTTGGTGTACAGAGCTTTGATGACAGGGAATTAAAACTTTTAGGCAGAATTCATGACTCAAAAGCTGCAATTGAAGCTTGTAATAATGTTATAAAAGCAGGTTTTGACAATTTTAATATTGATATCATGCATGGTTTGCCAGAACAAACAACTCAAAAGGCTTTAGCTGATATCAAAATTGCTGCAAGTTTAGGTTGCAATCATCTCTCATGGTATGAGTTAACACTAGAAGAGGATACTTACTTTGGCTCGCATCCTCCAAAATTACCCAATGAAGACAATTTAGCTGATATTGAAGAGCAAGGTTTTGTCCTCTTAAAAGAATTAGGTTTCAATCGTTATGAAGTCTCAGGCTATACCAAAGACAGGCGTTGTCAGAATAATCTTAATTATTGGTTTTTCTATGATTATTTTGGTATTGGCGCTGGAGCACACTCAAAAATCCAAATAGGCGATAAGACTTGCAGACGTGGTAATCCTCAAAAGCCTAGCTCTTATATTGAGGAAGTAAAAAACAAAAAAAACAACTTTTTTGAAGTTAAAAAGTCTGACTTGCCTTTTGAGTTTATGTTAAATCGTTTAAGGGTATTTGATGAAACCAAATATGATGAATTTGAGAATACCACGAGATTAAACTTTTCAACTGTAAAAGATAAGCTTGAAAAAGCTAAAGGTGAGGGTCTTTTACGATTCTCTGATACAGGCTACGCTCTGACAGATAAAGGGCGCTGGATGTTAAATGACATCCTTGAGTTATTCTTATAGATTACACATTACAGTAAAGTGTAATGTTACAGATTACGGTAATCTCTGAATAATTATCATCAAGGCTAAATAACATTCATCTGAAAAATAAATGTTCAAATTTGCTTGAATGAACACTTAAAAGATAAAACTATCACCTATAATTGATCTAACGATAGTTAACTAACATTAAGACTTATAAAGAATTTATAAAAGAGTTAAGAGCATTTTGAGATCTCCTAAACTCTTAAGAGCAGAGGATCGTTCCTCTTAAGGACATAATCATGAACCAGAATACCGAGAAACAGAGATTAACCTCTCTTCTAGCATTAAAATCTGCTCCGCAAGGCAAAATTGACGGCGATTTTAAAGTCGCTCTTTATGCTGTTGCTGCTTTATATCAATTAGATTTTTCAAAAAACAGTAATTTCGGTCTATGTGCAAGCCTGCTGGGCTCTGTAGGTTTTAAAGGTGATATAAGCCGATACAAAACTGAAGATTACTTTAATACTTTAGATGATCTTGTAGCAAAAGGTTCACTAGCACAGATCTGCGATAAGAAAGTATACGCAGTTCCTAGTGAAGTAAAGGTTATTAACGCAAAAGTTAAAGCTGTTGAGGATCCCCTGTTAAAAGGTATTGATGATGTAAAACATTACAGCTATGTAATTTCAGATGAAACTGGTAAGGAATATCATCTGAATACAGACTTGGTTATTATGCCAAACGATGAAGTTGAAGCAATAGCTACTAAGTCTAGTGATATTGCCTTTGTAAAGAATTTAACCAAGGTTCGTCAGTGCGTTTTAGGCAGAATTATGCTCTTTGGCAAAAAGAAAGCTTCCTTAATGCCTGACGAGGCTAACTTAAAAGAGATGATCTTTGACTTTGCTTCAGAATCTGATTTAGGAGAAGCTAAATCAGGTGATGTTGTTATTGCTCAAATTGTCAAGCGTGTAGGCTTAAATCGGTTCTTGGTTAAAACCCGTGAAGTGGTAAAAGATATTGGTAATTTAAACAATATCATTGTCATGGCAGTCTTACGCAATGACATTCCTCATGTATGGCCTGACAATCTGATTAAATCTTTATCAAGAATTCCAAATGAAGTTTCAGCTAAAGATATCCATGGCAGAGTTGATTTAAGAGATATTCCATTAGTAACCATTGATGGTGAAGATGCCAGAGACTTTGATGATGCCGTTTACTGCAAAAAAGAAGGCACCGGCTGGAGATTATTTGTATCCATTGCTGATGTTTCTTTCTATGTAAAACCAGGTACTCTTCTAGATAAAGAAGCTGTTAACCGCTGTAACAGCTGCTACTTTCCTAACTTTGTAATTCCTATGTTGCCAGAGAAATTGTCAAATGGCATCTGCTCTTTAAATCCTGATGTCGACAGACTCTGTATGACCTGTGAAATGGTAATTAGCAAAGTAGGCAAGATTGAGTCATACAAGTTCTATCCTGCCGTAATGAGATCACACGCTCGACTTACCTACACAGAAGCTTGGCAGATGATATCAGAGGGTACAGTCATCTTTGAAGAACATAAATCTGTAATGGATGATGTTAAAGAACTTTACAACCTCTATCAGGCTTTCAAGAAAGATCGTCGCAATCGTGGCGGTATCTCAGTTGAAAGCGATGAATTGCATTTTGTCTTCAATGAGAACATGGAAATTGAAGGTGTAAAACCTTTAGAAAGAAATGATGCTCATAAACTTATTGAAGAGTGCATGATCGCAGCAAACGTGGCAGCAGCAACCTTTGTCTCAGAGCGTCAGGCTCAGACTCTGTATAGAGTCCATGCAAAGCCTATGGAAAAGAAACTTGGCCTGTTAGTAACTCAATTAGCCCGCTTTGGTTTATCTTTAAAAGGCGGTGACAGCCCTACTTCTAAAGACTATATGTTATTGGCAGATTCAGTTGCAGGAAGAGAGGATGCTAAGATCATCAACGAGTTAATCCTGCGCAGTATGTCAAAAGCTGAGTATAGTCCTGATAACATTGGTCACTTTGGTCTTGCTTTAGAGAAATATGCTCACTTTACCTCACCAATCAGACGTTATGCTGATTTACAGCTACATCGTGTAATTAAGTATCTTTTAGAAAAAGAACAAAAGCACGACTGGGGAAGAATTGGTTCTCGCTCTTATACTAAGGCTGAACTTGTAGCATTAGGTGTGAAGTGTACTGATAGAGAGATTGCAGCAGATACAGCAGAACATGAGGTCGATGGTACCTTAGCTTGCATATATATGGAGAAATTTATAGGTGAAGTTGTTGATGGTACCGTAACTGCATGTACTAAGTTTGGTGTATTTGTTCATCTAGATGATTATGGTGTAGATGGCATGATCTATATTGGTAACTTTGACAGTTACATGTCATTTGATGAACGCACACAGACTTTAGTTTCTAACCGCGGCGAAGTTTATGCTGTAGGTAAGAAGGTTAGAGTTGTGGTAGCAGGTGTCAACGAAGAAGAGCACAAGATTGATTTAAGACCAGATACTATGAACAAGAAAGAGCTTATGTATCTGAAAAAAGAGCGCGATGCATTAGTTGCAAAACGTCAAAAAATCAGTCAAAATGCACCGCATTCTGATAAAGAGAAGATCTTAAAAAATCTTGCCGACATCTCATCTGCTCGAGTTGCAAGTGATGAGGACAAAGTACAAAGAAAAGTAGCTAAGAAGGGAAGCTCTGCTTCATTAGAAAAAGAGTACATCTCAAACCCATATGGAACGGCTGTGAATATGGGACAGATTAAATTCCCCAAAAAAGGCAAGAAGAAATCAAAGAGTAAAAAAGGTAAAAAATAATGTTTGTTAATCAGAAAAAGAGTCGTGCAAGAGAAATTATTTATGGCATCAATGCTGCTTTAACAGCGATTGAAACTGCTCCTGAAAAGATCACTGCTGCTTGGGTAGTAAAAGGTCGTGAAGATGATAAGAGAATTCGTCAAATCGAGCAGAAATTGCAAGCTGTAGGTATCAGAGCACAGGTTGCAATGCGTCACAGCCTAGATGAAAAGACCGATAATGGGGTTCATCAGGGCATTGTGCTTGAAGTAATTGCAACACCTCCAAAGGATGAGCGTTTCTTAGAAGAATTGTTAGAAAAGCTTGAAGATGAAAAGCAGTTATTCTTAATTTTAGATGGTGTAACTGATCCTAGAAATTTAGGTGCTGCTATGCGTTCAGCATGGGCAGCTGGTGCTGATGCTGTGATTGTTCCTAAAGATAAATCAGCATCATTAACTCCTGTTGCTAGAAAGACTGCTGATGGTGCAGCAGAGCAGGTTCCTTTTGTAGCAGTAACCAATTTAGCAAGAACCATTGAAATGATGCAAGAGCACAATGTCGAAGTTGTAGGTATGGCAGGTGAAGCTACCGACACCATCTTTGACTATGACTTTCAGAAGAAGACTGCTTTAGTAATGGGCTCTGAAGAGAGTGGTATGCGCCACTTAACTCGAGAAAAGTGCGATGCTATTGTTAAGATCCCAATGGCTAAAGGTGTTGAGTCTTTAAATGTATCTGTAGCAGCTGGTATTGCTATGTATGAGGTAGTAAGACAATTTTTAGCAAAAGCTAAGTAAACAAAGTCCAATTTAAGCTTTAGAAATGGCCTGAAAGAGCAAAATCTTCAGGCTATTTTTGTGTTTTGAAGTTAATGAAGAAAATAAGTTTGAAAGGTGTGAATTTGAACTTGAAGTCTTAAGAAAAAATAGTATAATGTCGGCACTCAGTCGTGTAGGTAAAACCTACATCCGTCTCCTTGTCTGATAAGTTGACTGATTTTATCAGACTTTTACCGTAAGGGGCATTTTAATGCGTAACTACGAAATCGTTTTCCTGGTTCACCCAGATCAGACTGATCAGGTTCCAGGCATGATCGAACGCTATAAGGGCGAGATCGAGAAGTCAGGTGGTAAGATCCATCGTTTAGAGAACTGGGGCCGTCGTCAGCTGGCTTACCCAATTCAGAAGGTTCACAAGGCAACCTACGTTTTAATGAACGTAGAGGCTGATCAGGAAGTTATCGATTCAATCGAGAACAACTTCCGTTTCAATGATGCCATTATCCGTAACTTAATCATCCGTACCAACGAGCCAGTTACCGAGCAGTCACCTATGATGAAGGCTCGCGATGAGCGTCGTTCACGCGATGAGGAAGCTCGCGCACCTAAGGCTGAAGTAGAGGCTGAAGAAGCTTCTGCAGAAGTTGCAGCTGAATAAGGAGAATTAGCATGGCACATTACTATCACCGTCGTAAGTTCTGCCGTTTCACTGCAGAAGGTGTTACTGAGATTGATTACAAAGATGTAGCTTTATTAAAGAACTATGTTACCGAGTCAGGTAAGATTGTTCCAAGCCGCATCACCGGCACTAGCGCTAAGTATCAGCGTCAGTTAGCAACCGCTATTAAGCGTGCTCGCTTCCTGGCTCTTTTACCTTACACCGACCTACAGAGCCGCTAATTAGGAGCTTACAATGGAAGTTATTCTATTAGACAAAATTGGCCGTTTAGGCGGTCTAGGTGACAAGGTTAAGGTACGTAACGGTTATGCTCGTAACTACCTGTTACCTTTAAAGAAGGCAGTTCTTGCAACTAAAGAGAACTTAGCTAAGTTCGAAGCTGAGCGTGCTCAGTTAGAGGCTAAGATCGCTGCAGAGTTAAAGGCAGCTCAGGATCGTGCTGAGAAGTTAGCTGCAATCGGCAAGTTTGTTATCACCGCTCAGGCTGGTGATGAAGGCAAGCTATTCGGTTCAGTTGGTACTCGTGATATCGCAGAAGCAGCTATCAAAGCTGGTGTTGATCTTCACAAGTCAGAAGTTCGTTTACCAGATGGCGTTTTACGTTCAGTTGGTGATTTCGATATCGAACTTCAGCTTCACCCAGATGTTAAGACAACTGTTGTTGTTTCAATCGTACCAGAGAAATAATAACTAGTTTGTTCTATTAGGAAAAACGGAGACTTGTTCTCCGTTTTTTTGATCTGAGGTAAAGGTCATATTTTATGAATGAGTCTCTTCTTCCTTTATTAAAGTGGGTTGGCGGTAAAAGACAGCTCTTACCTGAATTAACAGCTAAGATGCCTAGAACTTTCAACACTTACTTTGAGCCATTTATTGGTGGTGGAGCAATGTTATTTGAACTTCATCCTAATAAAGCAGTTATAGGGGATATCAATGGAGAGCTCATCAATTTTTATAATGCGGTCAAAAACAATGTTGAACCACTTTTAAAACTACTTTTTACCTATCAGAACACCAAAGAATTCTTTTTAGACAAAAGAAATATCGATAGAGATCCTGAGAAGTTCAATCTCTTAACTTCAATTGAAAAAGCAGCTCGTACCTACTATTTAAATCGAACCTGTTTTAATGGTCTTTATAGAGTAAATAGTAAAGGTCTATTTAACACTCCTTATGGTCATTACAAGTCCCCATTTGTACCTGTGGTAGACAGATTTTTAGCAGTGTCCTCTTACCTTAAAGATAATGACGTCAAGATTAAGCACGCCTCATACCTTGAGATCTGCAAAGACTGTGAGAAGGGAGACTTTGTTTACTTTGATCCTCCATACGATCCTATCAGTAGCACCAGCTTTACAAGTTATGCTTCAGATGGTTTCTCACAAAATGATCAGTGTGAATTAAAAGAATTGTGTGGCACCCTTGATAAGAAAGGTGTTAAGTTCATGCTCTCAAATTCAGCCACTCCATTCATTAAAGAATTGTACAAAGACTATAACTGCACTTTTGTTAAAGCAAAGCGTTTTGTAAATCCTAACCGCGAAGGTTCAGGCAGTGCAGATGAGATCTTAGTTAGAAACTACAGATAATCTTTTAAAATTGCTTAAAAATCATTTGTTTTCATTTACAATAGTTGTAGGTGGAAACAGCGATGCATACTCATAATTCTTTTGAAAATTTAAAACCCTTTGTAAAGTGGGTCGGTGGTAAAGGTTCTAGTGTTGAGCGCCTGTTACAACTCATTCCTGAGCATATTGATACTTATGTAGAGCCTTTTGTAGGCTCTGGAGCTTTATTCTTTTCATTAAACTTTGATAAAGCTATTATCAATGATTCAAATTCGGAGCTCATCGCCGCCTATCAGGAAATCAAAGAGAACGTCTTTGAACTTGAGATGTTCCTTTCTACTCTTATCTATGACAAATCTTTATATGAAAAGATCCGCTCATGGGATCGCGAAAAAGATTTTTTTAAACGACCAAGAATTGAAAGAGCAGCAAGACTCATCTATTTGATGAAAACCTGCTATAACGGCTTATATCGTGTATCCAAAAAGAATTATTTTAATACCCCAATGGGTAACTATAAGTCACCACTTATCTGTGATGTTCCTACTTTAAATGCCTGTTATAAGTTTTTAAATGATAAGAATGTTGCTATTTACAATCAGGATTATGCTTCTTTATTAGAAATGATCCCTGATAATTCTTTTGTATATCTTGATCCTCCATATTTCCCTGTATCTAAGACCGCTAACTTTACCTCATATCAGTCTGACAAATTCAAAGAAACTGAGCAGTTTAGATTATTAGATTTCTGTATGAATTTACATAAGAGGGGAATTCGTTTCTTATTATCAAATTCAGATGTGCCAGAAGCCCGTGAGATTTACAGTAAGTTTAATATCAAAGTCTTAGAGGTTTGTCGAAGAATTAACTCAAACATCACTAAGAGAAGTGCTGTAAATGAACTTGCTGTAACCAACTATGATGTTGCTACAGGTGAACTTTTAAAGATAGACTGAGTCATGCTCAGTCTAAAACGACTCTATAGGCTCTCTAAATGAGCTCCTGTACAGGAAACTGCTCTCTTGCGATATCTACCTTATTAAAATCAATATAGGCCTTGATAACGCCTTCTTCTGTGTCTAAGGTCTCTTCTAGCTTGCCGTAAGGAGAGACTACCATGGAGTTACCCAAGCCTTCCATAACCGGTGAAATCACACCAGTTTGATTGCAGACAACAAAGTACACTTCATTATCATAGGCACGAGTTTTAGCCATTGCTCTCCAGATATCTACACAGTCCTGTCTAAAAGCCGGATCTTCAAGTTGATCTTTTGGAAAGATCCAAGCTGTAGGCAAAACAATCATTTTTACCCCCAGTTTCATCATGTCTCTAAACTGTAGCGGATAACGGATATCAAAGCAGATAGCAATCCCAGTTTTCCCAAAGTCAAAATCTACACAGCAAATTTTGCTGCCTGGTGTGGATTTAGTGCCTTCTTGTCCACCAAAATAGTTAAAAAGATGGATCTTGTCATAGATGCCAATCACTTCTCCTTCGCGGTTTAAGGCAAAAGACGAGTTATAAATTTTGTTGCCTACTTTTCTTACAATGGAGCCTGCAATGAAATTTGTATGGTAGTGTTTAGCAAGTTTCTTTACTGTATCTAAGATTTCACCACCATTTTCATCTACTACATGATTTACATAATCAGTACTTGTGGCAAAGAATTCAGGCACCACCACAAGATCAATCTTTTCGTCTTTATCAATGGAGTCTTTTAGTGTGTGTTCAAGCTTTAAAAGGTTTTCTTTGACATCACCGAATTTAGATGAGCACTGTACAACTAGAACTTTTGTCATGACTTTTCCTTACAGACTAAAAAACAAAAGGAACATTCAAATTTGAGTGTTCCTTTATTAAAAGCTTTAAATATGCTTAGTAGTAATCCCATGGATCGCCGTTGAACTTTTTAATGTCCTTGCGAACTCTTCTACTACGCTTGACTACTTTTTTCTCAGGCTCAGTTGCATTTGCCTCATCGCTTGGAGTTTCATTAGGATCTATGTAGGTGGTGTTACTGTTACCTGCATTCAAGCTTTCTGAAGCGACCTCGGATGCTTGCTCTAGAGCTTCGTTTTGCTCTTCTGATAGAATTTCATTCTGCTCATTGGTTACTTCCTGAGCATTTTGGGAATAATCATATTCAACTTCAAGCTTTTCCTGATGTGTTTTAATCTGTTTTGCTGTATCGGTCAAATGCTTGGCAATTGGCTCGTACTTTGCAATTAAAGCTGCCTGTCTTAATTGCTCAGCACTATCAGTTAATTGCTTTAAAGGAGAGGTCATCTTTTTAGGTTTACTTGATAGTTCTTTTGGCAGAGCGCTCTTACCAATACTTTCAGGTTTTCCTAAGAACTTAGGCTGTGAATCTAAAATATAAACATCGAAGACACACTTAATTCTTGCAAAGAACTCTCTAATTCCCACACGATTGATGAAACTGGTTGTAGGATTGATTGCATTAAATCCTACAGCCTTTAAGTCATATTTATCAGCGATAAATAGAGCTCTTTCGTTTTGGAAACCTTGAGAGATAAAGGTAGCTGATTTTAATAAAAAGACTTTTCTAGCTCTAATTACTGAATCGAGTGTGCTGATACCTGCAAAGTCAAAAACGATCCTCTCTGCTGGAACTCCTGCCTTAATCAGAGCTCTTTTCATGAGACGAGGCTCATTATAAGACTCATGACGGTTGTCTCCAGAGACTAAGATATAATCGATTTTGCCTGACTTAAAGAGCTGAGATGCTGCCATGATCCTATAAGTGAAAAACTCATTAGGAGCACCAGATGCGCCCAAAGGTGAGGTTCCAAATAAGACACCTACTTTGTTATAAGGAATTTTGTCGATACTCTCGTAGGTCTTAAAAGCATAGCTTGAAATCTTAAAGCAGCTTAAAACCACGAAGAGAATTCCTACAACTAAAGCTAAGGCAGCTAAATAACAGGTCGCGCTCAAGAAGCGAGACATGTCAGAGCCAAACTTTAAGTCATTTTGATCTTTGTATGACACTTTTTATCCTAGCAAATAGCTTTTAAATTACGTGCTTTACACAATCTAAAGCGCCGATCTTCTGATACAGTGCTTTTAGATTATCTGGAGTAGTTACCTTTACAGGAATGGTGTAAGACACATAATTTCCTTTTGAACTCTTGCGTGGAGGATCAGTTATTTCCTGCATACCGCCTTTTTCAATTGCATCAACAACTTTCTTAATCTCACCAATTGAATTTACGACAGTAGAGTCAACAATCACTCTAAATCCAACAACTGAAGGAAACTTTATGAGTTCTTCGAGTTTTTTGTAATCGTCAGCCATCTTTAATCCTTCAATATTAAATGTTGATTGAAAATATCTTATTACTTTTGCTCTGATACTTCTTCATCATTAGAGCTAAAGAATAAGCAAATCTTATCCCACATTCTGCCAAAGAAACCGCCTTCTTCGATGTCTTGTGCTGATACTAATGGGACAGAGTTAATTACCTTATCATCAAGCTTTACATCGATAACACCTAATTCATCACCTTTCTTTAAAGGAGCAATGAAGGTGCTGCGTTTTAATCTATAGCTTAACTTCAGGTCATTCTGTCTGCCACGAGGGATCAATAGATTTAAGTCTTTTGCAATGACTAAATCAACCTGGCTTTGCTTACCCATTCTTACATCTCTCTTTAAAAGAGGCTTGTTAGCCTGTACGGGAGTGTAAAGTTGGAAATATCTAAAGCCGTAGGTTAATAAGGCTTTATTGTAGTTAGCACGTAACTTTTCAGATTTAGCACCAATTACAGCTGCAACTAAACGCATATTGTCATTTACAGCTGAGGTTACTAAGTTATAACCTACCTGTGATAAGTGGCCGGTCTTAATGCCGTCAACTTTCATTGAGTTATCCCATAAGAGGCGGTTACGGTTGTACTGTTTAATGCCATTAAAGGTAAATTCTTTTTGTGAATAGATAGGGTACTCATCAGGCAGATCACGAATGATGGCTCTACCTAATAAAGCCATATCATATGCTGATGAATAGTTCATCTCATCAAACAGTCCATGTACGTTTGAGAAGTGGGTATCCTTTAAACCTAATTGAGCTGCGTAGTTGTTCATTACAGATACGAATCCTTCTTGAGTACCCGCTAAATGAATTGCCATAGCTACACAAGCATCATTACCTGACTGAATGATAATGCCACGAACTAAATCGCCAACCTTAATGGTACGACCTACTTCGATGAACATCTTTGATGAATCTGTGTATTTCTTTGCCCAGGCGTCTTCGGTGATGGTTACATCGTCATCCATATGAAGACGACCTGCTTTTAACTCCATACCGATAACATAAGCAGTCATCATCTTGGTAAGCGATGCTGGCCAAATCTTTTCATGAGAATTCTGCTCACAGATTACACGACCTGAATAGTAGTCCATTAAAACCCATGATTGAGCTTCAAACTGAGGAGGCTCTGGTACTACGATAGGAGCAGGTGCTACCCCCTGAGCTTGGTTGGCAGCTGGAGCTGTACCATTTTGCGCTTTAACAGCAGCAAATGGATCTGGAATTGCATCATCTGCAAAAGCAGTAGATAAAGAGCAAACTGAGCTTAATGCTAGTGCAAAAAGTGAAATCTTTAGAGTACGTTTAACTGACATCTTGTCTTCCTGATAATAATTTATTTAATCAGTTTCAAAATCTGTTTTATTACTTAAACAGTAACATTCAAAGTGTTAAATTTTTTAATTAGTTAATTTTAAAACTTTTTTATGAAACAATCACTATAACCTTTTCTTTTTAAAGTGTTCAAGGCACTGCGAGCTGTAGAGTCTGATAAAGGTCCTACAAGTACACGGTTGATATTCCCTTCCTTTGCAATAATCACTGGATATGAGATCTTGCCTGACACATTAGCCTTAATTTCTTCTGCCATCTTATCTGAATTACATGCTACTAACTGAATGTAGCTGTTGCCCTTGGATAAGGCGCTAGTTGAGGTATAACCAGATCCCACTACAGCAGAATTATTAAAGACGTTGTTTGATACATAGTTGTTTAGTCTTGTATAAACTCTTTTAGTCTTATTAGCAGTATAGGTCTTAATACTTCTGCTTACAGAATTACCTGTACCCCATGAGCTAGAACTTGATCCCCAAGAACCATTTGATGATGGGGTGATGTTGTAGCCAGAAGGTGTACCTACAGCATTAGCATAACTGCCAGATGGATTTACTTTAATAAGCTCAATTCTTACTTTTGAAGTTCCAGTGCCGATCATATCGATAGCACGAGCTGAACCTTCAGATAAGTCCAGAATTCTAGTTCCCACAAAAGGACCTCGGTCATTTACTCTTACAATAACCTTTTTACCATTTCTTAAATTAGTAACTTTAAGATATGAAGGTAGGGGCAGGTTTTTATGAGCTGCTGTAAAACCTTTCTGGTTATAAACTTCTCCGTTAGAGGTCTTTTTACCATTAAAGCCAGGACCATACCATGAAGCGGTACCTTCTTCTATATAGGAGGTAGCTCCATTCCAAATCATATAGTTCTTGCCTAAAACCGAGTAGTCTTTGTTACATCCACCTGTTCTTTGTGCTTCATAAATTGGCTTAGCTCCACCAATACCCTGAATATTCACTTTTTCTTTTTCAGGCATAGGTTTTGTTTTGTTAGGACCGGTACCATAGGTATAGCCACCACCTGCTGAGCCACGACCTGAAGAGGAACAGCCCTGCAAGATAAAGACTAAAGATAAACAAAGAACACTTAATAAGGATAATTTTTGTTTAATCAAGGTATTCTGCTCCTATGTGGTACTTCAATGCCACGTTGTCTCTTTATCTTATCTACGTTCATTGCAATAAATTCAGACAATTCAAAAACAGCTCTAGCATACAAAGGAGAGGTGTTATAATGCATGATAGTGTTGAAGTTGTTAAGACCTACAACGTAACTTTTGCTACCATTTTCAAGATCATAACTAAAGAGTCTTACTTTCTGATTTGGTGACAAGTTAACTTTGGTGGTAGCTCCTGAGGTATAAAGCTCTTCAACAGTTAAATCCCACTGTTTTTTCATTAAAGCATCAACGTTTGCATTATGAGGATGTACGCCATAGCAAATACCACGACCAGTCTGCCAACCGTGACCTTTAAAGTAGTTTGCAACAGAGCCTATAGCGTCCTCTTTATCTGTAAAGAGATTGATGTGACCATCACCGTCAAAGTCTACAGCATAATCAATGTAGGCTGATGGCATAAACTGCCCCATGCCCATGGCTCCAGCGTATGAACCTTTAATGCTGTCATAAGACCAGTTCTCACGATTAGCTAAATAAACAAAACGGGCAAATTCTTTAGAGAAGAAAGCTTCACGCTTAGGATAGTTAAAGCCTAGAGTATATAAAGCATCTAAGACTTTCCATGATCCCATGTTTTTACCAAACAGCGTCTCAACGCCAATGATAGCGCAGATAATTTCTGCAGGGATTCCATAGGTGTTTTGAGCTCTTAAAAGAATTTTTTCATTTTCAAAATAGAAATTAACACCAGCTTGAATTCTGGAGACAGTAATAAAGATCTTACGATACTGCCACCAAGGTTTTGCTTCTCCTGGTCTTGTAATTGCATCAATGATCTTTTGCTGGTATACAGCTTGATTTAAAGCATCCTGTAAAGACTCAACAGGCACTTTAGCAAAGGTGGCTAGCTCATTTAAATCTGCTGCATTAGTGTTTGCAGCACAAGATAGCGCCAAGGTTGCTAATAAAGGTTTAATCGTTCTTTTTAGAAAATCTTTCATGTAAAAGCTGCTATAAGCAGTCTCCTTGTTTTTTTTGTTAATTCTCTCTAAAGAAATTAGTCTTTTTGTGAGTATGAATAGACATGATCATACCAAAGCAAATAGTCAGCGTGATCATAGCTGTACCACCATAACTAATTAGAGGTAGAGGCACACCTACTACAGGCAGAATACCTGATACCATTCCGATGTTCACAAAGATGTAGAACATGAAGGTAAAGGTAAAGCTACCACACAAAATTCTTTCAAAGTTATCTCTTGTCTGCAGGGTAATCAGCACACATCTGCCAATGATAAAGCAGTACAGTGACATTAGAATTAAAAAGCCTACAAGACCTGTTTCTTCAGATAAAACCGCAAAAATAAAGTCTGTATGGGGCTCAGGTAAAAAGTCTAACTGAGACTGTGAGCCCTGTAACCAGCCTTTACCATAAAGACCACCAGAGCCTATAGCAATCTTAGACTGAATGATGTGATAACCAGCACCTAGAGGATCTGATGATGGATCTAAAAGGGTAAAGACACGTTGCTTTTGGTAATCATGCAGCACAAAGTTCCACATCACCGGTAGTGCAGCTGCTGCTACTCCTGCGCCTACAATGATCCACCACCAGGATAGACCTGCAATAAAAATTGCAATAAAGCCTGCAACTGCAACTAAAGATGCTGTACCTAAGTCTGGCTGCATTAAAATCAATACGGTAGGCATGCCCACAATCACAAAGGCGATGATGGTATTTAATATCTTTGGAGGAAGACTGCCTTTAGATAAAAAAGTGGCTACCATAAGTGGCATTACAACTTTAAAAATCTCTGATGGCTGAATTCTTACCACGCCTAAATTAAGCCAGCGCTGAGCTCCCTTTGAAATATCGCCAAAGAGTTCTACCAAAACCAGTAAGATAAGACCTAAGATATAAAGATAAATCGAGAGCTTTGCATAATAGCGAGGAGGGATCTGCGCTACTGCAATCATCAACAAGAATGCTGCACCGGTTCTGGTGATCTGTCTTGTTAACATATCAATTTCCTGTCCTGAAGCTGAATACAGGACAAATAAAGAAAAGCATAAAGCTAGAAACAAACCGAACAATAAAGGCAAGTCAACATGGTGCTTAGAAAAAAAAGTTCCATGAACTTTGTTTGCATTAACCTGACTTAATGTTGTTTTATCTTTTGCTGTCATACTACTGAAGTACCACGCTTCCGCCCATACCAAACTTTACTACCTGAGGATTTGGATCACCCATATAGCCGTTAGGGTATAAGTCTAGTAAATATTTATCGATGATTGCTCTTGCTACAGGGGCAGCCTTAGTAGAACCACCACCTTCGTTCTCAAGAATTACTGCAACTAAAATTCTTGGATGTTTAAATGGAGCATAGGCTACGAACAGTGCATTATCTCGGTGTTCAACTTTAAGTCTGCTTGCGTTGTATTTTTCACCCTGCTTAATTGATACCACTTGAGCTGTACCTGATTTACCTGCTGCTTTATACTTAGCTCCAAAAAAAGCTCGTCTACCAGTACCTTCTGGCCCATTTACTACAAGGTACATACCAGTACGACAAGCTTCAAAGTATTTAGGATCTTTAATCTTTAGTGTATCTAAAGGCTCTTGCTGCTGGTATTTGCTTACTTTTCCTGTGATAGGATCGCTTACTTCCTTTAAAAGGTGAGGTGTTCTAGTTACACCATAGTTAGCTAAGGTTGAATGTGCTTTTGCTAACTGCATTAAAGTAGAAGTCCAATAACCCTGACCAATACCGATAGGTACTGTATCACCTAAATGCCAAGGCTGACGGAAACGGTTTCTCTTCCAGTCGCGGCTTGGGTTGATACCTAGAGATTCTTCTGATAAATCAATACCTGTCTTTCTACCAAAACCATAACGGTCTAAGTAGTCATGAATTCTATTAATACCTGCTCTATAAGCTAAATCGTAGAAATAAGTGTCAGCTGAAATCTCAATAGCTCGGTACAGATCCATCCAACCATGACCCCAAGGTCTCCAATCGCGGAACTGGTGGGTAGAGCCTGGTAACTTAAAGTAAGGAGGACCAAAGAAAGAACCACTTGGTGTAATTAAGCCCTCATTCAATCCCATTAAACACATCAATGGTTTTACAGTGGAAGCTGGAGCATAACCACCTTGAGTTGCACGATTGATAAGAGGGTGACCTGGGTTATTTAATAAGCGCTGGTACTCACCACCTCGGATACCTCTTACAAAAGGATTTGGATCATAGCTAGGATTTGAGTACATAGCTAAAATCTCACCTGTAGATGGTTCGATTGCCACAACGGCGCCTTTCATCTTGCCAAATATTTCCTGAGCATAGTACTGTAACCTGATATCCAAAGTTAAGGTGATATCTTTACCAGGCTCAGGTGGATCAAAGTTTAAGGTTCTAACAACCTGACCATGACTGTTAACTTCTACCTTTGAAGATCCTGTTACACCGTGCAAGTAATCCTCATAGTATTTTTCAATACCAAGTTTACCGATTTCTGTAGAACCTTCATAGTTGTCAATCTTGCCTTCAGCTTCAAGTTTCTTAACGTCGTTTTGGTTGATTCTTGAAACATAGCCGGTGGTATGGGTAGTGATATCAGCAAAAGGATAGTAGCGCTTTAAGTTTGCTACCACCTGTGCATTTGGATAGCGATAAGAGTTTACAGCAAAGGTAGCTATCTGCTCTTCTGATAAAAAGTTTGATAACTCCACACCAGAAAAACGCTTTCTGGTCTTAGATTCAGCAAGCAGTCTCTTAACGTCTTTTTCTGATAAGGATAAAGACAGTAATTTATTCAGATCACGAATCGTCTGTTCGGTGTTTATCAGTTTATTAGGAAAAATTACTAAATGATAAACAGGGGAGTTTTCTGCTAGTACCACATGATTTCTGTCATAGATAATGCCTCGAGGAGGTACTACAGGCATCACTTTGATTCTGTTTTCATTTGATCTGGTCTGATAGTCTTTGAAAGAGATGATCTGCAAATAGTAAAGGTTGCAGAAAAGCACTATCACCATGAGTATGGAGATACCAACACAAATAAAAACTCTAGAACGAAAAACGCTGGTTTCTAATTCCTCATTACGAGTCTTGTTGTCAGACTTATTTGAAGAACTTTTCTTTTCATTTTTCGAGCTAAAAAGAGCACGCTCTTTGCGCTTTTTACTGCTTCTGAAAAACAACTTTTAACTCTGTTTGGTAATTATTAGGCTTAATAAATTTTTCTTTGTTTACGGTCTTTGCTTGAATTTGTTATTTTAACGTTTTACTTGAAAAATATCTTTGAAATTTGTCTTTTTTTACGAAAAAAGTTCAGTTTTCAAGAATAATAAAACACCTTTATAAGGTAAAGACTTTATAGACCGTAAAAACAGTTTAATTTTAAGTTTGGTGCTTATGCTCTATGGTAAGGCAGATTTGCATAAATGCTGTATCCACGATAGATAGTTTCAGCTAAAAACACTCTTACAAGTGGATGAGGTAAAGTCAATTTAGATAAAGACCACATCTCATTGGCTTTTTGTCTAATCTCATCAGTAAGACCATTAGGTCCACCAACAATCAGCACTACATCCATTCCTAATGACTGCCATGAACCTACCTTTTGTCCCATTTCTAGTGATGTGTACTGTTTACCTCTTTCATCTAAAGCGATGATATAGGCCTTTTTAGGTAGAGCCTCTAAGATAAGTTTTGCTTCTAATTCTTTAGCCTTTTCCTCAGAGCCTTTACCATTTCTCTTTACAGGAGGGATCTCTTCTAGGACAAGTTTCATCTCAGATGGAAAACGCTTCTGATAATCGTTAAAGCCTTCCTGAACCCAGCCAGGCATCTTAGTGCCGACAGCAAGTAAGATAATCTTCATGAGCTATCTAATCTCGTTTAATTAGTTTTATTCAGCAACACCACTTGCGATACAACGGTAAAGATCGTCTAATTCATAGCGCTCACGAATTTCCTGTTGCATGATATGAACCATCAGAGTTCCTGTATCTACAATTACCCATTCGCCTAAGGTTTCACCAGATACTCTAATCTGCTTTAAGCCATCTTTATACAGAGTATCTACAAGTCTTTGGGCAATTGCGCTTACATGACGGTTAGAGGTGCCTGTGCAGATTAACATGTTATCTGCAATTGAAGAGTTATTGTTTAAATCGATATTAACTAAGTCGTGAGCCTTAGAGTCTTCGAGTGTTTTTACACACTTCTTGATTAAAAGTTCTTTTTCCAAAATTGTTCCTAAGTTTATAAGTACTTTTAGTGATAATTTTGTTATCACTTAGAGCTGTCTATAAATATCATTATCAAGAATGTATTCAATCACAGCTTTATCTAAAAATTGCTTACAGCAAGGATAATCATCAATATGTTCAAAAAATTCTGATTTTTTAGCAAAATTTGCATATTTTTGATAAAAATCCTGAAATTCTATGCGTATTTTACTAGAACTTACGTTATGAAAACACCTTTTAAGAATTATACAGTAGTGTTTATTTATAAAATCATGATTTTGCAACTTTAAAAGTTCGTTTTCACAAAGTCCGAGTTTGTCCTTCCCTAGAAGTCCATAGTTTTGTATAAAGGGAGTGACATCCTGATTGATGTCATTATATGAATAGCCCTCGCGACCTGTCACCACAAGATTAGAAAACTTAATTAGTTCTAATCCCTTATGCCATTTATCAAGATAGGCAAGAGAGTCCATTCCCATACAAAAGAATAAAGCATCATGAGGGTAGAGGTTATGTAATTTCTCTAATGTGTCATAACTGTAATGTGGAATAGAAGGATCATTCTCTATATCACTGATTTCAAATCCATTCCTATCAAAAGATGTGAGTGACAACATTTTTACTCTATCTTCAAAAGAAATATGACAGGTATTCTTATGAGGTGGCATGGCATTAGGAATTATCAAAAACTTATCAAATGACAAAACATCTTTGATATAAGATGCTAAAAAGTAATGATCTTTATGTACAGGATTAAATGATCCGCCTAAAATTCCTATCCTCATTACAATGCCTTTAGTGCTCTTACATTGCTGTTACAGGTTGATACTGCCATGTTTTGTAAATGCATTAGAGCTTCATCATTATTGAAAGCCTGATATGCTTTAGATGCTAATGCTAGTTCACTTACTAAATAGTCATAGAAATCCTGAGGCATGTTTTTAGCAGCAAAGGTAGCGGCATCCATGGTAGTTAGAGCACTAATCCTTAATGGTTTGAAAAACATCATCTTATCTTTGTAGTTAACTCTGCCTGTTAAAAGTTCACTATGACCTCTTAAAAGGCCAATGGCATAAAGTAATCTATCAAAATTACCAATAACTAAAGGTAGTACTTGAGAGAGTGAACTTGTCTGTGTAAGAGATGATAAGATATTTAGTGCTCTTATACTGTTCTTTCCTCCAAGAACAGCAGCTTCTGCAAATTCAAATCCGGTATAACGGCTATTTCCAGAAATGTAGTCAGATGCTAGTTGCAGTGTCACTACATTTGATGATGTTGTTATTTTTACAAGTTCAAAGAACTGATCTACTGCCACAAGATTACCTTCGCAACTCAAGCTTAAAAATTCCAAGGCATCATCTTGAACGGAAAGAGAGAATTTGTTTCTTGCATGATTTCTTATCCACATCGAGAACTTATCACCCTCTGGTGGATACATAACCTCAATTTGAGCGCCAATAAATTTTAGATTCGCAATGACGATCTTTGCTTTGCCATCAATACTTTTGGTTTTTCCAAAATCATCTTTTAGGGAATTTCCTGCAGCTGTTTTGGCAAGAGCTGAGTTTATCCTGCCTATTTCAACGACAGTGACTACACCTGGTCTTGAGCGCATGGCTAATAATTGCAGCACTTGTACTGCAATGGAATTTAAATCATTTAAGTAGATCTTAATAATTCTGTCGCCACCAAATAAACCAGGATCAATAAGTTCGTTCTCAAGGCGTGCCAAATTAGCTACAGATCCTGAGGTTAAATCTGATGAGGTAAAGAGCATGAATTCTGCTTGTGGTAGTTCCTGTCTGGCTTGAGCAATGACAGCTTTACTTCTTTCATTCTTTAAAAAAGGATCATCGCTAGAAAAGACATATACAGGAGCTAAAGACATAAGATATTACTGCAAACTAAGTGTGATGTTTAAACTTTGAAAAGCTCAAATTGAGAGTTTTTAAAGTATGATAATTAGTGAAATTCTAATAATTAGCGATAAAAAACACAAGTAATTACATCTATAGATATCAACAGATAATTCCAATTATTGAAAACTTAAACTGTGGCTAATATTTTGATTTGTTTGATGATTACAATCAAAAACTTGAAAAAGACCGGATATATCCTATAATGGGAGCAGAGGCAGGAAACCTCTGCTCTTTAGCGGTTCTATCTTACCAAACTGGCTGGCACCATAACAGTAAAACTAGAACCACAACTATAAAAAAGTATTTCATAAGAAATCCTTTGTTTTAGTTAAAAACATGGTTCTAGCTCCTAGGTCATTCCAGTGGTCTAGGAGTCTAGAACCGCCGGTTTTACCTAAGTAACCTGTCTAGTATACAGTAATTTTATTAGTAATAATATAAGGTTACTTAATGGGTATACTTATTCTCTATCCTTGTCTTACTTAATCAAATAAAAAAGCCCAAATTTTTCAATTTGAGCTTTCTATTAACTTATTAAAACATATTATTTATTTTCGTTATCTTCAGTCTTCAAGAAACCTTCTTCAGATAATGACTCTGGAGCCTCATGAGGGATCTTAGGTTCTACCTTAGGCAGAGAGTACTCTTTGTTCTTATTAAGTACTTTCATACCATTGTTCAGATCACTTAAACTTACAGCTTTTCCTTGAGCAACTTCAGCATCCTGTTTAGCACTTAGAGCTTCTAACAATGTCATATTTCTTGAGTTATCAATATATATGTCATTGTTATCTTCATCTTTTGCTAAAAGTAATTCAGCAGGAGCTACAAAAGGTTCATCAGGATCAGATTGTTTTCCAAGATAGTTAATTCTTGCAATCATCTGATCTGCTAACACTTCATAGCACTCATCAATTACAAGCTCCTGCTCATTAGTTGAAGCTAGAGCATTATCAGCCTTATTTAGAGTAGTTCTAGTAAGACCGTTTCTCATGATGATTGGTTTTGAACTGTTAGGAATAGTAAGTCTTGCTTGAGTTCTTACAATAACATTGTACTCAAGTGCAGCACCTCTAGAGTTAATGGAAGCAAGAGGCAAACTTACACTAGGAGCAGTAATTGAAAGAGTAGGAATATCCTTTCTTTCCTCAGGGGATCTATTAGAGGTACCTTGGTAATCTACCTTAATACCTCTCATTTCAAGCTTATGCACAACTAGCTTATAGAACTTGTTGTGATAAGAACCAGAGACTGCAATTTCTGAAATATTAGAACCAAGCCTGTTCTGATTTGGAACATGGAATCCGCAAGAACTAAGTCCAAGCATCAGTGCGCCTATACAAACAAGCTTGAATTTCATTATTACCGCCTTTACCTATTTACTGCATATCCTAGTTGTATTGCTTTTTTTAGTCTTTTAAGAACTTTAGATAGCAACGATGTTAACTAATCTGCCCTTAACATAGATGGTCTTCTTAATCTGTTTACCATCTGTGAACTTCTTAACTTCTTCAGTAGCTAAAGCCTTTTCAGTTACTGTGTTCTCATCAAGACTTGGATCAATGCTCATTCTTGCACGAACCTTGCCGTTTACCTGAACAACAACAGTAATTTCGTCTTCCTTTAAAGCATCCTTATCAACAGTAGGCCAAGTCTCTTTATCGATCTCGGTAGTGTTGCCTAAGATTGACCATAGCTTGAAGCAGATATGAGGAACGATAGGGTAGAGCATTAGCACTACGTTGTTGTATACCTCATAACGAACAGCCATTGAAACCTCATCAGTGCCAGTGCACTTAGAAGCAACATTTAGAAGCTCCATGATAGCTGCAATTGCAGTATTGAAAGTCTGACGACGACCGATATCGTCGGTTACCTTCTCAATAGTTAAGTGCAGATCATGACGTAGCTTACGTAGCTCTGGAGTTAGTTTAGACTTGTCTAGTTTTACACATGGACCTGCTAAGGTTAAATCCTGAACCTGTGACCATAATTTACGTAAGAATCTCTGAGAGCCTTCAACACCAGACTGTCTCCACTCAAGTGTTAATTCAGCTGGAGATGCGAACATCATGAACAGTCTTACCGTATCAGCACCATACATTCTTACCATATCTTCAGGATCGATACCGTTAGCCTTTGACTTAGACATCTTAATCATACCCTCGTGGTGAAGTTTATGACCGTCTTTATCTACAGCAGAAACGATGTTGCCCTTATCGTCACGGGTAGGAATTGCATCTAATGGATTTACCCAATTCTTAGTACCGTTCTCATCAAGATAGTAGTAAGCATCTGCCAGTACCATGCCTTGGCATAATAAGCGCTTGAATGGCTCATCATACTTAACCATACCAGCATCACGTAATAACTTGAAGAAGAAACGTGAGTACAGTAAGTGTAATACAGCGTGCTCAATACCACCGATGTACTGATCAACTGGTAACCAGTAGTTAGCTGCATCCTTATCAAACATCTCTTTTTCGTCACGTGGTGAGCAGTAACGAGCGTAATACCATGATGATTCCATGAAGGTATCAAAGGTATCAGTTTCACGAGTAGCAGCCTTGCCTTCATAAGTGGTCTTGTACCAGCTCTCGTCTGTCTTTAATGGAGAGATAACGCCATCGATCTTAACATTGCTAGGTAATTCAACTGGTAGATTTTCATCTAACTCAGGAACAATTTCACCAGTCTCATCGATGGTTAACATTGGAATAGGTGCACCCCAGTAACGCTGACGAGAAATACCCCAGTCACGTAATCTGTAGTTTACCTTTCTCTGAGCACAGCCCATTGACTCTAGCTTGTCTGCAATTGCTTTGAAAGCTTCTTCAAAGTTCATTCCGTCAAATTCACCTGAGTGGCAGGCAATACCGTGCTCAGTGAAAGCGTGTTCTGATAAATCAGGATCATCTGAATCTTTTGAAGCTTTAATTACAGGAATGATGTCAATGCCGTATTTCTTAGCAAACTCATAATCACGATCGTCATGGCCTGGAACTGACATCACAGCACCGGTACCGTAATCCATAATTACGAAGTTAGCTACATAAATTGGAACCTTGCGACCATTTAATGGGTGGATAGCATACAGACCTGTAGCCATACCTTTCTTTTCCATGGTTGCAATATCAGCTTCAGCAAACTTCTGAGTACGGCACTCTTTACAGAAAGCGTCTAACTCAGGATTGGTCTCACAGCATTTCTTTACTAATGGGTGATTTGCTGAAATAGAAATGTAAGTAATACCCATGAAGGTATCTGGACGAGTGGTATAAACAGTAAAGGTTTCATCACTGTCAGCAACCTTAAAGGTGATATTTAAACCTTCAGAACGACCAATCCAGTTGCGCTGCATGGTACGAACACGCTCAGGCCAACCGTCTAATTGATCTAAGTCTTTTAATAATTCATCAGCATAAGCAGTGATCTTTAAGTACCACTGAGGAATTTCACGCTGCTCAACTTTAGAGCCGCATCTCCAGCAACAACCATCTTCAACCTGCTCATTTGCAAGAACAGTGTGATCAACAGGACACCAGTTAACAGTTGAAAGCTTCTTGTAAACTAAGCCTTTCTTGTATAACTCACCGAAGAACTTCTGCTCCCACTTATAGTACTCAGGACGGCATGTAGCAACTTCTCTTGCCCAATCGTAAGAAAGACCTAATGACTTTAACTGCTTCTTCATGTAGTCAATGTTTGAATAGGTCCAGTCGCTAGGTTGCTTATTGTTCTTAATAGCTGCATTTTCAGCAGGCATACCGAAAGCATCCCAACCGATAGGGGCTAAAACATTCTTACCTAATAAACGGTTAAAACGTGCAATTACGTCACCAATGGTATAGTTACGTACGTGACCCATGTGTAAGCGTCCTGATGGATATGGGAACATAACTAAGCAGTAATACTTTTCTTTATTCTTATCTTCTGTTGCATGGAAGGTTTGATGATCGGCCCAGTATTTTTGTACTTCTGGCTCAATTTCTTGTGGATTGTATGCAACTTTATTGGCAGACATCGACATTGCTCCGAAAATTACTTTAAAACTTTATGCGGTTCTTTATTTAAAAGAATCAATAAAAAAATCTAATTAAAAATAATCTCATATTTTGCCACATTTATAGGCAAATTTGACCAAAATCACGCAAAAATATATGGAAAGAGGTGCGCCATAACATCAGCTTTTGGTAATTTTGAAATAATTCATTTTGTTCCATAAAGACAAAATTGTGCGCTCTTGCGCATTTTGTTTATAAAAATAGTACAATTAGCACAGTTTTGAAAACTGTACAAAAAGTAAAAAGCAGAGACAGATTTATCATGTTAAAAAAATTAGCATTGGCAGTATCTTTAGCAGCTTCTTTTCAGGTAGCTCAAGCCACAACTAATATTTATCCTTTAAATGGTCACCAGGTTTTAGGTGAAGAGCAGGTTTATTCAATTAACGATACTGGAACTACTACTTTAGAGTATGTTGCAGCAGAGTATCATTTAGGTTTGTCTAATATGATTGAGGCAAACCCAGAGGTTGATCCTATCGTTCCTGCTAAAGGTTCAAAACTAATTATTCCTACAAAACTTATCTTACCCCCAACAGTTCATGAGGGCATTATCGTCAATTCTGCTGAAATGAGACTGTATTATTTTAATGGCGGTAATGTAGAAGTTTATCCAATTGGTATCGGTCAGTTAGGTAAAGGTACACCTATGGCTTGGGTTACCAAAGTAGAGCGTAAAAAGGCTGGTCCTACCTGGACTCCAACAGCTAAGATGAGAGCAGAATATGCTGCTGAAGGTGAGTATTTACCAGCTGTAGTTCCAGCAGGTCCTGATAATCCTATGGGACTATATGCTATGTACGTGGGAAAGCTTTATGCAATTCACGGTACTAATGCTGACTTTGGTATCGGTTTACGTGTAAGTCATGGCTGTGTCCGTCTGCGTAATGAGGATAACGAGACTTTATTCCATAAGGTTCCAGTTGGTACTCGTGTAGAGTTCATTAATCAACCAATTAAATTTGCTGAAGAGCCAAATGGAGATCTCTATATTGAGGTTCATCAGCCTCTATCAAGAAGTGAATCAGAATTTGAGAATTTTGATACAACCGTCCCATTCTCATTCACACAAGCTCAGTTACAATTCTTCAAAGATCCAAGAATCAATCAGGATATTCTTAAAAAGGCACTTGATGAGCGTTCAGGTCGACCAGTGCTCCTAAATCCACCAGAGTTTTAACTGTAGTTATTAATGAGAATCAAAGTAACAGCGTTAGCCGTTTTAATACAGACCTTAGTGCTGTCACAAACTAGTTTTGCGCAAATCGAGCTTCCAGGATATGTGGATCCTCGATTTGGTAAACCAAAATCAACGCTGTATGACTTGTTTACTGCTAAGCCAGAACCTGAAGAGATGTTCTGGCTTAAAGATTCTCTGTTTACTCCTTTCATTGAATCATCAGAAAAGAAAGTTGATGTTCTTTTTGAAAGCAAAACTCAAGGAAAAATAAAGCCACCTAAGACTCTTACTGTCTTAAATGACACTTTGTCAGATTATGTGGATGCTAACACTTCTAGTGTTTTGACCTATCTTTTCAAAGATTACATAAAAAAAGGCAAATTCTATAAGATACCTTTAGTTGTAGATACAGATAAAAATAGAGTTACTCGTGGCTATGACGATTTTTACTCTTTTGATTCAGTTTGCTCTGGTTTAGGTATATTAGAAGCTGATTTAAAAGGTAAGTGTGTAAGAGAAAATGAGCGCTCTTTTGGTTTAATTGAAATCAATTATTCAAAAGATCTTGAGCTATATAGATCAAAGCTACAATTAAAGCAGCTTCCTGACAATGGTATAAATGAGTCATACTCCTTTAAACTATTAAGCTCTTTTCCTGCTTTATTAGGTTTTCGCTCTTCACATGATACTAAAGGATTTTATAAAACTTTAACCTCATTCGATAGTAACTTATATTCAGAAAAACTAGGTAAGTACATCCAGCCTAAAAACAAGTTTTCTGATTTTGGTAAAAACTGCTTTTATTCATCTATTGATAAGTGCGGACTCTATTTTGGAGGACGCAATACCCAACTTCTATTAGGTCAGGCTACAGTTACTCATGACAAGATCCCTTTTAACAAAGCTCTTAATTTAGCTGTGCACTTTGGGTTTAATAACCGTCCTTACCTGAATTTAAGAAACACCATCCTATCTGATTCGTCTTTTATCAATTATGGCTTTTATACTCAGGCTGAATTGATGATGTTAAAGGATTTGGGTTACAACATTAATGACAGGGAATTTTATTCAAATTCACTGTACAAGAGTGGCACTAAATTACATCGAAATCACATCATCTTTAATCAGGGCTTTTATGCCTGGTCAGATGCTATCCATGACTATAAGACCGATCAACCTTCAAGAATACCAGTTTCAATTGCAAGTCATGTCTTTGGTAACTATAACGATGTTGTACAGAAAGGCACCATAGCAAGCGTAGGCTATGCTTCAATTGGTATCAGAATTGATGGTTCTTATAACAACATTACCGTTGATAAGAGCACCGCTATCTATGAGAATGGTATAGGTTCAAGTGGTATTGCTGTAACTTATGGAAGAGACAATGTTCTCAACATTGAAGGTTCAGTATCTGCAAACTCTGAAGATGGCGTAGGCATCAGATTTGACTTTGGCTCAAATGTTCTATCCGATATGCGTGAATACCAAGGTTCATACCGAAGAGTAAGAACTTATGATGCTCAGATGGGAATTTTAAAAAGAGAGAACGCTCAAAGCGTAGCTGCACCTGAGGAAATTAGAGGACCTATAGTTTCAGAACTTAACATTAAAGGTTCTGTATCAGGCAAAAAGAGCTCAATCTATATTGATGAATCTGCTCATGTAAAACAAATCAATTTCATGAATAGAGCTAAAGTTAGTGGCGATATTATTTCAAATTGGTTCGCTTATCTTGGTGATAATGGTAAGGCTTTTTATGCCAACCATAAAAACCATGCCTTACTTCCTGGTGTCTTACAGTTTGATGCGCCTTTTAAGCCAATCAATGCCTATGAAGTTAAAAAGAAACTCTCATCTTTGTATACCAATGTAAATTTTGGTGTAAAGAGCGCGGACTCTTCTATGGAAAACAAGTTGCTCCGCTATGTTCCTGACAAGAAGTCATCAGTAGTCATTGATGGAGATATTACTGGTAAGTCACTTATTCTGTCAGCCTTTGGTGGACACACAACAGTAAAAGGTACATTAGATGTAAAACGTCTGTATGTAGCTGATTCAGTTGTTAACTTTAAAGGTGCCCAAAAAGGCTTAAACACTGTTGAAGAACTTGAAATCAGTCGAGGTGGTCAGCTTGATCTTTCAAATGGAATTGCCGATACCTTTATAATTAAAAAGGATGCTGTAATTTCAAGCAAAGGTGTAATTTGCGTTGATATCGATAAAGAAGGAAATATTTTAGATAGAGTTGTTGCTGAAAACGGATTTAGTACACATGACTCAATTGTAAATTTAGAGCCAGGCCTGTCATATAACGACATTAAGAGTTATCAATCTGATCCTAAGGCGCTTTTAAGATTGATGAACAACTTTAATCGAAAAGCTAATGAAGTTTTAAGTCCTTATGGTGTAATCTCAAAATATCCAAAGCATATTTGGTATATTCAAGGCGAGATGGGGAGAAAAGTAACTTGCTCATCTCGAGGCTGTCATTTAGGCGATTTCGTAAACAGCTATTCTAAATCAGCTGAAGAGCTTCCTTTATGGCGCTATATCCTAAGCTTTGTAGGCTGTTTTGTTATGCTCTTCTTAACAGTAGTTATTCTCAAAAGAACAGGTACTGGTCGTTTTGGTTAATAGCTTCCTACATAAAAAGCAACGCCTCAAGTGAGGCGTTATTTAAGATAGAGTGTAAGAGCCAAAATTAGCTTTTAAAGTAACTTTGCTAAATTAGATCTATCAATTAGTTCAGGAGTACATGGAAATGAATCCATATCCTTTACTCCGTTGTTATAGGTTGTAGTGTCATTTATGTTAGCTTTTTTACCTGAACTAATAGATCTAACCATATCTATAACAGCATCATGAAGATCATCTCTTGATTTATAGATGGTCATCGCCTGATAACCTTCTTTTACATTCTGTAAAGCTTCAGCTGTGGCATCCTGTCCTGTAATTACTGGAATATTTTCAGGAGTGTATCCTTTTTTCTTTAAAGTAAAGATAATGCCATCGCTTAAGCAGTCAGCTGGAGATAAAATGCCATCGAGTTTTACGCCTCCACTAGCACCATACCCTACAGTATCAAGAATTTCATCCATTCTTTTACTTGCAAGATCGGTTCTCCAACCAGGAACATTCGTCTCATTAGGTGAGATTTTTCCTGACTTTACTACTAACGCACCGCTATCGATGTAAGGTTTTAAGATCTGCATTGCCTCTTCATAAAAGAAGAGTTCATTTTTATCATCCAGTGAGCCGTAAAAGATCTCAATATTTTTAGGATCATCTACTGTAGGTTTTAGCTTGTCGATTAAGTACTGTCCTTGAATTTTACATACTTGCTGATTATCAAAAGATACGTAGTATGTTACAGCATCAGTCCCTGTAATCAATCTGTCATAGCTAATTACAGGAATGCTCTTAGCTTTGGCGTCTTTTAATGGATAAGGCATTACCATCAATTGAGCCTATAACCAGAGCATCAACATTGCTGTCTGCTAGTCTTTTGATCTGTCTGTTCTGCAGATCGATATCTGCGTCGCCAGTGAAGAACAGCTCAACATTAAAGCCCTTGCTCTTTAGCTGTTGCTCAAGCTCAAAATCTTCGTGATACCATCTGTCATCTTTGCAATGAAAGTAAAAATGATAAGTTAGCATCAACAGAACAACTACAGCGTTTAGTTAAAAGAAATGAAGAAATCATAAGTACGCAAAAGTCTGGAAGCATACTTATCAATACTAATGAGTATGACAACACAACTTTAATGCGTTTTTACCATATTGCCAAAATGAATGGATTTGAGTTGTGGGAAGAAGGCAACTCAAAATGACCTTTTGCAGTTTTAGTGTTTTTAATTTGTATATCAATAAGTAACGTGCTTTAGAGGCAATATTTGTAGTAATGTCAAAGCACGCTACTTTAACTTTTATGACTCTGATTATGGTCTAATCAGCTTATTCATCTGTTCTTTAAGCTCGTCAGGTTTTCTTACATTTCCATAAATTCCGAACAGGATCAATAAAACTATAATTCCGAGCACCCCATAATTACCAATCTTACTGTAAAGAGTTTGTCCTGATACAGGCGTAAAGGTAAAGTCAATGCTTGAAGCAACATCTGTTGGCATTACTTTTTGAATTTTTCCAAACTCATCGATATAAGCTGTGATACCACTGTTGGTATCTCTTAGCATTGGTTTTTGTAATTCTAACGATCTCATTCTTGCAATGTTCAAGTGCTGTACTGGAGCTTTAGTAGGTCCAAACCATGAATCATTAGATAACATTACAATAGCATTAGTCTTATCAGAATCCATTGCTTTTACAGTTTCAGGGAAGATAGCTTCATAACAAATTGCAGGAGTGAACCCTAATCCCTTTACTTTGATAGGCTCTTGAACTTTATCTCCATAAGAGAAGCTAGAATTTGGAATTACAAAGATTGAACCTAAAGGCCTTAAAAGATCGGCAAATGGGACGATTTCTCCAAATGGTACTAGCTCTCGCTTGTTGTATGGAGTAATTGAGAGTACATCAGATGTTTCACCTAATGCAATGATAGAGTTATAGGCATGAATACCAGCATCAGGAGTGGAGAGAATACCTGTAATTAGTGCACTGTCTTTCTCTTTAAAAGCATTGTTTAATTCCTCAACTAAAGCGGTGCCGTATTCAAGAGCAAAAGGCAGGGCAGACTCCGGCCAAATAATCAGGCGGTTTTTTCTGATTTTATCCTTGGTAAGATCCCAGTAAGTAGCTACAACTTCATTTGTTCTAGAACCGTCATTTCTTACCTGCTGTTCGATGTTACCCTGTACCATGGTGACATCAACAGCCTTTAGAGGTGTTACAAAGCTAACACCTTCCAAGAAGATACCTAAAAGCAGAATTACGGCTGCAATTGGTAAGAAAAGGAATCTGCGTAACGCTGTTAAGGCAATTGCTCCAGACATAATATAAATTAAAGCACTGATACCTCTTACACCAATAAATGGAGCAAAGTTCTTTAAAGGCCCCTCTACACAGCTGTAGCCTGGATATAACCAAGGAAAACCAGTTAAGAACCAACCGGTAAAGAAATCTGACAAGATAAATGCTACAGGCATAAAGCTGATTAAAAAGACTGCAGTTTTACCTTTTGAGAGGTAAAAAGCTAGAGTGTTTAAAATTGCATATGGTAGAGCAATATATAAAAAGCTAAATAGTACAATTACAAAATTAGAGAGGACAGAAGGTAGCTCTCCAAAGCCTTCCATGACAAAGTTAAGCCATGTAAGAGAAACTGTTGCATATGAGGCATAAAAGAGCAGTGTAGTAAAAAATACTTTCTTTTTAGATTTGGCAACAGATAAAAGCATCATCAAAAATGAATATGCCAAAATTGCAGTAGGCCAAATTTCAAATGGAGCTAAAGCACAGCTTAATAACACGCCTAAAACAATAGCGCAGAGTGCTCCTCCCCACTTACTGTTTACGAGGTTCAAAAGTCTTGAGCCATCTAAAGCATTCATTAAAAAGAAAATAATTTTAAACATACGATGCTCTTGTTTTATTGAGTAAAAAGCTGCACGAATGCAGCTTTTAAATAAATATAACTTTAGTTTATTGGGGGAGTTTTTCTGTTATTCTTCATCTGTTTTTTCAGATACATGAAGTTCTAAAAGATGAACTCTTCTTTCATTAGCCTCAAGAACTTTAAAGTGGAAATTCTTGATATCAATGCACTCACCTACTTTAGGGAATTTACCCCATACATGGGTAATTAAACCTGCTACCGTATCAACATCGGCTAATGATGCTAAATCAGTTTCAAAGTACTCATCAAACTCTTCAATTGGAGTAAGACCGTTGATGATGAATGAACCATCATCTTTACTCCTGATGATGTTCTCTGAATTTACCTGAGTGTCATATTCATCATCGATATCACCTACGATGATCTCTAAGATATCCTCAATGGTAACTAAGCCTGAAACTCCACCGAATTCATCTACAACAATGGCAATATGGAAGCGGTTTTGCTGGAACTCTTTGAGCATAGCATTAACATGCTTTGCCTCTGGTACAATCACAGGATTTCTTAAAAGAGATCTGATACCGCCAGTTAATGTCTTAAGACCTGCAGTATAAGGAATAAGATCTTTTGCTAACAGAATTCCCACAACATGATCCTTATCCTCACTGATAACAGGGTAACGTGAGTGACCGTGTTCTAGAACAACTCTTGCAGCTTCTTCTAAAGTAGCATTTAAGTTGATAGCTACAATATCAGAGCTAGGGATCATTACATCTGAGACACGCAGGCGGTTGATATCAAAGATACCCTGGATCATGTCCTCGGTATCTTCATCAATCACATCGTTTTCTGATGCCTCATGAATTACCTGCTCAAGTTCATTTTGATTTGAAGGCTCTCCTTTTTTAGAGAACAATTTTGATAAAAATGAACCATGCTCTTCATCATGATTATCGTTCATGTTTGTTCCTTTTAGCTCTGTGTTCTATCTAACTTATCTTATCTGAATTTTGTAGTCTGTAACTTTGTATAATCTTACCTAAATACTGATAGTTAAGGTAATATTTTTGTCACAAATGACCAAACATTACTGAATTTCGTATGGATTCTTAAAGCCAAGCTCTGCTAATGCTTTGATTTCTAAGGGTTCCATTACCTGAGCATCACACTCTTCAATATGGTCATAGCCAATTAAGTGCAGACATCCGTGCACGATTAAATGACAGAAATGCTCTTCTAAAGTCTTATTCTGCTCAATACATTCGCGCTCTAGCACTTCTTTGCAGATCACAAGATCACCAATAATTGGTAATTCTTCGATCCCTTCTGGCATTTCAAAAGGAAAGGAGAGAATATTTGTAGGTCTGTCTACATGTCTGTAAGTCTTGTTAAGCTCATGAATCTCAGCACTGTCTACCATACGGATAGTAAGTTCTGAGTCTTTGGTTCTACCTCCGGTAATTAGAGCTGTCTTTGCCCATAAAGTCATTTTCTCAAGACTTGGGTATGATTCTAAAGGTTCATCTGTAGCAATTTGCAGATCGATATTAACTTCCATTACAAAGACTCCTTGTTAGAGCATTCTTTATCCATAGCTTTAGACATCTGCTCTTTTAATTTTGCCTGCTCTTTGTCATAGGCATCATAAGCATTAACAATAGCAGCTACTACAGGATGACGCACCACATCAGCTGACTCAAAGAAGGTAAAGCCAATTTCAGGTAAAGCATGTAGAACTTCGATTGCCTGTTTAAGTCCAGAGCGAACATTTCTTGGAAGGTCAATCTGGCTTGGATCGCCTGTAATTACAGCTTTTGAGTTAAAACCAATACGGGTTAAGAACATCTTCATCTGTTCTACAGTGGTGTTCTGAGCTTCATCTAAGATAATAAAAGAATCATTTAAGGTACGACCTCTCATGTAAGCTAAAGGTGCAATTTCGATGATTTGTCTTTCAATTAACTTTTCAACTTTCTCAAAACCTAGCATCTCAAAGAGCGCGTCATAAAGTGGTCTTAAGTAAGGATCAACCTTTTGAGATAAATCTCCAGGTAAAAAACCTAATTTTTCACCAGCTTCAACAGCAGGTCTTGTTAAAATAATTCTGCGTACTTCGTTGCGCTCTAGAGCATCAACAGCAGCAGCTACAGCAAGATAGGTCTTACCGGTACCAGCAGGTCCAATACCAAAGCTTACATCATGAGAATTGATTTTAGTGATATAGTCAGACTGATTAGAGGTTCTTGCTTTTACAAAGCCTCTTTTAGTCTTAAAGTTATTAGCTTTGTGGTACAGAGAATCAATAGAGCCTTTTGATTCATCTTTTTCATAATCACGGTCATCATTTTCTACATGAGAAAACTCAGTGATAGCTAAATGAACCATATCAGGAGTTACTTCTGATGGCTTTTTAGTACCTTTTAAAGGAGCTGTATCTACATAAAGGCTTTTAACTAATTTCTCAGCCTTTTTTACTTTTGAAGGAGCACCTTCAATATGGAAATGAGCGCCAGAGTAGGTGATCTTTACACCTAATCTTTTATCGATTTGTTTAAGATTCTCATCTTCAGGACCGACTAAATAGGCAATTCTGTCTTTATTATCTGGTTCTAGTGAGAAATCTGTAACAACGTTATTCATTACTTAATTTGCCTTATAAAATTGTCATGCTGTTTTAGCATGACAAGATCTTTTAAACTAATTCACCTTTTAGAGTATGGGCAATAACAGAGGTGATCTTTACATCAACCATCTTGCCTACTAAAGATAAAGGTCCTTTAAAGACTACGATACGACCTGATGAAGAACGTGACTTTAATTCGCTTTCATCTTTTCTTGAGGTGCCTTCTACAAGACATTTTTGAGTAGTTCCTAAGAAAGACTGAGTATATTCTGAAGCCAACTCTTCAAGGCGGTTCTGTAATCTGTAAAGACGTTGCATCTTTACCTCTTTAGGTACAGGATCTTCAAGTTTAGCAGCTGGGGTACCAGGTCTTATTGAGTACACAAAAGAGAAGCTCTGATCGAACTTTACTTCGTTTACAACTTTCATAGTCTCTTCAAAGTCTTCATCAGTTTCACCAGGGAAACCTACGATAAAGTCTGATGAGATATGTACAGTAGGTCTTGCCTCACGTAATTTTTTTACAAGGTTAATGTACTGCTTTGCTGTATATCTTCTGTGCATAGCCTGTAAAATTCTGTCAGAACCTGACTGAATAGGTACATGGATAGAATCCGAAATCACCTCAAGATCGTGTACAGCTTTAATGATGTCATCTGTAAAGTCCATAGGATTAGAGGTTGTAAATCTAATTCTCTCTACACCTGGAATTGCAGCAATTTCGTATAGCAGTGATGAGAAATTGCAGATAGAACCATCAGGATTTAAACCATGATATGAGTTTACGTTCTGTCCTAATAAATGGATCTCTAAAACACCGTTTGCAATGTGGTTTACGCACTCATCTAAAATGTCTTGAACAGGACGAGACTGCTCTTCACCACGAGTATAGGGTACGATGCAGTAAGTACATTTGTTAGAGCAACCCTCCATGATGGTTACAAAAGCACTAGGACCTACAGGACCTGATTCTGGCATATAGTCAAACTTATCAATTGCGTCAGCTGTAACATCAACAACTGGTTTACCGGTTGCTGTAAACTGACCAATCATTTGAGGCAGACGGTGAATGGTTCTTGGTCCAAAAATGATATTAACACTCTTATCTAACTCAAGAATTTGTTCAGCAAGTTCTGAACCTACACAGCCGCCTAAAGCAATAATTGTGTCCTCGTTGATGTCACCTGTGTGGCGCCAAGAAGCGATTTGATTGAATACTTTATCCTCGGCTTTAGCTCTTACAGCGCAAGTAACCAGGACTACGATGTCAGCATCTTTAGGAGAATTTACCTGAGCAAATCCTGCTGCAGTTAAAAGGTCTTTAATTCTACCACCGTCATAAACGTTCATCTGACAGCCCCAAACTTCAACATAGAAGGAGCCTAACTGCATTTTAAAATTGTCTTTAAGTGTAGTTGTAATATTCATGTTTTCTAATTTAAAGGTTTTCTGACAATGCACTTGTCAAATAGTTCAGTCATTAAAGTGTAATCACCAGCAAATGCATTGATTGATGCATAAAGCATCATTTTAGCATTGCATCTTGAATAATCTACATAAAAGCCTGTAGGTAACAAAAGTTCTCTAATGAATTCTCTTTGAGTTCTGCCATTGCCTTCTCTAAAAGGATGAATGGCATTGATTTCACCTAAGTAATAGGCAGCCTTAGAGGCAATGTTATCTTCAGTGCAGTCTTTTAAGTAGTTTTCACTTTTCAGTTTCAAAAATAACTTGTTCAGTTCTTTTTCAATAAAGTTAGCATCGCAGAATAATAGCTCTTTGGAGATATTAACCATACGGAACTGTCCTGCCCAAGTATAGATATCCTGAAATATATAGTGATGGATCTTTTTTAGGTGAGTAAGATCGAAGTTTCCTGAAACCGGCTTTTTCAAGAGATCAACAATCCTTGCAGCAGTGCACATTCTCTCTAACTGAGAGAGAACCTTAGGATCATGTTCTCCAAAATTATTGATTAGAACTTCAGTTCCAGGATAGCAATAAACTGTGTCGAAGGACGAAGCTTCCAAAATTCAAGCAGCCTTATACTCTTTGGTAAGTTTTAATAAAAGCTCTTGGTACTCTTTTAAGGTTATCTTGCCATCAGCATAGCTCTTTAACAGCTTTTCCTGCTCTTCATTCAGGCTTAGATTTTCCATGGCTAGAGTAGCTTTTACTTCGTCAAGTAGCATATAAACTCCGTTTGTTAATTAACATCTAAATTATATCAGAAAAGGCAAAAACTAGACATTGAATGATGCATAAAAAGTGCAATTTTAAGGGAAATTTTTTGCAAAACTAAAGTTTCAAATCAGGCAGAAAAAGTGCAAAAAAAATCCCAGACAAAGGAGACGCCTGGGACTGGATGAGGTATGTGTGAACCTGTATATGTGTATTGCTACACTAAACACTATGAATGCACATCAAAACAAACTTGCTTGCGTTAAGAAAACTTGTGGGATTTAACTTCCTCGTCATCTCAACCTCGAGAGTAATATTAAGATTTAAAACTTAGTAAACACTTAGAATTAACTAATTTTTCAAATATATATTGATTCTTCACACAAAAGTTTGTTCTCATCCCATTTCGTTTTCATCCAAAATTTAAAGTCCGCTGACTAACATACTGATATTGAAAGTATCCTTCGGAACACTATTGTCTAAGTGCAGACAAACGTGCTCTTTACAATCATCATCAAAACAACATTCTATTTCGTCGAGGAGCTTCTCATAATTTGCAGTTAAAAAATTACTGTTTGTGGAGATGTAAAACAGAGTTCCTTGTAATTTATACAGCCTTCATACTAGTCAAACACACTGTTCATAGCTGAAATAGCCTCTTCTCCAATTGCAAAGACTTTGATTGAAGGTAAACAATCATGATCAATAATTTCTGAGTAAGTTTTTGAAACGAGCATATTAGGATCCTCAAAATTGAGAAAATAAATTTAACTGATTAGCTTCTTTGGTAATTCAAACTTCTGTTGTAAATGCAATTCTGGAAAATATTAAGAATTTTCCATTTAATCATCTTTTTTCAATCCAACCACAGCTTCTAAACCGTGGCTGTATCAAGCATTAGCAGATATCTGCGTTTTCTACTGTATTTACAGCTTCATTCCAAAAAGTAGCATCAGAGCTTAAAAACACGGAGGCATTTCTTTCTGAGACTAACTCTTCAGCAATACGGATCTGCTTGTTAAGATTTTTTACCTCTTTAGGTAAATTAAGCTTAGTGTTAATCCTGTAATGCTTTTCAACCACAAGACCTAATTGCTTGGTGTCAGGATTGAACTCATGTTCATCAAATTCTTTTTTTATTTCCTGAAAGTCAGTTAAAGCTGACTGTAAATCAGAGTACAGGTGTCTTCTTTCTTTTAAACATTCGATCAGGTTCAGGTAATGTCTTGTAGACTTGCCGTCTATTACTCTGTTATTAGCATCATCAATTTCATTGTTTAGTTGTTCTAGATAACCCTGAGCTTTCAGATAAAGATTGATGAGCTTATCTAGTTTTGTGTCATTTTCTTTTTCTGTACTCTCGTCTTTGAAAAATGACTTGGAATCCTCAATCTCTGAGGTTAGATCTTCAGCCCTGATTTCTCTATCAAGCTCAGAGATAGTTTTTCTAAAAAATCCACGTAAAACGAAAGCTCTAGCTAAGGTAATTTTTGCCATGATTAAATCCTCTAAAAATTGCAAAATAAGCTATAAATTTGCTTATTTAGGTACAAATATCGAAGAAAATGCTTCAAAAGTACTAATATTTGCAAAATTTAGCTAAAAAACGTAAAGACAAATTGCAATAAAAAAAGCAATTGCAAGTTAGTTTTTACACTGTAAAGGCTTATCAGAGCGCAGAAATTATGGTTTACTCTGTAAGCTCAGAAAAAATCACTAACCTATAACTGAGTCGTAAGTTTTAAAGTATTCAAAATTTTAGAATTTTGCCAAACGACTCTAAGTGTGGATCTTTTGTTCTCTGAGCCTAAATTCTTAGGCATGCAAAGAGAGATTAATGGAGTAAATTTTGACATGATCCAATTTTCAGCCGATGATACTTCAAGTGTCTGTTCTCAATTACTTTCTGTTGATCTTTTCTGACCGCCTGTTTAGAGCGAAGCGATAGGTCGCTTCCTTTTATTTGTATTGTAAAAAGCTATCGTTCCAGATCATGAAATATGATGAAAATAATTAAAAAAAAATAATTGGATTAAATTCTTAATGATATAAATGCAAATAATCGACAGTTATTTGAATAAATGCATTTTAAAACAGATGATTAACTATAAGATAATTGTAGTAAAATCTTGTAGTAAACTATCAAAACCAGAATAACGGAATTGTTTACACAAACTTATCTTTTTATACCTATAAATTTACAAAACTTACAAATCGACTTAACCTTCTAACAAGACAATATTCGCATAGTTAAATACATACTATGGAGAAATAAATGTCAAATTCAAGTCCCGATCTGTCAAGACGCGATTTTTTTAAGGTATCAGCTGCAGCCATTGCAACTGTTGGTGTAGCTAACTTCTTAAAGCCATCTTATGCTACTGAAGTTAATGTAAAAACAGTAGCTTTATCTAATCTTCCAAAAGATCCTGTTGAAGTAGCTAAATCCTCAGAACTTGTACAGAAAGCTTGGGATTATTTATTAGGTGAAATCAATTCATTACATGATCTTGCTTTAAGAGAAAAGGTTTTTAGTTTCTATCAGAATACAGTTCCTACATTTATGGAACAGCATCATGGTTCGGCTAATGTATCAAAGGTATATAAGATGCTGTTACAGGTGCATTTAGTAGATCCTGCTTTAACTGATGAAGCTCATCTGTTCCCACCATTAAAGGATTTAAACATCAATCCTCAGCCATTCTTCTCAGCACCTGGCAGTGGCTATGGCAGCCATCATGCTTATCCTGGTGGACTTGCAACTCATACAGCTGTAAACGTAGAGATCACAAAGTCTATCCTTACTACTTACTCACATATCATGGATTATGAGTATGGCTATGACATGGCAGTTGCAGGTCAGTTATTACATGATTTAGCAAAGCCATGGGTATTCCAGTGGAATAAAGATGGTTCATGCCTGAAAGAGTACTCCATTGCAGGTACCGGTGCTCACCACATCTTCTCAATTGCGGAAGCTATCTACAGAGGAATGCCAGCAGATGAGGTAGTAGCTCAGGCTTGTGCTCACAATCATCCTGGTACTCCAAAAGATGAAGAGTTAGTTGTAGGCTGGATTAAGGCTGCTTCAATTTTAGCCTGCGTTGATCCAATTGAGCGCGGTTTATTAGATAAAGACGGTAAGAGACTGCCTACACCTCATAAGCAGGCAGGCTATTTAGTTCACTTAGGTGATCACGATTTCGTTCTCTCAGTTCCAGCAGCACAACAGTCTGTAATTGCACTAAAAGAAGTTGCAGCTAAAGATTATGGTATGAATGACAAAGAGTTAGAAGGTGAGAAGTTTAATATCTTTAGAAACTACATCGCTTCTCAGTACAGTTTCATGCATATCCATCAGGCAATGTCTGAGGCTGATCCTTACCTTGCGGTAAAGGCTATTGCTAAAAAAGTTGTGTCTTAAGAGTTAAGAATAAATAAGACAGTTAAATTTTCGGGTAATCGAATTTAACGGTATTCCGATTAAGAGTACATTCTGTTTGAACCTAACTCTAGGTTAAACATGGTTAATTGCCACAGGGCACTGTGGCATTTTTTAGGAGAAATAAAATGGGCATGATGTCAATTTGGCATTGGGCAATCTTATTGTTGGTAGTTGCTCTGGTGTTTGGTACAGGTAAGTTAAAGAACCTGGGTAAAGATTTCGGTTCTGCAATCAGCGGTTTTAAAGCAGGACTTAAAGAAGATAATAATCAGAATTCAGATTTGACAGTGTCAAAGCATGAAGGTCAGAAAGAATAATAAGACAATGTTTGGTTTTTCATTATACCTGCTGCTGTTACTCTTAGCTGTATGCTTTTTAGTCTTAGGACCAAAGAAAACAGTAGAGATGGCATACAGACTTGGTATTCAGGCAAGAAAAGTAAAAAGCTATTACGATTCTTGCAAAAAAGAGTTTGGTCTTACCGATCTTGAAGCGGTAAAGAACTCTTTTTGTAATAGCTCAAAAGACATTGAGCAAAAAATAAACTCAATGTCTTATGTGCTCAAAAAAGCTATACGTTCAGATCCTCAGCAAATAGATAATGCAGTATCTGTAAGTGAAGGTAAAAAAGATGACTTGGCAGAAGTCAGTCAAAAGCTCAAGCCAAATTTAAAAACTCTGACTGAGTCTGAAGATAAAGAGCTTAAGCTTAGGATTGCATCCCTTGAAGTAGAGCTCATTAAGATTAAAGCCAAGCTTTTGCAAAGCAAAAACGAGAGCTTATAAGTAAGCAAACACCATGAAGAATAAAAAATCACAGCAAGATGACAAAATCTGCAACTCTCCTTTTGTCTCAAACCTTTTTGCACTGCGTAAAACTGTTCTTTTAAGCCTATTAGGTATCGCAGTTTGTATTGCTGCCTTAGCGCCTTTTACTAATCTTTTGTTTGATGAGGCTACTAAACCTCTTCTGTCATCACTGCCACAAGGCTCAAGAATGTTAGCTGTAGGAGTAGTCTCTCCTGTATTAGGTCCTTTAAAGGTACTGCTTTTTTGTGCCTTTGTACTCTCACTGCCATTTACCTTGTACATGATCTGGAGCTTTGTCTCACCAGCTTTATACAAACATGAAAAAAGAACCGCTCTGCCTTTTATCCTGTCATCAGTGGTCATGTTTGCAACAGGTACCATGTACTGCTATTTTGTGGTCTTTAGAGCGCTCTTTCCATTTATCGCTTCTTTTGCCCCAGAGACAGTGAACTTTGCTCCTGATATAGAGGTTTACATAAGCTTTCTCTTACATATGTTTTTAGCTTTTGGTCTTGCTTTTGAAACACCTGTTGCAGTGTTCTTATTAGCTGCAAGTGGAGTTGTGGAGTTAGAGAGGCTAAAAAAGGTCAGACGTTATGTAATTGTAGGTGCTTTTGCACTAGCAGCTGTATTAACACCTCCTGATGTTACCTCGCAACTTCTTTTAGCTTTACCTTTGCTAGTTCTTTATGAATTAGGTCTTATAGTAAGCTCAATCTTTTTAGCAAGGAAACAAAAAAAGCAAAACTCACTTGTAGTAGCTCCATAAGCTTCAATACGATTTACATATAAAATAAAAGTTGCACAAGACAGCTTTTATTTTAAGATTAGTCTTTATCAATTCTCAGAATTAAAGACCTGACTGAAGACGTATTGTCCTACCATATTGCCACCGGGGGTGGTGTAATGGGTCTTGTCATAATACAGAGCTTTACCACCATCAGTTCTGGTTCTGAACTTACCATCCCCAAGAGCCTGAGCTGCATTTCTGTCAACAAAGGTTACATTGTCTTTGCTCTTTGCATATTCACGAATAGCATTGTTAATAAGATCTCTTCTGTAGCCTAAGTAGTCTTTAGTAAAGTTGCATCTGTCAGTTTTGAAGATGTGTCTTAAAGCACTGTTCTGTAAATTAGCCTTTAAACAATTTACGATAGACTGACTGGTGTTAATACCTTGTCCTATGATGTAGAAGTTGAGCTTTGGATAATGTTGAATTTCAGAATCAAAGTCCTCAATTAAAGCTCTAATGAAATCATTAAAGCTTTCATCATTATCTTTTAAATTGAATTCTCTGATGAAATAGGTGTAATAAAAATCCCAACGGTTGCCAATTACAACTTTATCTCCATCCTGCATCTTATCCAGAACGTATTTGTAAATTCTGTAGAAAGTCTCTCTTTCTTCATGAGTAGAGATAACTTTTACCTTATAGCCTGAGAAGTTAGGACCATAGCCAATAGTCCCATGTATAAACATGAAATATAAAGGTCTTTTATTGATATCTCTTAAATAGTAGCTGTAATGCTCACTGTGAGAATCACCAACTACAAAGGTATGCGCCTTCTCATTCTGATTGCCAAGTTTATAAACCGGTACCTCATTTAAGGTCATCATGATCTTTGGTTTGTAGTTAAGATCTTTGATGGTATCTAACATCACCATCTTTTTGCCATAAGGATCAATGTAAGGGGAGAGTAGGTTTTTACCATCCTGTGAAAAAACAAAGACGGAGGCAATCATACTTAAAACATAAATTAAAGCTGACAGTCTGTTGCTTACCTGTCTTTTTTCAATATAGAGATATGAAAGTGATGTAAAGACAGCAACTAAGACAATTACCGAAAACAGGTGAAGGTATTTTGAACTGTAACCTAAGTCAAAGCAGAAGATGATAACAGGCCAGTGCCACAGATAAAGGGAGTATGAGAACTCACCTATAGAAGTTAATGGTCTAAAGCCTAAAAGAGAATGCTCATTATGAGCAAGGATAACTAAAGAGGTTCCAATAACAGTAAGTAAAGATGTAGATATATACCAAGCAGCACCGTTACTTAAAGCTGTAGTAAAAATTGAGTATAAAAATAAAGCTACACCTATAATTTCAGCTGTGTACTGAAGATACTGTCTCTTATCAAAGACTAAACTGTAAACAGTATCTTTGTAGAAGAATAGAACACCACCTAAAAACATTTCCCAAATTCTGGTATGAGTTAAAAGGTACCCCTGACCGCCTTTTGAGAAAACATAGGAACTTACAAGAGCCAAAGCTAAAACTGCGCACATAGCTTTAGGAAGATTCTTTAAGCCAAAGAGCTTTACCAACAGCAGTATTAAAAGAGGGTAGATGAGGTAGAACTGTATAGTAATGCAAAGGTACCAGGTATGTAGCAATAACTTTTCAGAAGAATCTAAGGCAAAGTAACCACCAGAGTGAGCAAAGCGATAGTTGCCTATGAAGGTTAAAGTATTGATTACCTCAAGTGAGAGCTCCTTATAGACGGATGGAAATAAAATAAAATAGCCTATGCCAAGACAAAAAGCGCAGACTGCTATGAGAGGAGGGAGGATCCTCAACAGTCTTCTTTTATAAAAAGCGCTTAAGGAAAAACTCTGGTTTTCTAATTTATAGACAATGCATGAAGTGATCAAAAAGCCTGAAATTATTAAAAAGATATCAACACCTAAAAAGCCACCTGAAAAGGTGGTAACAGTTGATGATTCAAATGACTTTAAAAGATCAAAAAAGTGGTAGAGCACTACCGCTATGATCGCAATGCCTTTAAGTCCGTCAATATCACTACGGAATTTAGCTGCCATAAGTTTTTCCTAAGATTTTGTGTGCTTTTTTACTAAAGCTCTGACTCTTCAAGGTTCTTATAATATTCTTGTTTTAAAGCAAAAGATGCTTTTGAGTAGTCTATGATTTGTTTTAACAGCTTTTCAAGCTCTTTATTCTTTGAGTAGTCAGCTGGTGCAAAATACTTAATTCTCTTATCGCGAATTAAAGAATGCACTCGCTCTTTATTTTTTAATTTTGGATCATAAACACCGATAGCCTGTCCTCCTAATGAGGTTACAAGTTTCATACAAGGAATATCGGTTTGACTGTCACCAATATAGACAATGTTGTCAAAAGGAATTCTTATGGATTCCTTTGGAAAATAACGGTTAACGTCATTGTCATTAACGTTTAGTGTGCCTTTAGAAATTCTAAACAAGAACTGAGTCTTATTGGTGAAGTTAATGTTCTGAGCAGGCCATACAGCAGTGCCATTTCTGTCATAGAAAAAAGCATTAGCGTAAATTGCCTTGAATTTATCGGCAATAGCTGTGCCTTCAATCATTTCTTTTAAGCCTGAGGAAATGATGTAGTGCTCAACTTCAATGCCACACTTTTTGCCATAAGCATTGATTCTGTCAAACCAGGTTTCAACTCCTTTGTAGAGTTGAACATTAGAACCGAACTCATGCAATTTATCTTTTTTTACCTGAAACTTACCTTTAGCCCCGTTTAACATCAGGTACATGTAAGACAGATTTGGATCCATCTCGTTTTCAACAGCAAGTCTTGTAGCAAGATCCCAGAATTCATCTACATTCTCATTGATTTGCTGAATATAGCCTTGAGCCTGCATTTCATATGGAGTTAGAGTTCTGTCAAAGTCATAACAGATAGCTAGAACATTGTTTTGATTATATGGCATATGTTTATTCCTTATTTCATCGTTGCAAGCTTACTCTAAAAAGATGAAAAAATATTTGATGTAACTAAAAAAGAGCACTTAAAAACTTGCGCCTAATAAAATTCACCTCCCACTAAGAAAATGACTAAACTGATGTGAAAATTGAAGAAAAAAGGTCATTTGCAGTGAGAAATGCATCTATTCGAAGAATTTGACTTAGAAATCTTACAAAAATGAGTACAATATGACTAAGTTTAGATTAGGAGCAACTATGTCAAATACACCTAAAACAGAGCATGATTACTTTCAGCAGTCAAAAGAATTGACCAATGAGCAGGAAAAAGAAGGTCAGACTTTATATGATCCATATAAGAATGCACCTTTGAGCATGAACGAAAGACTTTACTTTAATATATCAATCGTCTACGTAACTTTGATCTCTTCATTTGTGTTTGCCCTAGTGATGGTAGCAAGACCATCATTTTTCAGTGCTTTTTTAGGTTTGGTATGGGCAATGCCAGGTCTTTTTGTTTTAATTGGTTTTAACCGTGGCAGAGCAAAAAAGCGTCTGCGTACTTTTCATACCTTTATCTTTGTAGCAGAGCTTTTATTCTTATGCTACGTGCTCTTGTTAGTTGCAACAGCTGTAGCTTCAGCTAAACTACAAGACAGCTCACTGCTTTATACAGCTGTATATCCTGTGTTCTACGTCTTTTATGTACTAGCTTTAGAGTTTGGTATCTTTAGAATTGTAAAGAGGCATGAAGATGCTTATTACAATGAGAAACTAAAAGATCCTTTGAAAAAGAACTAGTACCAATAATCGCAAAACTAAAAAATTTGGAACTAAAAAAAAGTTTATAAGCAGTTTTTCTTAAAGAAAAACGATAAAAATGACATCCATTAAAAGTGAGTGTAATTATTTGTAGGGACTGACGTTAAAAAAGTTAATTTTAATTGTTGACAATTTTAAATTTGTCTTTATAATGTGTCTCCGTTGTCGAACACAAACGAAAATACCTGTTTAGGGGTATAGCCAAGTGGTAAGGCAGCGGGTTTTGATCCCGCCATTTCCCTGGTTCGAGTCCAGGTACCCCTGCCACTTTGATAAGTTTTGTTTGATAATGTAAGTGTTGGGGTATCGCCAAGTGGTACGGCAGCGGATTCTGATTCCGCCATTACCTAGGTTCGAATCCTAGTACCCCAGCCATCAGATAAGTGGCTATGTAGCTCAGTTGGTTAGAGCGCGGCACTCATAATGCTGAGGTCACTGGTTCGATTCCAGTCATAGCTACCAAACGACCACCTTTAGGTGGTTTTATTTTATCTGAATTCCAAATATCATTTCTTTTGGGGTATCGCCAAGTGGTACGGCAGCGGATTCTGATTCCGCCATTACCTAGGTTCGAATCCTAGTACCCCATCCATCTTGATTTTCCAAAGTCTAAATTTTTGCGCACAGGGATTATTGTCTTTACCTAGTCTTAACGCTATTTTGAGCCTAGATTTTAGGTTCAATCTCAAGCTGAAAATCAAAGTCAAAATTCCTAGAGCTGAGCTACCACTTTCTTTACCATCTCAACTAAAGAGTTGCCTTCAATATCAATAGCAAATTGAGAACAACCATAATCAACATAGACACGGTTTCCTCTTAAGGTAAGATTTACATCATCGTCTATGGCAATGATAAGTGCTTTTGTTAACAGCTTTAAGATTTCATCTTTCTTTTCAAGCTCGGTCATCCTAGTATCCTCTGTGTCATTACGTCATTTGAACTTACTTTAAAAACTTTACCATGAAATTTAACTTACCTTATGCTAACTACTCTCCATATTGGTGAGAATTTTAACGATCTTATGAAATAGAGCCACAGTTCACAAAATACATTACAATGTTCCACATATGGGCGGAAAGTAAACTTCTTTTCGACAACTTTTGAATATAAAAACTCATTGAAGCCATTAAATTAAACAATAAGACACAGGCTAAAACGAAATTTATCAAAGAGGCAAGCAAATGATCCCTAAGATATCTGACCTTCCACAGTTAGATCCTATCTATGCACAATATCTAAATGCTTTAAAAGTATCAGCTTTTAAAGGTGATGTGGAAAGTGCACATGCATCAAGATTGCTAGTTGCAACAGATAACTCTGTATATCAGAGAATGCCTCAGGGTGTAATCTTCCCAAAAGATAATGAAGATATCTCTATTGCTTTAAAGTTAAGAGCAACTCCTGTTTATGAGCGCTTAATTATCACTCCAAGAGGTGGTGGTACCGGTACTAATGGTCAGTCATTAAATGATGGTATTACTATTGACTGCTCTCGCTATATGAAAGCAACCTCAAACTTTGATGCTGATAAAAGAGAAATTTATGCCCAGTCAGGTGTCATCAAAGATGAGTTAAACGAATTTTTAAAACCATACGGTCTGTTTTTCTCTCCTGAGTTATCAACCTCAAGCAGAGCCTGCTTAGGAGGCATGATTAGTAATGATGCAGCAGGTCAGGGCTCATTACGCTATGGAAGAACTTCAACTCATATTAAAGATGTAACCGTAGTTTTAGCTGACGGTACTATCACTACCTTTGGCCCTGTAAGTGGAGAAAAACTGCAGGAGTGCCTGAAAAAAGAAGGTTTAGAAGGTGATATCTACCGTGGTTGCTACGCTTTATTAAAAGACAACCGTGATGAGATTGAAAAGATCTTCCCTAAATTAAACCGTTTTATGACAGGTTATGATTTAGACCACTCATATGATCCAAAGACTGATACCTTAAATTTAGCACGCCTAATCTGCGGTGCTGAAGGTACTTTAGCAGTGATCTGCGGTGCCACCTTAGATTTAACCAAGATCCCTGATTTTAGAGAGCTGATGGTTGTAAAGTATGAGAACTTTGACAGTGCCCTGCGTCATGCTGTAGATCTGATTGATGCTGGTGTGTTCTCAGTTGAAACAGTAGATTCAAGAGTTTTATCTTTAGCTAAAAAAGATACCATCTGGTCATCAGTTAAAGACTATATCCATGAAGTTGAAGGTCATGAGATCTTAGGTATCAATATCGTTGAGTTCAACGGTTATGATGCTGATACAGAAAGAAGTAAGTTAGAAAAAATCTTTGCTGCTGTAAATAAAAAGGCAGAGACTTTTGAAAACGGTATTTTAGGTGCACAGTTAGCTCAAACTCCAAAAGCTGTGAGTGCTATTTACGGTATGCGTAAAAAGGCTGTAGGTCTGTTAGGTGCAGCAGCAGGTGACAAGAAACTGGTTGCCTTCACCGAAGATACTGTAGTACCTCCAAGAAATTTAGCTGACTATATTTTAGAGTTTAGATCTTTATTAGACTCATTACATGTAACCTACGGTATGTTCGGTCACGTGGACACTGGTCTAATGCATGTACGTCCTGCTCTTGATCTTACAACTGACGAGGACAGAGAAAAATTAGTTACTATCTCTAATAAGGTTGTAGAACTGGTTAATAAATACCAAGGACAGATGTGGGGTGAGCACGGTCGTGGTTACCGTTCATGTTTTGGTGAGGTTTTCTTTAAAACATTATATCCTGTAGCACGTAAGGTAAAAGCTCTGTTTGATGCAAAGAATATCTTAAATCCTGGCAAGATCTGCGTTCCATTTGGTAATGAGACCGACAAGATTGTTTCAATTGACTCTCTTATGAGAGGCGATCTTGATAGAACCATACCATTGACTGTAAGACAGTCTTTTAAAGGTGCTGTAAGCTGTAACGGTAATGGACAGTGCTTTAGCTATCAGACCAGTGCTCTAATGTGTCCTAGCTACCGTTATACCAAGAACCACATCCGTTCACCAAAAGGTTTTAGTGAGTTAATGCGTGAGTGGATGAGACTGATGAATGACAGAGGTTATAATATTGCCTCTGAAGAAGTGTCACTAATGACCTCTTCTCCAAATCCAATTAACTTTGTAAAGAGAGTTATCAACACTCTTACAACTAAAAAAGAGGATTACTCAACTGAGTATTTAGAGAATATTCAGACCTGTCTGTCATGTAAATCATGTAAGAGTATCTGTCCTGCTCACGTAAATGCAGCAGATATGAACTCTCGTTTCTTAGCTCTGTACTACAGTCGTTATCTAAGACCTTTAATGGATATCTTAATCCTAAATGCTGAGTTTACTCTGCCTTTAATGGCCAAAGTACCTAAGTTATCCAATGCCTTCTTGAGCAACACCATCATCAAGTCATTAACTAAAAAGATCTTTGGTTTTGTGGATATTCCTCTGTTCAGTGAAAAGACTTTCCACAAAGAATGTCATGACAATGGTTTTGAAATCTTAACTGCGGATAAGGCAGCTAAGTCTGACTATGAAGTTATCATTGTCACCGATCCGTTTACTGTAAGTTATGAAGCTCATGGCTTGATTGCAATGGCTTCATTTATGAGAAACATTGGGTATAAGGTAGCTTTCTTACGCGCTTATGTAAACGGTAAGATCAAAGTTATCCGTGGTCAGAGAAGAAGCTTTGTTCATTTTGCAGCCAAGCAGGCAGCAAGACTTGAGCTAATTGCAAAATCAGGTAAGGCACTTGTAGGTTATGACCCTGCTTTGACAATCTGTTACCGTGATGAATATACTCAGATGTTAGGTGACAGATGCGCTGAGTTTGACGTAAAGCTCCCTGAAGAGTGGTTAAATGAGCAGTTTGGCACTAAGACATTTGTAGAGCGTTTTGCTAAAATTAAAGACAAAGTTGAACAGACTTCAAAAACAGATGAGTTTAAAGATCCTTATTTCTTATTTACTCACTGCACCGAAAGAGCTCTAATTACCCAGTCTCCAGTCCTATGGCAGACTTTAATGCAGCACTTTTTCATCAATGTAATTCCTGAGACAGTAGCCTGCTGCGGTATGGCAGGTTTATTCGGTCATATTGCCAAAAATCATGATGAAACCTATGCAGTTTATGAGAAAAACTGGAAGGGTAAGATTAAGTCTCATGACTTCAAGCACTGCTTAATTACAGGATTTAGTTGCCGTTCACAGGTACACAGAATGGAAGGCAAGGAAGCTGTGCATCCATTATTTGTCTTAAATGACTTATTAAATAAGGCATTGAAGTAATGAATTTTAAAGATCTGCTAGCCTATATCTTTGGAAGTGCGGTACTGTTTATAGTAGTACCATCTGTGATGATTTATCTTGGGGTAAATTATACATATGATTTCATGCCCATAGGTTTGACTAGCAGTATCTTTGGTGCAATCTGTTCAGCCGTTGGTCTGTTTTTTGTCATTTGGTCTAATTATGAATTGATTAAAAAAGGACACGGTGGAGCTGTAGTTTTAGGTAATGTAAAATTAACTAAACAAACTGATCGCTTGGTAACCGAAGGCCCATACTCTCTTTGCAGAAATCCTATGCATATGGGGATTGTCCTGTTTTATTTAGGTCTGTGTTGTGCTATAAATTCACTTATAACTTTAGTGATCCCTTGTTTATTTTTAATCTTTGCTCAAATCGTAGCTGTTTATATTGATGAGCCAAGACTTAAAAGAGATTTCCCTGAAGAATATTCACAGTGGGTACAAAAAGTACCTCAAAGGTTCTGGCCTAAACCTAAAAAAGGCTGATTATAAAAGGAGATTTTCATGACCATGATGTCGGGCGCACAGATGGTAGTGCGCACCTTAGAAGATTTAGGTGTTGATCGTTTATTTGGTTATCCTGGTGGAGCTGTGCTTGATATTTATGATGCTCTTCTCGAGTCCACAAAGATTAAACACATTCTAGGACGTCATGAGCAGGGCGTAGCCCATGCTGCCGACGGCTATGCAAGAGCAACAGGTAAAGTCGGTGTATGTTTAGTTACCTCAGGTCCTGGTGCTACTAATACTGTAACTTCAATTGCTACAGCTTATATGGATTCAATCCCAATGGTAGTTCTTACAGGTCAGGTAGGTACTCCACTTATTGGATCAGATGCTTTCCAAGAAGTTGATACTGTAGGTATCACAAGACCTATAGTAAAGCACTCATACTTATGTCAGTGCGCACTGGATATTCCAAAGTATATAAGACAGGCTTTCTATTTAGCTGCATCCGGCAGACCAGGCCCTGTTGTAGTTGATATTCCAAAGGATTGTGTAAGACCTTCATTACGCTTTGAATACCCAGAGCAGAAAGGTCCTGTAAAGTTACGTTCATACAACCCAACCATGCAGGGGCACCGCGGTCAGGTAAAGAGAGCTGCTAAATTATTAGCTGAGGCCAATCACCCTGTAATGCTAATCGGTGGTGGTGCTCAGTTATCAGGTGCAACTGATGAAGTGCGTTCAATTGCTCATCGCTTTAATGTACCAGTAACTGCAACCTTAATGGGCTTAGGTGTATATCCAAGTACTGATAGACAGTTCTTGGGCATGTTAGGTATGCACGGTACTTATGAAGCAAACCTTGCTATGGATAAGGCAGACTTGGTCTTTGCTGTAGGTTGCCGTTTTGATGACCGTGTAACCAATAACTTATCTAAATTCTGTCCTGCTGCTAAGATTGTTCATATTGATATTGATCCTGCTTCAATCTCAAAGACAGTAAATGCTGATATTCCAATCGTAGGTGATGCTAAGACCGTTTTAAATCAGTTCATTGATGCTTTCAATGAGTTTGATTTAAAAGAGAACGAGACTGCGATGAAACAGTGGTGGGCTGAGATTGAGAAGTGGCGTCATATCGATTGCCTGAATTACCGCCATGACGAGAATTTAATTCAGCCTCAGGAAATCATTGAAGCTGTTTATAAGGCAACTGACGGTAAGGCTATCATTGCAACCGACGTAGGTCAGCATCAGATGTTTACAGCTTTATACTATAAGTTCGATGAACCTCGTCATCTGTTAACCTCAGGTGGCTTAGGTACTATGGGCTATGGTTTCCCAGCTGCAATCGGTGCTAAAGTAGGTGAGCCTGATAAAGAGGTTTGCTTATTTACAGGTGACGGTTCATTCCAGATGAATATTCAGGAGTTATCAACCTGTTTAGAGTTTGGTATTCCACTTAAGATCTTTATCTTAGATAACCACACATTAGGTATGGTTCGTCAGTGGCAGAAAATGTTCTATCACGGACACATCAGTTCTACTAACTTAAACTCAAATCCTGACTTTATCGCTTTAGCTAAAGCTTATGGTCATGAAGGCATCAGAATTGAAGATCCTAAAGATCTTGAAGCTGGAGTAAAGAAAGCATTAGCTATGAAAGATAAATTAGTGATTGTAGATATTGTCTGCAACACTGATGCTAAGGTTCTGCCTATGCAACAGATGGGTGGCAGTATGTCAGACATGTTCCTAAATGAGGATTAGTATGCGCCAGGTTATTTCAATCTTATTAGAAAACGAAGCTGGAGCTTTATCGAGAGTCGTAGGACTGTTCTCTCAGCGTGGCTACAACATTGAGAATATTACTGCAGCTCCAACTGAGGATAAATCAATCTCAAGAATCACCATCTTAACAGAAGGTGACGGCACTGTAGTTGAAAGAATTACCAAGCAGTTACATAAGTTAGTTAATGTAATTAAGGTGTCAAGCCAGCAGGATAATTCATGTGATATCGTAGAGCGCGAGATCCTCTTTGTTAAGGTACAGGCAGTAGGTCATACCTTAAGAGAAGAAATTAAGACTTTATGTGATATCTTTAAAGCTGAAATCGTGGATATTACTCCAGAGCTTTACATCCTGCAGTTTGTGAACACTTCATTTGAAGTGGACAGATTTTTAAAGGCTGTCTCAGAGCAAGCTGAAGTCATTGAAACCGTGCGCTCAGGCGTGTGTGGTATCTTCAGAGGCGAGCATTCACTGCATTCTTAATTTACAATATTTAAGTATAGAGCCTCGCAGTGCGGGGCTTTTTAAATTATGACAGAGCAAGAATTTACAACTTACAAAACTGAGCTTTTAGCAAAAGTAGAAAAGCTTTATAAAAACGATGAATTATTTAAAATCATCGACCTTTTAGAGAACAGTGAGCTTGATTTTGAGCTGTGCATGGAACTAGTTAGAACCTATATCAATGCAGCTAACAGAACCTCTGATCCTTTTTCTTTATTTGAAAAATCTGAGATTTTATTAGATAAGTTCTCATTAGAAGGTAAGATTTCAGCTAAATACCATTTTTTAAGAGGCTATATCCTCTTTAAGAAAGGACTTATTTCCGATAGCTTAATCCGTTTTGAAGAAGCACTAAAACATGCTTCAGTTATGGATGGTCAGCTGTTCTCAAACATCACCATCATGATTGATAATGCCAAACGTCTTTTAGATAAAGCTGAGTTTAAAGGTTTAGATGAGAAGGACTCAAAAGAGCTTTTATCTTTTGTAGAAAAGAACTTTGGTAAAGTAAATCACTTATGTGAGTTCTCACATGTTTCTCTGTATCAAATTGCACCTACAAAAGAGCATGACTACAACCTGATTGTAAGTGTTGGTTTGAGTGGTAAAAACACAGAGTCAAGTTCAGAGCTAAAACAAGAGAATATAGAGCTCTGTCTTGCACTGCCAAAAGACTACAGATTTAATAAAGACTCAAAATCAGCATTTGAGATTTATATGTTAATTGAGATAATAAGCTATCTTATAACTGAGAAAAATCCTGTAGGTTTTGGCTATTATCTTGAAAAGGAAAATGGCTTTTCAAAGAGAACTGCTTTTACCGGTGCGATGCTAGCTTCATTAGGAGAATATCCTAAAGAGAGCCAGTCGGTTATCTTATCCTCTGGTCGCAATGTCAATTTCTATGAATTGTTGCCACTGCGTCCTATGGAACTTAATTTTAGAAAAACTCACAGTGCGCATGAACTGTTAGAGCTTTTCAAAGAGCATCTTATAAAACTGACACCTTTTATCAGTACTCGAGATGATGTCTGCCAGAGACTGAATAAAGAGTAGAATAGTAGGTCATTAAATCAGGTTAAATGCCAGATTACAGAATTTTATTTGTAGTAAGCGAAAAAAGAGGAGGCTGCAGCTATGAAATATAACCGACAGATCACAATAAACTATTGCTTACTAGTACGAGTGCGCTAATGACTGTTTGCCTTACATGGCATATTTGATTTGATGTTTTAAAGATTAAAAAAGATTTTAGAGATAAAAAATATGGAACAGTTAAACGGTGCACAGCAGGTTGTTAGAGTTTTAGAAGATCTTGGAGTAACCAGAATTTTTGGTTATCCAGGTGCTGCTGTTACAGATATTTATGATGAGTTATATGACTCAAAGAAAGTTGTTCATACACTAGCCCGTCACGAGCAGGGCGCAGTTCACATGGCTGACGGTTATGCCAGAGCTACAGGTAACGTAGGTGTAGCTATCGTAACTTCAGGTCCTGGTGCTACTAACACTGTTACAGCTTTAGCTACAGCTTATGGAGATTCAATTCCACTAGTTTTAATTACAGGTCAGGTAAGTACAGATTTAATTGGTACTGATGCTTTCCAGGAAGTTGATACTATGGGTGTTACAAGACCTGTTGTAAAGTACAGCTTCTTATGTAAAAAGCCTGAGGATATCGCTAAAAATTTACGTAAAGCCTTCTTTATTGCTTCAACTGGCAGAAAAGGCCCTGTAGTAGTTGATATTCCAAAGAACTGTCAGAGCAGAAACTATTTCTTTGATTATGATACCAACCCTGATGTAAAGATCCGCTCCTATAATCCTACCGTTTATGGTCATAAAGGACAGATAAAAAGAGCTGTAAACGAGATCTTAAAAGCTTTGCACCCAGTAATGTTAATCGGTGGAGGTGTAGTGCAGGGAGATGCAACAGGAGAAGTTTATAAGATTGCTAAAAGATTAAACTTACCTGTTGTAAGTACTCTTATGGGTATCTCAGGCTATCCAGCTTCAGATCCTAACTATTTAGGTATGTTAGGTATGCATGGCTTGTATGAAGCTAATGAAACCATGCACCACTCAGATTTAATCTTTGCAGTAGGTACTCGTTTTGCTGATAGAGCAACTAATAAAGTATCTAAGTTCTGCCCTGATGCAACTATCGTTCATATCGATGTTGATCCTGCTTCAATTTCAAAGACAGTTCAGGCAGATATCCCAATTGTAGGTGATGCTAAGACTGTTTTAAATCAGATCATTTCTACATTAGATGAGTCTGATACTTCAAAGCAGCCTGATTTAAAGCCTTGGTGGGATGAGATTAACACCTATAAGCAAAAGCACTGCTTAGCTTATGCTAAAAAAGACGGCATCATCAGACCACAGGAAGTAATCGAGACTATCTCAAGAGTAAGTCATGAGTTAGGAATTGACCCATACGTAACCACTGATGTAGGTCAGCATCAGATGTTTACAGCTCAGTACTTTAAGTTTGAAAAGCCACGTCATTTCATTACATCAGGTGGTTTAGGAACTATGGGCTTGGGCTTCCCAGCAGCTATCGGTGCCAAGTTTGCAATTCCAGATGCAACAGTACTTTGTATCTCAGGTGACGGCTCTTTCCAGATGAATATGCAGGAATTGGCCGTTTGCAGAAAGTACAATTTACCAGTTAAAGTTTTCATTCTGGATAACTCTGTATTAGGTATGGTTCGTCAGTTCCAGACTGTGTTCTATGATCACCGCTACAGTGCTACAAATCTTGATGGAAATCCTGACTTTGTAAAACTGGTTGAAGCATATGGCTTTAAGGGTATTAGAGTAACTGATGAGAGTAAACTTGAGAGCACTGTAAGAGAAGTACTCAAGGCTAAAGATGAGTTTATCTTAGTGGACGTTATCACTGATACTAATACAAAGGTAATGCCATGGTTAAGAGCTAATGGCTCAATGGTTGATATGATGTTAAATGATGAGGAGAACAAATAATGAGACACGTAATTTCCATTCTGATTGAAAATGAGGCTGGTGCTCTGTCACGTGTCGTAGGTTTGTTCTCACAGCGCGGTTATAACATCGACAGCTTAACCGTAGCTCCTACAGATGATGCAACCTTATCACGCTGTACTATCCTAACCTCCGGAGATAAAAGTGAGGCTGAGCAAATCACCAAGCAGTTGCATAAGCTTGTTTGTGTATACCGTGTATCAGCACTTTTAGATGAAGCTGAAGGTGGTATTGAGCGCGAAATGGTCCTTGTAAAGGTAAGCACGCCTAACCGTAATGTAAGAGATGAAGTTAAGAGTTTAGCTGATATCTTTAACGCCAAGATCATTGATGTTAATGCGGAGATCTTTACTTTAGAGTATGTGGGCAATTCAGATGAAACTGATAACTTTATCAGCACCATCTGCAAGTTAGCTGAAGTAATCGAAGTTGTACGTTCTGGTGTCTTAGGTATTGCTAAAGGCACTCACTACATGAAGCCTTAATTACCTATAAATTAAGGTAATCAAAAGGCTAGCGCAAGCTAGCCTTTTGATTAACATTCAAAGCAAATCTAACAAAGCAAATCTATTTATCGATAGTAAAGCCAACAGAAGGACCTTCTGATTTATCCTCTTCTTTACTCTCTCCATCAACATCGATAACCTTATTATTCTCAAGAGCTTTTAACTCTCTAGATGAGTTGGCATCAAACTTATCTATCATGGATTTAAAATTACCTTTGCCTTTATAAAGTCTGTTCTCAAGCTCATCTACGCTGTCTCTTAATTTCTTTTCAGCAGAGGTTATTTTTTCACAAGAGTCGATGACGTTATTGAACTTTGCGTTAATCTTTTGAGCAAATGAAGCTAAATCCCTCATTCTGTCAGATTGCTCTGCTAATACCCATAAGTTGCCCACTACTCTTAGAGCAGGTAATAAAGTAGAAGGGGATACTAAAAAGATCTTATTCTGCGCAGCTCTATCATATAGGGCAGAGTCAGCATATAAAGCATCAGTTAACGCAGCATCAACTGGTACAAACATAAAGACAAAGCTTGGACTGTTCAGAGATTCATATGAGCTGTAATCCTTTTTTATAAGCTCATTTAAGTGAGAATTTAATGAATCAATATGAGCTTTCATTGCTGTACTTTTATCACTCTCACTTTGAGCATTGATAAATGATGTATAAGCAGTAAGTGAGCACTTAGCATCAATGATTAAGCAATGGTTATCAGGCAGTCTAACGACAGCATCCGGACGACCTCTCTCTCCTAAACTTCTGTCACCAGCTACCTCTCGTTCATACTCAATGCCTAATCTTAAACCTGAAGCATTTAGAACTCTTTCTAGCTGTAACTCACCCCACATACCCTGAGATTTACCTCCAGAGCGCAGAGCTTTGGCAAGCTCTTCGGCCTGTTTTGACAGTGTGGAATGTGATTCTTCTAAGATTTTTATTTCCTTTTGCAGTTCACCTGAGCGTCTTGCATTACTCTCCTGTGTCTGAGCAATATAGTTCTTGAAGTTAATGAGTTCTTCCTTTAATGGATTAACTACCTGTGTAAAGTTCTCCTTTGAAGTCTTTGACAGATCTTCGGTTCCTGCCTTCACAAGGTTGTGCCCCATTACCTTTAGCTGTTCCTGCAGCTCTTTATATGAAGTGTCAAAGCGCTTTTGCAGTTCCTGGTTCAGTACTCTGTTGGACTCAATATCCGAACGCAGTGACGCATTCATGGCATTGAGTGAATTTACGCTGGATACTGCATCGTCATACTTTACCTTTAACTCAGACAGTTCTTTTGTAAGACGGCTGTTGTCAAAATCCAATCTGTCGCGTTCCGAGACAAGAGAGGTTCTCTCAGTATTTAAATTATTGAGGTTATCCTGCAGGACTTTTACATATTCACTGCTCTTTGTAAGTGCCTCTTGAGCCGAATGCAGGTTGGCAGCATCGGTTGCACTCTGTTCGGTAAGTTTTGAATTTTCTTTTGAAATTTCAGTAAATTTATAAATAAAAAAACAGAGCAGCAGTGCCAGTAGCACCATCACAAGATTAGGAAGGGTAAGCAGGTTTTCCATTGATAAGCCCTAATTTCCATAAAGACTAAAATATATCTTTTTGCATCAGCAAACTAATTCAAAACACAGCTGATACAGACGGATAAATAAGAGATTTTACTTTCACAAGTAAATTCCTTAATAAGCATTAAGTGTAGTTTTATTATATAACAAAACCTATACAAATAGTTATTATATTGAAATAAATTCACAAAATATGATAAATGAAAAGGTGGTGAAGAAAACAGCTTTATCGTCAAGTTATGTTTTACGTAAGAACGGAATCAGAACAGTGAATTTTAAAACGTTTATAAGATAAGGCTCCAGCCATACTGACTGGAGCAAACAGGAAAGAAGTGGTGGTTATTTATCCTGACATAGCTCCAGGTTCTCTGGATCAATTTCTACAACACTTTTGTCGCTTTCCTTTTCAAACCTGAATTTACCATCTTTTGTACCTTCAAGTATAAGTCCCGGCTCCTTAGTGTCGATTGTGCACATTCTCATCTTGCCGTTGACAGTGTTCTTTTTGATTAACTCCTGCTGCATCTGACCTACCATGGCAAGCTGCTGCAAACCTGGATTGTTAAGAACTTCGCTGTTCAGACCATCTGAAGAAGCAGACTGTCCGTTCTGGGCTTCAAGACTGGCTCTGGCTTCCTGTTTATTCTTTTCACGCTGTTTTGCTCTTTCCTCATCCATGACCTGCTGGATTTCGAGAAGCGTCTTGTCCTTGCCGTTAATCTCATTGAATTTTTTAAACCTTTCTCTTGCAAAAGTACAGTGACCAAACGGCAGTTTCTCTTCAGTTAAGATAGCGGCGGTATGCATTTGTACGTCAGTATGATTCCTAAATGGCAGGTCTGTTAAGTCAACATTTTCTGGTGCAATCAAGGTGAACACGTTAAAGTTATCATCCTGATCAAAGTACATAGCCATATTGCAGTCCTCGTCAAGAAAATAGTAGACAGACAAAACTCCCATGCTCTTAGCATAGGATTCATCTTTTCTTGTTCCTAGAGTTAATCTGTTATCAAGAGCTGCGTTAATCTTTGCATAAGGAACTCCATACAGACTGTCTCCATAGTTGTCGATCATATAGCTAAGATCTTTGTCACCAGATATACCGATTGAACTGAGTGTACCGTGAACAGCACTCTGTCCCACTTTTATAAAACCGTTGTACACGGAACAGCCTGTAGCAAGAGACAGGCATAATGATGCTACACACATTACCTTTAAAGCTTTTTTTGACATGTTTTTTTCTCTTTGAATTTTTGTTAGCTGTATCTGAAGATTTATGATTTCAGAGCGTATTTATTTTACAGGAAAAGCAAAATGAACGATTTCTTAAGATGATAAATTTCAAATCGATGTCAGAAAATGTGTGGCAGTCCAGAAGTATTCAGCTTCACTCAGATTTAAGTTGGTCAATATATAAAGAGCATCTGAATTTAGACAGAATATATTCTTCTTATGAAGTGGAGTGAGATGATCTGAAAAGTTCTGATGAGGAGCTGTTATAAAGCCCGTTCATGGTCGTGAACGGACTTTTTAGACTCGGATTTGTGTGTCATAAAACTCTGCAAATCCGTAGAATGAGTTTATTACTGTCAGATCCTGAATTTACCGACAGTATTGTTCATTCTGACAGTGATGTTACTGAAGGATGAAGAACATGATTCAACATTATGGGCTGTATCTGCCATATCCTTTGTAATTTCCTTGATTGACTGCAGATTTGATGACATTTCCTTGGAGGTGCTTGACTGCTGTTCGGTTGCAGTGGCAATTTGAGTTATTTCCATGTTGACATCACCTATCTTGGAAGTCATCTGTGTAAGAGTATTTTGCAGCTGTTCGGCATTTTCAGCAATCTTAACCATTTTCTCCACGGTCTGAGTGATGGATTCATTGGCTTTATTCACACCGTCAGATACTGTTGTAATCATAGATGAAATCTGTTTTGTAGCTGATGCTGATCTTACAGCCAGAGCTCTGACTTCATCGGCCACGACAGCAAATCCCTTTCCGTATTCTCCTGCACGGGCAGCTTCAATAGCAGCATTGAGTGCCAGAAGATTGGTTTGAGATGCAATCTCGTCGATGGTTGTAATAATGGTGTTGATTTCCTGTGTCTTTTTATCAAGAGCAAGAATCAGCTGGGCATCCTCTTTTGTCTTTTGTGAATGGGCTCTTATCTCATTGACCGTGTTCTCAACTGACAGCATACCATCGTGAGCCATAGCCATGCTCTGCTCTGAGCTTGCAGCTGCAAGATTACAGTTGGATGAGATTTCCTGAGATGTTGCAGCCATCTCTTCGGATGCAGATGAAACAGAAATCAGTTTATCAAGAACATTGCTTGCCTTGGTATCTATGTCTTCTGATATCCTGGTCATTTCAGAAGATGATGTTCCAAGGACGGAAGCGTCAGAACTCATTTCCCCGATTATTTTCTGCAGACTTTCACGCAGATGGTTAAGATTCTTTCTTAGTTTTCCAAGTTCATCAGAACCTAAATATCCCACTTCCTGTGTAAGATTTCCGTCACTGAATCTGTCGGATGCTTCTGCAAGAATGCGTATTCTTGAAGTGATTGATTTTGAAAGTTTGATAAAGAAGAAAGCATTTAAAACAAGTACAAGCAGCAGAAATACAATTGTAACTGTAGGATTTACGTCTGAGCTTAAATTTTCTGATGACTGTTTTGAATATTCTTCAAGCTTCTTTTCAAGTGTGGCTGTATGTTTATCAAAACTGTTTCCGATAGGAACTAGTTTGTTACGGATCACAGCTGTAGCCTCTGGAACCTTTCCCTGAGTGCAGAGTGCTGTAAGTTCATTTTTAACTACAGAGTCGTAATCTGACAGATCCTTTAACAGAGTCTGGGTTTCTTCTTTAGTAAAGACAACGTTTAACGCATTTACAGTATCAGTAATGCTGCCGTAGTCTTTAGCGTATTTTTCCTTCAGTGCAGAGACATCACCATTTTTGGCAGTAGGCATTTTGATGGCAGTGATTCTCAGTTCCTTAAACAGTCCCGTAAGCACTCCTAACTCATTGACAGAAGGAATAATCTCATTTACTACAGTGTCTGATGAATTACTTGCCTTAACAGCTTTGTAGGTTGATATAATTCCTGCAAGTAAAAGCAGGATAAAGCTGACAGAAAGTATAAAAGTAAATTTTCCTTTTATTGACAGTTTTTCAAAAAGATTCATGTTTTTGTCCCGAGAATATCGTATTTTTTATAATATCGTTATGCAGTGTCAGATTTCACCACAACATAAAAATATACACATATGACTAATAAAATAAACTTAATGTTTAGAAAAATTCCCATTAGGTCACATTTACCGTATCAGAATTGTAATATTTTGTGATAAATTTTAATTTGGGCTTTTTGAACTGATACGGAAAATAATACTGTTTTTAAGCTGTACAGGGAAAACTGCATGAAGGAACTTTTTTCTGAAAGTGAATATACTGATTCTGACAATTAGATTAGATTGTGAAACTGTGCTTTTTGAATATGTAGCAGGTATAAAAAAGTCAGAATTTTTATTTGTCTCACAAAATATTACTACAAAAAATATGTTTTAACATATTGTATTATAAAGAATTTGTATTAGTAACTGTAAAACATGTTTTTACATCTTTGCATTCAACAATACAAAGGTTACAAAAAAGGTTCGGTCACAGGACTGAACCTTTGTATAAGGATTTTAACAATGCTGTTTTTTTGTCAGGATCGTCTGACTATTCACCATCAGTTCTGGAGATAACAGCTGTTTTAGCATCGGTCTCATCAGGTACAGGCCCGAATCTGTTTTCGGTCTCATCACCTTTTCTAATGGTAAGAATGAAATAAAAGATCCATCCTGCAAGAGTAATAATTACTCCCAGGAAGATCATTAAACCTAATGCTGCATATGATGAATATGGATTTGAGACAACATTTGAGTAAGCACTTGCAATCATAATTACAGAAATTATCAGAGCTGCATAAGGGATTAAAACAAAGAAGCCTGATTTGTTAATATCGTGCATACGGCGAACTGCTACAGCAATATTAGGAATGATCACAGCCAGCGATACAATAATGGAGACAGCTGTTCCCAGAAAAGGGATTACATTTAAGAAACTGATTAAAGATACATAGATAAACACAAAGAAATAGGTTGGCCACCAGAACTCAGCACGGCCTGCACGTCCACTGAAGTTAAGATAGTTTTTTATGTAAACCTTTTTCATGGCATCTAAAAATTCAAGCTTTAAAGGTGCAGGCAGATTTTCAGCCTTTCCGTAAGCAGATGCAGGATCAGATGGAAGCACTACAAGGTAGGCTAAATATGCGTTGAAAAGGGCACTTAAAGCACCTAAAAACTGTGAAAAACTCAAAAGTCCAACACTGAATGAAGAATAGCCAATACCAGCAATTACAAGTGCCACAATACCAAGCCCAAAAGGTACCAGAATGTACCAGGCAGGCTTACCTACATCATGCAGACGTCTAGCACTTACTGCAAGAAGTGGAAGAATTACTGCAAGAGTGTAAAGCACAAAAATAATTGTTCCCAAAACTGGAACAATTAAAAGTATGCCTGCGATTATGAACAGGAAAAGAATGCTTACCAGTACAGAAAAGTACTCTGTTCTTGTAGCTCTGCCACTGAAGTTGACATAGTTGTTTTTAACTGAATTCAATGCCAGCTTGAAATATGAAATTAAGGTTTCCATGAGGTTGTCCTTGTTAACATTTGATCATCTGTTCTCTATCATTAAAAGCACAGTGTAAATGCGATTATACATTCTCATGGGGGCAGGTAAACTTTAAAACAATTAAAAAAGCGGACCAAGATCCGCTTTTTATTGAGATAAGTTAAAGTTATTCTATTTATTCAGGCTGTGGACCAAAACGGTTATCTCCAGGAGTACCTGCCTGACAGATAAATACAATGTAAACAATCCATGAGATGAAGTTTACAAATGGAATCATACCTAACAGCCAGAATACCAGAACCAGCCAGCCTGATCTGTTGGTGTCGTGCAGTCTTCTGATACCTGCTGTGAATGATGCAATTGAACCTACAATAACGTAAAGTGCAAATATAATTCCAATAATTAAAGCTAAAGTAGAATCTGCTCCTAAAGCTGCAACAATGAGTCCAACGATTAAACCGATAACGAAAAATGACAGCTGAAACCACCAGAACTCAGAGCGTGATGCTCTGCCTGAAATGGTAAGAGTCTTTTTAATACAGGTTTTAACTGAATCTAAAAATGTCATATTGACCTCTGTAAAAAAGTAGTAAATATAAAAAAAGCTTACAAGCCTAAGTTTTTACCATCATATCCGAATGTCTGTGTTATTTGAATTTTATGCGTTTTATGTTCAAATATTGTGCAATATAATGTACAGCAACTGTTAAGGTTTGTTAAAGAATGAAATCTTCAGAAATGAGCATTTTCAGCTTTCATTAAAAATACAAAAGCCTGCTTGAAGCAGGCTTTTACAGTTGAACTTATTTATCAACAGAGATTTGACTGCTAGTCTTTCCTGTCACCATTGGCAAACTCTTTTGCGATCTTTTCCTCTTCCTGAGCCAGATACTTATGAATATCAATCTGAGCTCTTACTTGAGGATCACCTGGCTGAGCCTGAACATAAACGTTCTTCTGCTCGGCATCAATGATTCTTGCCTTACGGTTATCCTGTTCCTGAAGTTTTAAGATACCCTTGATACGTTTCTGCAGTTCAGGATCTAATATTCTTGCACCAACTTCAATTCTTAAATCAAGGTTTCTCTTCATCCAGTCAGCTGATGAGATGAATAACTCCTCATCACCGCCGTTATTAAACAGCATTACACGAGGGTGCTCTAGGTATCTGTCAACAATAGAGGTGATATAGATATTCTCAGATAAACCTTCAACACCAGGTTTGAGAGAGCACATACCACGAACCACACCGCGGATCTTTACACCAACCTGTGAAGCTTCATAAAGTTTGTTGATTAAAGGTACATCAACTAAAGCATTTACCTTAAAGTGAATTGATGCATACTGACCCTGTTTTGCAAAATCAATTTCACGGTCAATCATAAACTTAATTCTGTCACGAGCATTTAGTGGTGATACTAATAGGTTCTCAAACACAGGTCTTGTATATGGGTATTCAATAAAGCTAAAGACATCGTCAACTTCTTTGGTGATCTTCTCATTAGCAGTAAAGAGGGCAAAGTCTGTATAGATCTTAGCTGTCTTTTCATTGAAGTTACCGGTACCTACGTGAGCATAACGTACGATTCTGTCGTCATCCTCATGACGGGTAACTAAGCATAGTTTTGAATGGATCTTTAAGGTTGGTAAACCGAACAGAACCTTAACACCAGCCTGAGTTAAACGTGAAGCCCACTTTACGTTGTTAGCCTCATCAAAACGAGCTTTTAACTCTACCACTACGGTTACACTCTTACCGTTGTTAGCTGCATGAATTAAAGAGTTAATTACACGGCTGTTGCTTGCAACGCGGTAAATATTGATCTTAATTGAGCTTACCTTTGGATCATATGAAGCATAACGTAAGAACTCAGTGAAGTAATCAAATGAGTAGTATGGGTAGTAGAGTAAAATATCTTTTTTAGAAATAGCTTCAAAAGGAGTTTCAGCCATTTCAAACTGTGATGACTTAATCTCAGATAAGGTAGGATTTTCCATGTCATCACTGCCTAAGCTTGGGAATGACAGGAAGTCTTTGAAATTGTGGTAACGGTTACCTGCCATCATGGAGTCAATAGAACTCATCTTAAGTTCTTTTGCCATGAATTTAACCATGTTTTCAGGCATCTGAGCATCATATGAGAAACGTACAGGCATAGCGTTCAAGCGTTGTTTTAAAGCCTCAGACATATTCTCAAGCACTGATCTGTCAATATTTCCTAAAAGGTCATATTCAGCATCACGATTCATTTTAATTGAGTAAGCTTCAATTTTGTCATATGAGAATAAACCGCTGAAGATCTTATGAATACCTACACGAATTACATCATCTAAGAACATGAAGGTAACTGATTTATCAACTGAAGGCAGTCTGATAAATCTTGGGAGCTTGTCTGTAGGGATCTCAATTAGAGCATGATGTACAGTGTCTCCTTCTGTCATATCAACTAGAAGGTAGGTAAACTCGTCTTTTAAGAAAGCAACTAAGTCGGTGTCTTCATCAATGATAACTGGGTTGATGTGCTTTAATACATGGTGCTTAAAGTAAGCGATAACCCAGTCTTTTTGCTCTTTTGTAATAGAGTCTTGGTCTCTCATAAAGATATTATGATCAGCTAACTCTATTAAAAGCTGCTTATAAATATGGTTTAAGGTTTTCTGATAACGGTTAGCTTCATTTTGTACATTTCTTAAAAGATGTACTTTATCTTCATTATCCCCTTGAGCTTTATTGATAATAATCTGTCTTTTTAACTCAGCAACTCTAACTTTAAAGAACTCGTCTAGGTTGCTTGAATAGATACCTAAAAATCTAACTCTTTCAATTAAAGGAACTGAAGGATCGGCTGCTTCCTGTAAAACTCTTCCGTTAAATGAAAGCCATGACAGCTCTTTTGGCATGATTTCGTTATCGTAATTTACGTCTGTCATAAAAACCTCAAAAAGTAATAATGTGAGCGCAAAGTTGTTTGTAATATGGACGTTGTTTGAACAATGAAACTGTAACCTGATAAAACAGGTAAGGATCATACAAACAGATTGTTAACAAAAAGTCTTATCAAATGTTAAGTTTATGTTAAGACAATTTAGACAAAATTGTTTTGATACAGCTTTATTTTTTTAAATGATTTTCTGTATCATCAGAAATTTCTTGTTTATTTTCAAAGGAATTATCTTGAATTTGAGCGTTATTGCTCTCTTCTTCAGAGACAATATCAAAGACGTTTCTGAATAAGACAGAATCTGACAAAAAGACTGAAGCATTGACGTTGTCATGCTTGGCTGACTCACTTAACATTTGAGCACCAATCTTTACAGTCTTAGGATCTTTTACAAAAATTCTGCCCAAAATGTTGTAGCCTTTACTGATACCTAAAAGGTTAATTACACGTAAAGACCAGTAAGCTCCATTCTCATAGTCATTATGAGCATAGTAAAGTTGAGATATCTTAGCTGAGACAGTAGCTTTGGTAAGATAATAGCCACGATATTCAGTAAGTCCTGAAACTGCAGCCTTTTGCAGACACTTTTCAAATTCTAGGTTCAGATCTTTTCTTTGGAAAAAGTACTTATCCTCAATCAGTCCTCTGTAAAAAGACTTGGCATTATCAGGTACATCCTTAGGAGGAAGGGATGAGAGATACATTGATAAAACATCAGGTGCAGCATTCATGTCACCTGTAGTGCACTTTTTAGTTAAGTCTAAAAACTTTAAGGAGAGGGGACTGTCTTTTTGAGTAGATGTGTCTTTTAGAGGGACAACAATCTTATCCTCAGTCTCATCTTCAAGGGTACAGCCCTGAATAAAAACAGAAGAGCAGATAACTATCGTTACAGAAAAAATAAAAGACGCAGATTTTACAAAACTACGTCTAAAAAAAGCGAAAGAATTTTCGCCTTTTTTATTTAATCTTGATGAGTTTTTGCTATTCAGGAAGATCAAAGTCTGCTGCCTTTCCACCGTTAGGTGCGCTCTTCAGCCCTTCACCGAAGGTTGTAGGTTTCTTGTAGTCACCTGACATATCAACTAAGGTATCACCATTGAAGAGTAATACTAGCTTCTGTACAGTAGGAGAGCTCCAACCTTCACGTTTGAAACAAACGTAATACCAGCGTGACTTGTCATAAGGATCGATGAGCATTGGAGTTCCCAGAACGAAACGAACCTGTTCTGCAGACATTCCATAAGCTAGCTGGTTTACTAGATCCTGCTCAACATAGTTACCTTGGTTCAGATCAGCTCTATAAGCACAAGAAGTTGTCAGAAGGGAAACTGTGGTGGCAAAAACAGCTACAGATAGTAATTTCTTAATTTGCATAATAAATCCTTTGTTACTTTGGAAATTGTAGCAAAAAAATCATTGCTTAAAATTAGAAAAGCAAAGATTTTTACTAAATTTCTGATACCGGTCTTGAATTTTATTTAGCGTAACCCCATGTATTCTTAAGCGTTAATTCTACGAATTTTTTAAGAGATAAAAATGCAGACTGAAGAAACACAAATGCAACAGGCTTTTGAAAAAGCACAGGCAGAAGCTCAAGAAAGAGAGCAAAAGCAAGAAGAAAAGGCTCAAGAGGTCCAGACTAATGGTGAAAACCAAGCTCCACAAGATGCAGCAAATGCTACACCTAATGACAATGAGTCAGAAATTGATTTTGATCCAAAAGAGCTTGTAACTGAAAACGAGCAGTTAAAGTCTCAGTTATCTGCACTTGAAGCTAAGTACAAGGCTGATAACGATAAATTAGTCAGAGCTTTAGCTGAGTGTGAGAACCAGAAAAAGAGAATTGAAGCTGACGTTGAGCGTGAGCGTAAATTCGGCAATGAAAAGATTTTAAAGGCTTTAATTCCAGTAGTTGATTCTTTAGAGCTTGCTCTAAAGCATTCAGATGTTAACGATCCTGCAATTAAGCCTATTGTAGAAGGTGTTCAGAACACTACTACATTACTTCTAAAAGAGTTAGGCAAGTTTGGTGTTGAAGCAGTTGACCCTCAAGGTCAGCCATTTGATCCAAATCTGCATCAGGCAATATCAATGGTGCCATCACCAGAGGTTGAAGCTCAGCACGTTCTATCTGTAATGCAAAAAGGTTATACCTTAAACGGTCGTGTAGTAAGACCAGCTATGGTAATTGTATCAGCTGGTGCTCCTGCTGGTGCTAAACCAAATGAGAGTGCATCACAGGATAACGGTGAGCAAAAAAATTCTATAAATATTGAAGCTTAGACTTGAAAAAGAAAAATTAAGCTCCATTTAGTAAGACAGAAAAGATTTAGAAAGTTATTAAAAATAACAGTAAGTTTAAAAGACTGATTATTAAAGATAACGAAAAACAGAATTTAAGAGGATTTTAAAATGGGAAAGATTATTGGTATTGACTTAGGTACTACTAATTCATGCGTTGCCGTTTTAGATGGTGACAAAGTTCGTGTATTAGAGAACTCAGAAGGTCGTCGTACCACTCCTTCTATCGTAGCTTACGCAAAAGATGGCGAAATCATCGTTGGTGATGCTGCTAAGCGTCAGGCTGTTACAAACCCAAAGAATACACTGTTCGCTATTAAGCGTTTAATCGGTCGTCGTTATGACGATGCTGAGGTTCAGCGTGATATCGGCATTATGCCATTCAAGATCACCAAGGCAGACAATGGTGATGCTTGGGTTGAGGTTGATGACAAGAAGTTAGCTCCACCACAGATTTCAGCTGAAGTTTTAAAGAAGATGAAGAAGACTGCTGAAGATATCTTAGGTGAGGAAGTAACAGAAGCTGTTATTACCTGCCCTGCATACTTCAACGATTCACAGCGTCAGGCAACTAAGGATGCTGGTCGTATCGCAGGCTTAAACGTAAAGCGTATCATCAACGAGCCTACTGCAGCTGCTATTGCTTATGGTGAGGACAAGGCTAAGGGCGAGCAGAAGATTGCTGTTTACGACTTAGGTGGTGGTACCTTCGATATCTCAATTATTGATATTGATGAAGTTGACGGTGAGAAGACCTTCGAAGTTTTAGCAACTAACGGTGATACTCACTTAGGTGGTGAGGATTTTGATAACCGTATCGTTGACTACTTGATTGACGAGTTCAAGACTGAACAGGGCGTTGACTTACGTACTGATCCATTAGCTCTACAGCGTTTGAAGGAGGCTGCTGAGAAGGCAAAGATTGAGTTGTCATCATCACAGCAGACCGATGTAAACTTACCTTACATCACCGCTGATGCTACTGGTCCTAAGCACATGAACATTAAGATCACACGTGCTAAGTTAGAGTCATTAGTTGAAGAGTTAGTAACTAAGACCTTAGAGCCAGTTAAGACTGCTTTATCAGATGCTGGTTTATCACCATCAGATGTTAACGACGTAATCTTAGTTGGTGGTCAGTCACGTATGCCTATGGTTCAGAAGTTAGTAGCTGACTTCTTCGGTAAAGAGCCACGTAAGGACGTAAACCCAGATGAGGCAGTTGCTATCGGTGCTGCAATTCAGGGTGGTGTTTTAACTGGTGATAAGAAAGACGTTCTGTTACTAGATGTTACCCCACTGTCATTAGGTATTGAGACCTTAGGCGGTGTTATGACTACCTTAATTGAGAAGAACACCACTATCCCAACTAAGAAGTCACAGGTATTCTCAACTGCTGAGGATAACCAGCCTGCTGTAACCATTCACGTATTACAGGGTGAGCGTAAGAGAGCTGCTGACAACAAGTCATTAGGTCAGTTCAACTTAGAGGGTATTGAGCCTCAGCCACGTGGAATGGCACAGATTGAAGTTACCTTCGATATCGATGCTGATGGTTTAATCCACGTATCTGCTAAGGATAAGAAGACTGGCAAAGAGCAGAAGATCACTATTAAGTCATCTTCAGGTCTGTCAGACGACGATATCAAGCGTATGGTACGTGAGGCAGAAGAGCACTCAGCTGAGGATAAGAAGTTTGAGGAGTTAGCAAACGCACGTAACAGAGCTGATGCTACCGCTCATCAGGTTAAGAAGCAGTTAGCTGATCTTGGTGACAAGGTATCAGATGCTGATAAGACCAAGGTTAACAAGGCATTAGCTGACCTAGAGTTAGCTGCTCGTGGTGACGACAAGGATAAGATTGAGCAGGCTGAAAAGGCTGTAATGGAAGCTGCAACCGCTTTATTACAGGCAGGTCAGGCACAGGCTCAAGCTCAGCAGGCTCAACAGGCTTCACAGCAACAGGCACAACAGAATAATTCATCAAAGGATGACAATGTTGTTGATGCTGAGTTCGAAGAAGTTAAAGACGACAAGAAATAATCTTAAATCATAAAGATTAGTTTAAAAGGTGGGTGGAGTATTCCACCTGCCTTTTGTCAGTTATAAAGAGGATAAAATGGCCGAAAAACGTGATTACTATGAGGTGCTTGGCGTAGACAAAGGGGCAGATGATGCAACAATCAAGCGTGCGTTCAAGCGTCTTGCTATAAAGTATCACCCTGACAGAAATAAGGATCCTGGTGCAGGTGATAAGTTCCGTGAAATTAACGAAGCTTATCAGGTGTTGTCTGATCCTCAAAAGAGAGCTGCTTACGATCAGTATGGTTTTGCTGGTGCTGATGGTTCACAGGCCGGTGGTGGTAATCCATTCGGCGGTGGTGGTTTCAGTGGCGCTGATTTCAGTGATATTTTCGGTGATGCTTTCTCTGATCTCTTCGGTGGTCGTGGAGGTTTTGGTTCTCGTAACCAGGGACCACGTGAAATTAGAGGTCGTGATATCAGAGCTAAGTTAACCTTAACTTTAGAAGAAGCTGTAAAAGGCTGCAAGAAGAAGTTAAGTGTTAAGACTTATGTTAAGTGTAAGGACTGCGGAGGCTCAGGCTTAGGCAAGAACGGTAAGAAAGAGACTTGCCCTGATTGTAAGGGTAGCGGTACTGTTCATGTACGTCAGGGCTTTATGGCTTTTTCTCAGACCTGTTCACGTTGTAATGGTACAGGTACTATTATCACCAACGGTTGTAAGACCTGCGGTGGCACTGGCCGTGTAGTTGACTTAAAGACCTTATCAGTTGATATTCCTGCAGGTGTTGATACTGGCGATAGAATTCGCTTAAGTGGCGAAGGTGAGGCTGGTTTAAACGGTGCTGGTTCTGGTGATTTATATGTTGTAATCGAAGTAAAAGATCATGAGATCTTTACTCGTGATGGCAATGATTTGTATTGTGAAGTACCAATCAGCTTTACAACAGCAGCACTAGGTGGCAAGGTTGAAGTTCCTACATTAGATGGTCCTGTAAATATTACAGTACATCCTGAGACACAGACCGGCGTAATGATGCGTCTGTCAGGCAAGGGAGTTAAGTCTTATAACTCAACCTTTAAAGGTAACCTGTACTGCAAGATTGTAGTTGAGACACCTGTAAACTTAACTAAAGAACAGAAAGATCTGTTAAAGAAGTTTGAGGAATCATTAAACGGTGATGACAAAGCTTCTACAATGGGGGATAGTAAAAAGAAAACTGACACCGCAGCGAAGCATAAGCCAAAGTCAGCAGGCTTCATAAAAGGTGTTAAGAAGTTCTTTGAGGATCTATCAAGTTAATAATGTGAGTTGTACAGCTAATCATAAGTTTTCATATTGAACTAAGTTATAGATTAGGTTATTATCAACTCATATGATCATGAGGACGCCTGATGTAACAGTTAGGCGTCATTTTTTTATATTTTAAATTGAGGCTATTATCATGGATCAGACTCCAATGACTCCTCGTGGCGAGGATTTACTTCGCAAAGAATTACAGCGCTTAAAGACAGTAGAGAGACCTCGCATTGTAGCTGCAATTGCCGAGGCTAGAAGCCATGGTGATCTTAGCGAAAACGCAGAGTACGATGCAGCAAAAGAAGAGCAGGGCCTTTGCGAAGCAAGAATTAAAGACATCGAAGGCAAGCTAGCAAGTGCTAACGTTATCGATGTATCTAAGTTAAAGACTCCTAACGGTGGCAAGCTAAAGGTTATCTTTGGTGCAACAGTAACTGTTGTTGATGTTGATACTGACAAAGAGACAACTTACAGAATCGTAGGTGAAGATGAGGCCGACATTCAGGCTAACTTAATTTCATACAAGACTCCTATCGCTAAAGGCTTATTAGGCAAGTGCGAAGAAGATGAGATTGAAATTAAGATCCCTAAGGGAACAATCTGCTACGAAATTGAAAAGGTTGAGTATATCTAAGAGATAACTAAGACCTTTTGATGTAACTTAAAATTCTAGTTACGCAATCATTGATAAGAAAACGGAAGTACTCAAAAGTGCCTCCGTTTTTTTGATCTTAAGATAATTGTAGGCTTTAAAAGTAGACTTTAAGTAGACTTTAAAGTAGACTTTATCTAGAGGTAACGATTATGAATTTAGGACATGAAAACGAAACTCTTGAGTTCGAAGAGAGTTTAGGTCAACTTGACAAAGGTCTAAAGTCTATAACTGCAATGCTAAACAGATCTGGCTATGGTTGTGTTTGCTTTGGTGTATTAGACAATGGAGATGTTAAAGGGTTAACCGTTGGTCCTAATACCTTAATGGATATTAGAAATAAGATTAAGTTTCTTATCAGTCCTCAGGCTCTGGTTCATATAGAAAAAGTGACAGTTGGAAAGCTTGATTATATCAAGGTAACCGCTCATGGCTCAGATATTCCTTACAGTTGCGATGGTCGTTACTACATTAGAAATGTGGCTGCAGATGAGACTGTATCTAATGAAATATTACGCAAAATGTTAACTACATCAGAGACTGACATCATAAGACGCATACCTTCTGAAGATCAAGATCTTACTTTTAACCAATTTGATAGTTTTATGTCTAAGTATGGCATTCATACAGAATCCTCTATTTCTTTCCATAAAAATTACGGTTTAAAAAATGATGAAGGTAAGTTCAATCTAATGGCTTATCTGTTGTCTGATCAAAACAATGTAAGCATTAAAGTTGTTAAATTTGAAGGTACCGATAAAAGCACAATGTCAGAAAGAACAGATTTTGGATCTCAATGTCTTTTAAGATCTGTTCAAGAAGTTCTTGAGTATGTAAAAGTAAACAATGCAGTAAAAGTAGATCTTTCTGGCGGCATAAGGAAAGAAACTCCACTGCTAGATTATGAAGCTTTTAGAGAGGCTTGGATAAATGCATGTATTCATAACTTGTGGATTGAGATGATTCCTCCAATTGTTTTTATATACGACGATAGATTGGAGATCCTCTCAAATGGTGGGTTACCATATGGATTATCATGTAAAGAATTCTTTTGTGGTAAAAGTTTTCCAGTAAATAGAGAATTGTATGCTATTTTAAAATCGACTACTTTGACTAATGAAAGTAACGGTATATCTACAATTGTTTCTAAATATACAAAAGATGCTTTTTCAATAGGTAGTGGCTTAATTAAGGTGACTCTAAACTTTAACTTTGAACGTGATGATGTTGTAGCACGAAAGCATAAAGAGAAAGCTATTTATAAACTGACCATCAAGCAAAAGAAGATCTTAGAGTTGGTAAAAGGTAATGGCGAACTTACTCAAAAAGAGCTGTCTGATAAGACCACAGTAAGTTTAGCAGGAGTGAAAAAGATCATGCAAAAGTTACAAGAGCTTAATTTAATCTCAAGAAGTGGGGCTAAAAAGAATGGTCGTTGGATTGTAGCATCCCAACTGAAATAAAAAACGCCTTATTAAAAGGCGCCTTTTACAATTTGAGTGAACCTAGAAGTTCAACTTAAACTAGCGAGGAAGAATGAATCTGCTGTCGTCTTTTCTCTGTCTGAATAGAACAGCAATTCTACCAACTAGAGATACTAATTCAGCATTAACTGTCTTAGCAGCAGTTTCTGCCTGCTCTTTTCTACCTTCACCAGCATTTAAACGGATCTTGATAAGCTCGTGATGCTCAATGCTGCTGTCTAGCTCTTTAAGCACTGATTCTGAAAGACCGTCATTGCCTAGTAAGACAACTGGCTTTAATGAATGAGCTTGTGCCTTTAAAAACTGGCGCTGATGTGAATTCAATGACATACAAAACCTATAATAAGAAAAAATATCTGTTAAAAGCTTAATCTATTGTGATTTAGACTTCGCATAAATGTTGTGCAAATTGTATAATATTATCGAGTAATTTTAAACTGAAAAATCTATAGTAATATTTGGGATTTAAATTTAATGCCAGCAAAGAAAAGAACTGCCAGCCAAACTAGATGGTTACAGGAACACTTTTCCGATCCTTATGTGAAGCAGGCCCACAAGTTAGGACTGCGTTCACGCGCTTCATTTAAGCTAGAAGAGTTGCAGAAAAAAGATCACCTGATCCGTCAGGGTAATATCGTAGTTGATCTTGGTGCCGCTCCTGGCGGTTGGTCTGAGTATGCCGTAAAGTGCATCGGAGATAGCGGACGAGTTATCGCCTGTGACATTCTGCCAATAAGACCTATTCGTAACGTACAGTTTTTGCAGGGTGACTTCAGAGAAGATGAGGTCTTCAAAAAACTGTATTCAATGATCGGTGTCGGTGCTCATGTAGTACTCTCTGACATGGCTCCTAATATGTCAGGTAACCTAGCTATCGATCAGCCAAGAGCCATGCTGTTATCAGAATTAGCCTTAGATATGGCAAGACGTGTACTGCGTATTGGTGGTAGTTTTGCTGTAAAAGTTTTCCAGGGTGTAGGTTCTCAAGAGTTTTTAAAAGAATTACATCAGGACTTTACAACTGTTAAAGTAAGAAAACCTGATGCTTCAAGAGACCGTTCTCGTGAAGTTTATATGGTAGCAATGGGCTTTAAAGGTCATCCTTTAAATGGTGTTGCACCAGGTGCTGAATTTGAAGAGTCTGAAGATAAGACTTTGGAGTAAGTGAGTAAATATGACAAAAAACCTAATATTATGGCTAGTCATTGCTGTGATTTTAATGACTCTCTTTGAGTCATTTAACTCATCAGACAATTCAGGTCGTATGGAAGACTACACTAGCTTCGTAAGAGAAGTGCAGTCAGATCAGATACAGGAAGTTGTATTTGATGGCAAGGTTATCAATGGTGTTAAAAAGAACGGTGAAAGATTCTTAACTGTTATGCCATTGAGCGATCCTGCAATTATCGACTCTCTTTTATCACACAATGTAAGAGCATCTGGTACTAAGCCTGAAGAGCAGAGCTTATTGCTCTCAATCTTTGTGTCATGGTTCCCAATGCTACTTTTAATTGGTGTGTGGATCTTTTTCTCACGTCAAATGCAGGGCGGTTCTAAAGGCAATCCTCTGTCATTTGGTAAGTCAAAAGCAAAACTACTCTCTGAGAATCAGATTAAAACAACCTTTGATGATGTAGCAGGTTGTGATGAGGCAAAAGAGGACGTAGTTGAATTAGTAGACTTCTTAAAAGATCCAACCAAGTACTCTAAGTTAGGAGGCCGCATTCCACGTGGTGTGTTAATGGTAGGTCCTCCAGGTACCGGTAAAACTTTATTAGCAAGAGCAATTGCAGGTGAAGCTAAAGTACCTTTCTTCTCAATTTCAGGTTCTGATTTCGTGGAGATGTTCGTAGGTGTTGGTGCTTCTCGTGTAAGAGACATGTTCGCTCAGGCTAAGAAGAATGCTCCATGTATTATCTTCATCGACGAAATTGATGCAGTAGGTCGCAAGCGTGGCGTCGGCATGGGCGGTGGTCATGACGAAAGAGAGCAGACCTTAAACCAGTTACTAGTTGAGATGGATGGTTTTGAAGGCTTTGAAGCTGTAATTATCATCGCTGCAACTAACAGACCTGATGTTCTTGATCCTGCACTGTTACGTCCAGGTCGTTTTGACAGACAGGTCGTGGTAGGTTTACCTGATGTACGTGGTCGTGAGCAGATCTTAAATGTTCATGTAAAGAAAGTACCTTTAGGTAAAGATGTTGATACTGCAACTATCGCAAGAGGTACCCCAGGTTTCTCTGGTGCCGAATTAGCAAACTTGGTAAACGAAGCAGCCTTAAACGCAGCACGTCATAACAAGCGTGTAGTAAGCATGAATGAGTTTGAAGAAGCTAAAGATAAACTCTTAATGGGTGCTGAGCGCAGAAGCATGGCTATGAATGAGCATGAAAAGATCAACACTGCTTATCATGAGGCAGGTCATGCTATCGTAGGTAAATTGGTTCCAGAGCACGATCCTGTATACAAGGTATCTATTATTCCTCGTGGCAGAGCTTTAGGTGTAACCATGTATCTGCCTGAACAGGATAAGGTATCTCAAAGCCGTATTGGTCTGTTATCAAACATTTCTACTCTGTTCGCTGGCCGTATCGCCGAAGAGTTAATGTTTGGTACTGATGCTGTAACTACAGGTGCTTCAAATGATATTGAAAGAGCGACTCAGATTGCTCGTAGCATGGTAACCCGTTGGGGCTTCTCAAAGAGATTGGCTCCTATGCAGTATGAAAAGGACAATGAAGGTTCTGCATACTTAGGTGGTTCATCTACTACTATGATTTCAATGTCAGATGAAACTGCTAAGATCATCGATGAGGAAGTAACAGAAATCATCAACTCATGCTATAAGAAAGCTCAGGACTTACTTGAAGCTAATAAGGACATTCTTGAGAATATGAAGGATGCTCTATTAAAGTATGAGACCATTGATGCTGATCAGATTGACGATTTGATGAATCGTAAAGAAGTTCGCCCACCTCGTAAGGTAGGAGATGCTAAATCTTCAGATCAGAAATCAGATGATAACTCAAAAGATGAGAAATCAAATGATGTAAAGACTGAGGATAAGTCAACTGACAATCAGTCTGAAAAAGCTAAGACTGAGAACTCTGACAATGCATCAGAGACAAAAAAAGACGATAATGACAATAATTCAGAGCAGTAATTAGACAGGACAACTTGTCAAAATTACCATCGTCTCATGAAGGATCTCTTGACTGGAGATCCTTTGCTTTTAATGTAGGTTAAATGGGCAATCTGATTTATATCAGTTTTGTACAAGTTTAGTGTGGGATATTCGATGAAATTAAGACTGCCAAATAGTAAAAGCCTTGATTTGTCTTTTACAAAAGTAATGGGAACCATTGCTTTAGAAGAGAATGATACCCGTTCAATTGAAGATCTAGTTTTACTTGCAAATAGCTATGTTAAAGCTGGTGCTGAGCTACTGGAGATTGGAGCTAAAGCTGGTGCTAACGGCATCAACGAAACTCGTGTGATCTCTGTGTTGTGCGCTGTGATGAACAGTGTAGATGTTCCTGTAGCACTAAACTCAAACAACTATGAAATTGTTTCACAGGCTATTAAAGCAGGTGTTTCAATTGTTATTACCACAAACGGTCTGTCCTCAGAGGGCATGATCGATCTTGTCAAAGGATCAGAGGTAGCTGTATGCCTTCACTTTGATCCAAAAGAAAAAATTGAAGATGACAGCGATGTGGTAAGTATCATTTCTGAATACTACTTTGAAAGAATCGATACTCTTTTAAATGCCGGTATTGAAAGAAAGAGATTACTCATTGACCCATCTGTAGTAAATGCTTCTGTAAGTAACAGATTAAGACTGTTAGGAAGACTTGAGAGCTTTAAGAGTTTTGCTCTGCCTATCTGTATTGCTCTGCCTCGTTCTTTACCAAAAGAAGACAGATTCATGAAAGATAATAGAGTGCTTACCTTAACTACAGCTTTATTCTGTTCATCTGTAAGTCCAGTTCAAATCATCAGAACAGCAGATGTAGGTGAAGTTGCAATTGCAATTGGTTTTTGGCAGATTATGGCAAGTAAGACTAAGCCATTTAAGTTATCAAAGACTATCGTAAGACGTCTAAGACTTCTACGTGATGCAATTCATGACTTAAGAAAGAACAAAGAAAAGAATTAAAATTGAGCATCTTTAAAAGTCTAATCTTTTAAAGATAAATAACTTTTAGAAAAAAAGAAAACAAAGATGAAAAGAAAATATTTTGGTACAGACGGTGTACGTGGCCGTGTAGGTCAATATCCTATTACTCCTGATTTTGCAGTAAGACTAGGTTTAGCTGCAGGTAAAGTTTTAGGTAAGAAACATGGCGGTAAAGTTATCATTGGTAAAGATACTCGTCTGTCGGGGTATATGCTAGAAGCTGCCTTAGAGTCAGGCTTTTCAGCAGGTGGTATGTCTCCTGTAATGTTAGGCCCTATGCCAACTCCTGCTGTAGCTTATTTAACTCGAGCATTCAGAGCAGACCTAGGCGTTGTAATCAGTGCTTCACATAACCCATACTATGACAATGGTATTAAGTTCTTCTCAGCTCATGGTACCAAGTTACCTGATGAGGTTGAACTTGAGATTGAGTCTGTATTAGATGCTAAGGATATTCCTTTAGCTGCTTCATCAGACTTTGGTCGCGCCTTCAGACAGGATGATGCTCCTGGTCGTTATATTGAGTACTGCAAGAGTACCTTTGCAAGCCACTTCTCATTAGAGGGCATGAAGATTGTTTTAGATTGTGCTAACGGCGCTACCTATCACATCGCTCCACTGGTTTTCAGAGAGTTAGGAGCAACTGTTATCACCATCGGTGATAAGCCTAATGGCATTAATATCAATGATGGTGTAGGTTCTACTCATCCAGAGGCTTTAGTTGCTAAAGTCCTCTCAGAAAAAGCTGATCTTGGTATTGCTTTTGATGGCGACGGTGACCGCGTTTTAATGTGCGACAGTCACGGTAACTTGCGTGACGGTGACAACCTTCTGTATATCATTGCTAACGACACTAAAAAGCGTGGACGTCTGCCAGGTGGTGTAGTAGGTACTTTAATGACAAACTTAGGTCTTGAGTTAGCTTTAAAGCGTGAAGGTATTCCTTTCTCTCGAGCTAAGGTTGGTGACAGATACGTTATGGAGCAGTTGTTAGAGAAGAACTGGACTCTAGGCGGAGAGAACAGCGGTCACATCATCAGCTTAAACCATGCAACCACAGGTGATGGTATCGTATCAGCACTACAGGTCCTAAAGGCTTGTATGTATGCAGGCAAGACAGTTGAAGAGTTATCTGAAGGTCTGACCATGTACCCACAGGATCTTATCAACGTAAGATTAACAGCGGGTCTTGATGTAACTCGTGACGAGAAAGTTCAGACTGTTGTAGCTGAAGTTGAAAAAGAGTTAGGCTCAACAGGTCGTGTGCTTTTACGCAAATCAGGAACCGAGCCTGTGGTTCGTGTAATGGTTGAAGGTGAGAATGCACAGGACGTTCATACTAAAGCTCAAAGAATTGCTGATGTGATCATACATCAGGCAGGCTGTGAAAATGCTTGAAAAAAAGCATAATAACCTGTAATATTTGCACAGCTTTGTATACGCAAAATAGGATGCGTTTTTATTATGTACGAAATTGGTATTGTAGTTTTATTACTAATTGCAATTGCAATGATTGCTTTGATCCTTGTTCAGCAGGGTAAAGGTGCTGGCATGGGCGCTTCATTTGGTGCTGGTGCATCAAATACAGTATTCGGTTCAGTAGGATCTGGTAACTTCCTGACTAGATCAACTTGGACTTTAATTATTCTGTTCTTCGGTGTTTGCTTATTCTTAGGTTACTTACAGAAGTCAGCTCACGAAGAGAAGTCAAGTTTCAGCAATATTTCTGAGACTCCTGCAACAGAGCAGGTTGAAGAGAAGACTGTTGTTAACACTGATGCTCCTGTAGTTGATACAGATGCACCTGCAGTTTCAGACACAACAGATGCTCCTAAGACTGACGCTCCAGAGACTAAGTAACAAAAGTTTCTACTAAAAAAGACCCACCGTACGGTGGGTTTTTTTATTGGTGATTTTAGATAAATTGATTAGAAGACGTAGTGCTTGGTAGGAGTTATGACTTCATGCAAAGGCATATCCCAATGCTCAATAGGTACAGCATCTAAAAGTTGGAAGTCATAAGCTACACCTATTAAAAGACATTGAGCAGAGAGCTTCTTTAACATTCTGTCGTAATAGCCTCCACCCATACCTAATCTGTTGCCTTTATTATCAAATCCAACTAATGGCACAATCAAAGCTTCAAATTTATCAGGAGTTACAAGATTCTCTGGTAAATTCTCAGGCTCTAGAATGTGGAAGCGGTTTTCAATTAACCTGTCACCTTTCTTATAGGAATAAAAGTCCATATGACCTTTTACGTGAACATCCATAAAAGGTAGAGCTAATTCATGATGTTCTAAAAGGTAGTCATTGATAGGCTCTGTTGATAACTCACCGCCTAAGCTTAAATATGATCCCACCATTTTCTTTTGCAAAAAGTGTTTGTGGTGACTTAAGATTTTTACAATCTCAACGCCAGCCTCATAGGCTTTAATAGGTGTTACCTGTCTTCTCTGTTCTAAGATCTGCTGACGCAGCGACTTGCGTAAAACTTTGTTATCAAAAAAATCAGTCATTGTTAGCTCTTTGAAGAGAAGTTTTCATCTTGGTGATTAGTTTTAATGCTTCATTTTCAAATGGAGTTTTGTCGTTTAGATATCCTTGCAAGGTACTCTCTGAGTCAAGCGCAATTAAGATAGCTGCTTGTGTAGGAGTTAAATTAGGATTATCTCGCATCATAGAGGATGCTTTAGTTTGTAATGAAGCTATCGCTCTTTGAAGATTTTCTTTTTGTTCTTTTGCGCATCTTAAGTTAAAGCTCTCACCAAAGAGTGCACATTGAACGAAGTCCTGTGTGTTTTGATCTGACATATGTAATTCCTTTTGCACATCCTATTGTAAAGTTATTTAACAAAATATCCATAGCATAATCAAAGACAGCTTTTAAAATAAGACGTAGTATCCTGTAATTGCTCTATAAAAGAACTTTTGGAGAGTAAAAAAGAGTTCAGCTTCAAACAAGATCGATTCAAAAGAAAGGGACAGAATTATTAAAGAGATTAACGCATCAATCGCTTCAGGTGAGTTCTACAAAGATGATGAAATTACTGATGAAGAGTACATTGAAGATGCAGCTGAATTTGGATACTTTCAAGAAGACGAAGACTTTGATGATGAGTTCTTTGATTAAAACGGCTAGTTAGAATTGACTAAAGACTACTTTCAGAAGCTTTATTTATTAATTCTTACCGAGAATTTCATATTTTCAAAGCTCTCATGTAAAATAGAGCATGAAATTTCAATTTATGCTTTTTAAAGTAGAAAATAATATATGACTGAGAAGTTACAGAAAATTTTATCCCGTGCAGGAATTGCTTCACGCAGAGCTCTTGAGCAGATGATTGATCAGGGCAGAGTTACCGTAAATGGCAAAATGGCAACTATCGGTGACAGATACGAAGCAGATGACATTTTAGTTAAAATTGACGGTAAGGTAGTATTAACACCTGACAGTCAAAAAGTATCTTGCAGAGTCTTAATGTATCATAAGCCTGAAGGTGAGCTTACTACATTATCAGATCCTGAAAACAGACCAACAGTATTCGACCATATTCCTAAGCCTCCAACTGGTCGCTGGATCTACATTGGTCGTCTTGATATCAATACCTCAGGTTTACTCTTATTTACCACCGACGGTGAATTAGCCAATGCACTGATGCATCCTAAATATGAAGTTGAGCGTGTATATGCTGCACGTATCTATGGTGAAGTGAGTGAAGAGCAAATCGATCAGTTAACCCAAGGCGTAATGTTAGAAGATGGTAAAGCTCGCTTTAACAAAGTTACTTACGTAGGTGGTGAAGGACGTAACGCCTGGTACCACGTTACCTTAAAAGAAGGTCGTAAGAGAGAGGTCCGCCGTCTTTGGGAAGCAGTAGGACTTAAAGTTTCACGTCTTATCAGAATTAAGTACGCAGGTATCGATCTTGATCCTGACTTAAAGACAGGACAGTTCAGAGAACTTACCTTAAATGAGTTAAATCGTTTAAGAAAAGCTGTTCATTTAGAGCCAGTTGAAGAGTTGGCTCCTGCATTAGACTTAAAAGCCTCATCTTCAAATAAAGGAAGAAAATCTACAAAAGCTCCTGAAAGAAAGCCTGTTTCATTTAATTCTTCAAAAGAAGATAATGATGATAAGTCTTCAAGAAGATCTCCATACGGTAAGCCACAATCTCGTCCTGCAAGAGGGGATAAGTCAGCTTTCCCTAAGAAAGGTAAAACTTTTGGAGATAGCAAAGACCGCAAGTTCTCAAAAGAATCTTCTTTTGATAAGAATGACAGAAGAAAGACTTTTACTAAAGATGATTCTTCAAAGAAGTTTGGTCCTAAGTCAAACAAATCTGCAAAGCATTTTGTATCACATACAAATCTGCGCTCAGAAAAAGAAGGTCATTCTTTTAACAAAGGCTATGCTGTAAAGAGCAGAGGTAGTGCTGTATCAAAGTCTTCTTTTGCAAAGCCAAGAAGGACAAATAGAGGTTCTTACTAAGCTTAAGATCTTTATTTTAAGAGATAATCGTGAAGGCGGATATTTATGAATGAGCTTTTAAATTTTGAGATATTTTCAAATGAAGAGCTTGTAGCAAAGGTAACCGCCTTTTCTTCACGAGGACATGATGTCTATGATTTTAGCTATGTTCCTTCTTGGATAGAAAAAGGCTATTCTCTAGATCCAACGTTATATTTCTCAGCTGACATTCAGCGTATCCAAGTTCTTCCTCCTTGCTTACAAGATATATGTCCAGATCGATGGGGAAGGTTAATACAAAAAAGAAAGTTAGGTTACACTCCTTCTTCAACTGAGTATTTGCTTGGTGTAAGCGACTATTTTCGAATGGGAGCTTTACGAATTAAAATCAATGGTAAATTTGTTGATGATTCTACGGATAGACCAAAGTTAACAAGTTTAAATGAGTTAATCGAAGCTTCTAGACAAGTAGAGCTTGGTAATACGAGTGATCATGATATAAAGCTGCTATTTGCTCCAAGTGGCAGTTTAGGAGGGGCAAGACCAAAAGGTTGTGTAGTAGATAAAGGTCAACTTTTTTTAGCTAAGTTTCCATCAATAAACGATCAAGATATTCAGTTGTCAAAGTGCGAGAAAGTATATTTAGATTTGGCAAAAGAAGCTGGCATCAAAGCTTGTTCATCTAAAGTTATTGAATCGAAGTTTGGAGATGTTCTTCTTTTACCAAGGTTTGACCGAAACTCAAATAACACCAGAATTCCTTTTATGTCTGCAATGACGGCTCTTGGATTGTCAGAAAATGATGAGTTGGATAATTACAGCTATGTAGATCTTGCAATGTCAGATTTCATGACGTCAAAAGAACAAAAGCAAGAATTATTCAGAAGAATGCTCTTTAATGGACTTTTTGGAAATACAGATGACCATTTGAGAAATCATGGTTTTTTACGTATCAATGGAGAATGGCAATTATCTCCAGCCTACGACCTAACACCGAATACAGTTCCCTACAATAAACAACACCACGCTTTATGTTTTGTTGAAGGAAAAGATCTACCTTCACTTGAGCTTTTTGACGAGATAAAAGACTTCTTTGATGTTGATGACAAAATTTATAAATCAATATTGCTTGATATGAAGAAAGCTCAAGAATCATCTCTTACTTTGCTTAAGAAGAATAAAGTATCTCCAGATAACATAAAACTTCTGCAAAACAATTTTGATCATGATGACTTTAGGAAAATTGGTCTAAACCTATATTGATTCCCATTAAGAACATCAACGACGAAAAATAATTCAGCCCGAATAACAAAATATTCGGGCTGAATTATATCCCCACAACGGGGTACCGCCTAAACGGTGCTTTGAATAAATTTTTATCTAGACTCATAGTGCTGTTTTAGAGGGGATCTAAAACAGTTCATATGATACCTGAATTTTGATATTTGTAAATATATATTAGTTTATTTTTTATAAAATGTGATGGTGTTAACATAAAATACGAATAGTTAACTATTCGTTTTCTGTTTTTTATTCTGGCTTTAACATAATTTATGTTATATTGATACTGTCGAGATTATTAGATCTCTAAAATTAGTCTACTATCAAGGTGAAAGATAAGATTATGTCCAACTATGACAATTTCAAGAAATATGGCGATTACTATATTGGTTTAGATGTGGGTACTGGTTCATGCGGATGGGCTGTTACAGATAAGTCATATAATATCTTGAAAGTGTCAGGTAAAAGTTTATGGGGCGTAAGACTTTTTCCTACAGCAGATACTGCAGCAGAGAGAAGAGCTCATAGATGTGCAAGAAGAAGAGTATTTAGGACCCGCCAAAGATTAAATTTATTAGAACAGTTATTTGATCCAGAAATTTCAAAAGTTGATGTTGGTTTCTTTCAAAGATTAAAGAATAGTGAATTTAAGGAGATTTCAAAAAATAATCTCTTTGGGGATAATTCTTATAAGGATAAAGATTTCTTTAAAGAGTATCCAACTATTTATCACCTAAGATATAAGTTGATGAATGAGCCTGTTGATGACATAAGACTTCTCTTTTTAGCGGTTCATCACATCATCAAGCATAGAGGCCATTTCTTATTTGAAAGGTTAGATGTAAATAACATCGGAGCTTCTTTACCAGAGTTATGGGAACAATGTTGTTCTCAGTTTGTGGATATTTCTCTTTTTTCAAATGTTTCTGATGATTTTCAAGAGATAGCAGATTCTTTAAAGCAGAATTTGATTGATATGCGTGATGACGTTATCAATGTTATAAGAACTTCTTCTGATAAGAGATCAGATCTTAAAAAAGTTTTTGCTCAACTTAAATCTGTATATGATGAAATTTCAGATCCAGAAGTAAAGAAATCTACAGAGAATAAAGTTAATAGATGGTACTTGTTGTTATTAGGATATAAGGTAAGTGCTGCAGAAATCTTCACCATAGAAGAGAGTGATGAAGAAGGACTCTCTTGCAAAATTAAATTTAATTCTTCTGATTATGATGAACAAATACAAAAAATTAATGATGAGTTCAAAGGTGTTGTTGAATCAGAAAAAGCTGTTTATGATGTAATCAAATTACAAGAAATACTAAAAGACTGTAATAGTATCTCAGAGTCAAAAGTTGAACTATTTAACAAACATGCAGAAGAACTTAGAATCTTTAAAAGTTTGTTAAGAGAAAGACTTTCTGAGAATCTATTGGCAGAAGTTAATAAAAAAGTAAATGTAGCTAAAAATGAAAAGTTAACTACAGAGCCTAAATCATTTTATAAAGAAATCTTTGAAGAACGAAATAAAAATACAGAAAAAGGAAAGATCTGTTTTTACTATGACATCACGCACGGTGATAAATCTGCAAATAAAGAAGCTATAAAAGGCTCTTCAATCTACAAAAGACTACAGATTTTAGCTCAAATCCTACTTTGTTCTTCTGAAATCTATAAATTAAGTGAAAAAGAAAAAGTCCTTTTGCACAGGATTGGCGATTTATCTATTTTTGAAACACAAGTTTCTGCGGATAATTCCGTGATTCCCTATCAAATTAATTTAGCTGAATTAGATAAGATTCTTAAAGTACAAAGTAAAAACTTTGCTTTTTTATCAGAAAAAGATGATGCAGGAGTGTCAGTATATGACAAAATAAAAGCTTTGCTAACATTCAGAATTCCATATTACGTGGGACCTTTAAATAATCATTCAAAGTTCTCGTGGATAGTTAAGAAATCTCAAGAAAAAATAGTCCCTTGGAATTTTGAAAGCGTTGTAGATACAGAAAAGAGTGCTGAAGCTTTTATTAAACGAATGACTTCTAAATGCACATATCTCAGCGGAGAGGATGTTCTTCCTAAGAATTCTATTATTTACTCTAAATTCATGGTGTTGAATGTTCTAAATAACATCAGAATAAATGGAATGAGGTTAGACGAAGCTCAAACAGGACTAACTAAAAAGGTATTTGACGAACTTTATTGCAATCAAATTAATGTTACTCAAAAACAGCTTGTTGCATACCTATACAATAATGGTTTTTTAACAAGTAAAGAAGAACTTACAGGATTCGATGATGAGCAAAAGGTATCAATGTCTTCTTACGTCAAAATTAAGAATGCATTAGGGACTGATAATTTTGATATAAATTTTGCTGAGTCTTTTATTAAATATTCAACTCTATTCCCAAATGATTATTTAATGATTGAGAAAAGATTGAAAAGAGAGTTTTCTTCTGAATGTGCTAAGTTCAATGAAAATTTGTCGAAATTGTGTCGCATTAAGTTTTCTGGATGGGGAAGACTTTCTGAAAAGTTACTTACAGGACTTTTAGGTCATAATAAAAATTCTGAGTTTGATAAAAACTCAATATTAGGTTTCATGCTCAATGGTAAAGGAAATCTAATGGAGCTTTTAAGTTCAGAATACACTTTCTCTGATTTGATCTCTTCAGAAAATTCAACTTTAGATAAAAATGATGCTTTTTCATACCAAAACCTTGTAGAAGGTCTATATGTATCTCCTTCTGTAAAGAGAATGATTTGGCAAACTCTTCTAGTTGTTAGAGAAATAACGAAGAAAATCATGGGCTATGAACCTTCAAGGATCTTTGTTGAAATGGCAAGAGGTGCTACAGCAGATCAAAAAGGTAAGAGAACTAATTCTAGAAAAAAGTCTATCTTGGCACTATATGATAAGTGCAGAAAAGATTTTGATATCAGTGAAATATATAGTTCTTTAGAAAAACAAGACGACAATAAGTTATTGAGTGACAAAATCTATCTCTACTACACTCAGCTAGGAAAGAGTATGTATACAGGAAATAAGATAGAGCTCGAAGACTTGCTGAATAACTCAAAACAATACGATATTGATCATATTATTCCACAATCACTAACTAAAGACGATAGTATTGACAATAGAGTCCTTGTGGAAAGAACAGTAAATGAAGTAAAAGATAATAATTACCCTCTTTCATATCAAATAAGAGAAAATCAAACACAATTCTGGAAACATTTACTAGATTTAGGATTGATCTCCAAGTCAAAGTTTGAAAGGCTTATCAGAAGTACATCTCTCTCAAATTCTGAAAAAGAAGGTTTCATTGCTAGACAATTAGTGGAGACCAGACAGTCAACAAAGGCAATTGCTGGCTTACTATCTAAACTCTACAAGAAAGCTAAAATTATCTATCCTAAAGCAGGATTAACTGCAGATTTTAAGCAAAAGTTTGATCTAATAAAAGTTAGAGAGTTAAACGATCTTCATCATGCTAAAGACGCATACTGTAACATTGTAGTTGGGAACGTATATTTTGAGAAATTTACAAGTAAGTACCAGTACGTCATTGCGAATAATGAAAGATATTCTTTCAGTACTAGTGACACATCTTATATTTTTACAAATCAGAATGAAAAAAGACTCCAGCAATCAGGAACATGGGATTCCAGAAACGGAAAATCTATAAGTATTGTAAAAAAATATTATAAACGTAATAACATTTTAATGACTTATAAGCAGGAAGAACGAATAGGTGCTTTATTTAATCAAACTTTGTATGGACCAGAGAAAGGTACTATACCTAAAAAGAAAAATATGAGTTGCCACGATTATGGTGGTTATGACAGTGACCAAAATTCATTTTTCTCCTTTATCTCATACAAAGATGATAAAGGAAATTTAAAAACTAAACTTATTGGTATCCCTCTGCGTGTAGTTTATGGTTTATCAGATAAATCTTCAGCAATTTCTCACTATTTACTTACAGAAAAGTCTAATGAGTATATAGATCCTAAAGTCCTTATAGATTTCTTACCTTATAATTTTATATTAAAAGACAACGAAACAGGTTTTTTGGCAAGAGTTGTTTCGTATGCTACAAAGGGAAGACAATTGGTTTTAAAGCAATTTAACTCTCTTATTTTAAATGAAAAAAATAATAAGATGTTAAAAGCAATTGATAATTTTGTTTCACGTCTTAAGAATAAATCATTTGAAGTAAAATATGACAAAGATAAGAGTGGTTTTACTGAGGAAGATCTGTCATCAATTTATTCTGAGCTAAAAGACAAAACGAAAAATACAGTGCTTAAAGCTCTTCCAAAGACAACGGTTAAAATATTGACTGATGTTGATATAAACAGCTATCAGTATTCAGAAAACGAAAAATCTGAACCTAAACTTTTGAGTATCGAACAAAAGGCTGTTGCTATATGTGAGGTTATTAAGGCATTCCATACAGAGCCAAGTGATTTATCTCTTTTAGGCGGAAAAGCTAATTCAGGAAAAATGTGTATAAATTCAGTTTTGAATTTAGATAAAGATGATTATTCTGTTGTCTTTTATTCTATAACCGGCTTTTATGAAAAAGAACTGAGATTGAGCGATCTTCTAAAATGACCTGGAGAGTTGTATCTGTTTCACACAGGGCAAAACTAGACTATAAAATGGGATACCTTGAAATAAGACAAGGTAACTCATTTTCAAAGATTCATTTAAGTGAAATAGCGACAATCATAATAGAAAGTACTGCTGTGTCATTAACAACGTACCTTATAAATGAGTTGATTGCAAAGAAGATAAATGTATTATTCTGTGATGAAAAACATCTACCATCCTCTGTTTTGGCTCCTTTATATGGCTCTTACGACTCTTCGTTTAAAGTAAAAAAGCAAGTAGAGTGGGCATCTAGTTTGAAATCTGAAATATGGCAGTCTATTGTTACTGAAAAAATACTAAACCAAGCAAAGGTGCTTGCTTCTTTTGGACATGAATTAACGGCAATTCAATTAGTAGGTTATTCTGATGAAGTAATGCCAGGTGACACATCTAATAGAGAAGGCTTTGCAGCAAAGGTGTATTTTAATTCTTTATTGGGACAAGACTTTTCTAGAAATTTAGATAGCTTCACTAACAGTGCTTTAAATTATGGTTACTCAATTTTAACGTCAGCTTTTGCAAGAGCTATATATTCGTGTGGTTGTATAACTCAGCTTGGAATTTGGCATAAAGGCGCAAATAATAATTTTAATTTTGCGTGTGATCTGATGGAACCATTTAGACCTGTTATAGATCTTGAAGTGATAGGCTGTAAGTTTAATTCTTTTGATAAAGAAGAAAAAAGGGCCATAAAGAATATCTTAAATAAAGAGTTGTTATTTGAAGGTCAAAAGCAGTATCTAAATAATATTATTCCAAGTTACACAAGGTCTGTTATCGATTCTCTGAATTCTAACGACATCTCGTATAAGAGAATTTTCCTTTTATGAGTTATAGGTTCATGCGAATCATCGTAATGTTTGATCTTCCTGTAGAAACTAAAGTTGATAGACAAAACTATCGCTTGTTTAGGAGATACCTTCTTCAGTCAGGTTTTATTATGATGCAAGAGTCAATTTACTGCAAATTAGTTCTTAATAAAACAGTTGGGAATACAGTTCAAAACGGAGTAAGAATACATAAACCTCCTAAAGGACTAGTTCAAATGATGAGCATTACGGAAAAACAGTTTGGCGATATTGAGTATATTGTAGGCGATGCTCATACAGAAATTATCAATAGCACAGAAAGGTATATAGAATTATGAATATCACATTTCATGATTTAGACCTATCATTTGAAATTCAAAAACAAGTTCCTAATGTTATTGCAATTGAATCTCCTACATACTTTTCTTTAGTTGTCGGATCAATTAACTCTTCTGTATTAGGTGAAAATCAATCATGCTGTGTAAATGATGAACTAGATTCTATAGATCTATCAAAAAATGCATTCTTATGCTGTAGCCCTTTTTATATAGATTTGAATGATAAAAGGTTTCTAGCTTATGCAATAAAGCAAATTCAAGTCATAGCAAGTAATGAGCCTGCAATTCAAGTTGAACTTTCAGAATCTATTTCACTTCTTCAGTCATCAATATTCAAGTTAATAGAAAAATCAGATTTTGATTTAGATTTTTCCAAAACTCTATCTTTATCATCAATTTTAAAAGTCTTAGGATTAACATTCCAACAGGAAGATATATCTTTATTAAGTAAAACCATAGAATATATCAAGCTAATTTCAAAAGTGGTTTCCAACAACCCTGTGCTGTTTTTTGTTAATCTTTATTCGTATTTTGAAGAAAATGGAATCTCAGAATTATTTAAATTGAGTCAAGCAATGGAAATAACTTTTGTTGATTTTGAAGGAAATTTTAAAGGCAAATCTTCAATATGCAATGCAACTCTAACAACTTTAGATAATGATTTGTGTATAATCTAAACATGTTTGGTTCTCCTTTAAAACAAGGTAGTAGTGCACCATGCTGTTCCACTCCTCAATTTGAGGTCTAGGAGTAGTGCTGTTTCAGAGGGGATCTAGGCTATGTTGAGAAACATTCAGAAAAGCGCATAGTCTAGGAGTAGTGCTGTTTCAGAGGGGATCTAGGCAAAAAAGAGCAGGAAAAGGCTCAAAAACAGGTCTAGGAGTAGTGCTGTTTCAGAGGGGATCTAGGCTATTACACGTGTTGAATATGATCGTTATGAGTCTAGGAGTAGTGCTGTTTCAGAGGGGATCTAGGCGCTCCTTTTTATCTAAAGACTCTCTTTGTTGTCTAGGAGTAGTGCTGTTTCAGAGGGGATCTAGGCAAGTCGATTTGATCGCAATGTTAAGACCAAGTCTAGGAGTAGTGCTGTTTCAGAGGGGATCTAGGCAAGTAACAGAGTTTCAGCTGAAATCAATCAGTCTAGGAGTAGTGCTGTTTCAGAGGGGATCTAGGCGATATTCATCAAAGTTCATTTTCTAGTCCTGTCTAGGAGTAGTGCTGTTTCAGAGGGGATCTAGGCCTAAATCAGGTCTTTCAAAGTAGTATGTTTGTCTAGGAGTAGTGCTGTTTCAGAGGGGATCTAGGCATGGCTGATGAGGTAACAAAAATTGCTATCGTCTAGGAGTAGTGCTGTTTCAGAGGGGATCTAGGCTGATAAATTCAATAAAGACGATTTCTTTAAGTCTAGGAGTAGTGCTGTTTCAGAGGGGATCTAGGCTGGAGCAGGAATAGCCAATTTATACTTAGAGTCTAGGAGTAGTGCTGTTTCAGAGGGGATCTAGGCTAAAAAGCCATTCTTTCCGCAGAGACCCTCGTCTAGGAGTAGTGCTGTTTCAGAGGGGATCTAGGCCGGCACCGAAATGCTTTTCAGTACCTAAAGGTCTAGGAGTAGTGCTGTTTCAGAGGGGATCTAGGCCAAAGAGCATCTGCTTTTGACACTGGATATGTCTAGGAGTAGTGCTGTTTCAGAGGGGATCTAGGCAATCTTTGATTTGTTCTTGAATAGTCATTTGTCTAGGAGTAGTGCTGTTTCAGAGGGGATCTAGGCAGGCTTTCTTATTAGAGCCACAGAAAACAAGTCTAGGAGTAGTGCTGTTTCAGAGGGGATCTAGGCAGAGTAGGAGAGTGATCAATATGCCATTACGTCTAGGAGTAGTGCTCTTTTACAGTGAATCTAGGTTAAAAGAAAAATAAGTTAGATGATACGTGCAATTTTATGCACATAAAATGGTAGTTCTTTAATTGCACTATGCTAATCAGCGTTCTCACATGTAATATATAGCAAAGCATGCGATGTTACTTCACATTATTTGTACAAGAAATAAACATTCGTCGCTTATTATTGCTATATTTACTAGCAACATACATTCTTTTGATTTTATTTGAGAAATTAAAACTTAAAATGAACGCAGACCCGACTATATTTAGTCAAATCATTCTATCTAACCTCTCTATTTTTTCATTTTCAAAGCTAGGAGCTAAATAACTATGCAAGAACAGGCTCTAGCTCATCCAACTTTATTATTCGATATGCTGTGGGTATTAGATCCTACAGCCTGGTTAGGTTTGTTAACCTTAACAGCTATTCAGGTTGTTTTAGGTATTGATAACTTGCTATTCATTGCTATTCTGTCAGCAAGACTTCCAGCAAGACAAGGTAAGACTGCTCGCTACATCGGTTTAGGTGGTGCTTTAATCATCAGAATTATCTTGATGATCTTCGCCGCTTACGTAATGGCAATGTCAGAGCCATTGTTCACTGTCTTAAACTTTGAAGTTTCAGTTCGAGACTTAATGATGTTCTTAGGTGGTGCTTTCTTGATATACAAATCTACAGAAGAGCTTCATTCAAAGTTAGAAGACCAAAGCAATGAAGAGTCTGTTTCTGTAAGCAAGTCAGCAGGCCATTCATTTGTTATTGTAGCCACACAGATTATGATCCTGGATGTACTCTTCTCAGGTGATTCAATCATCACCGCAGTTGGTATGACCAATCATGTTTACATCATGATCATAGCTGTAACTATTGCTATGGCATTATTGATGTGGGCTTCAGGCTTTATTGCAGTCTTTGTTTCAAAGCATCCTACAGTAGTTATATTGTGTTTAGGCTTCCTGTTGCTTATCGGTTTCAGCCTGATTATGGAATCATTCCATATTGAGGTTCCAAAAGGATACCTGTATTCAGCTATCGGATTCTCTCTGTTAATCGAGATCTTCAACCAGGCCTCAAGAAAGACTGTTTTGAACTTAAAGCACTCTAATAACATGCAGGCCCGTCAGGTTGCAGCTCATCTGGTCTTAAGACTGTTAGGCTCAAAAAATGACGACGATGTGCATTCAATTAAGGAAGCTATTGTTTCACGTCCTAGTGCCTATGTCTTTAACAAGCAGGAAAAAGAGATGGTATCTCGTGTTCTTGAAATGTCATCACTGCCTGTAAAGGCTGTAATGACAGCAAGAACTGATCTGCAAACAATTAAAGTTGATGGCTCAAAAGAGTACATCTTAAACAAGGCATTATCTTGCACTAAGTCATTATTGATTGCTTACAGAAGCGGTCACAAAGATCAGCCTTTAGGTTTTGTTTCAAGAGCAGATGTTTTAGGCCTTTTTGTCGAAGACAAGGTTGATGTTGCCCACATGGAAAAGGTTGTCCAGGAGCCTTTATATCTTCCGCAAACAATTAACATCTTAAGTGCCCTAGATCAATTTAGGCAGTCAAAGAAATACTTTGGATTTGTCTTTGATGAGTTCGGAGGTTTTGAAGGTATTGTTACTGTTCATGATGTGGTTGAAGAGATCACAGGTGAGATGCCTGAAAAGAGTGAAACTCCAGAGATTGTACGTTTTGGTAAAGATGGTAAGTCATTTAGAGTAGATGGTGATGCTATCTTACCTGATGTTGCAAGAATAACTGGTTTAGACTTACCTCCATCAGAGCATTATCAGACTATTGCAGGTTACGTTTTAGACAGATTGCAGAGAGTTCCAAAGCAAGGCGAAACTTTAGATGTTGGTGACTGGAAGATTGAAGTTTTCAGCGCTGATGCAACTGCAATTAACGTCTTAAAACTCTATAGGATAAAGTAGGAAAAAACTTGATTTTTATCCTTACTTTTGCTATAAATAAAGGGCTTGAAGCTGATAGCGTTTCAAGCCTGTTCAAGTGTGAGCTTGAACCTTCAGTAATAAACGAGTTTATTACTGATAGATATAGTGGAACTTCATAAAGAAAGGGACCCTAGTTGAGGTCCTTTTTTTGTGTTTAAAATTAAATAAATTGAGGTACTAATGGCAGGAACCATTGAAGAGAAAGTAGCAGAGCTAGTAACTCCTCTGGTGGAGTCTATGGATCTTACTGTATGGGGTATCAGATTCCGTGGCGGTAATGATCATGCGATGTTGCAGGTGTTTGTTGATTCTGAGCAAGGTGTAAGCGCAGATAAGTGTGGCGAGTTAATGGATGTATTATCTCCTGCTTTAGATGCAGCTGACCTTATCGCTCCTAAATATACACTTGAGGTATCTTCACCTGGTCTTGACAGAATTTTGTTCACACTTGAGCAAGCTAAGGCTTATACAGGTAAAACTGTAAAAGCTGAACTTAGAATTCCTACTCAGGGCAGACATAAGCTTCAAGGTACTTTAGATGAAGTAACTGATGATGGCATGCTGAAGATTAACGATAAGATCTCAGGTCTTATCGAAGTTGCATTCTCAAATGTATCTACAGCACGTGTTGTCCCAGAGTTTCCAACTAACAACAAAAAAGCTCCTAAAAGCGGATCATAGAGAGGTCTTAAATTAAAAATGGGTAAAGAGATCATTGCCATCGCAGAGGCACTATCAAACGAGCGTGCTATTCCTAGAGATAAGATTTTTGAAGCTTTAGAGACTGCATTAGCAACTGCAACCAAGAAAAAGTATCCGGTTGATATCTTAGTTCGTGTTGTAATTGACAAGAAAGACGGCTCATATGACACCTTCCGCCGTTGGGAAGTAGTTGATACTGACGGTCCACTAGAGAAGCCTGCTCAGGAAATATCACTTGCAGCAGCCGCTGTTGACCATCCTGGTATTAAAGCTGGTGATATTGTTGAAGAGCAGATCCCTTCTGTTGAGTTTGACCGTATTACAATTCAGACAGCAAAGCAGGTTCTATCTCAGAAAGTTAAAGATGCTGAGCGCGAGCAGGTTGTAGCAGAGCAGCGTGACAGAATCGGTCATGTTGTAAATGCAACCGTTAAAAAGCAGACTCATGACATCATGGTTTTAGATTTGGGCAACAACGCTGAAGCTGTTCTAAAGCGTGAGCAGATCATTCCTCATGAGACCTATGGTCGTGGTGACAGAGTTAAGGTTTTATTACAGGATATCCGTTCAGAGCCAAATCGCGGTCCACAGATCATCTGCTCAAGAACTTCACCTGATTTCTTAAAAGAGTTATTCAGAATCGAAGTACCTGAGATTGGTGAAGACGTAATCGAAATCATGGGTGCAGCTCGTGATCCTGGTTCACGTGCAAAGATCGCTGTAAGATCCAAGGACAGAAGAATCGATCCTCGTGGCGCATGTATCGGTATGCGTGGCGCTCGTGTAATGGCAGTATCTAACGAGCTGTCAGGTGAAAAGATTGACGTTGTTTTATACGATGAGAACTTAGCTCAGTACGTGACCAATGCTATGGAACCTGCTGAAGTATCACGTATTATCATCAACGAAGATGACCACACTATCTTAATTGCTGTAGCTGAAGAAAACTTAGCTTTAGCAATCGGTAGAAACGGTCAGAATGTACGTTTAGCTTCACAGCTTATCGGTTGGGATCTGAAGGTTATGACTGAGAAAGAACTTGAGTCAAGCATTCAGCAGGAAGTAGGTAAGGTAGTAAAGCTATTTGAAGATTCTTTAAATGTTGATGAAGAGTTCGCAACTGCTCTGTCAGATGCAGGCTTCACCACCTTAGAAGAAGTTGCATACGTTGAACCTGAAGAGCTTTTAGCTATCGATGGTATGGATGAGGAAACAGCATCTCAGTTACAGGAAATAGCAAGAAAGGTTGTTGAGAGCAAAGAAAATGCTGAAACTGCTGAAGCTATCGCTCAATTATCATCACTAGACGGTATTGATAAAGAATTAGCTGCTAAGTTAGTAGCTCACGGTATCAAGTCAGGTGAAGATCTTGCAGATCAGGCTACCGATGATTTAACTGACATCGAAGGCTTAGATGAGAAGAAAGCTGGTGAAATCATTATGGCAGCTCGTAATGAATACTGGTTCAAAGAAGAAAACAAATAATACAGGAAGACTTGAATGATGAATGAAGAAAATCAGGGCAATGCACCAAAGCGTATGTCTTTAAAGAAGAAGTCTTCTGGCACTATGACTTTGCAGAATGCAGGCGGTGCTAAGAAAGTTCAGGTTGAGGTTCGTAAAAAGAAATTTAACTTCGACCCTAAAGAGCGTAAGGCTCAGTTGGAGCAGGAAGCTATTGCTAAGCAAAAGGCTGAAGAAGAGGCAAGAAAAGCTGAAGAGGCTCGTAAGGCCGAAGAAGCTAAAAAAGCCGAAGAAGCTCGCAAGGCTGCAGCTGCTAAAGCTGAGGCTGAAAAGAAGGCTAAGGAAGCTGCTAAAGCTGTTGCTGTTAAGGCTCAGCCAAAGCCAACTCCTGCTCCTCATAAAGAAAAGCATGAGGATAAGGCAACTGAAGAGTTACGTCGTGCTCAAGAAGAGCAGCAGAAGCGTAAGTCTGAGGAAGAGTCAAAGAGACTTGCAGAGCAGGCCAGAAAGTTAGCTGAAGAAAACGAGGCTCGTTGGGCAGCAGAAGAAGAGGCTCGCTCTCACGAGAATGATGACGACGATTCAACAACTTCACAGTATGTTCGTGAAGCTGAGGCTCGTCAGGAGCGTGAGGCTGAAAACAGAGGCCGCCACCGCGACAGAAATGGTGACAGACGCTCAGCTAAGCGCTTTGAAGAAAATGAGCAGAATTCAAACAATCGCCGTCAGAAAGGCGGTAAAGGTGGTAAGAGCGTAAAGGGTGCTGCAAAATTAAATCAGCAGCAACACGGCTTTAACCGTCCTGCTGTTCCTGTAAACCGTGATGTTGAGATCGGTGAGACCATCACTGTAGCTGAATTAGCAGCTAAGATGGCTGTTAAGGCAACTGAAGTTATCAAGACCTTAATGAAATTAGGTGAAATGGTAACTATCAACCAGGTTTTAGATCAGGCAACAGCTCAGCTAGTTGCTGAAGAAATGGGACATAAGGTAATTCTGCGTAAAGAGAATGAACTTGAAGACGAGTTATTAAACGGCAACAAGGATTCAAAAGCAGAGGCAACTCCTCGTGCTCCTGTTGTTACCATCATGGGTCATGTTGACCATGGTAAGACCTCTTTACTTGACTACATCAGAAAGTCAAAGGTAGCAGTAGGCGAAGCTGGTGGTATTACCCAGCGTATCGGTGCTTATCATGTACAGACTCGTAATGACGGTATCACCTTCTTAGATACCCCAGGTCACGCAGCATTTACTGCAATGCGTGCTCGTGGTGCTCAGTGTACTGATATTGTAGTTTTAGTTGTAGCAGCAGATGACGGTGTAATGCCTCAGACCTTAGAAGCAATTCAGCATGCTCAGGCAGCTAAGGTTCCTATGATTGTTGCTATCAACAAGATGGATAAGCCAGGTGCAGACCCTCAGAGAGTTATCAATGAGTTAATGCAGCACAGTGTTATTCCTGAGTCAATGGGTGGTGAGAACCAGTTCGTTGAAGTTTCAGCAAAGACTGGTATGGGCGTTGATGATCTGTTAGAGGCTATTACTCTACAGGCTGAAGTTTTAGAGTTAAAGGCTGTTCATGATGGTATGGCTGAAGGCGTAACCATTGAGTCTCGTCTTGATAAAGGTCGTGGTCCTGTAGCAACAGTTCTTGTGCGTTCTGGTACCTTAAAGAAGGGAGACATTATCCTTTGCGGTCTGCAGTACGGTCGTGTTCGTTCAATGAGAAACGAAAACGGCAAGGAAGTAACCGAGGCTGGTCCTTCAATCCCTGTTGAGGTATTCGGTCTGTCAGGTGTTCCTGCAGCAGGTGACGAGGTTACCGTTGTAGCTGATGAAAGAAAGGCTCGTGAAGTTGCTTTATTCCGTCAGGGTAAATACCGTGAGTTAAAGATTGCAAAACAGAAGAGTGCACAGTTAGCTTCTATGTTCAAGGAGAGCAATGCTTCAGAGTTGAAGGTTGTTCTAAAGGCTGATACTCAGGGTTCTGTTGAAGCTATTTCTGATGCTCTGCTAAAACTTGGTAACGAAGAAGTGCAGGTTAAGATTATCGGCTCAGGTGTTGGTGGTATTACCGCAAACGACGCAACCTTAGCTGCTGCTGATGGTGCTGTTGTAATCGGCTTTAACGTTCGTGCTGATGGTCCTGCCCGTCAGGTAATCGATTCAGAGTCAGTTGACTTACACTACTACAGTGTTATCTACGACTTGATTGATGATGTGAAGAAGGCTATGTCTGGTCTGCTCAAGAAAGAGATCAGAGAAAACTTCATCGGTTATGCTGAAGTTCGTGAAATCTTCCGTCACCCTAAGTATGGTGCAATCGCAGGCTGTATGGTTGTTGAAGGCGTCGTAAAGCGTTCAGCACCTATCCGTGTGCTGCGTGACAATACCGTTATCTTCGAAGGTGAGCTTGATTCATTACGTCGTTTCAAGGATGACGTATCTGAGGTTAAGCAGAACAACGAGTGCGGTATCTGTGTTAAGAACTACCAGGATGTTCGTGTAGGCGACCGTATCGAGTGCTTCGAGAAGGTTGAAGTTGCACGTACTCTTGATTAAAGGAAATTATGCCAAGAAGTTACGGTAGAAATGAAAGAGTTGCAGCAGCTGTAAGACGTGAGCTTGCAGATGTGCTGCAAAATGAGCTTCATGATCCTCGTGTGAAGAATGCAACTATCACTGAAGTTGATGTTTCACCTGATCTTAGAAATGCTCGTGTTTACATTTCTTTTTTAACAGATAAGAAAGAAGAAATTGATGCTGCTATGAAAGGCTTAAAGAGCGCTAAAGGCTTTTTACGTTCACAGTTAGCTTCAAGACTAAACTTACGTTATATGCCTGATCTTGATCTGCGTTATGATTCATTACTCACAGAGTCAATGAAACTTGATGCTCTGATTGCTAAAGGCTTAAACAAGAATTAGTCTGTATACACACAGAAAGGTACCCTGGATCATAAAAAGTTCAGGGTATTTTTTTTGAGGTAGAGGAAAGTGTTTTAATTTCAATGAGCAATGAAAGGAGTTGTTAAAAGTGCTTTTCAAAGCCTGCTTATTTGCATCCCCAGTTAGCAGTGCTTCTGCTGTGAATTGTATAAGCAACAGGAAAATGTCTGTTTGTAATAGGACTGAACCATATTTCGTGGGAACCTTTGCTTGTCTGACTAAATAGCACCCTTTGTCCTTGAGGTAAGCTATAAGTTTATCGTAGTAATCTGTTCCCCTTTAAGCCAAACGTTCCATATTGTTGAGAAAATAAAACTTAGTGTGACGTGGCTTCAAGTTGTAATTGAGCTCAAGAAGTTCTTCTGCAATGATGTTAACCTCTTTGATAAGTCCCTCAATTGTAGGCATCTTAGCAATCAATCCCGGAAGATCTGGACTTTTGCACCAATAAACCTTATTTTCATTATCTTTATGAATAACAACCCTAAAAATTAGGGTAAAGCCGAATTTGTAGGCAATTTTCCAAAATGGCAGTCCAATACGGTAGTTCATATCTCCTAACAGTTAGCATAAGTATAGATTAATTATCTTGTCAAATTATGATCGTTTATACAGCTTTTTATCGGTAAGTTCTGTAACTTTGAAAAAGACGTAAGCAGAATGTACAATAGAGGCTTGAATAATATAATTTTAGGAGAGAGTCGTGGTAGCTTCAATGGTACAGCAAAAGCCAATTAAATCAGCTGTAATTGTATCTAAAGTATATAAGCGTCCAGTGTCTGGAGCTATCAGAGATATTGCCTCAAAACTAACCAAATTAGGTGTAAAAGTATATCTTGAGGCTAATACATCTGTAGGCTTTAATATTCCTGAAATTGAAAGTATTACCCGTCGTCAGATGCGAGATCTTGACCTTATCATCGTTGTAGGTGGAGATGGCTCTGTTTTAGGTGCAGCCAGAACCTTAGTAGATTTGAAAGTTCCAGTATTAGGTATTAACCGCGGACATTTAGGTCTGCTTACCGATGTCAATCCTGACAATCTTGATGAGAGCTTAAAGAAGGTTGTAAAAGGCTACTACTCATTAGAGGACAGAACCATGATTGATGTTCGTGTCTCTCGTGATTCTGAAGATGGAGTAGGTGAGTTAATCGGTCAGTCATTAGCAACTAACGAAACCGTTATTCACTCAGGCACCATGGCTCATATGATGGTGTTTAGAGTAACCATTGATGGTACCTATATGTACACTCTAAGAGGTGACGGTATTATCGTCAATACACCTACAGGCTCAACTGCATATTCATTATCAGCAGGTGGTCCTATTATTGAACCAAATCTTGATGTTCTGTCACTAGTGCCAATGTTCCCACAGTCACTAAACTGCTCTCCTATTATCATTCCAGGAAAATCAGAGGTTAGAATCGACTTTGAATGTCCTGATGATATGGCAGAGTTAATTGCAATCAACTGTGATGGTCAGGTAACCATGAGAGCTGATACTAAAAGCTCTGTACTTATAAGACAGCATCACATACCTTTGACACTTATTCACCCTCAAGGTTATGACTATTACAGCCTGTTACGTCAGAAATTAGGCTGGGCTCAAAGTCTTGTTTAGGACCAAACTTTCAGTTTGAGTCTGTTTTTGGAGTAGTTATGCTTGAACAATTAATCGTAAAAGACTTTGCTTTAAGTGATAAAAATACCCTTGATTTTCATAGTGGCATGACCTGTATTACAGGTGAAACCGGTGCTGGTAAATCATTAACTGTAGATGCTTTATCTATGCTCTTAGGTGCAAGAGCAGATGCTATGTGCGTAAGAACAGGCTGTGCTAAAGCTGAGCTTGATGCGGTGTTTTCAATTGAGAACAATCAGGCTGTTATCGATTTTCTAAACGAGCGTGAGCTTACAGCAGAGGATAACACTCTAATGCTCCGCCGTGTTATAGGAGCAGATGGTAAGTCAAAGTCTTATATTAACGGTTCTCCTTGTACTTTATCCTTACTAAAAGAGCTAGGCTCTTACATTGTGGCAATTCACGGACAGCATGCAAGCATTAAGCTTATTGATAAGAACAATCAGCTATCCTTAGTAGACAGCTTTGGCAGATTAAAAGACAAAGTTGAAGCTGTAAAACTATCCTTTGATAAATATAATAAGAACCGTCAGCATTTGCAGGAACTAGCAGACGAGCAGTTAGCTGGCGCTCAGACCTATAAGACCTTACGTTATGAATTAGACTTATTAAATAAGCTTGATCTGCACGAAGGCGACTATGAGCAGATAAGCTCAGATTATGATGCCCTACAGCATCAGACACAGGCATCAGATGCTGTAGCTTTAGCTCAAGGTGTGCTTGAGAACGAAGAGCACAACATCATTGATATCATTTCTGCAAGAATTACCGATTTATCAAAAGTAGCTGTCTTTGCTAAAGACAGTATCGATCCTATTGTTGCAGATCTTTCAACTGCTTGTGAGCATTTGGATTTAGCTCGTGAAAAGTTAGATTCACTTACCTTAAAGGCTAATCCTGCTTTAGTTGAAGAGTTATCTGACAAACTCTCAAAATGCCACGAATTAGCTCGCCGTTTTGAGATAAAGCCAAACGAGCTTTATAAGATTAAAGACAAGTTAGAAAAAGATATAGAGCACTTTTTATCTTTAAAAGAGCAGATTGCATCATTAACTGCTAACGTTAAAAAGTTAAGAGATGCCTATGAGACAGAAGCTAGAGAGTTATCAGACTTAAGAGCAAAAGCTGCTACAAAGATGTCTCAGGATGTAACTTTAAAGATTAGAACCTTAGCAATGCCAGATGGCGTGTTTGAGGTTAAAGTAACTCGTGATGAGACTATAAGACCTAGAGCTACAGGTCGCGACAATGCTGAATTTTTGTTCTCAGCAAACCTAGGAGAAGCACCAAAAGATTTAGGTGCTGTAGCCTCAGGTGGTGAGTTATCACGTCTTGCTTTAGCAATTGAGGTTTTAACCTCACGTAAAGGCTCGACACAGACATTGATCTTTGATGAGGTTGATACTGGTATCTCAGGTCGTACGGCTTCTGCTGTAGGTGAGCTGTTACACCTTTTAGGTAAGGATGTGCAGGTAATTACCGTAACTCATTTACCACAGGTTGCAGCTGCTGCTGATCATCAGCTCTTAGTCTCAAAATCTCAGCAGGGGCAGAATGTAGTCTCAAATGTATCTGAGCTTGATAATGATGGTCGTGTCGAGGAAATCTCTCGTATGATGGGCGGTAACGTTGTAACAGAAGCTACTCGTCAAAGCGCTCAAGCGCTGTTAAATAAAGCCAGTCAAAAAGCTTAATACAGGTAGCTTACGTGAAAAACAATACCGTCTTTGTAAAAGGAAATCTTAAGGTTCATATCCGCTGGGCTAATGTGACCGATGCTAGCAATATCGCTCGCCTTGAACTTAATGCCTCTCATTATGAGAATCGCAGAGAACCTTTTACCTTTACCCATCCTCAATTTACTGCACTATGGGAGAACCGTCTTTCTGATGAAAATTATCGGACAGTGCTTGCTTGTGGTGCAAAAAATCTCTATGGCTTCTTAACTTTTAAAAATGAAATAGAGTCAGGTAAAATTCTCGCACTGTATATCGATCCGCTTTATATGCGACTTGGAATAGGTAAACTCTTACTTCAGACAGCAGAACAGATGGTTAGAATGAAGGGCGGATCATCAATCGAAGTTGATGTGGAAGTGCTCAATAAAGGGGCAATCAGCTTCTATACCTCGTTACAATTTGCAAAAGTAAGTGTAAAATTAGACCACTTAATTGTTATGCGAAAGGAGTTTTATAATGCTTAAGGTTGGTATTGTAGGTTTAGGCGGACGCATGGGGCACGCACTGTGGGACTGCTGTTTAGGTCTTGATGGCGCAAAGGTTGTATGCGGCATTGATAAGAGCACCGATACATTACCATCAGGCTGCAATGTTGAAGTTGTAGATGAGCCTTCAAAACTGTCAGCAGCTCCTGACATGTTCATCGATTTCTCTCGTCCAGAGTGCTCATTAAATATTCTTGAATATGCAAAGCAGCATAACTGCAAAGTTATCTTAGGTACCACAGGTTTCGATTACGAGCAGCGCGATAAGATTAAGGAATACTCAAAGCATATTCCTATCGTTTTTGCTGCTAACTTCTCTGTTGGTGTTAACGTTTTATTAAACCTTGTTAAAAAGACAGCTCAGATCATGGCTGATGCTGATATCGAAATTGTTGAAGCTCACCACCGTTATAAGGTAGACAGCCCATCAGGCACTGCTTTAGCAATTGGCGAGGCAGCTGCTGAAGGTCGTCACGTAAATCTAAAAGACGTTATGGTAGCAGGTCGTAACGGTATTACTGGCGAGCGTATCTACGGTTCTATCGGTTTCTCATCAATCCGTGGTGGTGATATCGTAGGTGAGCATACTGCTATGTTCTGCTCAGAAGGTGAGCGCGTTGAGTTAAGCCATATTGCAACCTCACGTCAGACCTTCGCTCGTGGAGCATTCAGAGCTGCTCTATGGCTTGAGAACAAGAAACCAGGTTTATATGATATGAATGAAGTTTTAGGTCTGAATAAGGCGTAAGCTTACCTTTATTCATACAAAAGCCAGAACCTAAAATCGTGGTTCTGGCTTTTCACATTAATACTTACATCAAAGAACTATCTTACATCAATTATTTCAATTACATTAAAGCCGCAAGAATACCTCCATCTACAGGGATCTCTGTACCTGTTACAAAGTCAGATAGAGGGGAAGCTAAGAATAAAGCCACTTTTGCTACATCCTCAGGTTCACCAATTCTGCCCATAGGAGTTCTGCCTACTAACTTTTGAGTAAGCTCTTTGTTGTTTAAAATGCCTTTGGTCATATCTGTTTTAATGTAGCCAGGAGCAATCGCATTTGACTGAATATTGTATTTTGCCCACTCTACAGATTGAGTCTTGGTTAACATCTTAATTGCACCTTTTGAAGCACTATAAGCTGCCATACCAGGACTGGTTACATCAGCTAAGATAGATGCAAGATTTATGATTTTGCCACCACCATTTTCTTTCATCATCGGGAAGCATTTCTGGCTTAAATTAAAGGCAGCTGTAAGATTGGTATCTAGAACTTTATCCCAAAGCTCAATATCAGTAGTTTCAATAGAATTTGAGTTAGCAGTGCCTGCTGCGTTAACCAGAATATCAATAGAAATACCGTCAGCTTTAAAGCGCTTGAATACCTCTTCTACAGCAGTATTAGAAGTAATGTCACAAGGAACAGCAAATACTTCTTTACCTGTAGGATCTAACTCCTTTGCTGTGGTAGAGAGCTTGTCAGCACTCCTTGCCACGATATAGATCTTAGCTCCATTCTTATTTAGAATGCGGGCGATCTCTTTACCTATACCTTGACTTGCACCGGTAACTAGTGCGGTTTTGCCTTCAAGTAACATAAAAAGCTCCTTAGTTTTATTCTTATCTTTTCTAAAGTTTAGGTCAGATTTTGAGTATTTAAAGTGAAGTGATAAATCTAATGCTAATTTTGTTAGCTGTAACAAAGTTTTGATTTAATGGATTTTTTTTATTGTAAAAAGGTGCTATGGGAGGAATGAAATTGAAAAGACAGAGCCTAAATAAAAGTTAGTAGACATTTGTCTACTAACTTTAAAAAAGCCTTAAATGAGCTATACCTTAGATTATCAGCTCAGCTAAAGTCACACCTAGAAGACAGGCACTTGTAAGACCGATAAGTCTAGGGAGCATAAGAGTGGTTTAAATAGTATTTTCCAATCTTTGTGGCGCCTGAGATATCAAAGTTTACAGTTGCAATATCTGAAGGGTAATTAGGAATAAAGAAGTAAGCATAAGTATCAGGCATTAAACCAATTAGAATTTGACTTAGCAGACCGATTGCTGCTGCAACTGGTATTAAGATTTTAGCAGTTGCTGCCTGTTAGTTTACTGCGATTGATACTTAAGACAGAATCTTTTTCAAGATCTTTACCTCTAAAGTTAGAGTATAAAGACAGTAAGAATACACCTACTAAGTTAGCAGGGATGTTTACAAGTAAGATCTTAAATAAGGTCAAATCCTCAAGTCCGGGGAGCTGCAGCACATCTTTACCCAAATAACAGGATACTACAGCTGAAATAGGGGATGCTACAAGTCACATTTGAGAGGCTACAGAAGCTGCTGTCATCGGTCTTTCAGGACGAATTTTATTCTTTAGCGCAATATCGCCAATGATAGGCATGATGGTATATACAGCATGACCTGTACCTAACATTAAGGTTAAAGCATAGGTAACCATTGCTCCAAAGAAAGTGATCTTTTTAGGAGCTTTACGTAACATACGATCTGCGTACTGCAACATACACTTAAGACCGTCTGAAGCTTCTAAGATAGAAGCACAGCTTACAACTGAGATGATGATAAGCATTACATCAACTGATGGAAGGTAGGAGGCATTCTTAATACAAATACTTCAATACATAAGCCTACGCCTGAGACTACACCCAGTCCCATACCGTCAAATCTGCTACCAATATATAAGGTAGCAATTAAAAATATAAATTCCGCTATGAGCATTTAATCAATTTTCTCAAAATTTTCAAATTTTCACAAAATGACGCGAAAATATATATAAATCTTCGAAATTGACAAAAAAAAGCCCCAAAATAATCAATTTTGGGGCATTTTGAACTTAATTATTTAGAGGAGTAAATCTATTAGATTACACCCTGAGCAATCATTGCATCAGCTACTTTACGGAAGCCAGCGATGTTAGCACCTAATACTAGGTTGCCTTCAACACCGAATTCACGAGCGGTATCAGCAACGTTCTTGTACAGGTTGGTCATAATGGTGTGTAACTTCTGATCAACTTCCTCGAAGGTCCAAGCAGTCATACCAGCGTTCTGCTCCATCTCTAACTGAGAAGTTGCAACACCACCAGCGTTAGCAGCCTTTGCAGGACCGTAAGCAATCTTAGCCTTTAAGAACTGATCGATAGCACCTAAGGTTGAAGGCATGTTAGCACCTTCTGCTACAACCTTACAGCCGTTAGCTAATAGGGTCTTAGCATCTTCCTCATTTAACTCGTTCTGAGTTGCGCAAGGGAATGCACAGTCTACGTTGTAAGTCCAAACCTGGTGTTTGCCTGCTGGGTACTTATCAATTGGAGTGTACTGAGCTGTTGGAACTAACTCTGCATAACGGGTTAGACGTGCACGCTCAACTTCCTTAACCTGCTTTAATACGTCTACCTTGATGCCATTTGGATCATAGATAGTACCGTTAGAATCTGATACGGTAACAGGAGTTGCACCTAACTGGATTAACTTCTCGCAGCAGTAGATAGCTACGTTACCTGAACCTGATACAGCGCACTTCTTGCCCTTTAATGAATCGCCACGATCCTTTAACATAGCATCAGTGAAGTAAACGGTACCGTAACCTGTAGCCTCAGTACGTGCTAAAGAACCACCATAGGTTAAACCTTTACCAGTTAAAACACCCTCATAACGAGTGGTTAAACGCTTGTAAGCGCCGTACATGTAACCGATCTCACGACCACCAGTACCGATATCACCAGCAGGAACGTCGATAGTAGCACCAATGTAACGGTGTAACTGGATCATGAAAGCCTGGCAGAAACGCATGATTTCAGTCTCTGACTTGCCCTTAGGATCGAAATCAGAACCACCCTTTGCACCACCGATAGGGGTACCAGTTAATGAGTTCTTTAAGATCTGCTCTAAACCTAAGAACTTTAATACGCCTTCATTTACTGTTGGGTGTAAACGGATACCACCCTTGTAAGGACCAATTGCTGAATTGAACTGTACACGGTAGCCCTTGTTAACCTGAACTTCGCCCTTATCGTCAACCCACTCAATACGGAAAGAAATAGTTCTCTCAGGCTCAGTCATACGCTCTAAGATCTTGTACTTCTCATACTTAGGCTCTTTATCTACTACAGGCTGTAATGTGTTTAAGATTTCCTCAGCTGCCTGTAAGAATTCTGGCTGGTATGGATACTTAGCTTTTAAAGAGTCTAATACTCTCTGTGTGTATGACATTTAATGTCTCCTGTTTACCTGTTGATAAAATCGTTTTACCGGTCTTAGGACCGATAAGAAAAGTTTGTTTTAATTTGTTGAAATCAAATTTACAATTCTTAATTTTAGCTTGCAATACCAAATTGAATATTCACATATTTGGTGCAGATCTGATTTAAAACAGTGCACATTGTTAGTGAAAGCTATGTAAATACAATGTAACTCATTATCAAATAAGAAAAAAAATTGTGACGAAATCATAACTTTTTATGCGATTTTAAAGAGCATTTTTCAAAAATGACTTTAGTAAAATAAATTAAGATCAAGTAGTTAATAGAATATTTAAGAAATGAGAACTGTGATTTAATTTAGTGCACTAAATTTAGATTATTTAAAGTTAAATGTAATTAAATTTCCCTTAAACAGTGCATTAGTAAATTAAAGATGAGGGATAAAAAAAGCCTCCTATTTGTATAGGAGGCAACTACCAACAGGCAAATGTTTAGTGACTAATTTCCTTTTAAGAAATCGTCAACTGCAGCAGCACATTGTCTACCTTCTGCGATGGCGTAGACAACTAGTGACTGGCCCTTTCTGCCGTCACCTGCAGCGAATACTTTCTTGTTTGAGGTTTGATATGCACTCTCACCTTGAACTTCAGCTTTGATATTGCCGCGTTTGTCTGTCTCTAATGCAAACTCTTTAATTAAAGCAGATGAAGGATGTGAGTACCCCATAGCAATCAGGACTACGTCAGCTTTAATCTTGCTTTCAGTACCCTTGATACCCTCAAAGTGGCGACCTTCACCCCACTTTACTTTCTCGGTTACAACAGCTTCTAGCTTGTCTTTACCTTCAAAAGCGGTGGTGTTAGTCGAGAATAATCTTGTGCAACCTTCTTCATGTGAAGTAGAAGTACGCTTGATCTTTCTCCAATCAGGCCATGCCATGGTTAAATCAACACTCTCTGGTAACTCGTCATGGTAATCTAACTGGGTTACTGAGGCTGCACCTTTACGGATTGAAACACCGATACAGTCTGATGCAGTTTCACCACCACCGATTACTACAACATTCTTACCACGAACATCAATAGGATTCTCGCAGTCACCATTGTTCTCACGGTTCTGAGCGATTAAGAAATCTAAAGCAAAGTAGATGCCCTTTAAATCACGACCAGGTAATCTTAAATCACGGGGAGCCTCAGAGCCTGGAGCTAGAACGATAGCGTCATAGTTATCTAATAACTCCTGACCACGAACTTCATTTAATGAGTCGTTATGAACACCGTGCTCTAAGTTCTTGATAGCACCGACGATAGTTGAGGTCTTAAAGGTAATGCCTTCCTGCTCTAATTGAGAAATTCTTCTGTCTAGAATTTCTTTTGGCAGTTTGAAATCAGGAATACCGTAGCGTAACAGACCACCAATCTTGTTCATCTTTTCAACTACAGTTACAGTGTGACCAAAACGGTTTAACTGCTGAGCTGCAGCAAGGGCTGCTGGACCTGAACCTACTACACATACTTTTTTACCTGAACGGTGCTCAGTGATAACAGGTTTTACCAGACCATGCTCAAAAGCGTATTCAGCAATCTTTCTTTCAACAGACTTAATGCCTACAGCTTTACGGTGAATACCTAAGGTACAACCCTCTTCACACAGAGCAGGGCAGATACGACCTGTGATCTCAGGGAAGTTATTGGTAGCTGACAGTACGTTGTAAGCCTTGCTCATCTGCTCCTCAGATACAAACTCGTTAAAGTCAGGTGAATCATTGTGTAATGGGCACTCATGCATACAGAATGGAATACCGCAGTCCATGCAACGACCAGCCTGAATTTTAGCCTGCTCGTCAGTTAAGGTACCGTAGATTTCACAGAAGCTCTTTACACGCTCTTCAACTGGAACATGAGGCTGTTCGATACGCTCAAATTCAATAAATCCTCTTAAAAAGCCCATCTTAGTGTGCCTCCTTCATTGCGTTTAATGCGTTGAAGTATTCAACAGGGAATACCTTGACGAAGTGTTGCAGTTCAACATCGAAGTTTTCTAAGATCTTCTTGGCAACCTTACTTGATGTCATATTCAAGTGACGTGTTAACAGAGTCTTTAGAACCTCTTCGTCTGATTTACCCTGATGCAGAGGAATTGCAGGATCGGCCTTGTTTGCCTTAACCACATTGCTTACGTTAAATGCACCCTTGGCAAGGCGTGATCTGAAGGTACCGTCCTTATCGTAAACGTAAGCCATACCACCTGACATACCGGCAGCAAAGTTTCTTCCAGTAGTTCCTAAGACTACGACTGTACCACCTGTCATATATTCACAACCGTGGTCACCGCAACCTTCGGTTACAGCATCAGCGCCAGAGTTTCTTACAGCAAAACGTTCTCCGCAAACACCGCTAAAGTAAGCTTCACCAGATGTAGCACCGTATAAGCAGGTGTTACCACCGATGATGTTCTGTTGAGGATCTCCATCAAAAGCTGCACTCTCATGAACAGCGATGATACCGCCTGACATACCCTTACCGACATAGTCGTTAGCAAGACCTGACAGATTTAAGGTAACACCCTTTTCAAGGAAGGCTCCAAATGACTGACCTGCTGTGCCTGATAAATTAAAGGTAATAAAGTTGTCTGGTAATTCCTTCTTTAAAGATGCAATTAAGCCAGAGGTATAAGTACCAACTGAACGGTTTACGTTAACAACTGGTGAGTCAATAGTAATTGGCTTGTTATCTTCAATAGCCTTTAGAACTTTAGCTTCAAACTTCTTATCTAGAGCCTTATCAATCTCATGCTGCTGAGCGATTGCATGGTGAGCAACCTCATTAGCAAAAGCAGGATCCTTAAAGAAAATTCTCTCAAAGCTTAAGTTTCTAGCTTTAGCAAATTCGCTGTCTGATATCTTGGTTAGAAGTTCAGCATGACCGATTAAGTCTTCAAACTTCTTAAAGCCAAGTTCGGCCATGATCTCACGTACTTCACGAGCTACATAGTGGAAGTAATTCTCAAGCTGCTCTGGAGTACCGATGAACTGTTTACGCAGTTCAGGATCTTGAGTTGCAATACCAGTAGGACAGGTGTTCTTCTGGCACTTTCTCATGATGGTACAACCCATACATACTAATGGAGCAGTACCGAATCCGAACTCATCAGCACCTAACAAAGCACCGATGATTACGTCACGACCTGTCTTAATCTGACCGTCAACCTGTAAGGTTACACGTGAACGTAACTTGTTCATAACTAGAGTCTGCTGTACGTCAGCAAGACCAATTTCCCAAGCAGAACCTGCGTGTTTTACAGATGAAGCTGGAGCTGCACCTGTACCACCATCGTGACCTGAAATTACGATATGGTCTGCCTTACACTTTGCAACACCAGCTGCAACAGTGCCGATACCAACTTCAGATACCAGTTTTACTGAGATGTCTGCCTTGGTATTAGCAAGTTTCAGATCGAAAATCAGCTGAGCCAGATCCTCAATTGAGTAAATATCGTGGTGTGGTGGAGGAGAAATCAAACCAATACCAGGTAATGAGTGACGCAGTTTACCAATGTATTTTGATACCTTGTGACCTGGTAACTGACCACCTTCACCAGGTTTTGCACCCTGTGCCAGTTTAATCTGAATTAAATCAGCAGTTGACAGATAATCGGTGGTTACACCAAAACGACCAGATGCTACCTGCTTGGTACGTGAACGTAATGAATCTCCCTTGTGCAGAGGAATATCAACTACTACATCATCACCTAAGATAGCCTTAGTAGAGGTTTCTTTATCGATGATGCCATCACGGCGAGGATCTTCACCACCTTCACCTGAGTTTGACATCGCACCTAATCTGTTCATGGCAATGGCCATGGTGGTGTGAGCTTCAGTTGAAATAGCACCCATTGACATAGCAGAACAGGCAAAGCGGTGGATAATGCTCTCTTCGCTTTCAACTTCGCTAATATCGATAGGATTGGTCTTCTTGAACTTGAATAAACCACGGATGGTCATCAAACGCTTTGACTGATCGTTGATGATCTGTGCATATTTCTTGTACTCATCGTATGAGCCAGAACGAACTGCTCTTTGCAGGTGAACTACAGCATCAGGAGTCCACATATGCTCTTCACCGTCATATCTCCAGTTCAGATCGCCACCCTGTAATAGTGATGGATCTTTTAGCTCAATCTTTCTGAAGGCTGCTTTGTGAGTTTCTACTGCTTCTTGAGCAATATCAAACAGACCTACACCTTCGATTGGGCTTGGAGTATTTGTAAAGTACTTATCAACAAATTCTGAGGATAGACCTACAGCTTCAAAGATCTGTGCACCGATGTATGACATGTAGGTACAGATACCCATCTTAGCCATAGTCTTGTAAAGACCCTTATCAATAGCGTGGATGTAGTTATCCTGATATTGTTTAGCAGTCTTAGCATCTGGTGCTAATTCTGTTACTACACGTAATGCTACATATGGGTGGATAGCTTCAGCACCATAACCGCCTAAGAGGGCAAAGTGATGAACTGTACGAGCAGAACCTGTCTCAACAACTAAGCCTGTGCTTGTACGTAAGCCGTTCTCAACTAAGCATAAGTGAACAGCTGATGTTGCTAACAGAGCTGGAATTGCAAGTCTATCAGCTGCTACATTTCTATCAGAAATAATTAGGATATTGTGACCTGTCTTTACAGCATCGATAGCTGCAGCTCTAATAGAAGCTAATCTTGCTTCGATACCGTCTTTACCCCATGAAAGAGGGTAGGTGATATCCAATTCTTTAGAACGGAATTTGTTATCGGTAAACTTGCTGATGTTGCGGATCTTTTCCATTTCAACAGCATCAAGTATAGGCTGCTGAACCTCCAGTCTTACAGGAGGGTTGTTATCCATAATATTTAGAAGATCAGGACGAGGACCGATGAATGACACCAGTGAGGTTACCATCTCTTCACGAATAGGATCGATAGCAGGGTTTGTAACCTGAGCAAAGAGCTGACGGAAGTAGTCATATAAGCTCTTTGGCTTGTTAGATAAAACAGCTAAAGGAGCATCATTACCCATTGAAAGAACAGGCTCTTGACCATTTACAGCCTTAGGCTTTAATAATCTTTCAACATCTTCACGGGTATAACCGAATACGCCCATTAGAGCTTTGGTATTTAAGTTCAAACCTACAGTTGAGGTTTCATCCTTAATATCGGTTAACTTGATACGAACCTTGTCTGTCCACTCTTGATAAGGACGTAGTGTAGCCAAGCTTAACTTGATTTCCTTATCATCGATGATACGACCCTGTTCAGTATCGATTAAAAGCATACGACCTGGTTCTAGTCTCCAGTGACGAGCGATTCTGCTCTCGTCAATCTTTAGAGTACCTTCTTCTGAAGCTAGAATTACAAGATCGTCTTTAGTTACGATGTAACGAGCAGGACGCAGACCGTTTCTGTCTAATGTTGCACCGATCTGACGACCATCAGTAAAGGCAACAGCAGCAGGACCGTCCCATGGCTCCATCATTGCAGCATAGTATTCATAGAAAGCTCTGAGTTTTGGATCCATCAGAGCATCTTTTTCCCATGCTGAAGGGATCATCATCATTGCAGCCTGAGCTAATGAGTAACCAGACATAGTTAGTAGCTCAAATACGTTATCAAATGAAGCTGAATCTGACTGACCCTGGAAAATTAAAGGCCATAATTTCTCTAAATCTTTACCAAATACAGGTGAAGAAATGTTCTTTTCACGAGCTTTAATCCAGTTAAAGTTACCACGTAAGGTGTTAATTTCACCGTTGTGGGCAATCATTCTGAATGGGTGTGCTAGTGACCATTGAGGGAAAGTATTAGTTGAGAAACGCTGGTGGATTAGAGCAATAGCACTGGTGCAGCGGCTATCGTTTAAATCACGGTAGTATTCACCAACCTGATTTGCTAATAACTGACCTTTATAAACAATGGTACGAGCTGAGAATGATGGAATATAGAATTCTTTGCAGTGTTTTAATTTTAGGTTTGCAATCGCAATTGAAGCTGACTTACGGATGATGTACAGCTTACGCTCTAGAGCGTCGGTTACTAAGACGTCTGGAGAGTGACCTACGAAAATCTGTCTAATTACAGGCTCTTTTTCGCGAACAACAGGGGACATTGGGATAGTCTCATTTAGAGGAACGTCTCTCCAACCTAAGATAATCTGTCCTTCTGCTAAAATAGCGCGTTCAATTTCTTCTTGGCAAGTGTGTCTTGATGCTTCCTCTCGTGGTAGGAAAATCATACCTACACCGTATTCACCAGAAGGAGGAAGTTTTACGCCCTGAGCCATCATATCATCACGGAAGATCTGATCAGGGATCTGAATCAAAATGCCGGCACCATCGCCCTGCAGTGGATCTGCACCTACTGCTCCGCGGTGAGTCAGGTTCTTTAGGACTTCTAGTCCCTGACTTACGATGCTGTGGCTTCTTTGACCTTTGATATGAGCAATGAAACCGACACCGCATGCATCGTGTTCATTTTCACTTCTGTATAAGCCAGAATTAGTCATTTATGTGTCACCTTTTGCGAGTGGTATATATACAATAAGGGCCCTAAACGGGCCCTTTTTTGAAAACTTTTACAGTTTTCTTATTATTATCACCCCATTTTTGATGGGGTGTTTTTAACCCATTTCGTTAAATTATAGGCTGTAGTACAGCTCGAACTCAGCAGGATGTGGAGTTGAACGTACGCGTGTATCTTCAGCTGCCTTTAACTCAATGTAAGCGTTAATCATATCCTCAGAGAATACGCCACCTGCAGTTAAGTAGTCGTGGTCAGCCTGTAAAGCCTTTAGAGCCTCATCTAAAGAACCGCAAACCTGTGGGATGTTAGCAGCTTCCTCAGGTGGTAAGTCGTATAGATTCTTATCCATAGCCTCACCTGGGTCTAACTTGTTTAAGATACCGTCAAGGCCAGCCATTAACATTGCAGCGAATGCTAAGTATGGGTTTGCCATACAATCTGGGAAACGTACCTCAATATGAGCAGTCTTAGGATTGATTGCATATGGAATACGGATTGAAGCTGAACGGTTAGCAGCTGAGTAAGCTAACATTAAAGGAGCCTCGAAACCAGGAACCAAACGCTTGTATGAGTTGGTTGATGGGTTTGTGAAAGCATTTAATGACTTAGCGTGCTTGATGATACCACCGATGTACCATAAAGCTTCCTGTGATAGACCGCCGTATAAGTTACCAGCGAAGATGTTCTTGCCATCTTTACCGATTGACTGGTGGCAGTGCATACCTGAACCGTTGTCTCCGTAAATTGGCTTTGGCATGAAGGTAGCTGTCTTACCATACTGGTTTGCTACGTTCTGTACAACATACTTGTAAATCTGAACCTCATCAGCCTTCTTGGTTAATGAGTTGAACTCAGTAGCGATTTCGTTCTGGCCTGCAGTTGCAACTTCGTGGTGGTGTGCTTCGATAACTAAGCCCATCTCCTGCATTACTTTACACATTGCAGAACGGATGTCCTGTGATGAATCTACTGGAGGAACTGGAAAGTAACCGCCTTTAACTGCTGGACGATAGCCTTTGTTACCGCCTTCGTACTCAGTAGCTGAGTTCCAAGCAGCTTCGATATCATCGATAGCTACGAATGAACCTGAAATATCAGACTTGAAACGAACATCATCAAATAAGAAGAACTCTGGCTCTGGACCGAAGAAAGCCTTGTCACCGATACCGGTTGACTTTAAGTAATCCTCAGCGCGCTTTGCAACTGAACGAGGGTCACGGTCGTAACCTGTTAAGGTCTGTGGCTCTAAGATATCGCAACGAACGATAATGGTTGGATCGGCATAGAAAGGATCTAACATAACGGTGGTGATATCAGGCATTAAGATCATGTCTGACTTATCAATACCACGCCAGCCTGCGATTGAAGAACCGTCAAACATCTTGCCCTGCTCGAAGAATTTCTCATCGATGCAAGAAATAGGTAGAGAAATATGCTGCTCTTTACCTTTAGTGTCAGTAAATCTTAAATCAGCAAAAACAACGTCGTTATCTTCGATGAGTTTTTTTACTTCACTGTAATCCTTGATTGCCATTTAGGTGCTCCTAATTTTTCAATTGATGGGGTATTACGTACCCGTTCTTTAATGTCTGAGTAAATTTTCGTGGTTATAGTGAACTCTGTCAAAGCATATTTGTACTGGCACTAAAACTACACGTCTTATTTTACTATATGTTGCATTATGGTGCGATACCTAAAAAATATAGATAAAACATAAAGATAGAATAAATATCTTAAGTGTAGTAAAGATAATTGAAGTAAAGTCTATTTTTCAAAGAAATCGCAAAATTATTATTTAATTGATTTTTAAAGATAATTTGAAAACAACAGGAAATTTGTTAAAAAAGCCCATTGCACACTTTTAGAGCACTAATTTTGATAATTAATGCATTTTTTTGTGGCATTTGGATGCTGTATTTTGTTTTTCTTCTAAAGACTGTGTTAAGAAAATTTGTTTTGAGAGTATTGTTTGAAGGGGGAGGGCTCTTATGGGAAGATTTTAGCTTTTAAGATCCTTTTCTTAGATTTTCTATCTAGACTTCTATGATGTTTGTTTTGATTTTTAGTTATCTTATTAAGTGTTTTCTCCACTCAAAAGATATTGGAGAAACTTGATGCTCTTACGAGATTGTTTACATAGTATTCTGAGCTTTCTTGCTATCAGTACTGCTAGAAATGCTATCGAGCATCTTTGAAATCTCCTAACTTATAGAGCAACTTGCTTATGATCCAAAAAGAACCTATCGTAATAAATATCAGTGCAGAAATCATTACGACAAGACAAGAGTCACTTTTATTATTTTGGTAGCAGTAAAATATCACAAATGCTAGCGCACCAGTGCACGATAAGAATTGCTTTTAGTACACCTACTCATTGCATATAAAACTCTCAATACGTTCTAGCTTGTGTGAATTAAGCTAGAACGAGACAAATATCATTATTAAATCCTCTTCTAAGAGAATTTATCCATTAATCTTCATAGAGTAGACCTCTTCGTTAATAAAGAAATCCCCCATGTCTAATCCAGTGTCTCTTACTTTTTCCATTCCCTGTTTTACATAGAAATCAAGACCAGGATTATGCTTGTTAATTAGTAACTCTATTGTGCAAGGTTTTGGATGATTTTCCTTAACATATTCTACAACATGATTAAAAAGAGCAGTTCCTACACCTTTTCCCTGGTTTTTTATCTCAACATAGATCTTTTGCATCAAGAAAAGATCAGGTCCATGCTGTATAACTGAAACTGCAGCTGTATCTTCACCATCTAAGTTAGCTATAAAGTAAACTTTGCCTGAGTTGATAGCATCCTGCAAAGCTTCCTGTGAATAGTACTTGTCTAACATGAAGTCTATCTGAGAAGTATTTAAAACACTCTTGAAAGTGTTCGGTACTAAGACATCAGCTAATTGTTTTAAAACTTTTACATCCGAAAAATCTGCTTTTCTAATTGAGATCATAGTGACCTCCTTATCTAAAAACTAACTTAAGTATAGGAATAATTTAGAGAATATCTATTTTTGCACCAAAATTTTCTTAAACTCCCTTGAAAATATTTAACATTGCTCATATTTTTTACTGAACAATTTATTTTACCGTGTGCAAAATGTTCAGTTTTTAGATTTAGCTATCTCTTTGTTTTCTCAAAAAAACTATTGAATAGTGTTTAAATATAGAAAATAGCTATAGCCGACAATTCAAATATAGTATTAGCCAAATTTTTTTGTTTGATTAGACTAAATTCATACCAACGAGGAATAGTAAAAATGAAAAACGCAGTTAATACATATTTAATTGACAGCACAGACAATGCAATAAGCATTGCAAAGCTTGCAAAACAAGATCCTAAATTAACCGTGTTCTCTTCAATGATGTGCATGTGTGCTATGTGTATGTGTTATCTGTCAATGTCAGGTGGAGCCTTGTAATTAACACATAGCAAGCAAAAAAATCAAAAGAAGGGCTCTCAATGAGCTCTTTTTTTTTTGACCTAAATTTTCAAAGTAAATGCTCATATTGATTTAAAAGAATTGGAGAACATCATGAAATTATCAGTAAAGTCAGTTTTAGCATCAGTAGTTTTAGCTCTAGTATCAACTCAGGCACAAGCTTGGGACAAGACCAATGTAAAGGTTGGTGTAGTAGGTGAAAACAACGAATTCTGGCAACCTATTATCGATAAGTTAAGAAAAGAGGGCGTAAATCTAGAGTTAGTTCGTTTTGCAACTTATCCATTGCCAAATCGAGCATTAGAAGATGGCGAAATTGATTTAAATGCTTTCCAAACCGGCGCTTTTTTAAAGACAGAGTCTAAAGAGCATAACTACCATTTAGTTGCTATCGGCACCACTGTGATTGCTCCTTTATCTTTATACTCTGACAAGATTAAGTCACCAAAAGACATAAAATCAGGGGATACCGTAACCTTAGCTAATGATCCTATCTCTACAGGTCGAGGTCTTCGTGTATTAGAAGATCTTGGTTTTATAAAGATTAAGAATGGAGCAGGTTACTTACCAGGTCCTTCAGATGTAGTTGAGAACAAACAGAACTTAAAGTTCTTTTTTGTAGATGCTGCTAATACATACAACACACTACCAGATGTAACCGCAGGCTTTATTAACGGTGGCTATGCTGTAGATCATGGCTTAAAACCTCGAACTGATGCTATCTATACAGAAAAGACTGAAGGCTGGGGACTTGAAAATCCATTTGTAAATGTGATTGCCGCAAGAGAGGTAGAAAAAGATGATCCTCTGTATCAGCACATTGTTGAGTTATACCACACAAAAGAGGTAGCTGACATCATCTCAAATTCCTACAAAGGCGCATTGATTCCAGCTTTTAAGTACTAGTAACAGTTCATTACAATAAGAATTCGTACATAGGTGTACAAGGGGTAAGAGAATGTCAAAAAAGGTTATTTATCTAGCAGGTGGTTGCTTTTGGGGAGTATCAGAGTACTTCTCACGTATAGATGGGGTGCTTTTTGCAGTTACAGGTTATGCAAACTCAGATGTAAAGTCTCCAGCTTATGAAGAGGTAAAGTCAGGCATTACCGGTGCAGCTGAAACTGTAGAGGTTACCTACGATTCAGATAAGGTAGCTCTAAAAACACTGTTACGTCAGTTCTTTAAGATAATCGATCCTGTGTCCTTAAATAAGCAGGGCGAGGATAGCGGTACTCAGTACAGAACCGGTATTTACTACTTCTATGATGATGACATTGCAACCATTGATGAAGTCTTTGCTGATGAGCAGAAAAAGTACGAGAAAAAGATAGTAACTGAAAAAGGCAGATTACGTAACTTCTACAACGCTGAGGATTACCATCAGGATTATTTAAAAAAGAATCCTCAAGGTTACTGCCATATCGATTTTTCCTCACTAAATGATCTTAAAGAGGATAAAAAGCAGTTTATAGATCCTGATAAATATCAAGCACCTGACAGAGAAACTCTAAAGACCAAACTTTCAGCTTAAGCTTATGAAGTTACACAGCATGCAGCAACTGAACCTAAATTTAAAGGAGAGCACAATGACAATTTTAAGAAAGGTATTTACGTTGATCCTATTACAGGAGCCCCACTATTTGTCTCAACAGATAAATACGAATCCGGATGCGGTTGGCCTGCTTTTTCAAAGCCAATTGATGACACTGTCCTGTCACGGCATTTAGATACTTCTTTAAATCGTCAGAGAATTGAGGTTAGAAGTAAGACCAGTAATGCTCATTTAGGTCATGTCTTTACTGACGGTCCTAAAGAAACAGGTGGTTTGCGCTACTGCATTAACAGCGCCGCCTTAAGGTTTATTCCTTTTGAAGAATTAGATGAGAAAGGCTACGGGGAGTTTAAAAAGTACGTAAAGTAAAAGATTAGATAGTAAGTTTGTAAAAATTCATTAAATAAGATTGCCATAAAACACGAGATGCTCTAAGGAACACTTTAGAGCCTCTTCTTTAGCTTTGGTAACTAGTCAGAATGCTCATCTTATTTCTTTTGGTGATCTCCATGTAGACCCAGAAAAATCCTACCTTGGTTAGAGTTAATTTTCCTCACTCAACAACTACAGCCTATAGCACTCATAAAATAAAAAAAACAACTGAAACGATTGTTGATGGTTAAGACAAGGAGCTCCTCTAAGTCATACACATCAAAAATTGAAGAATAGTGCATTTGTACACATTAGTACAACTGTCGAAAATATGATTCATATGATAAACAACTCAATGTTTTCTTCTTAACTAAATTAAAGCAATGGTAATCAGATTATGGAATGATGTTATATAAAATAACAGAGGTGAATAAAACAGAAAATATAATGAAAGGTGGACTTTATGAGATTTATCTATTCTATTAAAGATAGATGTATTTATACTCAGATTTTGAATGCATTTGAATTTGATTTAGAGCATAACGGTACAATCAAAACCATAAGATTAACAAAAGAGATCGATAAGATTGATGCTTACGCTCCATGTACATTTTTTGGATACAAGTTTGAAGATAATACAGATGAAACTCTTAGAAAAAAAGCAATAGATTATCTTGAATCATCATTAGATTATAAGACTTTCTGCAAACTGGCAAGAGGAAGCATATGGACCCTAGACAGAGAATTAAATATCTTTGATTTTAAAACAGTTGTTTATCAAACAACTAAATCAAGATTTGATTATTTATTTTCTGTTACTGCTTATCATATCAATGCAGGTTATTTTGTATCAGATCTGCTGATTACAGAATTGACCAAAAATATAGAATTTGATTATGACGGATATACATTGTTTTTAAGACAACATAATGTGAATGAAAATGACATTACTGAATCTTGCAATGTAGTTAAAGCTATGGTTGGAAATCTCCATAACCTGCCATATTTTAAGGTAGTGGAAAGTACAAAAGCCTATTTTATGAGTGCACAAAATACAAAAGCTAAATATGTAGACTTTTTAAATAAGTTCTTTACGTTTAAGTCTCAAAGACAAGCAGAAGCATTTGAAGCTGTTCAAAAAGATTACTTGTTGCTTATAGCTGATATTTCTGCATCTCACTTTGCAATAAAATCTACTCTGAATAATATAAGAGCATTAAATCCTAAATGTGAAATCATAGTTTTTTTTGTGGGGGCTTCGGCAAAAGAGGTGTTGCCTTAACCCCAGGAAAATCTTCCTTTAGAACATATTTCTCTATGGTGTATTTATGTGACAACTAAGATTCACCATATGCGTAGTAAAGATAAAGTCCACCAAAAGTTTCTCTTAACTAAAAATTCACAAACGAATATGATAGATCTCCTACATATACATGCGATAAGCTCTGCTGATGTCCCTTATTGTGTTTTGCAGAAATTTAATGAACATGATCACCTAAAAACACAAGAGGCCCTAAAGTTATCCTATAGAGCCTCTTCTTTAGCTTAAGATCTTAAGCTTACTTTGAATACTTCTCATCAACTAACTTGTGAAGTTCCTGTAGAGAGTGTACTGATGCGTACTCATCTGCACCTACAGCCTCGATACATGCAAATGCAGCATTTAAGGTTGTAGTGTAGTAGATGCCGTAACGTAAGCAGCTTCTACGTAATGAACGAGAGTCTTCAACAGACTGACGGCCTTCTGTAGTGTTGATAACCCAGCTGTAACGACCTGACTTGATGAAATCAAGTAAGTTTGGTCTGCCTTCGTATACCTTGTTTACAAGCACGCAATCAAGACCTGCAGCCTTTAATACGTTACATGTACCCTTAGTACCTTCTAGCTTGAAGCCAGCTGCTACTAACAACTTACCTAAAGCAGGTAATCTGTCCTGATCTGACTTCTTAATTGACAGTAAGATAGTACCGCTTCTCTGTACAGGAGCTTTAGCAGCTAACTGTGACTTAGCATAAGCCTCAGGGAAGGTTGTTGCAGTACCCATGGTCTCACCGGTTGATCTCATTTCAGGTCCTAATAGAGGATCTGAACCTGGGAACTTAGCAAATGGTAATACAACTTCCTTAACAGAATAATATGGAGGAATTACCTCATGGGTAACACCCTGCTCAGCTAAGGTCTTACCGGTCATTACACGAGCTGCAATCTTAGCTAATGGAAGACCAGTTGCCTTTGATACGAATGGAACAGTACGCGCAGCACGAGGGTTAACTTCGATTAAGTAAATCTTGTCCTCTCTAATTGCTAACTGTACGTTCATCAGACCTTTAACGTTCAGAGCTAAAGCTAATTCTTTAGAGATCTTAGTTAATCTTTCAATCTGATCCTGTGTTAAGTGGTATGGAGGTAATACGCAGCTTGCGTCACCTGAGTGAACACCACACTCTTCGATGTGCTCCATGATACCGCCGATAACAACATCCTTGCCGTCTGCTACAGCATCAACGTCGATCTCAGTTGCATGATCTAGGAACTTATCTAATAGAACAGGTGACTTGTTTGAAACTTTAACAGCTTCAGCGAAGTATCTCTTTAAGTCCTCTTCACCGTATACAACTTCCATTGCACGACCACCTAAAACGTATGATGGACGAACAACTAGAGGGTAACCGATGTCATTAGCTACAGAGATAGCCTGTGATAGAGAGGTTGCAGTACCGTTACGAGGCTGTAATAAGTTCAACTTGTTTACAACTTCCTGGAATAACTTACGATCCTCAGCTCTATCGATGTCATCAGGTGAAGTACCGATAATAGGCACTCCTTCCTGCTCTAACTTCTTAGCTAATTTTAATGGGGTCTGACCACCGAACTGAACGATAACACCAACAGGTTTCTCGATTCTTGCAATCTCAAGAACGTCTTCAAGAGTTACAGGCTCAAAGTACAGTCTGTCCGAGATGTCATAGTCAGTAGATACGGTCTCAGGGTTGCAGTTAACCATGATTGACTCATAGCCATCTTCACGTAATGCCATTGAAGCATGAACGCAACAGTAGTCGAACTCAATACCCTGACCAATTCTGTTAGGTCCACCGCCAAGAACGATAACCTTCTTTCTGTCAGTAGGTCTTGCTTCACATTCCTGCTCATAGGTTGAGTACATATAAGCAGTTGAAGTAGCAAACTCAGCAGCGCAGGTATCAACTCTCTTGTAGGTTGGATAAACTTCAAATAACCAGCGACGAGCGCGAACTTTATCTTCTGTGGTCTTTAACAGAGTAGCTAATCTTGCATCAGAGAAACCACGAGCCTTTAAGTCGTGCATTTCGTCAGCATCGATTGACTTTAGTGTTCTGCCACTTAAAGACTGCTCAATGTCGATGATCTCTTTAATCTGGCTTAAGAACCAAGGATCGATCTTGGTGTAGTCAAATACTTCTTCAACGGTCATGCCGATACGGAAAGCATCGCCCAAGTACCAGATTCTGTGAGCACCGGCGCTCTCTAATTCATGAAGTAACTTCTGACGTGCATCAGGTTTCTTCATGTCTAAACGAGGATCAAAGCCTAACTTACCAGTCTCAAGACCACGAAGAGCTTTCTGTAAAGACTCTTCAAAGGTACGACCGATAGCCATAACCTCACCTACAGATTTCATCTGAGTGGTTAGTCTGTCATCAGAGTTGGGGAATTTCTCGAAGTTGAAACGAGGGATCTTAGTTACAACATAGTCTAAGCTTGGCTCGAATGATGCGGGAGTCTTATCACCAGTAATATCATTGCCTAACTCATCTAAGGTATAACCTACAGCAAGCTTTGCTGCGATCTTAGCGATAGGGAAACCAGTAGCTTTTGAAGCTAAAGCTGATGAACGTGAAACACGAGGGTTCATCTCAATGATAACCATACGGCCGTTCTGTGGGTTAATACCGAACTGAACGTTAGAACCACCGGTTTCAACACCAATTTCACGTAAAACTGCCATAGCAGCATCACGCATGATTTGGTATTCCTTATCTGTCAGAGTCTGAGCAGGTGCAACTGTGATTGAGTCACCGGTGTGAATACCCATTGGGTCAAGGTTTTCAATTGAGCAGACAATAATACAATTGTCTTTGCGGTCACGAACAACCTCCATTTCGTACTCTTTCCAACCGATAAGTGACTCATCGATTAAAAGTTCATGAGTAGGGGAGAGTTCTAAACCCTTGTTACAAATCTCTTCGAATTCTTCAGGGTTGTAAGCAATACCGCCACCAGTACCACCCATGGTGAATGATGGACGGATGATGCAAGGGAAGCCAACCTGTTTTTGAACATCCCAAGCTTCTTCCATGCTGTGAGCAATACCAGCACGTGGGCACTCAAGACCAATCTTCTTCATGGCCTTGTCAAAACGCTCACGGTTCTCTGCCTTGTCGATAGCATCAGCTTTTGCACCGATCATCTCAACATTGTATTTAGCTAGAACGCCGTGCTTTTCAAGGTCTAGAGCACAGTTTAATGCTGTCTGACCACCCATTGTAGGTAGGATTACATCAGGGCGCTCTTTAGCGATGATGTTCTCAACAACTTTCCAGTGAATTGGTTCGATGTAGGTTACGTCTGCAACATCAGGATCAGTCATGATGGTTGCAGGGTTTGAGTTAACTAGAATTACCTCGTAGCCTTCTTCACGAAGTGCTCTACAAGCCTGAGTACCAGAATAGTCAAACTCACAAGCCTGTCCAATAACGATAGGACCTGCACCTAGGATCAAAATCTTCTTTATATCAGTACGCTTTGGCATCTGTTATCCCCTAGTCTTTCTTACGGTAATTGCGCATTAGTTCTACAAAGTGCTGGAATAGATACATTGGATCATGTGGACCAGGACTTGCTTCAGGGTGACCCTGGAAGCTGAATGCAGGAACATCAGTACGCTCAACACCCTGTAAGGTGCCGTCAAACAGAGATTTATGAGTTGCCTTCAGATTTGCAGGCAGTGTAGCCTCATCAACGCAGAAGCCGTGGTTCTGTGAAGTGATGTAAACAACACCAGTTGCTAAATCACGAACAGGGTGGTTAGCACCGTGGTGACCACACTTCATCTTGATTGTCTTAGCACCAGAAGCTAATGACAGTAACTGGTGACCTAAACAAATACCGAACAGAGGGATCTTGTGCTCAATAAATTCTTTAATTGCTTCCTGTGCATAAGTACAAGGCTCTGGATCACCAGGACCATTTGACAGGAATACGCCATCAGGGTTCATCTTGATAACTTCACTTGCAGGGGTCATTGCAGGAACGACTGTTACCTTGCAACCTAGAGAGGCTAAAATGCGGAGAATGTTGCGCTTGATACCGAAATCATAAGCTACAACGTTGAATTCTGTACGGCTCTTGTTTACATAACCCTGACCTAACTCCCATGTACCTTCAGTCCAGGTGTAGATTTCAGGAGTTGTAACTACCTTAGCTAGATCCATGCCTTTAAGACCTGGGAACTTACGAGCTAATTCAACAGCCTTTTCTTCAGTCATATTAGGATCTGTTGATAGACAGCCGTTCTGAGCACCCTTCTCACGAAGAATTCTTGTCAGCATACGAGTGTCAATGCCGTAGATACCTGGCTTTTTGTATTTTGCTAAGAAATCGCTTAAATTCTGTGTGCTACGGAAGTTTGATGCAACTAATGATAAATCACGAATGATTAAACCCATTGCAAATACATCACGAGACTCAACGTCTTCGTCATTAGTACCGTAATTACCAATATGTGGATAAGTTAATGTAACGATTTGGCTAGCGTATGAAGGATCGGTTAAAATTTCCTGATAGCCGGTCATAGATGTGTTGAAAACGACTTCACCAACAGTTGTTGTATTCTCAGCACCAAAAGCTTTACCTTTGAATACTGTACCGTCAGCAAGAGCCAAAATTGCGGATGCGACCACAAAGACCCCCAAAAATGTTATTGAGTACACCAAGTGACGCAGATCGAATATTTGCTTGTTAAATACACTGATCTTAGTCTGGGATATTTTAGACGAATCCTGTTTTTTTTCAAGATAAAAATGCGATCTTAGTCTCGTTTATTTTTTACTTATAAAACAATAAATTAAAAAATCACGAGCCATTTTGATAGGCTCTAAACATAAACTTAGAATTTTTTGCTAGCGTATAAGGTAAAAGACAGCTAAAAACAAAGCTGAAAAAAATCCTTGAATTTGATTATGTTATTGCGAGTTTTTAGTAAAAAATCAAGCTCATTCTTTAGTATAATGACAAGCTATATAAGCCAAGCTTTAAGTCTTTATAGCCAAAATTACTAGTAACGTTACAAAGATTAGATAAATGAGTTTTAACAAGTCAAATCATAAGCACTGTTCTTGCAGACATTTACTGTCAGCAGTGTCTTTTGCACCTGTTACAAGCACATTTACAAGTACTTTTACAAACGCAATTTCAAAATCATTTGTACTCGATTCAATTAAAAAATCTCTTCTCTCAATAGCACTTTCCTCTGTTTTAATGAGCATTGCTCTGTCAGCCTGCTCATCAGATGGTAAACCTTTAAAAATTAAATCAGGGGTAGATGATCCTGTAAGTATTGAGGTTAAAGGAGTGCAAAGTGAAGAGGTTGAACAGAATATCAACGCTTATTTAGCAACTCTGCCTACCATTTCTAAATCAAGAGCAAGACTGTACAGCCGAGAGATCACCGATAAGATCACTACAGCTATGCATTCCTTTGGCTACTACCATCCTACGGTTACTTTAGATTTTCCTAAAAAGGAAAGTCTTTTTGACAGAAGCTTAAGAGCTAATGTTGATTTAGGTAAGCCTTTATTTATTCGTAATTGTCAGATTGAAGTTATAGGTGAAGGCGCTTATTACAGTTCCTTTGCCAAGATCATTGATGAGAGCGGACTAAAGTCATACACTCTCTTAAGACATGGTAATTACGAAAAGTTAAAAGAAGATCTAAAAAGCAGAGCTCTAGAAATAGGCTTTTTTGATGCAAAGATTATCTCTTCACGTATTTTGGTCTACAAAGAGCAGAACGTAGCTGATATCCAATTAGTTTTTGATACAGGTAAACGTTATCAGTTCGGCGCTGTGATTGCGGAAGCTAAAACAAAAGAGCTGATGCAACCATCATTATCTTTACAGAACTTTGTAGAAGGTGAGTATTTCTCATCGAAAAAACTCTCAGATTATACTTCAGCTTTATCTCAAACTAATTTCTACAAATCAGTTGATGTAAGACCGTTAGTTGAAGAGAAAAAAGATGGCAAAATTCCTGTATCAGTAGCGCTTGAACGACAATCTAAAAATTTATTCAGAGTAGGTTTAGGTTACTCAACAGATGAGAGTGTTCGTGGTATTTTAGCTTGGGACAAGCCTTTAATTAACTCAAAAGGGCATTCTTTTAGCTCATACTTTAGAGTATCAAGTATAAAGCAGGATGCTCAGGCAATTTATAAGATCCCTCATAAGAATCCCAATTTAGATTACTTCTATATCAAGTTAGCTCAAACTCATACTGACTTTAATGATACCTTATCAGACTTATCTCATGCTTCATTCCATTATGTAGCTAATATGACAGGTGTCTGGAGACGTGATTATTATTTAGCTCTAGAGTATGAAGACTTTATTCAAGGTCTTGAAAAAGATAAGGCATTGAATTTAACTCCAGGTGTTATTCTTTCAAGACGAACCACCACCGGAGGTTTAGATCCTAAGACAGGTTACAGTATCAGTTTTGATAACCGTTTTGGTACTAAAGCGGTAACAGATGCTAATTTCTTTAGATCAGAACTTGTGATTAAAGGTGTGTTCTCGCCTACAGAGAGAACCAGAGTCTTGTATAAGTTAATGCAGGGTGGAATTTTTGGCTCAGATGCAAATAAAGTGCCTCCGTCAATGAGATTCTTTGTAGGTGGTGAGCAGACCTTAAGAGGCTTTGGCTATAAGACCCAGTCATCAAGACGTTTAGGTTATCTTACAGGTTCTCGCTACCTAACAGCAGGAACACTAGAATATATGTTCCCTGTTGGTATTGAGAATTCTCGCGGTGCAGTATTTTTAGATTCAGCAATTTGTACTAATTCCTATTCAAAAGATAAATCGGTACTCTACGGACCAGGTATCGGCTTTAGATATATGTCAAAGTACGGAACCTTCAAAGTCGATCTTGCCTATGGCATTGATAACAAAAATGACAATCGACAGTTTAAGCTTCATCTGTCATTCGGCCCTGAGTTCTAACAGGAAAAGATAGAAAATAAAGAGTTAAATCATGAGTGCAAAAAAGACTATTAAAATAGCAGCTCTTGTAGGATCAGTAATTTCAATTCTGATCTTATCAGCACTCTTTTACCTTTTTGCAACTACAAGCGGTCTGCGCTTTGTGATTGCAAGAGTAAATTCAGCTTTAAGTGATTATGTAAAAATTACAGCTGATATTGAAAAAGGCTCGGTATTAACAGGATTTAAAACTACCAAACCATTTGAGGTCTTAGTCTATGATGTAGTTGATGTCAGAGCTAAAAAACTCAATATTGAATATGACGGTTTAGGGTATCTTGCAATCTCTAGACTTGATATCAATTTAATCGATGCTGATACACTTGAAGTTGAGTTATTAGACTCAGATGACACTTCAAGTGATGACGAAACAGATGATGGTGAGAATTTTAGACTCAACATTCCTGTAAAAATCTTTATTAACAAGTTAAAACTTAAAGATTTTGCTTATTTGTCATCAGTAGTAGACGTTTTAGTTAAAAAAGCTGATTTGTCACTGCAGACCTATAAAGACTATGCTGCAGTAGATAAAGGTGAAATAGACAATCCAACTGTTCACTTAAAGTACGAGTCAGAGGATGACACTCCTAATAACTTACCTGAGATCTTAAGCTTTGATAATGGCAATGGCGCCATCGAAAAAATCCATGACATCTTTTTACCCTTAGATGCTGCACTACATAACCTGAAGTTAAAAAATGCCCACTACTATATGAATGGCTATGACACAGGTAATTTCAATGCCTTTGTAGATGTGTTCTGGTCTCAGTCATTATTAAAAGTTAAAACTATTGATGTGGAGCATCAATTAGGTAAAGCCTCCTTAAAAGGCTCAATGGATTTTATTGACTATTACAATCTAAACTTCAAATTAACAGGTGAGGGCGCAAAGTCTGAATATAACCTTAAGAATTATGATGGCTCTTTATATGGTTTAAAAGGAAGCTTCTCTCTTACAGGTGACTTAGTGAACATGAATGTGGATATGTCAATTGACAGTCCATATGAGGCCAAGGTAAAAGGCAGATTAAATCCACTTTCAAATGAGTTGCCTTGCTATTTATCAATTGAATCAGACAAAATTTTTTATCCTCTGCAGAATACGCAGTCTTTAAAGAGTAAAACCAAAGAGCTGTCCTTATCTGAACTCTCTGATGTATTCAGTGCAGTTGAAAAGTCTTTATCTCCAAATCTTGAAAAAGAGGATCTCTTAAAAGACAGAATTAAAGCTCAAAACATGAAACTCCTGCTTACAGGAGCTGTTTTTAAAGAGATGCATCTGACTTTTGATTCTGAAATCTCAGGACATGGTTTTACAGACTTAAAAACAGATATTGATGCTACAGTAACTTTAGATAAAGCTCATTTTAATAACTTCTCTTTAGAAGGACTTTTAGGTAAGAGAAATTTTTCATCAAAGATTGAAGGTGATCTTACCTTTACAGATGGACCTAGCTATCAGGGTAACATTAAGATTAAAGCTGATGATGCCTCAGGTTTACATGAAAAGTTAAAAGGTGAGTTCTCTCTAAACTCTGATCTTTCAATTGGCTATGATCTTGACAGAGATGCGGTTATCTTTGATGTAGCGTCATTAAAATCAGATTTTTACTTCAACTCTCATAAAGCTAATCTGAATGTTGAGAATTTTTTAGGGTCAGTTAAAGATGGTTTCTCTGTAGATGTCTTTAAGTTATCTCAGAATGATAATTATGTAGTATTAAAAGGTGATGTCTCAGAAGACTCTTATCTTGAAGGCTGGGTATCAATTTCTGATCTTTCAAAACTTGATCCAAAAGCAAAAGGCGCAGTTACAGGAAAACTGCTAATTGAAGGTGCCTTAGACGAGCCTAATGTCATTGTTTCAGGAAAGAGTGAAAAGATAAATTATGGTGAGCTGTTAGTAAAAAAACTTGTCTTTGACAGTAATGTAAAAGTGGCAGCAGGTACCGTTAATTTATCAGTCATCTCTAATACCATACGTCTTGCTAAAGACATTAAAGCTTACAAGAAGTGCTCTTTAGATGTTGAAGGTACGCTTGAAAAGCACAGCCTTACTTTATCCTGCGGTTCTGATTCAGGAAGCTATCTAGCAGCAAACGGTGGCTATAACAAAAAGAGTAAGGTTTATTCTGGTTCTGTCTCTAACCTTATTGTGGTAAGCAATGTTATTGATCCTATTTCAATTGCTGATCCTGTGGAGCTTACATATAACAACGCAACTCACAAAGGCTCTGTAAGTACGATTAAACTTACAGATGGTAATGCTAATTTAGATATCTCTGAGATTAAGATTGCTCCTAATTCAGTATCAGCCATTGTTGATTTAAATAAGTTACAGTTAAAGTTGCTTAAAAAGTACTTACCAAAAGACAGTTTTGTTTCAGGTCTTTTATCATTACATTCAGAGATCAGTGTTAACGGTAAGGTGCCTTTAATAAATGCTAAGGTTAAAGCTCAAGACGGTGTGGTAGTTTATAAGTCATCTATTTTCCCATATGATACTGTAAACTTTGATTTGAATGCTAACTCAAGTCTACTTACAACTGATCTTACAGCTAATCTTAAAAAGGACAATGGACTACTCTCAGTCCATGCTGATGTAGCCGATCCTTACAATAAGAAAAACTTATCAGGCAAGGTAAAGTTAAAAGATCTGTCCTTAGATCTGTTTACAGCATCTACTAATTCATTAAATTCCCTAAAAGGCAAAGCCAATATTGAAGGCTCTTTAGATGGTTCTTTAGCTAAACCTTTATTCTTTGGAAAAGTTTCTGTTAAAGGCAGTGCAAATCCTAGCTACAACGTAGGTACCGTTGATGACTTTGATATTACCGTTAATGCTAATGGTTCGACCGGAATCTTAGACGGTGACCTGTCTTTGAACGGTTCAAAGGCAAGTTTAAATGGTAATTTAAATTGGGAGAATGAAGCTTTAGGTCAGCTTAATGTTGATGCTGACAATCTGCCAATCTTCTTATTAAGCTATGGTGAAGCTCAGGCTAATGTCCATACTAAGGTTACCTTAGATAAAATTTTAAAAGTCACCGGCAATGTAGAAATTCCAAAAGGCCTAATTAAGTTCAAGTCCATTGAGAACAGCGCTATAGCTCCTTCTAAAGATGAGATCTTTGTAGATGATGAGAGCAATTTAAAAAGCGTGATCACCAAACTCAATGAAAATGGCATTAACAACGACATGTCTATTGATGTGGATGTAAATCTTGGAAATGACGTTAAAGTTGATGCTATGGGATTAAAAGCTGATGTCTTAGGTAGTGTAAAAATCCATAAGGCAACAGACAGTAATACTGTAAGAGGCAGTGGTTTAGTTTATTTAGAGCATGGTAGAGCAGAACTCTACGGTCATAAGTTCATCGTAAACAATGCTGAGGCTAACTTTAAAGGTAATCTCTTTACACCTTTAATCAATTCAGAGGTTGTAGTTGATCCTTCCTCAATTGAAGATGATGTTGTGGCAGGTGTAAGAGTAAAGGGCAGAAGTGACGATTTGAATATCACCCTATTCTCAATGCCAGCTATGAGTCAGAACGAGATCCTGTCATACCTCTTATACGGGCATGGACTTGAAAAGTCTACAGTTACAGGTAATTCTGATAACAGCAGTGCTCAACTTTTAATGACATTAGGTTTAGGCACCACTACAGGTATATTAAATTCAGTTGTAGGTATCTTTGGTATGGATGGAGTGCAGTTAGGCTCATCAGGAACAGGTGACGATACCCAGGTTGAAGTACAAACCTATTTAAGTAACAGAATTAGATTATCCTATGGTTATGGTGTATTTAATTCTGTAAATGAATTTAAGTTACGTTATGAGATAATGCGCAGACTTTATGCTGAATTTATTTCATCACTTGATCAGTCTGTAGATTTGATTTACAGCTTTGAAGTTGACTAGAATTTCATATGCAAGAAATTTAGACATAAGTAATATAGACTCAAGTAATACAGAATCATAAATAAAGTTTAAAGAACTTTAGGTGAATCATATTGAAATACGTTTTTACTGACAATACAACAGAAGCTCAGAATGCTGAAGATGCGGTTTTAGAGCTTGAATATAATGATCTTTTAACTAATCTTGGGGAATACTCTTTTAAGACTACAAAAGATCTTACACCTCGTTCATTTTCTAAATTACAGTTAAGAGCGCGTAATGCTTTAAAGTCTCTTTTAAATAACCCTCTATCAAAAGTAATGCTCTTATGTGGAAGCACCAGTGTCGATACTATTGATATTGCTTGTGACCTTTTCAAAGATGTAGCTTCAATTACACCTACTATAGCTATTGCTCCTACAAAATTTGAGCTTTTCGGTTCAGAAAAGGAAAGTGGTGTTTTAACAGAACCAGGCTTTGTGGTTATGCCTTGTTCTCACTTTATTGATCATCCAAAGTGGCTCGGTATGGCTGATGCTTGCATTGCGATGAATGAAGGACTAAAGCTAGTTCTATGCGGTGATGCAACTGACTGTGCTACTTTAAATATGATGTGGCAGACATTAGATAATGCTGTGCGAGCTGATATTGTCCTTGAGTATCCAATACTAGGAGCTATGACCTTAATGGGCTCGTTAGTAGCCTCTTATAGTGAAAAGTACCACGTCAACGCTTTTGATGATAAAGCAATAAGTCTTTTATGTATCTGGTCATGCAGACAAAGTGGTGACAGACGCTATTTAGGTATTCCTGAGGCAAAGCTACTCTCATTAGTCATTGAAGCTAATCGCTATGCATCTTTAAAAGCTCATGGCAGTGAAGACTTTATAGTTACAGAACATGATGTTCTAAAGGCTATTGGCGCTGCTGACTTTAGAGTAAATTCTCTAGCTGAATCTGAACTTAGAAATCATCGAGATAATCAGATTATATTAGAGACAAAAGGTGAGGTTACAGGACAAATCAATGGACTGAGTGTCATTGAAACTGCCGGTACCTCTTATGAGTACGGTGAGCCTGTAAGAATTACAGCTACATTAAGAGCTGGAGGTGATGGTGACGTCATCGATATTGAAAGAAAAGCAGAACTAGCTGGTCAAATTCACGCTAAAGCAATGATGATCATCAATGGCTTTTTAGCAACAGAATTTGGTTCTGAACAGCCACTGCCAGTATCTGCAAGCTTAGTATTTGAGCAATCCTATAGTGAAATCGATGGTGATTCTGCCTCATTAACAGGTTTGTGTGCAGTAATTTCAAGTTTGGCAGACTTGCCTATAAGACAGGATTTGGCTGTAACAGGTGCAGTCGATCAGTTTGGTGACGTACAGCCTGTAGGTGGTGTTAATGAAAAGATAGAAGGTTTCTTTAAGATCTGCCGCTTACATGGACTTACAGGAACACAGGGCGTAATCATCCCTTACTCATGTATTCATCAGCTTGTTCTCCGTCCATCAGTTGTAAAAGCTGTAAAAGAAGGCCGTTTCCACATTTATGTGGTAGGACATGTAACAGGCGCTTCTAAAGTTCTGATGAAGACTAATTGGGGAGAGCCTGATGACAATGAGTCTATCTGTGGCAAGATCTGCACCCGCTTAGATGATCTAAGTGCGGTTAAAGCCTCAAAACCATGGTGGCATTTGTGGTAAGTAATCTTATCAAGCCTTAAAATATCTAATCTATTTTGAGCCTGCAAGACACAATAAAGCAGGCTCAACTCTATCCTTACTTTGTACTCGAATCCTAAGTTAAATTTTACCTTACACAATTTTCAAATCTGAATTTTTACGTTTTAAAGAGCGCTTATTTATCGTATTTGTAAAACATGAGATCCATTTATGAGATGACTCTATCTGTAAGAATACTTAACGCTAAGTTATTTCTAAGAATAACTAATTATTCTTAAAGACATAAAGAATGAATAACCATAAAGGAGTTCATATGAAAGTTAGAAACTTTTTAGCTGCAATTTGTTTATTAGGCTGCGTATCAGTAGCTTCAGCACATGGAAGCTATGGTTTCTTTTATGATGATGGAGATTCTAGTATCTCTATAGGTAAATCAGGTGCCCATTCAGCTCCTGTGGCTCCAGCTCCACATTTTGAGCCAAAACATGATGGCCCAGAGCATCGCTTGGCTCCTCCTCCACGCCGATTCGGTCATGATTTAAGACCTCGTTTTGTAGAGCATTATTAAAAGACAGAATTAAATGAAATCTAGGCTAATTGCTTTAGTTCTAGACAAGAAATATAAGTTTAAAAAATACTTTTGAAACAACTTTGATAATGACAAAAGGTTTATTTATGAAGTTAAAGATTGTCTTATTAGTCCTCATCACTTTAGGCCTGATTTCTCAGGCGCAAGCTGGTATGGGCTTCTACTTTGATGATGACGATACTTCATTTTCAATAAGTTCTGGTCGTGGACATCATTATGCGCCTCCGCCTCCTCCTGCAGTAGTGGTATTGCCCCCAGCTCCTGGTCCTCACTACGCACCTCCACCACCACCTCCTCCTCGTGAGTTCGGTCCTGGTCCTTGGGATGGTCCAAGAGGTTTTGCTCCACCACCTCCTCCTCGTGAGTTCGGTCCTGGTCCTTGGAATGGTCCAAGAGGTTTTGCTCCACCTCCACGTGGTCCACATGGTCACCATCATAGACATTTCCGCTAACCTTAGAAAAGAGAGTCTTAATCAAGGCTCTCTTGATTTTTTTATCTCTTACGCTTTATTAATCTTACCTTTCAACTTTGTGGGAGATCTTGTAATTAGGTTACAAAACAGAGCATTAAAATTTTCTAATGCACTCTTTATATGCAAAATAGTTCAATTTTCATAAAATTAGTACAATTAACCATTAAAGCTCCATAATAATGACATCAACTTCTATGGAGAAAACTCATGTCAATAAAATCAACTTTATGTGGCGCACTTTTAGGCGCTATTGTTTCTATGTATTCATTTAGCTCTTATGCACAGGAAACCATCCATGTAGGAACAGAGCCTACCTTTGCTCCATTTGGTTTTGTTGATGATAAAACTTCAGAAATTGTAGGTTTTGATATTGATGTTATCAATGCTATCGGAAAAGCTGCAGATCTTAATGTTGTAGTTGAATCAATGCAGTTTGACGGTTTAATTCCTTCAATCTTATCAAACTCTATTGATGCAGCTATTTCTGGTATGACTAAGAACCCAGAGCGTGAAAAGATGGTTTTATTCTCAGATCCTTACTATGTAGCAGGTCAGGATCTAATGGTAAGAAAAGATTCTGTTGGCAAGTACAAGGACATGAAAGCTTTAGAGGGTAAAGGTGTTTGTGTTCAGTTAGGCTCTGTTGGTGCAATCGTAGCTGAAGGCATTAAAGATGCTAAAGTGAAAAACTTTAATACCGTAACCGAAGCTTATATGGAGCTTAAAAAGCACGGCTGTGAAGCTGTTATCACTGGTACACCTGTAAATCAGTTCTATTTAGTACAGACAGGCGATAAAGAGCTTGTACGTGTACCAGAGAGTGTGGTTCGTGCTGCAGACTTGGGTATTGTAACCAATAAGAAAAACACAGCTTTAATGGAAAAGATTAACGCAGGTCTTAAAAAGATTAAAGAAGATGGTACTTACGATAAGATCTACAACAAGTGGTTCAAGTAAAATAATCTGAATGATTTGTTTAATGAAGATGGGAGGTGAAAACCTCCCATTTGTATTAAAGATCACAATGACGTGATTAACGACAATTAAGCTTATTCGTTAAATAAAATTCCGTCGGCAACTTCTTTAGCCTTAGCTTCACCTTCAAGCGCTTTTAACAGCTCCAAAGCAAATGGAATAGCATAGTTAGGACCACGACCTGTAATGATATTCTCTTCAGGATTTACACTTACAGGCTTTTCACTGAATTTAGCTCCACACTCACAGCCAGGGTAGGTTGATGCTTTTTCAGTATTCTTTAAAATACCGCATGAATAGAGAATGAATCCAGGAGCAGCACAGATAGCTCCAATTAGTCCTTTCTTTTCTTTTTGAGACTTTAACATATCAATTAGCTTTTGACAGCCTGAATAACTCTTAGTACCAGGCCCACCAGGAACGACGATAAGATCAAAGTCCTCATTAACATCTTCAATGTTCTGCTGGCACAGAATTGTAGTGCCATGAGCCAAGTTTACCAAGCGTGAACCATCAGCACTTACAGAAGCGGTCACTACATTTACACCGCCTCTTTTTAAGATGTCTAATACAGCAGTAGACTCAATGTCTTCTGTTCCCTGAGTATATACAATTAAAGCTTTTGACATGGTTATCTCCTTATCTAATATATTTAAGATCATATAAATTTCATTAGAAAATTCAATAAGAAGATTTAAAAAATGCGAGATAGAGGGGATAAAAAAAGCAACCAAATGGTTGCCTGTATTATTTTTGGCTCCTCCTGCGGGACTTGAACCTGCGACATACGGATTAACAGTCCGCCGTTCTACCGACTGAACTAAGGAGGAACTCCAAAAATAGATTGTTGTTTTTCATGGCTCCTCCTGCGGGACTTGAACCTGCGACATACGGATTAACAGTCCGCCGTTCTACCGACTGAACTAAGGAGGAACACCGTGAAAACGCAGATGATTATAAAGACAAAGTGTAATGGTGTCAACACTTTTTGGTAAAAAAATTTTTATAAAACAATCATCAAAAAGTTATTTAACTTATAAAAGCGATATAAATGCCTTCTGTTACTTTATGTATTTTTCCCAAAGCTCACCCTTTAACTTATAAAAGTCCTGATGTTGGAAATTCATATAGTAAGCATTAGTTGATTCAGCAATAAATGCTGTTTGAGGTAAATCGTAGAAAATATCTTCAATCTTATCTGTTTTTCTCTCTTCTTCATTGTTAGCAAAGACATTGTCCTCAATTGAGCGCTTTACAATCTCAGAAATAGCTAAATAGCTATAGAATCCTTTGATCCTCTTTGTCTTGTGAGCCTTAGCTATACCACCACCTACAGCATTTCTCTGTGCACCTAAGAAACTTACACCTACAGGAATTCTGGTGATCTTATCTGTAGGTATTTCTCTTAGCTTTGCTATCTGCATCTTATCGCTACGGATGGCAGCTCCATGCTCTGGCACCATGATAAAGATAGTGTTTCTCTTAGACTTTTTGATGTTTTCAATAAAATCCTCAAGATCATCTAATAAGAGTTTTAAACGAGGAGCATAGCTTTGAGATTTCTTTTCGCCAGCAAGTCTATTACCGTCATGAAGGGATAAGAGATTCATAAATGTAATGTTATTGACGCTACCGTTATTGGCAACGTTATTTATATAGGCTGTAAATAAATCTGCATCACTTCTAATGGCACTACCGTCAAAGGCGTTGTATTTTACAGCAAGCTTTGAAAGATCATGGATATTCTCTTTTAGTCCACCTAAATCATGTAAGGTCTTTAAATAGTCGCCGTACTTACCATTATGGTCAAAATAGACCTCACTTTGATAGCCTAACTGCTCTAATGAAGTAATAAGTTCACATTCAGATCTTCTTTCTTTATACATCTGAGATTCAGTCATTTGACCACAGTTAGATCGTAACAGTCTTAATGAAGATGGTGTTGAATATGAGGATACAGAATTAAAGGTTTCAAAACTGAAATCAAAAGTTCTAAATAAAGGATGCTTTAAAAGGTTAGATGCCTCAATATCATCTGTTGCCATAGAACAGATATTTACAATCACAATGTCAAACGGTGTAAATTGCTCTGGAAGGGCAGAAGGCAAGGTGACAATACGCTGTCTTTCAAGCTCTAAAAATGTCTGCAAGTAATTCTCGATGCTCTGACTGTCGGCTGTTCCTATCTGAGGAGGAATATCAGCGCTGTCTGCTACTACATTCTGCACAGCTTGAGAATTAGCTTCTTTAGATACACTCAAAGCTGAAATATTAAGCGCAGATACTGTAATAAATCCAACCATTACAAAAGAAGTTATCTTTAAAAAGTCATTTAGGAAGAATATTGCAATAAACAGTATTATGAATAGCCCAAAATAGGAAAAATCAAAGTATTCTGTGATAAATGTAGATACTAGCTCAAATACTCCAGTAAAGCCTTTTTCCTCATAAATAACCTGCGGTGTGAACATAGGCAGGTAGCTGTCATGATAAAGCAATAGCAGTCCAAAGATAATTAAAAAGCTCTTGTAAAGTTTATTTAAAGTCTTTTGTCTAAATGAAAACAGACATAGTAAAAAGAGCACAAAATTGAAGGCAAAATCAAATCCAGACATGGCCATAAAGTAGAGTCCGAATTTAAATAGAAAATAAGTTCCCGCTAAACTTCCAATTCTTAAGGAAAATGAAAGCTTATTTTGAGGAATTTTCTTTAAAGCCTTAAACATACTGCCTAATCTCTTCGTTTTATTTAACTTATGTTTGCTGATTGTTGTCTTGTTTACTTCTTTAAAAGAAGTTTTGTTTTTTGAATATGTAATAAACTACTCTGTATATTGAGTCCAGTCCTCAGATGCACTCTTGTAGAAGAAACGATCTTTAAACTTTAAAAATACCGCTTGCTCATTTTCTGATACAGGGGAGGTCTGAGACAGATCTTCAGTTAAAGCTAAATTTGACATCACATTGTCTTCATAGAAGATGTTGCCATCAATAGCTCTCTTGATTAAATGAGCAATACCCATGTAGCTTGTAGGAGAGGTTACATTGATAGCTGAAGCTCTCTGTTTGTGACTTATAAACTTAACCATTGCGGTCACATTTGTAAGAGTATGTGATGGGATCTCCTTTACACCTTTTAACTGAGTTCTATCACCCTGCAGTGCAGATCCATCTGCAGGTATAAGTACAAACAGGGTATCGTTAGGAAGTCCTGATAAGTAATCTACAAATTTATCAAGATTTAATAAAAAGTTCTTTAATATCAAATCGTATTCAGTTTCACCACGTACATTGTCTGCAAGTGTTGTTCTTAAAAATGAGAACATCTGATTGTTATGCTCTAATCTTTGAGCTTCAATGTACTCATACATAACATCAATACGATTTAAGGTTGAGAGTAACTGATTTGGCTTTTCTTTAGTCTCAATCTTAGCTAGAGGAAAAACAGTTTTTTCTTGTAAGAATTTAGCAACTTTCAGGTTGTCTTCTTTTCTGTCAAATAAATACTGTCCAGAATAGCCTAATCTTTCTAATGCTCTAAACAGTGAGCAGTTTTTATTGTCTTTTAAGAGCTCATCACGAGATTTCTGACCGCATACAGCGTCAAATAAACGTAAAGTAGCCTCATTTTTGTCTGTAGTAGCAGAATTAAAATCACTTAAATAGATATCAAATCTTTTTAATACAGCATGCTCTTTAGCATTATGTACATAGAGATCTTTGTTAGACATGCCATTTACTTGTAAAACTACAATATTAAATGGTTTGAAGTTTTTTCTTAAATGGGTCGGAAAATCAATCTTTCTTTCACTTTCTTTTTCGTAGAAAGTCTCTAAATAACGTTGCAGATTGGTTTTGGTGAAATTACCTCTTTGCTCGACCAGACCTTTATTGATTTTAGTTGCGATAAAGTTTTCGTTAACCTTAATACTGTCATCGTTATCAATAATGTTTTTAAAGAAATCGTCAGGAGTTACTACTGTTGCCATAATAAGCACATAAGTAACCGTAATTACTCTTACAAATCTTGAGGAAAAATACAAAATGATGATCGCAAGTATAAAAGCAAAGATCATTTTTAAGTTTATAAAGCCTTCAATAAACTCGACTATATATCCTAAAGAGAAATCAGTAAGGTTGTTTCTTTGAGCAATCATCTGTTCAACAGAAGGTAGATAGCTGTCATGATAAAACAGAGCAAAGGTTAAGATAACTGTTACTGTTCTGTAGAGCTTGTTGAGGTATTTATGCTTAAAATAAAGACAAACGGCTGTAAAACCAAAGAGGTTTAGCAGTAAGGAAAAATCAATAAAACCAGTTAAGTACAGACCTACTTTAAAAATGTATAAAGAGGAGAAAAATAAAGATCCCCTAAATACTACTTTTGGCTGTATCGCATTAAGCTCAGTTTTCATACTTTTATTTCTTTATGAAGTCTTTAAAAGTGCCTTTGTCTTTTAATTTTGAGTGAAATTTTGTTGATATTCTGAAAATAACGCGATATTTATCAAAAGTCTTTCTTAAAAAGAATCCTACTGGAATAAATAAAACCCCACATAATGCAACCAGTTCTACGATATCAGTTAATGGTAGAGTATCAAGCATCTTGTTCATCCTTCCTCAGTTCATTCATGGATACAGGCACTGCTGTTACAAGAGAAGTATCTGCTAAATCATAGATACTCTTTGCTTTCTTTTTCATCAACTCTTCTTGTCTTTGTTTAATGATGATTTCATGCATGAAGTTTACATCTTCAAAGGAATCAAACTCAGTTGATCCAAGAGCTTTAATTTCTGAAACGATTTCCTGATATGTATATACAGCAGAGCATGTCTTAAATAACGTAGTTGGTTTGGTATTAAAAGTATGTTCTAGAGTAATGGCAAGCTCACCTTCACGGCAACTTGGTAAGTAAAGAATAATGAAATCATGCATAACGGTACAGTAGTCACCGCCACGCTTAGGTTTGAACTGACTTACACACATTTTTTCGGTAAGTCCGTCTTTTACAGTAAGCTTTGCTAAGGTGCCCCTTAAATTAGAGCCTTCAAGATTATGTGAAATTAAATTCTGCACTTTTAAAATAAAGTCCTGAGGCATCAAAAAGCCTTTACCTTCATTATCAATCAAGTGGTAGTTATCTTTAATTTCATTAAAGCTCTTACTGATATTCTTTTGAAATACCAGTGTTTTTAGAGTAGGCAGCATCGCATTGATGTAAGAGCCTTTAGCATCAGTTTCAAAGATAAAGTTAGCGCCGCAGGTAATTAAAAACTGTTCAGAATTAGCTCTAATGCCTCTTACTTTTTCTATGACGATGATCTTGAGGTTGCTTCCTCTGGCATTTCTCAGCTTATAAACATATTCAGCTGTTTCATCAATGGTTTCACGTGAGGTAACAGTTAAGAATACAGATGCTGCTGTCGCATTTTCAATGGCATCAGCAAAAAGCTCCTGATTAGAGTTAAATCTTTTTACATTGCTGTAAACGGCACTGTCTGGAGTGAAAGTGTTATCAGTAATGTAACAGGTATTTTCATCTATTGAAGCAATAAGATTAGTATCAGGTACTACTACTTCAATTCCATTTTCATCAATCTTGATTTGGTTGTTTGACTGAATGAAATGACCGTCAGCTTCTCTCCAAAAGAGGGTATTCATTAAAATACCATTTGGTCTGTCTGTAAAAGAAACCAAGCCTGAGTAGTGATTACTTTCACTTAAAAGTCTTTTTACAAGATCGTTTTCAAACAGTCCATGGGTAATGAGCACAACCGATAGAGAGTACTCAGCAGCAAACTCTTCTAAAGATAATAAGGTATATTGTAGCTGTCTTTTTGAGAGCTTAGTTAAAAGACTGTCATGTAACAAAAGTACAACTAATGACTTTTCATCATTTACTTTCTGTAACAAGAGATCTTTTACAATCTTAGTAACCTCAAGTGTGTTCTCATTATATTCATAAACATGAGCTTTAATAGATGATGCAATATCTTTATTCTCTAGATATGAGAGCATCTTTTGAGGTTCTATTCCACCTGTTATAAAAAATCTTAAACAGTCTTCGTTACTGTTGTGATATAAACAGTTTAGTGCAAGATTTACAGCTATCTGCTTACCTGAAGTGGTTAAAAGATAGAAACCATTTGGCTGAAACTCTTGAAGCTGGGAAATTAGATTATTAATACCTAAATCCATTTTTACCACTCCACATAAGGGGTAGGTCCTGAAGGAGGCATTGGCAAATCTCCCTCCCAGGCATCCATGTAATATCTAAAGTATAAAGTTCCGTTTAAAGGTGAGTAATCGTCAGATTTTATTGCTTTTAACTGAGCTCCTAATACGAAGTGGCTACCAAAGCGCTTTTCAGCAGCAGCAGTGATACCGCCACCTATGGTAGTAGATGAACTCTTAGTAGTTACAGCATCATAGTCATCTGCCAAATAATATTTTGATTTTAATGGATAACGGTCAATACTATCGGTTGTAGCATGGCTTAATGATAATGAAGCTTCAACTGAATATGAAAAATCGTCATATCTTCTCAAATAAGCCAATGATAGTGAGGTTGAATAGTACTGCTGAGGTGAATAGTAACCACCCTGTGAGAAAGTATAACCTGACAGATCTTTGTTGTAGTGCATATACATGGCACTAGGGGAGAGGGTTAATCTCTCATTAGGTCTGTTGATTAAATGGAAGTAATACCCTCCCATGAAAGATAACTTGGTGTTTGAGGCTACATCTGTTCCTTTTAGAACATCTATACCGCTTTTTAGCCAGATACCTGAATATTCATTGATATAGTTACTTACTGTAAGAGAAACACCTGTCTTCTTAACAGCGCCCCATAACTTGCCATCAGCAGGATCTCTGTCACCAAAGTATGAGAGTAGAGAATTATCTACAGCTCTGTGGTATACATATGGAGTAAATGACCAGTCTTTATAATCAAAATAGGTTCTAAAGCCACCTACAAGAGCATTTGAGGTAACTTTGTTGCCTGAAATTTTTGGAGCTGTACCAACATCTACATGGAATACTTCATTGTCATAAGATAAGGCATAAGTGTTGATGCTTCTCTTGTGCTTTGAAAAATCATTACAACCTGTTGCAAAGCATGAACCGAACATATCGTTATAGGCTCCACCAGTTAAGGTTCCAGCATCGGTTACAGTTCTGTCGGTTTGGAAGGCTACTCTGCCACTTAACATATGGAAAGAGATATTTAAGACATTGATAAAGCCTTTGTTATCAGAGTAACCGCCATGACCTGAATCTCTAATAAATCTAATGGCATCAGTAATTACAGTATTATGTTCCTGATAGTATTCAGCTCCACGTGAGGCAATTGATTGACGCAGCCAATCCTGTGGTTCATCAGGAGTTCTTAAAGCTTTAGTGTAAAGCTTGTCATCACTGTAAAGACCAATCTTGTCATCATAAATAGCCAGAGCTTTTCTGTAGTCTTCTAAAGCTTTGGTACCGTTCTTATATTGATCTCCTTCAATTACCGCAATGTTTCTTTGCATCCAGGCTTTGGTCATACGCTTTTCACTTTCAGACACTTCAAGAGCCTGTGCCTTAAAGTTATTAGCTGTTGTATTGTTATTTGATGGGGGTACTAAATCTGAAACTAAAGCAAAATCTTCATGGCTATCATCTAGGCTGTTATTTTCTAAGCCTGTTTCATATACAGCAATGGCATCATCAAATCTTTTAAGATCTGAGAATAACTCTCCTAAAGCTCTCTGATTATCCAAAGATAAGTTTGATGATTCTTCTTTTAAGGATAAAGCTACAGCTGAGGCGTTCTCATCATCACCTAATTCATGATAAATCTGAGCTAAACGTAATTTTGAATAGGTTTGAGTATTATCTTTAGCAATAGCATCTTTTAATGCTTCAACAGCATGATTGAGATCACCTGCTTCATACATGTATTGTGCTTTGGTTGTTTCAATATATGGAACTTTGTATTTTTCAATAGCTTCTATAGCGCCATTAAGATCACCAGAAGCATAAAGTTTATTTGCTTTTTCTAAAGCTAAAGTCTGCTCAAAACGTTCGATATTCTCATCGATACTCTGACTTGTATGTCTATACGGACTTAAGACTTTAAAAGCTTTTTTAGTGTTTCCTGTCTTATCTAATATCAAAGCATGAGCAAAAGCATATTCAGAGGTGTTTTTAACAGAAGGTGATACCTCTTCAATTGTCTTTAAGGCAGTGTAGCGATCACCTTTATCTAAAAGTAAGTTAGATAAAGCATAAGCATTCCATACAGAGGTGTTGTCTATCTTTAAGGCTTTCATGTAATAGAATACAGCATTCTCTCTGTCACCTTTTTGCTGATAGTCATCAGCAATATTTGAATAGAGATCTCCTTTTAATGAAACCATGGAAGAGGAAATTCTCTTTCTTTCAGCATCTGATTCTTTTTTAGAATTTGTAATCGCTAAATTTGAGTATTTCTCAAAGGAAGGCTCATCTTTATCTAAAACAGCACACCTAGTTAATCCTACATAAGCATAAGGGCTGTCTTTTAAGATATTTGTAGCTTTTAGATATAGAGCTGAGGCTGCTTTTACATTATTTTGTTCAAGCAGTTTGTCAGCCTGTTCAATCATTCTGTAGTAGGTACTGTAGCTTAAAATTTCTTTCCAGTAAGAAGCATTAGAGTTGTCAGGATCAATGCTGATTGCTCTTTTTAGCTTATTTTGAGCAACCGTAGACTGTTTGGTATCATCAATTACTTTTATAGCCTGATTAGCTAGCAATTGTGCTTTGAAAGTATTGATGTCTTTTTTTACTTCAAACTTGAAAGTACTGTCAGTAGGATCTTCTTTTACGATAGCTTCCAAGCCAGTGATGGCTTCCCTCTCTCTTCCTTCAATATTACCCATCATCACAAAGTAACGATGTCTTAAAGAATGCTCAAGAGGAATGCCCATAAGATCATCCATGTCTTTTACCGCAGCTTCATAGTCGCGATTGGTTTCATGCATGTTAAAAGATTGAAGCTTGATTTTCATCTGAGGCGATGAAATATCATAAAGGGCTTTACCTTGAATACATTCATAGGTGTATTTGCCCATTTTGCATAATTTGTCTACTGCTTCTTTAGCTTCTTCTCTTGCTTTGCCACCTTGATTTACCTTAAAGCGAACATAAGCAATCAGGTATTCTTTTGAAGAACGGCCTGAGATAAGTGCAAGTTTTTCTAAAGCATTTAATTCAAGAATTGGATTATAAGTTTTCTTAGCATAATCCTGACTCTTTTTTAGCTTTTTAATCTGTTCTAAATACTCATAGTTCTTAGTTGCAGGCAGATTTGGCTGTTCCATCTTAATGTGCAGATCTTCTTTTTTTAAAGACAGGCCTTCACTTGCCTGAGCGTTAAATGACGCTAAGCATGCTAGAGAGCTTGCTAAAAAAAGTAATCGCAAAAATTTCATAAAACTTATAAAAGCACTAATCTATTCTGAACAACTAATCTATTCTGAACTAATGTTTGACCATAATCCTGCCATCAGGCGCTAATGAAAAACAGTTTCTGTCATAGCCTAATGAGAAGAGAGCTAATGTATGAGCATAAAAGTCATGAGGTTTAAATACATAACTTTTAAGTTGTGTTCTTAAATAATCTTTAATTTTTCCTTTAGCATCTGGCAATAAGGCGGCTGTATAGGCAATTGAGCCTTCACCACTTTCGACTTTATCAAAGAAATTGTACTCTAAGGGAGCCTTTAAATCTTTATTTAAAGATTTCTCCATATTGTCATATAAAGGTTTTAATAACCTAAAGTTAGCATCAGCCTTTGAACTAATATTTAAGAATAAATAAAACTTCAGGGCATCAGCAGCTCCAATCGTATTTTTCTTAATGACAAGATTGCCATCGGCATTGAATTGAAGCTCGTCAGCTACAAAGCCGTCTCCTGCACCCTTTACAATAGCTACATATGAGTTATGTAAGAGTTTTTTCAGATCAGGATCTAGTTCTGATAATCTTTGCACTACAAACAAAGGAAAATCAGATGGTCTAATGAAAAGGTTCTGATTTTTGTCATAAGCTGAAACTATAAGCTCGCCTAAGATTTCATTTTTGACAGCAAACTTGGTTTTAATGCTTTTTATGATTTTCAGAGCTTTACTCTTATATTCAGGTTCTGAAAATTGTTCTGAAGCCTCTAACAGAGAATAAGCTGTAAACAGGGCTGCACCAACATCGAAAGTATCACTGTTTTTGCCTAATGTTGAGCTTTTATTGGGAATATATAAATTTATAGATCCCATGCAAAGGATACTCTCAAAATTTTGCAGCAAGGTTGCAAACAATTCTTTGTTTGTGTCAACAATTGCAAAAAACAGGTTATAAGCTTGGTATTTTGCAAATATTGTATCCTCTGCCTTGGCATTTTCAGTGATTCTGCCCTGACTATAATGGTAAGTAAGGTACTTATCATAACTGTACAAATTGCCTGCATTAGCACTTGCAACACAAATACAGAGAATTAAAGATAAAAGAGTTTTCTTAATTGTCATAGCTTGTGTCCTTATTGGGCCTTTCTCTGTGACTTCTTTAATAATCTTGCCTTTTGAATTCTCTTTAAAATCTTATAGCAGATTATACAGAATACTACTGAGCTGAATAGTGACAAAATCATCAACATCCAAGGATTATCAAGCATTACGTAGTACACACGCTGATACCAAGGTAAATCACCTACATAATAGCTTTCGCCAACATCAAAGCTTCTGCTTCTGTCTTCTTTAAAGAGGGTAATAGATCCACGAGCTTCACTAGATGATGCATTTAGAATAAGGTTCTCATTTACAATTTCCATACCAGATGAACTGTCAGAGAGAATTGCAACTACAGTCTTATCTTTGTTAAGAGGTGATCTGAATGAAATAATTGCACCTAAACCTTCAGAGCTTTGAGCAGTCATCTTTTGGGTAACATCTCTCTTTTCACTAGAAAAACTGTTAGGCATCTGATTGTTAAATGAGGTTGAAATTGCCTGACGAGTCTTGTTTAACACTAAGGTTGCATTATCATCAGTCTTTAAGAAATCTGGCACCTGACCTATCACTAAAATATCTTTAAAGGCAAGTCTGTCTTCATTTTTTTCTGAAATATCGGTAACAATATCAATATTAGTTGAACTGTAGCCTAACTGAGCGCCAATTCTGCCTAATGTATTGAATAGAGCGCATAAATCACTAGTATCAGATGGAGTGGTGATTACAGCTGCAGTTTCCTGTAAATCAGCATAGATTGAGAATGGGTAACCACTCTTCCAGAACAACTCTAGATTTGGCATTAAGGTAAAGTGATATAAGCCTGAGAAATCTATGGTTGAAGCAGGATCAATTTCTACACGATTTGGAATAGGCAACTGAGTAGTACACTCGTTAACCTTTGAGGTGTAGATCATTGAGTAATTAAAATCAAAAGTTAACTTGTTCATTGGTTTTAAGAATGAAGTTTCAACCTTTGACTTGGTAAACAAGTTTAAGGTGCCTAAAAGAGGCATATTCTCAGTAATTACATCAGATTCATTCTCAGGCTTTAATGGGTATGATCTTAGCAGATGATCATTAACTAAGAATCTTAACTGAGACATTCCTAAAGGAGATGGCTTAGAGTACTTATACAGAAGGTTCATATCAATTCTTGAACCGTTCACAAAGTACAGATCTGGTGGTAAGTTCAGCTCTAAGTTAATAGGTACAGGTTTAAACCCCTGTGAACTTAATTGTTCGTCATAGGTAGCAAGAGAGCCAAAAGTTACCTTTTTTGAAGTATCAATCCAGTTTGGTGCATCATAAGGTTTTCTCTTTTCAATTTCCTTATATTCTAAAATCTTACTCAAAGGACCGTTGAAAAGAACGTTGCCCATTGCTAAAGCTTTAGCTGCAATCACCAGACCTTCAGAATCAGGAGCTGAAACAATCAGCATCTTGCCTGTAAGAGTTGAAGGAATGTCTGCCATTTCAATTGTTGGAACATCAGTCTTTGGATAATCCTGCAGGAAATATGGGCGATTGTCATTAGTTATAAAGACAATAGCATTGCCATCATCAGGCAGATTGTTAATAAAAACAGGGTAATCAATACCTCTCCACTTGGTGAGTACACCTCCATATGAACTTACGATTGAAGCTGCCTTTACGGTGATTTCATCAGGAACTGTTGCAAATACAATTGGCAGTACAGTTTTATCTGAGGTAGTTATATTAAAGAAAGGTACAGGAAAGTTAGCTAAATCATTAGCAATATGTAGCTTCTGCTTTGACAGTCTTAAGTTTGAAGCTGCACCAATGTTTAACCATAAGGTTGAGTCTACTGGGTTTTCGCAGATATCTGTATAGTGACCTATAAACTCAAATTCAATGATGTTGTCGTCTCCAATAGCTCGAGGATCAAGAGGTATTTCCTTTTCTACCTTATTACCTAAAGCATCTTTTTCAATTGGAAGAGTTTTTACTAAAAGACCATTTAGGTAAACATTTAGCTGTGATCTTACAGGAATTAAAGATGGAGATGGGGTGTAGTACAGAAACAGAGCTGAGTCAGTGATTAACTCATCTTTCTTAATTGAAAAATGTACGCTTCTTTTAGGAGTAACTCCTGATAGTCCTAAGCCACCGCTAGGATCAACCCAATCAAGACTTGATAGAGGGTAGTTAGTTACAGTGCTAGGAATTGATTCAATTCTTACAGGAGTAACGTTTTCAACTGTAACAGCTTTAGACTCTTCTTTTTTTACTTTGTCAGCTGCATAAGCACCAGTAGTTACATAGGTTGCAAGTAATAGTGCTGTTACTAACTTATAAGATTTAGATAGCATAAGTACTCCGTTAACACTCTGTCTTGTTAAGCTGTCTGTTCAATGGCAGATCTTTTGTCAGATCAAGTGGCTGTGGTAACAGACTGAAGACAAAAAGCATTGAGCGCACAATCAAAAATAGCACCTCTCTGAAAACAGGAGGAGCATTTTTTATCATTTTTAAATATCCGTTCAGGCCGAATTTAACCAAGGTATGGATACCATGCAGTAATCCATCCTGATGTAAATTTTCAAAGCTGTGTGACCATCTGTCAGCACAGGCAAAAGTGGTTCTAATATATTCGATGTTCTCTTTTAAGCCGTTTAAATGCAACTTCAAACCAATTTTGCTTTTGTTAAAGAAACGCACTGTTCCTATAAAGCGATATCTTATACCAGCATTAGCGATGGTGATATGTAAGGGCATATCTAAATATAGGAGATCTGCTACAGACTTACCATCTAAGTTAGGTGAAGGAAGTTTGATGCCAAGACCTTCTTTTGAGAAATCTGTAATTACAACAGAAATAGAGTTCTCATTTTTAAGTTCAAGCTGTGCTCTAATGTTACAAGCTACACGAGGTGAACTTCTTACCTGTTTTCTTTCTAAGGCTACAGCAGATGCGGCACCTAAAACTAAGAGGTTATAGCAAACCCATGCAATATTGATGAGAATAATCCATACCTCGGCATAAGGATCGGTTGCAATTCTGTAAAAGCCGTAGATGAGACCTGCAAAGTTTAAAATAATCAAAAAGATATATGACTTTGACACTGTCCAGTCAAAATAGGTTTCCTCATTGGATTCGCCTTTAGCTGTTACGTTAAATTTTCCGTGTTTAGGTGAAATTAGAGCTACAAGGGTAGGTACAGTGATGTACCAAGACAAAATCGTCTCATAGATAACACCCCAGAAATAGAAGCGCTTGTTATCTTGAATCTTCTGATTGGTAATGGTTGAGTGAACCATATGTGGTAACACGTAAGCAAAGATCATAAGACCTGAGGCGAAAATTACGTATACATTAAAGAACAGGAATGGTAGAGGCGCTAACAAGAAGATAATACGGGGCAGTCCATGTAAGAAGTGGATCATCGCATTAGCAAAGCAGATACGCTGTGGCAGGGTAAGTCCTTTACCAAACAGAGGATTATCAATTCTAAAGATCTGTACCATACCACGAGCCCATCGAATACGCTGATTGATGTGATCGGCAAGTGACTCGGTAGCAAGACCAGCTGCTAATGGCATACTGATAAAAGCTGATGAATAACCTTTTCTGTTTAATCTTAATGAGGTATGAGCGTCTTCTGTAACAGTCTCAACTGCAATACCACCAATTTCTTCTAGAGGCTTGCGTCTTATGATAGCGCAAGAACCGCAGAACATGGTTGCATTCCAGGTATCATTACCTTTTTGAATGAAGTCATGGAAGAGTGAGTTTTCAGCTGGAACATCACCCTTAATTGAAAGGTTCTTTTCAAAAGGATCATCAGAATAGAAGTGGTGAGGTGTTTGCACTAAAGCTATCTTCTGATCATGAACCATCCAACCTACAGTCATCTGTAAGAAGGCTCTTGTAGGTACGTGGTCACAGTCAAAGATGGCGATAATCTCACCATTAGTTACGGTCAAAGCATGGTTGATGTTACCGGCTTTTGCATGGTTATGCTCTTTTCTTATGATGTAGTTAACACCAATTTCTTTGCAGTAATTTTCAAAATCTTTTCTAGTGCCGTCATCTAGCATATGCACTTTCAACTTATCCTGAGGCCAGTCAAGATCAAGTGCTGCTAAAAGACAAGGTTTTACTACTTCAAGAGGTTCATTGTAGCTTGGTATAAAGATATCCACAGTAGGCCATAGACTGGTATCTTTTGGCAGGGGATATGGTTTTCTGTCTAGGACCCAACATACCTGAAAATAGGATAAAACCAAGACTATATAGGCATAAATTTCGGCAGCTAACAGTAAGAGCGCGCATACTGCAGTTACAGGATCTGTAAGCAGTACAGTTTTGGTAATACGCCAGTAGATGTAACGAGTTGAAATGATGATTGAGATAAAAATCAGCAACATCAGGGCGACATTATTCTTTACAGGCTTTAAAAGAACCGCTAAAAGCCACATCAGTCCCACGAAGATTAACTGATAAGTAACATCAAAAGGCTGTGTTACAGCAAGGATACAGCTCAATAGTGAGCCTACGAGTAAAACTCTTAAAAGTACATAATTCTTTTTATTCAAAAGAATGCCTTTTTTAGAATTTGCTCTATCGTCAACTTTTACAGTGAGTCTGGTAACCTTTTTAAGTACAGGCTCTCCTATGTACTTTCTAAAAAATTCAACCAGCGAGTTGACTGCTTGAGCACTGCGCTGTCCTTTTTTAGGATCAAATCTTACAAAAAGTAAAAATACAGTTTGAATAAGTATTCTTAGAGGATCTAATATCTTAGGTCTGTTTCTTTGAATTTGAGGATAAAAGAAATAAAAGTGCTGTCTTAAATTTTTATAGTATCTGTTCTCTACAGGGAGAATTGCTAACACAAGAGTTAGAAAGAAGAAATTTACTAAACAGGTGATTTTCTTGGCACCGTTCAGCCTCCAGCTGTCATATAAATCAAGAGAATTTATAGCCTCATCTCTAACCCTTTTTAACATTATTCTTCTGCTCCTACATTTTTACAGATAAGAATGATGTCAAAGAGTACTCGCTCTAAGGCATTAGTTGAGGCGCTTATTGGCAGAAATCTTGAGAATGGTTCTTGATGCATGTTAGCGTCAATTACTGATTCATCAAATTCAATTGCAGAATTTAAAATACAGTTACCAACCTTGCTTTTTTTCATAAGCATGAATACATCATTCATGATCTTACTTGAGGCCACAATCTTATTTACAAGAAAATACTCATTGTCTTGAACTTCAATGCTGTTCAATCTGACTAAGGAATTTTGCTCTGCTTCAATGACTGTAACCGTCATAGTTGAAATAGAAGCTAAGGCTTTAGCAAATTGTGATTCTCTGTTACCAGCGTCAATGACTACAAAATCGATAGCTTTAAAAGCATCAAGTGCTTTAATTAGAGAGTTTGCTGTATATATACAATAGTCAGGTGTTTGTATAAGTTCAACAGAATTTCCAAAAGGAATGAAATAAGCGTTTTCTGAATATTTGAATAGTAAATTGTTATTGCCTTTATTAAAAGAATTGTCTTTTAAGGCATTTAAAAAACCGTAATCTTGTCTTTTAAGACCAAATAAAAGAGAAGAACTTACTGAATTTATACTGTTATCAGCATCAATGCATACTGTTTTTAGTCCCTGCAATGACAAAGAATAAGTCATAGCTGCAGCTAATGAACTAACTCCAGTAAAGTGATTTAAACCTTGTAAAACAATTGTATACATTTGCTTCTAACTAAAACAATTTTCCCAAAGATGAAATAAGCTCCTGGTAGTTGGCTTTTGCATTATTCACCTTGTTTGTACTGTGAAAATCGACATAGTCAGAAATTATACAATCATTTGAGACAGACAAAGTTGCAATGTCACATGGCATGGCACACAGTTTGTCAAAAGAACCTAGAAGTTTGGGATCAGTCTTTTCTTTTAACGACAATTCCTCTTCAAGAGTCTGAGATCCAGCAAGCTTGGTCTTTATTTCTAAATGACGTTTTTGTGTATTCATTGATTGTTATATATTTTTTTTATTATATTAAGAGAATAACTTTATTAACGTTGTAACTTTACTGTTATTGCCTAGTTTTATATTGAATTTTATTCCAATAAAACTATGTTGTGTAAAAATAGCACAATTTACGCACAGCAAAGATTAAAACAAAAGTCCATTCTCTATTGTGCCGTGTAATTTACTATAAACTTTGACTATTGACCACATTAATTTTGTTTTGTCTTGTTAATAATGTGATTTTTATCTCAATGAATACGGTTACACAATATTAATCTATCTTGCTTTATACTACATTTACTAACGTGAATTTTAGTTATTCTGACTAAAGCGCCTTGAACCTTTATCTATCAACAAGTTCTCTATAAAGTATAGTGCTTTAGTGAAGATTGATATTGAATATTTTATAGGATTTTTCAGATATGTGATTGCAAGTGGAATTCCATTTGCTAACATGAGAACTATAATCAGTTTGTCTTCCGTTTGCTTTTGACATATGAATTTTAAATTACATTCTCAATATAAGCCTACAGGCGATCAGCCTGAAGCTATAGAATCCCTGGTTAATGGTTTTAACCATGGAGATAAATTTCAAACTCTGTTAGGTGTAACCGGATCTGGTAAGACTTTTACCATGGCAAATGTCATTGCAAAGCTTAACAAGCCTACCATGATCCTATCTCACAATAAAACCTTAGCAGCTCAGCTTTACGGTGAGATGAAAGAGTTCTTCCCAGAAAATGCTGTTGAGTACTTTGTCTCATACTATGATTATTATCAGCCAGAAGCTTATGTTCCTTCATCTGATACCTTTATCGAAAAGGATGCTAAGGTAAACGATCACATCGATCAGATGCGTCTTTCTGCAACTAAGGCTCTGATGGAGCGTAAAGATGTTATTGTAGTTTGTTCTGTATCAGCTATTTACGGCTTAGGTGAACCTGAAACCTACTTAAAGATGATGTTGCATGTTTCAGTAGGGGAGCAGATAACTCAAGAACAAATCACTAGACGCTTATCCGATCTTCAATATACAAGAAATGATTTAGGTTTTGCCCGTTCTACCTTTAGAGTAAGGGGAGATGTGATTGATATCTATCCATCTGACTCTGATGGATATGCCGTGCGACTAGAATTATTTGATGATGAGATCGAGTCAATTAAAACCTTTGACCCTCTAACAGGTGAGACTTTCCAAAAGTTAGCCAGAACCACAATCTTTCCAAAAACTCACTATGTAACTCCAAAGAATATTCTTGATCATGCTGTAGAGCAGATTAAAGATGAGTTAAATGACAGATGTCAGTATTTTTTAGAGAACAATAAATTATTAGAAGAGCAGCGTATCCGCGAGAGAACTTCCTATGATATTGAGATGATCAATGAATTAGGTTACTGCTCTGGTATTGAGAACTATTCAAGATATCTAACCGGTAGAAAAGAAGGTGATCCGCCACCTTGTCTGTTTGATTATTTACCAAAAGACGGTCTTTTAATCATCGATGAGTCTCATGTGACAGTGCCACAAATTGGCGCTATGTATAAAGGTGACCATTCAAGAAAAGAAAGCTTAGTTAACTTTGGTTTTAGATTACCATCAGCTTATGACAACCGTCCTTTAAAATTTGAAGAGTTTAAAGCTCTGCAACCTAGAACATTATATGTTTCTGCAACTCCAGCAGAGCTAGAGATAAAAGAATCAAGTCAGGTTGTAGAGCAGATCATAAGGCCTACAGGTCTTTTAGATCCCATTATTGAAGTGCGTCCTGTAGCGACCCAGGTCGATGATGTCATGGGTGAGATTAGAGCGTGTGCCAAACGCAATGAAAGAGTTTTAATCACCACTTTAACTAAGAAGATGGCTGAAGAGCTTACAGCATACTTAAGCGAGCATGATATTAGAGTAAGGTATCTTCACTCTGATATTGATGCTGTAGAGAGAATGGATATTATCCGTGATCTTAGATTAGGTGAGTTTGATGCCCTAGTAGGTATTAACTTATTAAGAGAAGGTCTTGATATGCCTGAAGTCTCCTTAGTTGCAATTTTAGATGCTGATAAAGAAGGATTTTTGCGTTCAGCCCGTTCTTTAATTCAGACCGTAGGTCGAGCTGCTCGTAACGTCAATGGAAAAGCTATCTTCTATGCTGACAAGATAACTGACTCAATGAAAGAGACTATTGAGGTCACTGCCAAAAGACGTGAAATCCAGGAAAAATACAATAAAGAACACGGTATCACTCCACAACAAATCAAGAAAAAGATTGTTGATATTATGGAAGTTGCTCTGCGTGATACTGATTCCTTTAAAGTTCCGGATGAACCTCGCAAGAAGCCTATTTCTCGTAAGGAGTGGGAGAAAAAGAATAATGTTTCTCACATGAGCGCTAAAGAAATCACTAAGAGAATTGATGAGCTTACAGCCTCTATGACTAAATATGCCCGTGAGCTTAAGTTTGAAGAGGCAGCCTCTGTTCGTGATGAAATCAATGACTTAAAACAGGCTTTGCTTTTAATGCCTGGAATTGAGGATTAGTAATAGTATCAACAGATATAAAAAGAGCCTCTATTGAGGCTCTTTTTATAGATCGGAGTAGTTTATTCCTTTGAGTGAATTTGATAATTCTTGGTGGCTACGTCAATCATAAACTCAAGCACATTATCAAGATCGTCTTCATCAAGCTCAGCTTCAACATCAACTTTAGCAACTTCTGAAATAGTGTTGAGATCTCCTAAAACTTCACGATCAGTAATTTTCTCTAAAGAGCCATCTTTAGCATTTACTGTAAGACCTAAGCTCAAACCATAAGATAAGTCAGCTAATGTCTTTAATCGGTCTTGCTTTTCATAAGAGTCGTCAGGCATTGCAAATAAATCCTCATCTGCGTTTTCTAATTTCTCTTTAGTATCCATCGCAAGATTAGTCAGAGTAGCAACTAGTGCTCCAGGCAAAGGCTGACCATCATTTAAAAGGTTTGAGAAGACACTGATAAAGATCCTACTACCTGGTTCAACGCCTTTAGCAAGCACACCAACCATTAAAGAGAACCATGAGAATTGATTCTCAGTAACACCTGCTTTGGTTAAATCATCTAATACTTTCTTGTAATTTCCGTTCTTTACAGTCATCTTTTATCCTGTGATTTTTAAATTTTACTTTTGCAACTTTGATAGAATTCAGAGTAAAAACTTTGCAGATTATAAATGAAATCTAAATCTCATCTCTTCTGTTTTCTTAAGTTCGTACATTATACATTAAAGTTAAGACATCGCTTTTTCAAAAGATTTGAAAATAGTCTCACAAGAATGCATAAATTTCGCTTTTTTATATTATAATGCACTCAAGTTTTTTCAGACATCCGAGTGTATGAGACACTTCGCGATGCAATGCTTTTTGACAAATGGAATTTAAAGATGCATCCAATGCTTAATATCGCAGCCCGCGCTGCACGTTCTGCCGGTAATTTAATTGCTCGTAACTTAGGTCAGCAAGGTTCTTTTGAAGTTGAAGAAAAGAACAAAGACGACTTAGTTACAACTATTGATAAACAGTGTGAGAAAGTAATCATTGACACATTGTTAAAGTCATATCGCGATCACAGTGTATTAGCTGAGGAATCTGGTGTTGTTGGTAATCCTGATTCAGAGTATCAGTGGGTAATCGATCCTATCGATGGTACTACAAACTTTGTTAAGGGTATTGCTCATTGTGCAGTATCAATTGCTTTACGTCACAACGGTAAGACTGAAGTTGGCGTTGTATTTGATCCAATGTTAAATGAGATGTTTACAGCGGCAAGAGGTGAAGGTGCATTTTTAAATGGCCACAGAATCCGTGTTTCTCCACGTGATTCATTAGACGGTGCTATTATCGGTACCGCTTTCCCTACAAGATATCGTGACAGAATGCCTGCATATCTTGATCTATTCTCAAGACTTATCGCAAATTGTGCTGACGTACGTCGTATGGGCAGTGCAAGCTTAGATTTATGCTATGTAGCATGTGGTCGTTTTGATGGCTACTTAGAGCAGGGATTAAAGCCATGGGATTATGCAGCAGGTGACTTAATCCTACGTGAAGCTGGTGGTATCGTATCAGACTTTATGGGGGAGACAGGTTATGTAAAGAGTGGCAACTTAGTATCAGGTAATCCTAAGATGTTACGTGCATTGTTAAAAATCTGCGACGTTCAGAACTTACCAGCAATCTTAAAATAATCGCAATTGAATATAAAAAGGGCGCCATTTGGCGCCCTTTGCTATTAATAGCCCCTGTTATAGTGATCTCTTATACAGAGGCAGTAAATAAGGTCTTTTGTTTTTAAAGACATCTTTTTCCTGGGCTAAGAACACTTCAGCTGTAGCTAAACTGTCTACTAATGCGTTATGTGCTTCATAGGCAGGAAAGCCTCTTCTTTCTCTGATTGCAGATAATCTTACATCCTCAACAGATGCGTCATGATGAAGCTGTCTTTCTATTGCCATAGTATCTAGTGATATAAAAGGCAGAGGATCTTTTTTTCTAAGACCTAAAGTACTTTTTATAAAGTTAGTTTCAATGTACATGCAGTGCATTAAGACTAGACCACCTGAGATCTTATCTAAAAGTTCAATCATTGCAGTGACTGGTTCTTTACCTTGCTCTAGCTGTTCTGGAGTTATATGGTTGATTACAGCAGAATCCTTCTTGATAAACTTAGAGTTATTCACATAGTAATGGAATGAAGTCGTAAAATCGATAGCACCTTTTCTCAAACAGATACCTCCTATGGACAGAACATAGTCCTTATTAGGATCGATTCCTGTAGTTTCAAAGTCTATGGAGGTGAAATGGCACTCATCAATAAAGCTGTTGGCATTTGGTAGTTCTCTTTGATAAAAAGCCTTTAAATACTCGGGGCAATTTTTAGAGTTTGCAAACTTTAAACAGCGTCTTCTATGAATCTCAATCGGTGTAAATCTAGAAAACAAGCTCATTTTTATAGAACACCTCTGCCTGAAGCAAATCTAAAAGAAGCAGCCTTTTGATGCTTTGCAATAATTCTAAAGGCATCTCTTAAGTGATTTCTTTCAAACTGAGATAACTCATCTGGGTTTAAGTTATTAGAAAGTTTCTCGTGGTGTTCCAATGCTCTTAACTGATGTCTGAATCTTACATGGTTTAAGAAAGTATAAGCTTCTTTTAACTCTTGATAATCATCTTCTTTGATAAGCTCTTCTTTAACCGCAGCTTTCATTCTCTCGTAAGTGTCGGTACTGTCTGATTTTGCAGCAATACCATAAACACGAGCAATCTCGATGATAAGATTGATAGCTTGTTTTTTAATATTAAGATATGGTTTGTTGTCTCCATCTTTAGTTAGAACAAACTGTCTGAAGGTTCCTAATGGAGGAGCTACAGCTGTAGAGATGCTAATCAAGGTAGCTAAGAATCTGCTGTTATCATTAGCTTTTTCAATTAAGTGCTGTCTTAACTGTTTTACTAATGAAGTGTTACCGTACAGACATCTCATATCTAAGAATACAGAGCTGCATAAGATAGCATCCTCAGTGGTATTTAAAACCCAGTCACTGTAGTACTCTTTCCATTTATCTAAACTTGCAAGCCAGCGAGGGTTATTGGCCATGAAATGACCTTCACATAAGGTGTAACCACATTTATCAAGATTCTGATTTACGTAGTCAGCTAATTTAGCAAAGTATTCGTGCTCTTCTTCTGTAAGATCTCGTTTAGTGATAATGCAGTTATCCTGATCTGATAGGAATTGAACTTCAGAACGGGCCTGTGAGCCTGCTGCTACAAAGGCAAAGTCAACAGGAGCTGTTCCGAACTTTTCTTCAGCCATCTTTACAAAAGCTCTGCAGAATGTATCTGCAATATGACTCATAACTTTCTGAATTGTATGAGGCTTAACATTAGTCTGTACAAGTGTCTGGAAGATTTCCTGTTTCTGACTAGATAACTCGATGATCCTCTCTTCTGAATGAGCTCTTGTAATTTCCTGACAGAGATAAACCGCCTGTAGCTGAGAATTCTGTAACAGACTTGTAGTTGATACAGTACCAAAGACCTTGCCGTCTTTTAGAACAGGCAGGTTTTTGATGTTGTACATTACCATGATCTCAAGAGCATCAAAGATGGTCTTATCAGAATCAATAGTCATGACATTAGATGTCATAATGTTGGAGATGGGAGCATTGATATCCATACATTTAGCTACAGCCTTTAAGGTAATATCAGACTTAGTAACAATACCTAAAAGGTTATCTCCATCCATTACCATCGCAAGATCAGTATTATTCTCACCTAATTTAATTGCTGTATGGCAAATAGAGGTATCAGCTGTAACGATAGCCAAATCATGAGAACAAACTTTTTCAATACTCTTATTAGATGAACCTTTCTCGTCAGCTGTAACTTCATCAGCGTAGTTATGAGATGATGACAATCTAATCCACTCTTTAGCATTAAAGTATTCACCAACTTCTTTATTCTTTTCAATCAAGAAATGCAGAACATTCTTTGGTAATACATAGAGCAGGGTATTTTCTAAGAAAACAACTTTATAGTCACTGTCACCTTCTTTATCAATTTGGGTAAAACCAAAGGTGTCTCCGGCACTAAATTTAGCTCTAAGTGAGCCGTCTGACTTATTACGCTCTTCAACCACACCTGTACGGATCATAAACAGACCGATACCGGCTAGAGTTTCATTATTAAGCTCTTCACCTAGAGTATGGTAGGTGATCTGAATCTTGGTGGCGGTAGCATCTTTTTCAAGATCGTTTAATTGAGAAAAAGGGTAGGTATGTGAAATGAATTCGTATATGTTAGGAAGTAATGATTTATCCATGACTGACCTCATTATCCTGCGGTGTAAAATAAAACATCGCTTTTCATAAAGATGTAAATTGTTATGTTTTTTATAATATTTAAGTATATGAAAATTGTAATAAAGTTAATGAGACAGACTTTAAAATTTTGATAACAATCAAAAAAAAGCTCCTCAATTTTTCATGAGGAGCCATTAAAAAACATTCAAAGATACTCTATTTACTAATCAATAAATGGATCTGAATCCCTTTGAGTGTCGATTGATTTTGTTGCAGCACTAGCTGTTCGCTGAGCAAAACCGCCAGCTCTATCTGCTTTCTCAAATGGCTTAGCATTATCGTCATTGCGTCCTGCAGGTACATTTGAGTAATCAACTGGTTCTACATTTGGCTCTGAGATACCTTCGATGCCTGATAAGGTAACGTCACGAAGACCACCAGCCTTTGAAGAATGTTCTACAGAAATTGTATCCTCATTCTTTGATGATGGAACATTAGAGAAGTCTACGTTATAGTCTTCACCCTGACCCATCTCTTGTTCTGTATAAACTCTTTCTACAGGAGTGTAAGGTTTTACCTCAACAATCTTGCTCTTAGGAGCTACAGGCTTTGGTGGAGTGCTGATTCTTCTTGGCTTAGCTGGTGCAGTTGTCTGCTCTGTGTTAGCCTGAGTTTGAGCACTTTCTTTTGGCTGACGACGTGTACGTGGCTCTTTTACCTGACCTTCTTCAGTATTCTTTTTCTGACGAGTCTGTTTAGGAGCGCGTTGAGGCTTTGTGTTCTCACGCTCAGCTTCATTACGTGTATTACGTTCTGCCTTTTCGGTTTTGTCAGATCTTTCCTGTCTCTCTGGACGCTCAGTCTTAGCTGGACGTGGCTTACGAGAAGGACGGTTCTTCTGACCTTCTGCACGAGGACCTCTAGTAGAGTTCTTTCTCTGACCCTGTCTGTTGTTCTTCTTTGGAGGCTCTTTCTTCTCATTTGCACCAAAGAGAGTACCAAAGAATGACTTTATTGAATCAATTAAAGAAGGCTCATTGTTCTTTGACTGCTTACGCTGAGGTTTTGTCTCTTTCTTTGGAGCAACCTTTGGAGTTGACATGGTTGAAGAGAGAATGTCAGCATTTATAGCAGGAGTATCGCTAGTATTCTGAGTGATACCCGCGTTCTCAACAACTTTCTTTAAGAAAGGATTCTCTAAGAAGTTTTCAGCCTTTTTACGGTTTTCTTTATCAAGATCGCGCAATACTTCTAGGCTATTGATGTTGCTTTCTTTGCTGGTTGGAGTCTGAATGCAACGGTTTACTGTATATTCCTGAGGCATATAAGTTTTCTCAGGAACGATAGTAATACGAGTCTTAGTTCTCTCTTCAATAGCAGCAAGTGCTGCACGCTTCTCATTTAGAATGAAGGTTGCAACTTCAACTGAAGCAATAGCAAATACGTCACCTGCGTTCTCTTTGTGAGCCTCTTCCTCGATCAATCTTAAGATTGATAAAGCAAGTGATGAGGTATCACGGCAAGTGCCTTGGCCGTTACACATAGGACATACGTGGGAGCTACTCTCCTCTAATGAAGGACGCAGTCTCTGTCTTGACATCTCTAACAGACCAAAACGTGATAATCTGCTGAACTGAATACGAGCTCTATCCTGACGAACAGCTTCACGCATTCTGTTTTCAATCTCTCGTTGGTTCTTTAATGGACTCATATCGATGAAGTCGATAACAACCAAGCCACCAACATCACGTAATCTTAACTGACGAGCAATTTCTTCAGCAGCTTCAATATTAGTCTGAAGAGCGGTCTCTTCAATATCACCGCCACGAGTTGCCTTTGCTGAGTTAACATCGATAGAGGTTAAAGCTTCAGTAGGATCGATAACAATTGCACCGCCTGATGGAAGTCTTACTTCTCTCTTGTAGGCTGTATCGATTTGGCTTTCAATCTGGAATTTGCTGAATAAAGGAATATCACCATTGTAGAGGTGAACCTTTGAAGCAAACTCTGGACGAACTAACTCAATGTAGTGAAGGATCTGCTTGTAAGCATCAGTGCTGTCAACTAGGATTTCACCAATATCTGGACGTAAGTAATCACGAATTGCTCTTAGAGCAATATTTGACTCTTGGTGAATTAAGAAAGGAGCAGGACGAGTTGCAGCAGCCTGCTTAATCATGCCCCAAAGTTTAGTTAGAATTGATAAATCCCACTCTAGTTCTTCAGCACTTTTTCCAACACCTGCTGTACGAACGATAACGCCCATGCCATCTGGTACAGTAAGACCTTTTAGAGCAGCCTTTAATTCAGTTCTATCCTCACCTTCAATACGGCGAGAAATACCGCCAGCACGAGGGTTATTTGGCATTAAAACTAAATAACTACCAGCTAAAGAAACAAAAGTTGTAAGAGCTGCACCCTTAAGACCACGCTCTTCTTTTTCGATCTGAACAATAACTTCCTGACCCTCTTTTAGAGCAGAACGTACTTGTGCATGATCGCTAAAGTTAGTGCCAGCAGGGTAATACTCTTTAGCAATTTCTTTTAATGGAAGAAAGCCGTGTCTTTCTACACCGTAGTCAACGAAAGCTGCTTCTAGACTTGGTTCGATACGAGTAATGGTACCTTTGTAGATGTTTGCTTTCTTATTTGCATGCTGTGGGGATTCAATGTCGAGATCATACAGCTTTTGACCGTCAACTAGAGCAACGCGAACCTCTTCAAGTTGGGTCGCATTAATAAGCATTCTCTTCACGAGAAAAATTCCTTTTTTAAGTTCTAACAGGCAATACAAGACTTGCGAGGGCTCTTAGCTTTTTTAGACAGAAACCGTCCAAGCCCCAGGTCTGAGAGAACAAGTTTTTATTACATTCTTAAACCAACGCGCCAATGCTTTCTTTAAAGAGGGGTTAATTTTAAGAACAACCGTAATCCTCAATCTTTATCCACTGCTTTTTACAGAATGCTACGCATTCACAGCAGTGACCGCAGGGCATCCCCTACAGATCTATGATTAACTAAAATCGAGTAGAAACCATGAACAAAGGGGTTACCGTACCCGACTGACAATATTATGCCATAAATCGGATTAATATTTAATGAGCGGAGCTTTGATGAGAGGAAATATTTTTATATTTTTGAACTGCATCATGAGTACAAAATCTCAAGGAAGATAGCTTATTTAAAATGATTTTTTCTAAAAATTACCTTTTAGCCGCAATTTTGATTAAAATACCGCGAGTAAAACAGCATAAACAAGGTTAAGGCAATGTCTGAAAAGCAAGTAGTATCCCACTCAGTTACATATAGAACCGCAGATGAAAATGATGATGGTCAGAGACTAGATAATTATTTGGCTCGCATCTTAAAAGGGGTGCCTCGCAGCATGCTGTACAGAATCTTGCGTCGCGGTGAGGTTAGAGTTAACAAAGGAAGAGTAACTCCTTCTTATAAGTTAAAGAAAGGAGATACCATTAGAATTCCTCCTGTAAAAGTGACCGAAGGCCCTGTTACTATTCCATCTTCAAATTTACATCTAGTGCAGGATTTAAAAAATCGCATTCTTTTTGAGAATGATGATTTATTGGTTGTAAATAAGCCTGCAGGCCTTGCGGCTCATGGTGGTAGTGGCATTGAATTTGGCTTAATTGAGGCACTACGAGCTCTAAAGCCTGAACAAAGATTTTTAGAATTAGCACATCGTCTTGATAAAGAAACCTCTGGATGTCTGATTGTCGCTAAAAGAAGATCTGCTTTAAGAAATTTACATGAGCAGTTCAGACAGAGAATTGTTAAAAAAAGATATTTAACTTTAGTGCCGGGTAAATGGGACAGAAGAGTCCATTTAGTTGATGCTCCATTAGTTAGAAACGAATTAAGATCAGGAGAGAGAATGGTTGAGGTAAGTTTTAAGAACGGAGCTCCATCCTCAACAGGCTTTGACGTAGTTGAGTTTTTAAATGGTGCATCTTTAGTAGCTGCTATGCCTCATACAGGTCGTACCCACCAAATTAGAGTTCATACTGCCTATGTAAAGCATCCTGTAGGCGGGGATGAAAAGTACGGTGATAAGGAATTTAATGCCCATTTAAAAGAAATTGGTCTAAAGAGAATGTTCCTGCATGCTTTTAGAATTACTTTCTTAAATCCAGCTGATAACCATGTTCTAAAAGTTGAAGCTCCTCTGCCTGATGAACTTGAAGCAGCTGTAGAAGCTTTACGTATTAAGAAAGATGACAATAAGGACTAATAACGATGTCAGATAATTCTCGCTATGCTCATATTGAAGGAAGACGCGACATCGTTTTTGATGTTAATGCAAAGAGTATTCTTGGAAAGATTGATGCTGTTGTCTTTGATCTTGATGGAACCTTAACCGATAGCATAGGACAGATCTTAAGTTGTACTCATACAACTTTTGAATATCTTTCTCTTCCTCAGCCAGACGATAAAGCTATTATGAGCACTATCGGTCTTGAGTTAGGTGAAGCTTTAACAAGCTTACTGCCAGAGGATAAAAAGCACTTAGGACCTAGCGTTACAAAAGATTACCGAGAGATCTTCAAATCAAGACGTGATTTACAGTTAGATACTCTGTTTTTAGGAATAGAGCCTCTTATGAAAAAGTTAAGAGAACTTGATATCAAGATAGGTTATGCCTCCGGTCGTTCTATGCAGGGCATTGAAAGGACTATGAATGCAACTTTCTTAGGAAAATATTGTGATGGCATCTGTGCTGGCTCTGAAGTACCATCAAAACCTGATCCTACAATGATGCATATCTTATGTAAAAGACTGAAGGTTGAAGAATCAAGTGTCTTAGGTGTAGGTGATTCTGGTCTTGATATTAAGATGTATCAAAATGCCGGTTGTTTCTCTTTAGGTGTACAGACTGGTGTTTGGAGTGGTGATGCTCTTACGAAATTAAAGCCAAACATTCTACTTAAGAGTGTTGGTGACTTAACAGCCTACTTCAATTAGTGTGAACACATACAAAAACAAAAAAAGCAGATCTTTTAGATCTGCTTTTTTACATGTTCTTCAACTAATTACATAAAATATCGTTAACAGCACCATGAGCGCTGATAAAGAAAGGAAGTCTGTTTACAGTTCTATCAGCAATTGCAAGAAGATTAACTTTGCAATCTTTCTTTACTTTTGCCATCTGAGCTTTTGTATAGTAAACACTGTCAATTGGAGCAAAATCGAAAATTAAAGCTCTGCTGTCTGTGGTATAGAACAGCTCACCACGATAGTTCTTTGAGACCATTTCAAGTGGAACTTGAGAGATCACAAGAGGAAAAGAAACTAACTCAGAGATAAGCTGACTTAAATTCTTGTTATCAGCAATAGTTGAAAACTGTTTGAAGGTAAGATAGATACCTGCATAGGTAGCATGCTTAGCATTATCGTCAAAGGTAATGTTAGAACTTGCGTTTTGTGAATAGTTCTCTGCAGTAATAACACCTAACATAGGTTCTGCGATGGTGCCAGACAAACCTTTTGATCCTGTATCAAAGATTGCGGCTGTTGCCTGGTACTTACCTTTTCTTGCAACATCATTTGCAATTATGTTTTTTAAGCTACTGTCGTAAACTTCTCCTTTACCTAAAATTACCTCATATAAAGCAAAGTGTTTTGTAGCAACTTTTTCAGTAAGAGTGTAAGCATTAGCAGCAAAACTAAAGCTTGCTCCTAAGAGTACAGAGGTAGTAATGCAGATTTTTAAGAGAGCCTTTGAAAACATAATGCACCCAAAATTCGATAAATACATAACACTAGTGTATACTTTTGTGTTCAATATACATAGTTTGTATCGAAACTTGTATCGCAAAATTTGAAAATAAAGGTCAGGAGATACGAATATATGACAGATTTGTCATTTACAGAAAATGTTAATTTTGACAAGCTAGCTTCTCAAGAGTCTAGTTACAGTACCAAAATTGATCCTGAGAACCTGAAAAGACTACAGGGCGCCTGTGTAAGAGTAAATGGTCCTGTTCAGGCAGACTTCAAATTCTATGTTGATATGCAGGGGTTAAGAACCATTGAAGGAACCATTAAGGCAAATGTAACTTTCATCTGCCAAAGATGCCAAAAAGAATTTGATAAAGATTTAGAAAGTTCTTTCCTCTCAACCTGTGATGAGCAGAAAGCTAAGAGCTTAAAGATTGATGAAAAGTTGGATATCGTTGAACTTAACGAGGATGGCTCCTTTAATCTTTTAAACTTTTTAGAAGATTGTCTGTTACTTGAAATACCATACATTACTTCTCATGATGAAGGTGATGAAAATTGTGTATTTCAGGATAGTGATTGGTCTTTTGGTAAAATTGAAAAAAGCGATGATGATAACCCATTTGCAAAGTTAGCATCACTAAAAGATCAATTAAAAGGAAATTAATAAGGTCAATTAATAGGATCTTATTAATTAGTTGATTGCATTACGGATTGCGGTATAGCTTGAACATGGCTATTAATGTTTTGAATGTTCAATTTTTGCTTGAAATGGTAAATCATTATCAGTATAATACCGCGATTAGTGCCACAGACTGTGGCTGCAGTTGGTTAATAAATAAAGTTAGCGGGGTTATTGATCTCCGCAAAAGTAGTAATATTTAGGAGACAAAAACATGGCTGTTCAGCAGACCCATAAGTCCCGTTCACGTCGTGACATGCGTCGTTCACACGATGCTTTATCAGCATTAGCATTATCAGTAGATAAGACTTCAGAAGAAGTTCATATTCGTCACAATGTTACCGAGGGCGGTTACTATCGTGGTGAGAAGTTAAATCTTACCCCAGCAAATCCTTTAATGTCTAAGAAAGAGTTCTTAGCATCAAAGAAATAATTTGTGAGAACAAATAATTCTTTTTAAGTATTCTATGGAGAAGGGCGTCGAGACTAAGTCTCGCTACGCCCTTTTTAAATTGTGCAGGATCAGAATTTAGTAACTGTAGCTTTAGATGGAACCGGTGGTGATAACGTTGATGCTAGAAGCGTTGCAAGTGCCGTTCGTTTCGCTTTAGTTTTGAATCCTAGCTTAAGAGTTTTGGTCTATGGTGGACAAAAACTTAAGCAAGCTTTGTCTCAAGAAAAAATCGATGCTAAGCGTTATGATTTTTTTTCAGCGCCAGAATGTATTCCTCAAGATGAAGACCCTCGCAAGGTTTTAGAAGGTTATTACAATTCTGCAATGCGTAAAGCTATTGAAGCTGTACGTGACAAGAAAGCTGATGTTGTTGTTTCTAGTGGCGGCACAGGTCCTTTGGTAGCCTTATCAAGACATATTCTGGGAACTGTAGAAAACATGAGACCTGCTTTATGCGCTAGAATTCCAGCTGGTCCTGAGAAGTATTCTTTGATGTTAGACTTAGGCGCTAATGCCCAAAGTAAGAGTAAAGATCTTCTGTCTTTTGCGCTATTAGGCAATGCTGCATATAAAGTTATGTATTCTGAGGAACATCCTCGAGTATGTGTGCTAAATGTAGGATCTGAGCGTAATAAAGGTAACCCTTTAGTAAAAGAGGGACGTGACCTTATAGAACAGGTAAAACGCATCAACTGTTGCGGTTTTGTTGAAGCAGACAAACTCTTTACAGATGAAGCAGATGTAATCGTAACTGATGGCTTTACTGGAAATGTTGCACTAAAGGCAGCTGAAGGTGTAGCTTCTGCATTCTTGAATGCATCTGGCATCAAAAAATTCTTTTCAAAGCTGGCAAGACCTGATTGGCTAGTTCCTTGGCAGTACAACGGTTCTCTACTATTAGGTGTAGATGGTTTAGTTGTTAAGAGCCATGCTAGTGCAGGTAAAGAAGCTGTAGCTGTGGCTCTGGCAGGTACAGTCAAACTTGCAAGGCTTAATCTTATTGATTCTATCAAGGAAGAGCTGAAAAAATCCGTCTAGTTCATGGAAATTTAGCCTCATCTTGTATAAAATAGACAAATTGTTTAATTGCATTATTTGGAGAATTCATTGTTTACCAGAATTCTTGGAACAGGCAGTTACTTGCCAGAACAGATACGTACCAACGCTGATTTAGAGCGTATGGTAGACACATCAAACGAGTGGATTTTAGAACGTACAGGTATTAGTGAGAGAAGAATCGCTGCTCCTGACGAAACTGCTGCATCTATGGGCGCAATCGCTGCTCGTAGAGCATTAGAAGCAGCTAATACAGATCCTAGCGAGATTGATTTAGTTATCTGTGCTACAACCTCATCACAGAATGCTTTCCCTTCAACAGCTTGTGAAATTTCTGGATTAATAGGAATTTCAGATTGTCCTGCTTTTGATCTTGCAGCAGCTTGTTCAGGCTTTAGCTATGGCTATGCCTTAGCTCATTCTATGATTATGTCAGGTCAGGCTAAGAAAGTTCTTGTTGTTGCAGCTGACTTAATGTCTAGAGCATGTGATCCAAATGACAGAACTACTATTGTTCTATTTGGTGACGGTGCAGCTGCTTGTGTATTAGGCCAATCAGAGACAGAAGGCACCATTGCTGTTCATATGTCAGCAGATGCTAAGTATGGTCCATTACTTTCTTTAGCATATCCAAAGCGTGGTGAAGACACATCAAACAGTTCATGGTTATACATGAAAGGTAATGATGTATTCAAACATGCAGTTACAGTTTTAGCATCTCTTGTGACCAAAACTTTAGAGAAAGGTAACATGAGTGCTGAAGATCTTGATTTCTTAGTACCTCATCAGGCTAACTTGAGAATTATTGCAGCTACTGCAAGAAAGTTAAAGATGGATATGTCTCAAGTTATCGTTACTCTAGATAAACAGGGTAATACCTCAGCTCCTTCTGTAGGCTTAGCTTTAGATGAAGGTATCCGTTCAGGCAGAATTAAGCGTGGCGATGTTCTGTTACTAGAGTCTTTTGGTGGTGGTTTTACCTGGGGCTCTGCTCTTATCCGCTACTAATCTTTTCAATCAAAAGCGCAGTGAAATCTACTGTGCTTTTTTAGGAGATAAATATGAAAAAATATGCAGCTGTATTTCCTGGTCAGGGATCCCAGAGTGTAGGTATGTTTGCTGATTTCATGGACAATGAAATTGTTGCAAAAACTTATGCTGAGGCTAATGAAGCATTAGGCTATGATTTGAAGAACATCACTTTAAATGGCCCTGAGGCTGAGTTAAATAAGACTGAAGTAACTCAACCTGCTATTTTAACTGCATCTGTTGCAGCATTTAGAGTTTTAATGTCAAAGGCTGAAAAACCAGCAGCTTTAGCTGGTCACTCATTAGGCGAGTACAGTGCATTAGTTGCAGCTGGTGCTATTGATTTTAAAGATGCTGTTAAGTTAGTGAGACTGCGTGGTCAAGCAATGCAGGAAGCTGTTCCTACTGGCGTTGGCGCTATGGCTGCAATTTTAGGTTTAGAAGATCAAGTTATCATTGATACCTGCAAGAAAGTATCTGATGATAAATTCAAAGTTTGGGCAGCGAATTTCAATACTCCAGGTCAGGTTGTAATTTCAGGTAATAAAGAAGCTGTTGATAAGGCTTGTGCTGAATTTACAACTTTAGGTGCAAAAAGAGTTGTACCTTTAGCAGTATCTGCTCCATCTCACTGTCCTCTAATGCAGCCAGCTGCTGACAGATTAGAAGCAGCTTTAAAAGAGATCAATGTAAAAGATGCACAGATCCCTGTATATGCAAATGCATATGCAAAGCCTGTTGTAAAAGCTTCTGACATCATCGATGCTCTAGTAAAACAGTTAACTCAGCCAGTACGTTGGGTTGAGACTGTACAGGCTTTAAAGGCAGAATGTGTTGAGGCTTTAGTTGAAGTTGGTCCTAATAAAGTTTTAAGCGGTCTTGCTCGTAGAATCGACAGATCTCTAGGTACAGCTAATGTATGCAACGAAGCTACTTTAGCAAAGGCATTAGAAGAATTAGCTTAAAGGTAAGAAGACATGTTTAATTTAGATTTTAAAGGCAAAGTTGTTTTCGTAACTGGTGCTAGCCGTGGTATCGGTAAAGCTATTGCTCAGAATTTTGAGCAGTTAGGTGCAACAGTATACGGTACAGCAACCTCTGAAAAAGGTGCACAGGGTATTACTGAGTACTTAAATGGTCACGGTAAAGGTTTTGTAATGAACTCATTAGATAAGCAGTCTGTTGAAGATTGCTTCAATGCTGTTGTTGCAGAAGCTGGTACTTGCCCAGATGTTTTAATTAACAATGCAGGTATTACCAGAGATGGTCTTTTCATGAGAATGAAGGACAATGACTGGAATGATGTTTTACAGTGCAACTTATTCGCTTGCGTACAGTTATCTAAGTTATGTGTAACTCCTATGATGAAAAAGCGTGCAGGTAGAATTATCAACATCGCTTCAATCGTAGGCCAGGATGGTAATGCAGGTCAGTGTAACTACTCAGCTGCTAAGGCCGGTTTAATCGGTTTTAGCAAATCATTAGCCAAAGAAGTTGGTTCTCGTGGAATTACTGTAAACTGTATTGCTCCAGGCTTTGTTGCAACAGATATGACTGCTGCATTAAATGAAGAGCAGTTAAAGGCTTGGACAAACACCATTCCTTTAAAGAGAGCAGCAACAGCTGATGATATTGCAGCTTCAGCAGTTTTCTTAGCTTCAGATATGGCATCATACATCACTGGTTCTACTATTGATGTAAATGGCGGTTTACACTGCAACTAATTTTAGTGACCATAATTGGGTATCAGTTATGGTCATATTTACTTAATTTTGTTCTAATAATGTGATCTGTCACTTTTTATTGTAAATATAAGCATAATTTACTACCAAAACTGAAAGAAAACATATATAATTAGCACAAGTTTGTTTGGGACCTAGCATTGGGCAGGCCCTTTTAATTTGAATAGGACAGTATCTGCATTTTGCAGTCTGATCAAGGAAAGAAATGAGCAACAGCAATATTGAAGAGCGCGTAAAGAAGATTATCGTAGACATGTTAGGCGTTAAGCCTGAAGATGTTGTACCTGAGGCATCTTTCGTAGATGATTTAGGCGCTGACTCACTGGACACTGTAGAGCTAGTTATGGCTTTAGAGGAAGAGTTTGGTACTGATATTCCTGATGAGGAAGCAGAGAAGATCAATACTGTTCAGGCTGCTATTGATTACATTACCAATCACAAGGAATAATAACTTTTAGTTATTATCCATCAATAGGGATGGGGATCCCATCTTCTGTTATTTATTAAATAGACTGGAGATGAATTTCATCTCCATTCTTTTTTCAAATACATTTACGGAGATCCAACGGTGCAATTACGTAGGGTTGTAGTTACCGGTATGGGCATGCTAAGCCCAGTAGGCGGTACACTTGAAGAATCATGGAAGAACCTATTAGCTGGTAAAAGCGGTATCGGCACTATAGATCACTTTGATACTTCAGATTTCACAGTTAAAATCGCTGGTCTTGTTAAAGATTTTAATGCTGAACAGTGGGGCATTGCTCGTAAAGATGAGCGTAAGATGGATTTATTCATCCAGTACGGCATCGCTGCAGGTATCATGGCTATCAATGATTCTGGTCTAGAAATCAATGATCAGAACCGCGATAGAATCGGAACCATGATTGGTTCTGGTATTGGTGGTTTGACCTTAATTGAGAAAAATATCAATGGTCTTGCTGCTCGTGGTCCACACGGTATCAGCCCATTCTTCGTACCATCAACCATTATTAACATGGTTTCAGGTCAGCTATCTATCATGAAAGGCCTTCGTGGTCCTAACTTATCAACTGTAACAGCTTGTGCTACTGGTACTCATGCTATTGGTTTATCAGCTCGCTTAGTTGCCTACGGTGATGCTGATGTAATGATTTGTGGTGGTGCTGAAAAGGCTTCTACACCTATGGGTATCGGCGGTTTCGCTGCTATGAAGGCTCTATCACATCGTAACGATGATCCTGAGCACGCATCTCGTCCTTGGGATAAGGATCGTGATGGATTCGTATTAGGCGACGGTTCAGGTGTATTAGTCCTTGAAGAGTACGAGCACGCAAAGGCTCGTGGTGCTAAGATTTACGCTGAATTAGTAGGCTTTGGTATGTCAGGTGATGCTTATCATATGACTGCAACTCCTTCAGAAGGTGAAGGTGCAGCTCGTTCAATGGTACACGCATTGAAGGATGCTGGTGTAAAACCAGAGCAGGTTAATTATATTAACGCTCACGGTACTTCAACTTCAGTTGGCGACTTATCAGAGTTACGTGCTGTTAAGAGTATCTTTGGTGATGCACCTAAGAACTGCTGCATGAGCTCAACAAAGTCAATGACCGGCCACTTATTAGGTGCTGCTGGTGCTATTGAGGCTGTTATTACCGTTATGTCAATCAAGGATCAGATTTGTCCTCCTACTATCAATCTTCAGAATCCTGAGGATGAAGTTGGTGATTTTAATCTTGTTCCTGGTACAGCTCAGAAACATGATATTGAGTACGCTATGTCAAATAACTTCGGTTTCGGTGGCACAAACGGCTCATTACTATTCAAGCGTGTTGATGATTAATCTTTAGTCTGTTATATCGCTTTTAATCCCGTCTTTAAGACGGGATTATCATTTCAATCACTCCTTTTATCTGTTCTCCTCTTACGATCCCAAAATATCTGCTGTCATAAGAATTCTCTTTTGTTGATGCAACGATAAATTCATTGTTATCAAGATATCTATACATGCTATATTCAGGCATCTTGCGCTCTAACAAGTCATAAGTTGAAGGTCTAGTGTTTGAAAGTAACTTTCCATTAACCTCAATACCATCTTTGCTTATCTTTACAAGATCACCTTGCGCAGCAACAACTTTCTTTCCTATGGGAGCTGATTGAAAAGAGCAATTACCTGTTGTTGTGTATCGTCTTTCTACACTGACTTTGGCAAGCTCATCTTCAAGGCAAAACAAGATGTAATCTTCTTTTTGAGGATATTTGTCTACTCTTTTATATACACCATGGGGTATAGATGAAGAAATATTTATCCACAGATTGAGAATACTTGGTAACAAGGTGAATACGTATATAGACAGCACAGATATGAATAAGAGTTTTAGTAATTTTGCTGTCTTATGTTTTGGGCGCTTTTTTAGGTTAGATTTGTAGTGTTTAATTTTCATATTACCTCCAGAATTCATTCTAAGGTAATAAAACTTACAAAAGCTTAATTTACTGACAATAAGTGCAATTTACAGGAATAATTTTAAGAAAAGTGTAACGAATCGTGATTTTTAATTTTCTACTGCACATATTTCATTGCAGTAGATGTAATTAGATTTAGTCTCCAGAGGATAGAGACTCGATAGCATCCTGAGTATCTTGTTTAATCTTAATAGCTTTCTCACCGATTACTTTAATGAGTTCTATGTAGATTAGATCAATGATAAAGAATACACTTAATCTTGAGTCTGCATAGCCATGAGCCAGATCATAATCATGTACAGCATGTAAAACTGTAATATCAGTAAAGGTGTAAAGAGGAGAGGCTGTCTCTGCGGTAATCGCACAAATCATAGCGCCTTTTTTAGCACAGATTGATGCTGACTTTACCAGTTCACCTGTTTTTCCAGAATTAGATATATAGATCACCAAATCCTGGCTGTTGGTCATTACAGAGTGGGTCATGATTTCATGAGAATCAGTATAGCAACGAGCATCTACTCCGATACGGGCAAACTTTCTGGCTGCGTCTCGAGCCAAAAAGCCTGAACTTCCAATACCAAAGAAGAACACATGTCGAGCTGATACCATCTCTTTTGCAAGCTTGGTAACTGACTCATAACCAATCTCAACAGCGGTTTGAGACAAAAGAGTCTGGTTTAGCTGTAATAGTTTCTGCGCAGTAGTTTCACAACTTTCTTTCAAGTTGATAGCAGATCTTTTACCTTTGTTATCGCTATCTTGAGCTCCAAGATCCTGGGCAAGGGAAATCTTAAAATCTTTTAAAGTCTCAAAGCCAAACTTTCTTGCAAATCTGGTTACAGTAGCATGGCTGATGTCACAATCAGCAGAAATCTCTGAAATTGATGAGGAACACGCTTTAAGACCGTTAGATAAAAAGTAGTGAATGAGTTTGTTATCAGATTTGGATGCTTTAATCTGGGGGTTACTTAGTTTCTTTAGAATGCTCACGGTCTTGTCCTAACTTTTAGTATTTTCTTGTAAGGTTTAGTACATAATTTAAGTATTGAAAATTATTTTACACTTCTAGAGCCAAAAATGTAAATTTTTTTGAAAATATTTAAAAATAGAACAAAAAAATGTCGAATTTACTCAAAAATTTTCTTTTTACGTCACATTTTGATACATGATATGACAATATTTTTCTTTTTGTAAAATAAAGAATGCATGACTTTATTAAAACGGCATTTATAAGTACAATGAGGCAACTTTATGAGGAATAAAAAGTGAATCCAATCTTTATTGTTTTGCCAATTTTAACCATCCTTACTTATTCATTAGGTCTTACTTTAAAGTCTGACGACTTTAAAATGTTATTAAAAAAGCCTCTGCCAATGGCGGTTGGTCTTACAGGACAGTTAGTAGTTCTTCCTGTAATTGCAATTGTAATTGCATATTTTATGCAGCTAGACACAGTTTTCTTTGTAGGTTTAGTCTTAATTGCCTGTTGTCCAGGCGGTTCATCATCAAATATCTTTTCTTATATTGCTAAAGGTGATGTTGCTTTATCTGTATCCATGACAGCTGTAAGCTCAATTGTTACATTAGCAACCCTTCCTATTATCATGTCTGTATGTGTATCTATCCTTAACACAAGTGGGGTAGAGTCCGAATTTGGAACTGTGCAGTTGCCTGTAGGTAAGCTTTTGGTTCAAAACGTAGTCTTGATGTTAATTCCTATTATCTTAGGCGTACTTACACAACTCTATTTTAAGAATACAGCTCATAAGATCTCTAAAGTTCTTTCAAAGTTTGCTTTTCCTTGTTTAATTCTTTTAGCCTCAATCTTCTTTATCAAGCACTATCAGAACATTGCAAATCATTTAGATAAATTAGGTTTAAGCGTGCTGTTGTTAGTTGTTTTTGCTGTGATTGCTGCTTCTTTACTTTCAAGACTATGTCATCAATCATCAAAGACAAGACGCACTATTGTTATTGAAGTTGCTATGCAAAATGCTGCTCAGGCAATAGCAATTGCCTCAAGCCCATTCGTCTTTAACTCAGAGATAATGACTATTCCTCCAATCCTGTATGCTTTAGTCATGAATTTAATGTTACTAGTTTATGTTGGAGCAATCTTGCATAAGGAAAATAATTCATCACTAATGACCGCTAAATCTGAATAGCATGATATAAAAGTCTTACTACACACTTCTTAAAGCACAGCAGAGAATTATCAGCTGTGCTTTTTAAACTACTTAACCAAAAAATCCTTACTGTAAAAGACTTCTTAAAAAAATAAATTCTAGGCCATTTTATTGATCTTTTAAAAATAATTCTGTATAGTGCAATTTTATTTTATTGGTTAGCTGTGACTAACGAGAATTATAAAAGGCTAACTATAATTATATATAGCTAATTTAATTTTTGTTTTAAATCAAAAAGTTTTATCCAAACGACTATGAGCTTATCTAAGATAATTGAATTTCCATTTGAGCATTATTTAAAAAAACATACCTCTCCTACAGGTGAAGTTGATTTCTCTGAGCTTATCGATGAGTTTAAAAAGATGGGCAAAATGCTCATGCCAAAATTAGGTGTTGCACCTAAGATGCCTATGGAAAAAATGATGGAGCAAATGGCTAAAGCCAAGATCACTGAATTAGATTATCGAGCCAAGATAAGCAAAGATCCTATAGAAAATGCTTTTGGTGAAAAGAGCATGTCTCATAACAGCTCTAATGTTAAGGTAGTTCCACCTCCATTTGTTCCATATGCAATCGACATTCTGTCAAATGTAAAGAGAACAACTAAAAGCGCTATTTATATTAACGTTCCATTTTGTCAGACCCGCTGCTCATTCTGCATGTTTTATATCTCTCCTTACAAGAAAGAAGAGTCAAAGCGTTATACAGATGCTCTGATTAAAGAAATGCGCATGTGGGAAAAGTCAAAATCTGTTGGTACCTCTCCTGTTCATGCGGTGTATATGGGTGGAGGTACTCCAACCGCATTAGAGGCAGAGGATTTACATCGCATTATTAAAACCTGTCATGAACTCTTCCCATTAGCGAATGATTGTGAATTTACTGTTGAAGGTCGTCTTTCATATTTTACTGATGACAAGATTGAATCTTGTCTTGAGGCTGGTGCTAATCGTTTTTCTCTAGGAGTTCAGTCATTTGACACAGAAGTTCGCAGACGTATGGGCAGATTAAGCTCAAAAGAAGATTTAATCCGAGGACTTGAGCATCTTTGCTCTTATGACGCGGCTGCAGTCATCATCGATCTTATCTTTGGTTTACCTGGTCAAAATGATGAAAACTGGGATGAGGATTTAAAGATAGTCTCATCATTACCAATTGACGGCGTGGATCTCTATCAGCTGATCATGCTCGAAGGCTCTCCTCTAGAGAAACTAGTAAAAGCAGGCAAGATGCCTGAAGCTCCAACAAAAGAACAAAGAGCCAGAATGTACAAACGTGGTTTTGAGTTCCTTTTAGATAACCATTTTAGAGATCTTAGTGTTTCTCACTTTGGAAAGACCTTTAGAGAAAGAAATCTTTATAACGTTCTTGCTAAATCTGATGCTGATACCTTAGCCTTCGGACCAGGGGCAGGTGGCAAAATCCAGGGCATTAGTTTTATGAATGTAAGAAGCTATGAAAAATGGCTTGAAAAGATAGATGAAGGTAAAAAGAGCGCTTTGATGATGTTCGTTCCCGAAAAAAACTGGCGCTTATATAAAAAGCTCGGAGAACAGGTAGAACTTGGTTTTATCAATTGGGAGTACTTTGAAAAGACCTTTAATATCAATTTAAAAGACAGCTTAAAAGAGGTGATCTCTCAATGGCAGCAGGCTGGTTTATTGCTTGATAAGGGTAAGTTTGCTGATCTTACTTTGGCAGGTCGCTTCTATGCCGTGACTATGGTGCAGCTTTTAATTAACTATCTGCAACATCGTGTGTTTGTACCAAATGCTCAATAAATAAATTTCATAAAACAAGCAGGAGTGATCCTGCGCAACTACAAAACATCCAACTAAAAACAAGGAATAATCATTATGAGAAAAACTAAACTTGCTTTAGCTTGCACTCTAATTTTGACATCTGCTCTATCAAAAGCATATTCAGAGGAGGTAAAGACTAAAGGTATTGAAGTTACAGCAACCAGAGTTGAGCGTGACTTATTACAGGTACCTGTAAGTGTAAGCGTAGTATCAGAAAAACAGATAAAAAAATCAGGAGCCAGCACTATCGGTGATCTTTTAAAAGATGTTCCTGGTGTTGAGGTTAATAATGATGGTTCTCAAGGTTTAAAGCGTATTGGTATCCGTGGTGAAGATGCATACAGAACCTTAGTTTTAGTTGATGGTCAAAAGATTTCAGAGCATAAGTCTATGTCTGGTACTCCTATGCTCATCGATCCTGCTTCAGTTGAGAGAATTGAGGTTATTAAAGGTCCTAATTCTGTTTTATACGGTTCTGATGCAATTGGTGGTGTAATCAACATCATTACCAAAAAGAATGCGGATAAGCCTTTTACTGCTGATATTGCAGCTGGCTATGACGGCTCAGGCGATGCATGGCGTGAAAGTGCAGGTGTTTCAGGTAAGGTTTCAGGTGTAGGCTACAGATTAGGTGTTGCTAATGTAGAAGCTGGTAATCTGCGTGTACCTCATAAAGTAATTGAAGGCACTTCATACCGTCAAAAGAGCTTTGATGGTCTGTTATCTTACGATTTTTCTGACAAGGTAACTTTAGGTGTAAATGGTGAGTATTTTGATTCAGACATTAACTCCACCACAGAGGACACCGGAAGCTATGATGACTTTGGGGTTGAGATACCTGTATGGAAGCGTAGCAAAGTAAACATGTTTGCTGAACTTAAAAATTTAACTGATACTTTAGCAAGAGTAAGAGTTGACGCTTATCACCAGGTAAATCAAAAGATCATGGTAAACAGAATCAAGCAGTCAGAGAGCAGTTCTTCAACTACAGTTAAAACAACTCCAATAGGCAGTATCACTACTCAAAAAGAGCTTCTAACTTCAATGTCTGTTAACTCTGGTGCCAAAAATACCATTTTAACAAATGCTGCAACAGCTCAGACCGAGTGGACTTTAGGTGACTCTAACTACTTAATTGCAGGTGCCGGTGTTGAGAATGACAGTTTTACCTCAGAGACTACCACCAAAGGTCATATGGATATGACTGTTGATGTAAAAATGTCAGGTATGGTGAATCAGAATGTTCATCAGAATGTATCTCAGGATGTTGTAAATAACAGAGGTATTTTATCTGGTGGTCAGAAGACCATTTACGGCTTCTTATCAAATGAAACTCAGTTACCATTTGATTTAGTTGCAAACTATGGTCTGCGCTATACCAAAGTAAAATCAAATGCTGATACCAACCTTAAAGTAAACAACTTAAATGGTCTTATTACCTCATCAGAGATAGGAGACTCAACAAACAACCGCACCGTATTTAACGCAGGTTTAGTCTGGAATGGTCTTGAAGATACCGCTGTAAGATTCAACTTCGGTCAGGGCTTTAGAGCTCCTATTTTACAGGAGAGATATTTCTCAACCTCAATGGGAGGCGCTACTGTCTATGGTAATCCAGATCTTAAAGCAGAGACCTCAAACAGCTATGAATTAGGTATCCGACATGCTTCAGATAAATTCTTTGCTGATGTAAGTGCTTTCTTAACTAAATCAAAGAACTTTATTGCAACTAAAGAAACAGTATCAAATCTGCAGGCATTGCGTCAGTACTACAACGTTGCAAGTGCTAAGACCTTTGGTTTAGAAACAGTGCTTTCATACGATTTTGAAACAGGTATCACCCCATATACAAGCATTACCTATATGCGCCGTCGCTTTGACAATGACAGCTCTATCTTAGGTTCTACCTATGACACCAATACTCCAAAACTTATCACAAGATTAGGCTTACGTTATGAGCACGACTTTGGTAACTGGACTTTAAATACCGATGCTTATGCACGCTCTCAGAGTGCTAGAAACTACACTAAGGTAGTTGAAGATGCGGTTGCAACCACTCATCAGGGTGGTTTTACCACTGGTAACTTTGAAGTATCAGGAAGCTTTGGTGAAAAGCGTCAATATGTAGTAACCGCAGGCTGGCTGAACATTTTCAACAAGCGTTACTACACCACCGATGCAATTGCAGAGCCTGGTTCTCACGGCTTTGTAACTGTATCAGCTAAGTTCTAATAAAAGTAAGTGAAAAGCAGAAGCAGAAATTCTGCTTCTGCTTTAAGCAAATAATTATGAAAAAAAGATACTTTAACTGTAGAGAATTGGTAGTAATTGGAGTTTTTGCCGCCTCTGTAAAAGTAGTGACCATGTTAATTGCTCTGGCAGGTGGCGGTCTAAATCCTGTTTCGCTTATCCTAAAGAACCTGGTTTTTACAACACTTATGGTTGTTCTTTTGTACAAAGTAAGAAAAACAGGTGCTTTAACTTTGTTTTCTTTAGTAAGTGCACTCATAAGTTTTGTTCTTCTAGGTGGAGGTATTACCTCAATTCCTTCAAGTCTTTGTTCAGCCATGCTCACAGAGTTATGTGTAATTTTAACTGGAGGTTGCAAGCGTAGTTATGCCCCTGTAGTAGGTGCATTTTTCTATGATCTCATCTCCAAAACAGCTTCACTGTGTGTCAGCTACATTATGGTCCGTGAAACTCCAGGCGTAATTTTTATGGTCGTAGGAATTGTTGCTATTGGCTATATAGGTTCATTTTTAGGTTTAGGTACAGGTGTGTACTGTGCAAGAGAATTAAAACATGCTGGCATCATTAACCGTTAACAACTCAGTTTTATATAAATATAACGTCAAAAGCAAAATGCTTTTGTCTGTTATCTGCTCTATCTGCGCTTTGTTCATGACAAAGTTTGAGCCCCTGTTATTAATGTTTGTGGTGACATTGAGTTATTCACTGCTGATGCAGCGTTACAGGATCTTATTTGTAAGTTATATGTTTATGACTGTGGTCATGCTAATTTCAATGACTTGTGTCAACATCATTGCAATCTATCTACCCATGGTAAAAGACAGTGCTGATTTTACAAAATTAGCTGTTCCTTTTATGCGTGGTGCCTGCGTGATGAACGTGGTGATGCCACTTACTCTTACTATAAGGATGCAAAATCTTTTGACGACACTACAGAACCTGCATCTGCCTTTTATGATTTATCTACCAGGTGCTGTCATGATCCGTTTTGTACCTACCTTTATCAATGACATTAAACAAGTCTTTGAGGCTATGAAGATAAGAGGTTTTGAGTTTTCATTAAAGAACATTCTAAAGCATCCTTTTTTACTTATAAGATTAAGTTTCTCTCCATTAGTCTTTATGTCACTGCGCTCTTCAGAAGATCTTGGAATTGCCTGTGAGTTAAAAGGCATAGGACAGAACAAGCACTGCAATATGAAAAATCAGTGTCTGCACCGTCGTGATTATTCACTTATAGCTCTGGCTGTAATTGTATGCGCTACAAGTTTGTATCTTGAGTTTGTATGTGGAGGTTCATTTATTAACAAGGCAGGACATCCATGATTGAATTAAAACATGTAAGTTATGCTTATGCTCATGAAACAACGAACAATTTAAAAGACATTTCACTTACAGCTTATGATGGCGAAATTACCTTATGTACCGGAGTGTCAGGCTGTGGTAAGTCAACTTTATTAAGAGTAATAAACAGCCTTTGTCCTAACTACTATGGGGGCTCATTAGAAGGTGAAATTTTAATTGATGGAATTAACGTTGTAGGAGAGGAGTTAGCTTATGTAAGCTCTCTTGTCGGCACTTTATTTCAGGATCCTGAAAGGCAGTTTTTTGCTTTAAATGTTGAAGATGAAATTGCTTTCGCACTTGAATGGAAAGGTCTTAATAAAGCAGAAATAATACAAAGAGTTAATGACGTAATCGAGATGTTCTCTCTTGGTGAGATTAGAAATCAGGCCATCGATTCTTTATCTGAAGGACAAAAGCAAAAGGTAGGATTAGCTACAGTAGTTGCAATGCAGATAAAAAACATCATTTTAGATGAACCTACAGCCAATCTTGATCCTGAGTCAACTGAGGAGTTAGCTAAAATTCTTCAAAGACTGAAAAAAGAGAACTACTGCATTATGGTAGTAGATCATCGCCTTTATTACTTAAAAGATTATGCCGACAAGGTATATATCCTAGATCAGGGCAGTGTCGTTGAAGAGGGCTGCTTTAATGTTATCTCAAACGAAGTTATTAAAAAGTATGGATTAAGAAAGACCTCGGTTACAGACAGACGGCAAAGCTTAAATAGACTTCAGACAACTGATGATTGCATTGCCTATTGTCAAAATCTTTCATTTAAGTACAAAAATGGCAAAGAGATTTTTCATGGTCTGAATCTGTCTTTCCCTCTTGGTTTTCATGTGCTATTAGGTAGTAACGGTATTGGAAAAACTACCTTATCAAGACTTGTCTTTGGACTTGAAAAGCCATCATCTGGCAAGGTTATTTTTAAAGATTACAAGGTAAAACATCCTTTAAGTTATGGCTCAATTGTGCTGCAGAATACAGATTACCAGTTAAACATGAGTTCTGTTCACAATGAGCTTAAATCATGTTTTGAACTGTCTGGTCAAAAATACAGTAAAGAACGCATAAAAGAGCTCTTAAAAGAGCTTTCTTTAGAAAACTTTGAATATCGCCATCCTCAATCTTTATCAGGCGGTCAAAAGCAGCGCTTAGTCATAGGTTGTGCTTTGTGCAAAAATCCTAAGATCCTTATTCTCGATGAACCTACCTCAGGTCTTGATGGACTGAATATGCGCAAAATCAAGCAGATCCTGCTTGATTATTCTAAAAAAGAGCACTGTGTAGTGGTGATTACTCATGATCTTGAGTTAATTGATGAAGACTACATCGATGCTATCGAAATTAAGAATCAGAAATAAAACAATAAGTGAGATAAATCATGAATGAATTAAAAACAAAAATTGATGAGATTGTATCCTCAGGCAAATGCATGGGGCTTATGATGCTAAAGAACACTTTAAAGACAAGTGAACTTGAAGTATTACAAAATCTTGATGAAAAGGAGACCTTGATTTTAGGTAATGCTTCTTTTGATAAGGTTTGGGAGTTTTTAACCACCTTTAAAAAGTTAACTTTATTTTTAGAAAAAGCAGGCAATATCTTTGAAATCGATACAAGGATAGGTTCTGGTAAAGAGGGAATGGGCTATTTCAATCTCTTTGAAAAAGGTTGTCTAAATGGTCATTTAGTCAAAGACTCTGTCTCACACATAGCTTTTTTAAAGCTTCCTTTTATGCATCTTACCTCCTACCAGGTAGTTTTCTTAGGAAAAGATGGTAATTCAATCTTTTCACTGTATTTAGGTCGCGAAAACCATCAGCATGATGAAAGTGAAATAGAGCAATTCATGTCTTTTATCTTGAACAACAAAGATTAAAAGCTCCTGTTTAAAAGTCTATTCACATTAAATTAGAAAAGAAAAAAAATGAATACCCAAATTGTAGTAAGTTCTGTTACCGGTAATACTTTAAAAGTAGCAAAAGCCATCTTTGAGAGTCTGGTAAACTCAAATAAGGTTGATAAATGTGCTTTAGTTAAGGTTGAGGATTATAAAAACTCAGATGATTTTGAAAATGTCTTGGTAGGCTTCTGGTTAGACTCAGGACATGCTGACATTAAAGCCTTAGAGGTAATAAAGTCATTAAAAGATAAAAAAGTCGGTATCTTTGGTACTTTAGGAGGCAGACCCGATTCTAAAGGTGCTTTTGAGGTGATGCAAAAGACCTGTGAGAGTTTAGATAACAGTAATGTCCTTTTAGGCAACATGTTTATTCAGGGCAAAGTAAGCTCTGAGGTCTTAAAGAAAATGTATGTTGCCTTTCCTCATTTAAAGGATGATGAGAATCATCAAAAGAGGATTAAAGAGGCTGCAACTCATCCTGATGCAACTGATCTTGAGATGGCCGCAATGACAGCAAGAAAGTGGTTAGAAAACTTATAAAATGAATTTAGAAAAACTCTATGACTTGTCTGGTCCATGTGGACTTGTAATTGTACTAATCGGTATTGTTGCAGTATATATCAGTATTAGAAATTACCTTTATACAAGCTTTGCCTGGAAGAACTTTAAAAAAACTTTTGTAAATACCTCAACTAACGAAGAAAAGTGTTTAAAAGATTATCAGGGTGGCAATCCCTTTTTAAACATTATCTATGCAATGGTGACAACACATCAACAGCATTCAGATGATTTGCGTGCAGAGGTAGTCTACCTTTTTAATAAGAACTTTCGTTCTGTTACCAATGGCTTGATTGTCTTAAAGCTAATTACTGTGATTTCACCTTTATTAGGCCTCTTAGGTACAGTTTTAGGTATGCTCACCATCTTTGAAGAGATTTCAAAACTCTCAAATCAGGATCCTCAAATATTGGCTTTAGGCATCTGGCAAGCACTTATTACTACAGTAATGGGCTTGTGCGTGGCAATTCCAACTTTGGTTATGTTTTACCTTTTATCAATGCGTATGAAGATCTTTTTAATGGAGACTATCGAGCATACCTATCAAGCTATAAGTTCTTTTAATAAGGTTGATAGAAGAGCATAAGCGAACACTGTTAGGTAACACAAGCTAATACCATAAAGGTAATTAAATGAAACTTGATAAAGACATTAACCTCATTTCAGATGATGCGCATATCGATCTGACTCCTTTAATCGATGTGATCTTTATGCTGCTCATCTTTTTTATCTTAACTATGAGCTTCTCTCAGACCGCTTTAAAGATCACTCTGCCAAAAAGTCAGTACTCTGAAAAGATAAGAGAAAATAATCTGTTGATCATTACCGTAAGTGATGAAGGTAAATACCTCATCAAAAATGATGAGGTTACTCTCGATAAGATAGGCTTGATGTTAGATGAGAATAAAGATACACAACTGAATATTGTAGCTGATGCAAATTGTCCTTTTCAGTCTTTTCTTAATCTTGTAGATCTTGCTAAAAGTAAGAGACAGGGCAAGTTTATTCTTGCAACTAATAACAAGGGCAATAGACAGGTTGATAGTAAACCTGATAAGACTCAAGTAACAACCTCTAATTAAAGCCAAAGTACGTTATAGCTATAAAAATGAATCTATATGATAAGTACGAGCAAAAAGCTAATAGAGCTTCTTTTCTAATTACAATTTTGGTGTTGATAGTTCTATTGTCTTTCTTTGAATTTAATACTTTTATTGAAGTTCAGGCAGAGGTTGAGGCCCCTGCTTCTTATGAGGTAATAGTCTTAGACTCAAGTGCAATTTTAGAAGAGCCAAAGACAGTTGAAGAGGTAAAGACAGCACAAAGCACAAATCCAGTTAAAGATAAATTTCAAAGTGAAGAGAAAATTGACACTAAGGTAAAAGATAAAACGAAAATTGAGAAGAAAAACAAACCTAAAAAAGAGAGAAAAATTCTAAAAAATAAAGAAAACCCAATGAAAAGTGAGAAAAATAATGTAAAAGTCGACAAAAATCCAACTAAAGACAGTAATAGTAAAAAAGTTGCATCTGACAGTGAAAACACAAAGATAGCAAAAGAAGCTGTTGAGAGGGCACAAGCAAAGCAATCTTATAATCTGGCTTTTAATTCTCTGTTAGCTTTTTTATCTTCAAAAAAGCAGTACCCACTTAAAGCTAAAAGATTAAATCAGGAAGGAGAGTGCGTCATTGACTTTAAGGTTGATAAAACTGGCAAAGTTGTAAGCGCAAGTCTTAAAAAATCGTCAGACTATCCTCTGTTAGATAGAGAATGTAACAATCTAGCCTCAAAGGCTGTTGGCTATGACAGTAAGATTGTAGATAGAGAGCTTAATGTCTATGTGCCTGTAAGTTTCAAACTCACATCTTTGTAGTTTTAATATTTGGACTAAACACGTTTACTTAACTTAAAACCTCTGTTAAGTGGATGTATGTAGTAAGCCTGTTTACATAGGTATTTTTATATTTCCCATAACTCATTCCTTTAAATAATATCTATGAATAATAGAGTTTAATCCTCTTTAATTTGGTAGAATTAAGCCAAGATTTTTTGAGGATGGTATGGCAGAAGATATTAACAAAAAGGGAATGCACAATGGCTTTGAAACTTTAGTCAAAGCTATTGAAGAGCTTGCTGGAAATAAAGTTGATCTTTCTTCTTTGAATAAGAAAGATGATGTAGCAACATTGCGAGCAATGGACGCAAAAAGGGCAAGTATAGAACTTGCTAAAGAGCGTCTTGAAAATCACAAATCTTTTGTAAATAGCATCTACGAAAGCAAAAAGGTATTACCTGACAATAATTTTGAAAAAGCTATACAAGATGAGATGAACAAAGATGCTATCGCAGCTGCCAAGTCTTTTTGTTATATGGCTTTTTTATCAGGACAATTTTCAGCAGCTCCTCCTTTATTTTTATTGCAGGGACCAGCTGGAACCGGTAAAACCTATATTTGTAATTGCATTGCAAACGAAGTCTTAAATAAAAAATTCAAAGATGTTGAAATCTGCGATTACGGTCAAATCAAGAAAGCTAGAGTTCCAAGTCAGGCTGATACCAGCTATGATATTGAAGCTAAGAATAAATCATGGCAGCGTTTTATTTCAGTTGATCTTTTAATCTTAGATGGTCTTTGCAAGAACAACGAGGCTCTAACAGCTTATGACAGACAGGTTTTACCTGAGCTTTTAAGAGTAAGAAGATCAAATAACCTGCCTATGGTAATTACTACTCCACTGCATCCTACTATGATGCACAATCATTTAGGTGATGAGTGTTTTGAGTCTTTAAAGGATTATTCTGTACTAACTGCAGCTTTATTTGGTACAAGCAGAAGACAACCTATTCTCTTTGGTGGAGCGAGATTAAATTGAGCACCATTATCTGTTTTGACTTTGGAACCTCACATATAGGTGTAGCTACAGGAAACACTGTTACTAAAACCTGCACTCCTCAAAAAGCAATTGTTGCTAAAGATGGTATCCCTAATGAGACCCAACTAAAAAAACTAGTTTCTGACTGGCGTCCATCTCTGTTTGTGGTAGGACTCCCCTTGAATATGGATGGTACTGAGCAGTTGATGACCAAAAGAGCCAGAAAATTTGGAAATAGACTGTCACAGAACTTTAAAATTAAGGTTTCTTTTGTGGATGAAAGATTGACCTCTGCTCAGGCAAAAGAAGAGATCTTCTCAAAAGGTGGTTTTAAAGCTTTAGCTAAAGATAAAGGTTCCATTGATTGTTTGTCAGCTGTAGCTATTCTTGAGCAGTATTTTTCAGAAAATGAGTAAACTTAATAAAAAAGAACAAGTAGTTTTGTCTTTATCTAATATCAAGACTGAACTTGATAAATTAGGTCTGTGGTCAAATGGAATGAACCGACCAGATGACAGTGCCTTTAATACCAACACTCCTTTTTTCATGGATACCATGGAATTTCATCAATGGTTAGAATTTGTGCTGTTCCCAAGAATGATGGAAATTGTAAATTCAGATAATCCGCTACCTCAAAAAGTGCTCATTCACACATATGCCCAAGAAATATATAGAGGCAGGTGGCAAGAATATAAAGATCTTATAAAAACCTTGATAGAGTTTGATAAGATTTTTGAACTGTAAGGCACATAAAATGCTTATTACAGCCAATAAATACTAATTTACGGAATTTTGACACGTGGCAGTTCTAGATAAGATAAAGGTTCCTGCTGCTATTACCAATTTTATTGGAGCAGCAAAGCGTAACGAGAAAGTAGCAAAAGGTCTTGCTATAGGCAATACCGCCTATAAGAAGATCTCTATGTTCAAGATAGGTACTCCTATCCTGGTGCTAGCTTGTCTGTCCATGATCACTTTGCCAATGCCTCCATTTCTTTTGGATATGCTGTTCTCTTTGAACATCGCTTTATCCATGATTGTATTATTGGTTGCAATTTATTCACAAAAACCATTAGACTTTGGCTCTTTTCCTTCAGTTCTACTGTTAACCACTATCTTAAGATTGTCCTTAAATGTAGCTTCAACTCGTGTGATCCTGTTGCATGGACAGGATGGTACCTCAGCTGCAGGTAAAGTTATTGAAGCTTTCGGTAATGTGGTTATGGGTGGTAACTACACAGTAGGTATCATCGTATTTGCTATCTTGATCATCATTAACTTCCAGGTTGTAACCAAAGGTGCAGGTCGTATCGCTGAAGTATCTGCAAGATTTACCTTGGATGCTATGCCTGGCAAGCAGATGTCTATTGATGCTGACTTGAATGCTGGTATTATCGATCAGGATACAGCAAGACAAAGACGTATAGATGTTACAAGAGAAGCTGACTTCTATGGTTCCATGGACGGTGCTTCAAAATTCGTAAAAGGTGATGCTGTTGCAGGTCTTTTGATTATGTTAATCAACCTTGTAGGCGGTATTATCATCGGTACTTTCAATCACGGTCTATCTGTAGGAGAAGCAGCCTCAATCTTTGCTATCCTAACCATTGGTGATGGTCTGGTAGCACAGATCCCTTCCCTACTCTTATCTGTAGCATCAGCTATTATTGTGACCCGTCAGAGTAGCTCTAAACAGGAAATGGGACAGCAGGTTGTTACCGATCTGTTCTCAAAACCTAAGACTATGTATATCGTAGCATCTGTTTTAGCAGTGATGGGTGTAGTACCTGGTATGCCTCATGTAGCTTTCCTAATGTTAGCTTCAATTTGCGCCATTATCGGTGTAATTATTAAAAAACATAAAGAAGCATTAGAACTTAAGGCTAAAACAGAAGTACAAAAGGGGGGAGCTAAAGCTGGTGCTCCTAATGCTGAGCAAAAAGAACTGTCATGGGATGATGTATCTGAAGTTGATGTTATCGGCCTTGAAGTAGGTTACAGACTTATTCCTATGGTGGATAAAAATCAAAATGGTGAACTTTTAAATCGTGTAAAAGGTGTAAGAAAGAAGTTATCTCAGGATTTAGGCTTTTTAATTCCACCTGTACATATCAGAGATAATCTTGATTTAGGACCAAACTTCTACAGAATTACCATCATGGGCGTAACCTTCGGTGAAGCTGAAATTCAGCCAGAGCGCGACATGGCAATTAATCCAGGTCAGGTATTCGGTGACATACCTGGTCTTAAGGCAAAAGATCCTGCCTTTGGTCTTGATGCAGTTTGGATCAGCAAAAACGATAATGACAAGGCTTTAGGTTTAGGTTATACCGTTGTTGATTGTTCAACTGTAATTGCAACTCATTTATCTCAGATTTTAGTAAATAACTGTGCTTCTTTGTTAGGCCAAGAAGAAGTTCAAAATATTCTCGATATTGTGGCAAAGTCTCAGCCAAAACTTGTAAATGGTTTGGTTCCATCAGTTATCAATTTAGGCCTTTTAACTCATATTCTGCAGAACCTTCTGAACGAAGGTGTGCCTATTCGTGATATGAGAACTGTACTTGAAACCTTAGTTGAGTACGGTCCTAAGAGTCAGGATCCTGAGGTGTTAACCGCAGCTTGTCGCATCGGTTTACGCCGTCTGATTATTCAGGATATAGTAGGTTCAGAAAATACTATTCCTGTAATTACCTTAGCTCCAGATTTAGAGAAAGTTCTACATAAGTCCTTAGAAACAGGTGGCGCCGAAGGTATTGGTATTGAGCCTGGTATGGCTGACAGATTACAGCGCTCACTTATGGATGCTACCTCAAATCAGGAAATGGAAGGCGAGCCTGCTATCTTATTGACATCAGGTATCCTAAGATCAACCTTATCAAGATTTGTTAAGAATACAATTCCAGGATTGAGAGTACTTTCTTATCAGGAGGTACCTGATGACAAACAGATTAAGATTGTCAGTGTGGTTGGAAATCAGAATAATCAGCAGAATCTTGGTATGCGCTAGAAAAAATCGTGAAGATTGAAATTTTTTTATCTAAAATAGCACAATCTACTTAACAATATTGAATTTATTATACGTTTAGTCATTGACTTAAATCGCACTTTTACAGAAAATTGTACAGATTTTCAGAAGTGTCACTAAATTATAAAAAGAACGAGTTCTAAATGAAATTAAAACGCTTTGTTGCTGCAGATATGCGCTCAGCTCTTGCAAAAATAAAAGAAGAGCTAGGTGCAGAGGCTGTTATTATGTCTAACAAGCGTGTTGCAAATGGTGTTGAAATCATTGCTGGCGTTGAAACTAAGACAGTAAGTGTAGAAGAGCTGTCTACTACAGCAGATAACGACAGTATCACCAGTAAAGTCCTCAAAGAGGATTCTCCTCTATCTAGAATAATCAAAGATGATGAAGTTACTTTAACCTCATCAAAAAATGCAGCTAAAGCTCAAGCTTCAAAAGAAATTTCTGCCAACAAAAATATTGTTGGCGGTTCAAAAGCTGAAGGCTTTGCCAGAAGCCTGTTAGAGATCTTAGAGCGTCAAAAGCAAGAGCAGAATAAGGCTCAAGAAGCTAAAAATGTTCCAAATACCTCTTATACAAATAAAGTTCCACCTGCACCTCTTTCAGAGCAATCAGGTCTAAAAGATCTTTTTGTTAAAGAAAAAGACAGAGATTTAGCTAAAAAGGTAGAAACAACACACGGAATTTCATCTTACGAATCTAAAGAGTCTCTAAATGAGAAAAATGAGCTCTCAAAGATGCGTCAGGAAGTAGATTCTATTCGTCGTCTCTTGCAATTTGAGCTTGCAGGCCTCATGTCAGATAGTAAGAAAAGGGAAGAGCCTGTAAGAGCCATGATTTACGAACTGCTATTAAGTTCAGGTTTTGAAAAACACCTTTCACAAGAACTATCTGAAAATATTGATGCTGATGCTTCATTTAATTTTGCTTGGAGACAGTTAGCCTCTATTGTTGAGAAGAGACTTACTGTAGGACAGGATGAAATTGTCAATGAAGGCGGAATAGTGACACTTATAGGTCCAGCAGGTGTCGGCAAAACAACAACTCTGGCGAAATTAGCTGCTAGATTTGTAATGAGATATGGACCTGACAGAGTTGCTTTAATTACAGCTGATCATTATAGAATTGGTGCTGTAGAGCAGGTAAAGACTTACGGAAGGATCATGGGATGTTCAACTTTTGCGATAAAATCGCTAGATGAGCTCCCTGAGATGTTATATACATTAAGAGATAAAAGTTTAGTTCTAGTTGATACTGTGGGTGTCGGTCTACATGATGAAAGATTTGGCACACAAATTGCACAGTTAAAACAGCAGTCAAAGTTAAAACTCAAGCACTATTTAGTATTGCCTGCAACTGCTCAACGCAGGGTACTAGAACAGGCTTATGAGCACTTTAACTCAATAGGCCTTAAAGGATTGATCTTGACTAAGGTAGATGAAAGTGAATCTTTAGCAGATGCTTTATCTTTATGCATAAAGCAAAATTTGACACTTTCATATATTACAGATGGACAAAGAGTTCCAGAGGATCTGTCTGTTCCAGTTTCAAGAACTTTAGCTGTCAAGGCTTTAAGTGCTGTTGAAAATGACGTTGCAAAGATAGCTTTAGATAAAGAAGCCTAACAGATTTTATTATAAGAAGGATAAAAAATGGCAGAACTAGCAAACGGCAGACGCAAAGTAAAAGTAATCACTGTAACCGGTGGTAAAGGTGGTGTGGGCAAGTCCAGTGTTTCACTGAATCTTGCTGTAGCATTATGCCAAATGGGCAAAAAAGTTATGCTGTTTGATGCTGACTTAGGACTTGCTAACATCGATGTTATGTTAGGTCTTAAAGTAGATAAGAACTTAGGTCATGTGTTAAACGGTGAGTGTGAACTGCAAGATATCCTGCAGACTGGACCTCATGGCTTGAGAATTGTTCCTGCTTCGTCAGGTTTAAAGCAAATGGTTGAATTAACTGTAGAGCAGCATGCAGGTTTAATCAGAGCTTTCTCAACCTTAAAAGAAGATATTGATTATTTCATTGTTGATACCGCAGCTGGCATCTCTGACATGGTTCTATCCTTCTGCCGTGCAGCTCAAGATGTTCTGATGGTTGTATGCAACGAGCCAACTTCTGTAGCGGATGCTTATGCTCAGATGAAAGTTTTATCCCGTGATTATGGTGTCAAGAAATTCAAGATTATTGGTAATCAGTTACATTCATTAGATGAGGGTAAGCTGATGTACCAGAAACTTGTTACCGTAACCGAGCGCTTTATTGATGCAACACTAGAGTTAGTAGCTTGTATTCCTGTAGATATGAATATGAGAAAAGCTATTCGTCAGCGTTCATGTGTAGTTGAGGTGTTCCCAACTTCACCTGCTGCAAGAGCATTTAGAACTCTAGCAAATAGAATTACTACTTGGCCAATTCCAGAAGTAGCTGGCGGTCATTTGGAATTTTTTGTTGAAAATTTGATCAAAAACAATAAGTAATAAGAACAAAAACGCTTATTATAAAAGAAGATAGCGTTTACAAAAGAAAGAATAGTATATGGCAGGTATGTTAAACGGAGCAAAAGCTTATCAGGCTCAACAGCGTCTGGATATGAACAGACTTGTAGAGTCTTATGCGCCATTGGTAAAAAGAATTGCTCTTCATTTGAAGGCAAGACTACCTGCATGCGTTGAAGTTGATGATCTGATCCAATCTGGCATGATTGGACTTATGGATGCGGCTTCACATTATGAGGATGGGCATGGAGCTGTGTTTGAAACATATGCTTCCATCAGAATTCGAGGCGCTATGATTGATGAGTTACGTCAGTCAGATTGGGCACCTCGTTCAGTCCATCAGAATACAAGAAGCATTTCAGATGCAATCTCGAGACTGTCTAACAAATTAGGTAGAGAGCCTAGAGATTTTGAAATTGCAAACGAACTTGGAGTTGATATTGATAAATATCATCAGATGCTTAATGATTCTTCATCAAGTCAGATGATTGGTATTGAAGATCTTGGCGTAAGTGCCGATGTTATTGCAGAGGGTGGTGATAACACCAAAGATAAATTATTTGATACTCTTGCAACATCAAAGTTTAAGGTATCGCTTGTAGAAGCCATTAAAAAGCTTCCAGAGCGAGAACAACAGGTTCTTTCTTTGTATTATGATGAAGAATTGAACTTAAAAGAAATAGGTAAAGTTCTTGATTTGAGTGAGTCAAGAATTAGTCAGCTAATTTCCCAGTCTATGGCAAGATTGAGATCTCTGCTCAAAGATTGGTGTTCTAAGTAGTGACAGTTAACATTTTTTTTTGAATTAGGTGGTAATTTAAAATTAAACTGCCTATAAGTATAAAGATAGACGGATCAACATGACCCTCAATCTGTGTAAAGGAGAAAATCTTGGACAAGAATATCAAGATTCTGATTGTTGATGACTTCTCAACAATGAGACGTATTATTAAAAATCTACTTCGTGATCTAGGATTTAACAATACTCATGAAGCTGACGATGGCGCTACTGCTCTACCAATGTTAGAGTCAGGAGATTTTGATTTTGTTGTAACCGATTGGAATATGCCTATTATGCAGGGAATTGACCTTCTTAAGGCTATCCGTAAGAGCCCTAAATTAAAGGCTCTACCAGTTCTCATGGTTACTGCTGAAGCAAAGCGCGAGCAGATCATTGAAGCAGCTAAGGCTGGTGTTAATGGTTATATTGTTAAACCATTTACCGCTGCCACCTTGAAAGCTAAGTTAGATAAGATCTTTGAGCGTTTTGAATAAGGTTGATGTAATGGCTGACGTAGTAGCGAAAGAACTGACTGTCGAAGATTTAGACGATATCAAGGCTCTAGTTGAAGCAGGAATGCAAGAAGAAGCCCAGTCTAAGTTGTTGGCTCTTTCAAGAGTATTTTCAACTCCTAAAGAGGATGAAATCTTTGCTGAAGTAGGTACTCTTACACGTGATCTTCATAATGCAATTAAATCTTTTGCCGAAGATGAAAGATTAAGAGTAATTGCAAATGTTGATATGCCAAGAGCTTCCGAAAGACTGTCATCTATTATCAAAATGACAGATTCAGCTGCATCAAGAACCTTAGATGCTGTTGATGCGTGTGAACCTATGGTGAAGAGTCTACAGACTGCAGTAGAAAAATTACTGCCTGCATGGAGCTCATTGATGCACGGTCGCATTGATAGAGATAATTTTGTGACCTTGTGCAGAAATGTTGATGGACTCATTCATGATACTAAAACAAATGCCGAAAAGGTATGTGAACAGTTAAATGCAATTCTGATGGCTCAAGATTATCAGGATCTAACAGGACAGATGATTCAGAAAGTCATTGCCCTGGTAGGTGAGGTGGAAGATAAGTTGCTTAAGTTCTTGATGAACTTTTCTGATGAAGACAGATTGTCACTGCTAGATGATGCAACTTCAGGTATTAACCCTCAAGGTCCTGCATTGGAGAGCGTAAAAGAACAATCAGACAATGTAGCTACAAGTCAGGACGATGTTGATGACCTGTTAGCAAGTTTAGGATTCTAATAATAACGGAGACTGAAAATGGATGACGAGATTCTACAAGACTTTATAGTAGAAGCTGGTGAGATTATTGAAAATCTTAATGAACAGCTAGTCCAGATTGAGAAGACCCCTGACGATAAGGATCTTTTGAATGCTATCTTCAGAGGATTCCATACTGTTAAGGGAGGCGCAGGTTTCTTACAGCTAAGCAGTCTCGTTGAAGTTTGTCATGCTGCTGAAAGCTTATTTGATGAATTAAGAAACGGCAGAATCAGCATGTCTCCAGATTTAATGGACGCAGTGCTTCAGGCTTATGATGAAATAACCACCATGTTTGATGCTGTTAAGAATGGTGATACTCCAGAAGATGCGCCAGCTGATCTGATTGATAGATTACATGCACTAGCAGCCGGTAAGACCGTTGCAGCTCCTGCAGCAGCACCTGCTCCAGAACCAGCACCTGCTCCAGAACCAGAGCCTGTAAAAGAAGAACCAAAAGCAGAACCTGCTAAGGAAGAAGCTTCAGGTGATTCTTCAATTGATGATATTACAGAAGAAGAGTTCGAAGCTTTACTTGATCAGTTACATGGTAAAGGTCATGCTCCTGGTGCTGACGATGATGCTGCACGTGATGCAACTGATGCAGACTTTGACAAGATGATTGCTAATGCTCATGAGGAAGTTGAAAAGGCTCATGAGGCAGAGAATAAAGATGATAAGTCAGAGTTAAAGGTAGCATCAGGCGAAGATTACAATAAGGCAAATGAAGCTGCTAAAGCTGCCGCTGAAGCTCCAAAGGCTACTGAACCTGCTCCTTCATCAGATTTAAAGAAACCTGCTGCTAAGGCAAATGAAGGAAAGTCAGCTATTGAAGCTGATACTACTGTTCGTGTTGATACTAAGATCTTAGATGACATCATGAACTTAGTAGGTGAGTTAGTTCTAGTCAGAAACCGTCTTGTTAATATGGCATCACGTCGTTCTGATCAGGAAATGTCAAAAGCTATTTCTAACCTTGATGTTGTAACTGGTGACTTACAGAATTCTGTAATGAAGACCAGAATGCAACCTGTTAAGAAAGTATTCGGTAGATTCCCTCGTGTGGTTCGTGACCTTGCAAGAAAACTTGGCAAGAAGATCGAATTGCGTATGGAAGGTGAGGATACTGAGCTAGATAAGAACCTAGTTGATGCCCTAGCAGATCCTATGATCCATATGGTTCGTAACTGCTGTGACCATGGTATTGAGTCTCCTGCAGATCGTATTAAGGCAGGCAAACCAGAGACTGGTGTAGTTTTACTGTCAGCATTTCAGCAAGGTGATCACATCTTGTTGAAGATTTCTGATGACGGTCAGGGTATGGATCCTGATCAGTTAAGAGCTGTAGCTGTTAAGAAAGGTCTTATGGACGAGAGCGCAGCTGACAGATTATCTGATGCAGATGCTTTAAACTTAATCTTTGCTCCTGGTTTTTCAACCAACAAGGTTGTAACTGATATTTCAGGTCGTGGCGTGGGTATGGATGTGGTTAAGACCAACATCTCTAAGTTAAATGGTATTGTGCATGTTGTATCAACATACGGTAAGGGCACAACTATTGAGATTAAGGTTCCATTAACATTAGCAATTCTACCTACATTGATGATTTCTGTATCTCACAGAACCTTCGCTCTGCCATTGACTTCAGTATCTGAAATCTTCTACTTAGAGCTAGATTCAATGAGAAACGTTGATGGTTTAAATACTATCGTAATTCGTGATAAAGCAATTCCTTTATTCTTCTTGAAACAGTGGTTTGAGAATGTATCAATCCAGGAATATATGAAGCATAAAGCTCATATTGTTTTAGTTCAGGTATCAGCAGCACAGCTAGTTGGTTTCGTTGTTGATGAGCTTCTAGGTCAGGAAGAAGTTGTGATTAAACCATTAGATGACGTTCTCCGTCATACTCCGGGTATGGCAGGTGCTACCGTAACATCAGATGGTGGTATTGCTTTAATTCTTGATATTCCTGGTTTAATGAGAGCTTATGCTCATAAGAATGCTGAGAGAGTACAGCCATTACCAGAGCTAAAAGAAGAAAAATAAATTAAATTATAATTATAAGAATTATTAAGGAACTATCTATATGGCCACCAAGGTTTTGATTGTGGACGATTCGACCTTCTTTAGGAAGCGTCTGAAAGAGATTGTTGAGTCAGATCCTACAATGCAGGTTGTAGGAGAAGCTAAAGATGGAAAAGAAGGTGTTGATTTAACACAGAAACTTCATCCTGATGTAATTACTATGGATGTTGAAATGCCTGTGATGGATGGTATTACTGCTGTTAAAGAGATCATGTCAAAGTGTCCAACACCTATTTTGATGTTCTCATCTTTGACATTCGAAGGCGCAAATTCAACTTTTAAAGCACTAGAAGCTGGTGCTATTGATTTTATGCCTAAGAACTTCGATGACATTGCTCACCGTCGTGAAGAGGCTATCAAAACTTTAATTGGTTCTATTAAGGCAGTTTCACGCAGTCGTGTACGTGGTTTTAGAGCTACAAGTTCTACTCTTGCCCGTTCAGCTTCAAGTGCAACTACAGGTACATCTAGTGCTACCTCAACACTGCGTCGTACTTCAACATTATCTTCAGGTCTATCAACCAGTACCACAAGAACTTCAACTTTAGGTACAACAAGACCTGCTTCTACTCTGACATCTCGTACTACCTCAACTTTAGGTAGCTCAACTTTATCTTCAAGAACTACCACCACTCCAGCAGCTACTGCTGGTGCTGCTATGGGGCAGTACAAAAAGATCAATGAGATGTTGTCTTCAGAGCAGGGAGTGCCAGCTGCTGCCAGAAAGTTCACTTTTGGTGATCATAAGTCAGAAACAACCGCATTTAAGAAATCAGGTAAGTTACATTCACTTGTAGCAATCGGTAGCTCAACCGGTGGTCCTATTGCTCTGCAGCAGATCATTCCTAAGTTACCAAAACTATCTGTTCCTGTTGTAATTGTTCAGCATATGCCTGCATCATTTACAACTACCTTCGCGGCTCGTCTTGATGCAATGTCACAGTTGCATGTTGTTGAAGCAAAAGATGGTGACATCTTAGAGCCTGGTACCTGCTATATTGCACCAGGAGGTAAACAGATGATCTTTGAAAGAGTTGGTGTAAAGACTCGTGTTCGCATCATCTCTGATACAGGTCGAGTTTCATACAATCCTTGCGTTGACGTTTCATTTGCTTCATTATGTCAAATCTATGGTGGCAAGGTACTAGCTATGATCCTAACTGGTATGGGATCTGATGGTTGTGAAGGTTGCTCTCTGTTAAAGAAGAAAGGCTCTGTAATTTGGGCTCAGAACGAAGAATCATGTGTGGTTTACGGTATGCCTCAGGCTGTTGTAAACGCAAACGTTGCTGATTTGGTTCTGCCTTTAAATGAAATTGCAAGTTGCATCGTAAAAGAGCTTGACTAAAACATAATGCAAATCCTGGCTAATTCTAGGATTAAGACACTAAGTAAGGCGGACATATGAACTTTTTAGGCATTTTCTTAGCTATCGGCTGTATTGTTGCAGCTATGATGATGGAAGGTACCAATCCTACCATGATGCTGGTTTTGCCTGCCTTCCTAGTTGTGTTTGGAGCATCATTCTTTGCCTGTGTTGTACAGTTCCCACTAGCCACTATCATGGGGGCTTTAAAGTGCTTTATTTGGACTATTGCACCTCCACGCAATAATATGGATGCTCAGGTAGAGCTATTAGTTGGTCTTTCAACTACAGCTCGTCAGCAGGGTCTGTTAGCACTGGAAAACTCAATTGCATCAGCATCTGATGATTTTACTCGTGACGGTATTCAGATGATCGTTGACGGTGTGGATAAGGATGCTTTAAAAGAGATCTTAGAGCATGGAATTGCTGTTGAAGAAGCTAAATACGAGCCTTATGCAAAGATGCTAGAAGCTATGGGTGGTTATTCTCCAACCATGGGTATTATCGGTGCGGTGCTAGGTCTTATTCACGCGATGTCACTTCTTGATAGACCTGATGAGTTAGGACCTGCGATTGCGGTTGCATTCGTTGCAACCATTTATGGTCTGGTTTTAGCAAACCTAATCTGTCTTCCTGCTTCAAACCTTATAAAAGGTATTGTTGCAAATCAAACACTATATAAATATATGACTCTTGAGGGATTGGTTTCAATCGCCGCTGGAGAAAATACCATGATGTTGAAGCGTAGATTAGCCGTCTATGCTGGTGAGAAGAACGAGAATGCTTAAGGGCTAATGGATAGAAATGAAAAAGAAACCTCCTGAGCATGAAAACCTTGAGCGATGGATGGTGTCATATGCTGACTTTATGACACTGCTGTTCGCATTGTTCGTAGTTCTGTATGCATTCGCTATGGCAAAACAATCTGATGCCAAGTCAATTGCTGAGAGTATTGCTCAAGCTTTCACAGACGCATCAGTTGTCAATTCTCCAGGTGGCGCTCTTTTAGTTCCTGGTTCAATGGCTTCAAAGCTCTCTGAGGACGTTCAAGAAGCTGTAAAGGCTCAACTTGATGCTAATCAGGGTGATACTGGTAAGCAGATCATTGAAGATGGTGGAGTGATGATGAATTTCCAGACCACTTCAACTGTATCAAATGAAAATCGTGATGATACGACCTCTGGCTCTGATGATGAAAGAGATGGTCAGAATAACTCTGATTCTGCAACATCAGCAGGCGAGTTGGTGATCTCTGAGAACACTGTATCTAATAATCAAAATCCAAAATCTAATAATCCTGATGGTGGTGCTCAAACCGGTGATGGTGGTTTCCAGGCAGGTGGGAGTGCTGATAAATTTGAAAACGGTGGTAGAACCGATGTGGATGCTGACACTCAGGCTGAAGGTAAGGTTGGAACTCATTTTGATGCCGTAAGACGTTCTATATCAGAAGCTATTTCAGAATCAGGTATGGAAAAGTATATTGATATTGAAGAAGACCCTCACTGGTTATCAATCAATATCAACTCGGGTATGCTCTTTGCTAAAGACAGTGCTTCTGTTTTGGCAGCGTCACGTCCGGTAATTGCAAGAATTGCTGTAGCTTTGTCAAATATTAACAACTACATTAGAGTTAGAGGCTATACCGATAATACCTTTATTCCTAACGGTATCTTTAGAAACAGTTGGGATCTTTCAGCTAACCGTTCTGTATCAGTTTTAGAAGAACTTGAAAAGGCAGGTATTGAACCTGAGAGAATGGCAGTGGAAGCTTTCGGTCAGTTTTCAAATAAATACTCAAATAAGACTGCTGCAGGTCGTGCACTAAACCGCAAGGTGGTAATTGCAATCTCAAGATACGCAATGGAAAGAAAGCCTGAGCAGGAGGTTACAAGCATGCCACAGAATAATTCAGCTCAGACAGGTGAAGTAAGTGGTAAGGCTGGCTCTTCAGATATTGAAGTGGTTCGCGGTGAAGGCAACTCAATTGAATTGAATTTCAATCAGAAATAATTGAATAGTATTTGAAGACTTATTTAGAAGAGATAATTAAAGAGTAGGGGAGCACAAGTGTTAGTCTGGTCAATTGCAAGTCAGAAAGGTGGTGTTGGTAAAACAACAACTGTCGCTTCATTAGCAGGTTGGTTTCAAAAAGAGAATCTGCGAGTACTCATGATTGATACAGATCCTCATGCCTCTCTAACAAGTTATTTAGGTTTTGACTACAACAATGTAGCAAATAGTCTCTATGATCTGTACACTGCAAAAGAACTCTCCAAAGAAGGTGTAGAGCAGTGTATTACTCATACCAATTTCCCAAATCTTGATATTATTGCTTCAAGCATGACACTTGCTACGATCGACAGAAAGTTATCTGGTAGAGTAGGTGTAGGTAGAATTTTAACTAAAGCTCTAGCTTTAATTGATGATGAGTATGATGTAGCTTTAATTGATTGTCCTCCTGTTTTAGGTGCGCTGATGGTTAATGCTTTAGTTGCAAGCACTTCTGTATTAGTTCCTACTCAAACTGAATTCTTATCTTTAAAAGGTCTTGAAGGTATGGTTCGTACTTTCAGTATCATGAAGAAAGCTGACGGGCAGTGTAATATCAATTTCACTGTGGTGCCTACTATGTTTGATAAACGTACTAAGGCTAGCAGAACCTCTTTAGAATTTTTAAAAGCACACTATACAGATAATCTTTGGGATGGTCAGATCCCTGTGGATACTCTATTTAGAGAATCATCACAAAAGGGAATGCCTATTACCATGTTAGATGAAAAATGCCGTGGTGCTGTAGCTTACAGAAAGCTATTAACTGATCAGCTTGTAAAAGAGTTATCTGTAAACCCAGATAGAATATCTCCTAATGCAGCAGCTTTAGTGACTTTAGAGTCTGAAAAGAAAAAGAAGAAAGACAGTGAACTAGAGATTGTTGCTGATGATATGGGCTCTATGCTTGGTTAAACCGTAAAAGAATATTAAAAGGATAATCTATGTCATTTAATGAGATTGATGACACTTTGGTAGCTTACTTCAAGCAGATGCTTGATGAAGAGACTGCTCAGACAGATGAGTCTTCAAAAGAGGACTTGACCGAGACTGAGAAAGAACTCTCTGCGCTACAACAGGAAGTTACACCAATTGAAAATGATGAAAATTCAGAGACTCAAAGTTTATCTGCAAGTGAGGATATTGATTATGCTGCAGATGACTATGAGCCTCCAGTTGCAGAACAACCAGAAGTTTACGTACCTGAACTTCAGACTCAGAGTGTAGCTCAAGAAGAAGCTAGCTCTTTACCATTTGCTGAGCACAGGTCTTTACAGTCTTTGCTTGAGAATGTAAATGATGTTTCTACTAAGACAGAGGCAGAAACTAAGACAGAAACAGAAATTGCAGAACCTGTAACAGAGGTTAAGACTGAAATTGCTGAGCCTGTAACTGAAGAGAAGACTAAAGTAGAGCAAACTGTAGCAGATGTTAAGGATGAAACTCCTGCTGCAGTAAAAGATAAAATTGATGAAACACCTCATGAGAATCCATATGAATGGGAAAATATTGAGATGCCATCAGAATTCCAGGCTCTGTTCTTCTTAGTCAAAGGAATTCGTTTTGCAGTCCCTTTAGTAAACTTAGGCGGTATTTTTCAGTGTGAGAAGATCACACCATTATTTGGAAAACCAAAGTGGTTTATGGGTATTGCTGATATCCGCGGTAAGAAAATGAATGTCGTGGATACATTAAAATGGGTAAAGTCTGACGCACCTGCGTCCGATAAATATGAATATATGATTGCTCTAGATAAGACATTGTGGTCAATTGGCTGTGATGAATTAGAAGGAAATCGTATATTAAGCAAAGACAGTGTGACCTGGAGACAGACAGCCGGTAACAGACCATGGCTTGCTGGTATTGTTAAAAAGGAAATGTGTGCGCTGTTACATGTAGATGCTTTAATCAAGATGTTTGAAAATGGTGTAAACCTCAAAGATCTTGATCAACAAGTGAGTGACTGATCAAATATTTAGTATCAGCACATTAAAATTTTTTTTAACTCTATTAAAATTGGTAATTAGATTGGAACGTAATGTTATGTAGCGATCTGTAAAGTGCAATTCGTTACAAAACGTATTCAATGATGAGGATTTTTTAGATGTCAGATAAAGAGCAGAAAAAAGAAGAAAACAGCGCAGTTAACGAGAAGAACGGTGAGCTGTTACGTTGGGTTACTTTCAAACTGGGAAATGAAATCTACGGCGTTAATGTAATGCAAGTCCGTGAGGTTTTGCGTTATACGGATATTGCTCCTGTTCCAGGCGCTCCATCTTACGTTTTAGGTATTATCAATTTACGTGGTAACGTTGTTACTGTTATTGATACTAGAGCTCGTTTTGGTATTCCTCCTGCTGAGGTAACCGATAACACCAGAATCATGATCATCGAGTCAGAGAAGCATGTTATTGGTATTTTGGTTGACTCTGTTGCAGAAGTTGCAGATCTTAATACAGCAGATATCGATGATACTCCTAATGTTGGTACTGAGGAGAATGCTCAGTTCATCAGTGGCGTATGCAATAGAAAGGATGATCTGTTAATCTTAATCGATTTAACCAAGCTATTTACTGAAACTGAGTGGAAAGAAGTAACTAACTTAGGTTAGTAGATAAATCCTTTCAAATTTATATCATAATAAGTTACCTCCTAAGAAAAATGCAGCTAGGTCTTAAGTCCTGACTGCATTTTTATTTATAAATTCCTAAAACTAAAAGGATCTAATTCAATCTATATGTATACAGTTCAGAATTACAGTCAATAACTTTATCAAAGTCTGTAATATGCATAGAGAAAACATTGTGATTAGCGTTTTTGATTAGGTAGAGCTTAGTTTTATTTAAAGAAGAGTAATACTCTTTTTGGAATTTGAATTTGAAGATCATATCTGAATCAGAGAGTAGCATTCTGTCATAGATAAAGCGAGACTTAAAGTTCTCGTCCTTATCTAAGGCATTGTAATAGCTTTGTAGTGCATCCAATTCCTGATTACAAGACTTGGCTGAACGCATGCAAGAGTGTTCATTAAAGATCTCTAGCTCCTCAAGAGTTTTACATAAATACTTTTCGCGAAATTCCAAAAAGTTAGTTACATCAATGCTTCTGAAGACTTTAAGAATATTATCATCTAAGCCTAAGTTCTCATCAAAAAGATTGATATTACCGTTAATAGCAACCTTAAGCTCAACCTTTGGCAATTTGTC